>ENA-UPTA01000116-UPTA01000116.1-activated-sludge-metagenome-genome-assembly--contig:-NODE-116-length-83751-cov-10.939340_pt1 | contig 83751 bp, 64 predicted proteins | sample MGYA00238184_ERZ773361 | MGnify/ENA primary metagenome ERZ773361 (study PRJEB29100, sample SAMN05720205) | activated sludge metagenome | isolation source: anaerobic digester from wastewater...
TACAAATTTAATTAAAAACTTAACGAAATTTAAACAAAAAATAAGTAGGAGAATAAAATGAAAACAGTTGATGCAAGAGGACTTTCATGCCCTCAGCCGGTGATACTTGCAACGCGGGAAATAATAACCGGAGAAAAAGAATTTGAAGTATTGGTTGATAGTGAAGCTTCATACGAGAACGTAACCAGAATACTTGAAAATAAAGGTTTTAAATTTTCTACGGAAGAAAAGGAAGACCATCAGGTTATTAAAGCTTTATTGATATAATCTTTCTTGTTATTGCTAATGTATTTAGTTATACTACACATAAATAGCGGAGAGAAACGATGAATATAGGATCAAAACTATCTAAAACCAATTTAGTATATTTTGACAACTCGGCAACTTCATTTCCCAAACCTCCTGCCGTTGTAGATGCGGTTGTTGAATACATGACACAAGCCGGCGGCAATCCGGGCAGATCCGGACACAGACTTGCGGAAGAAGCCGGAGAGATAGTCTTTCTGGCAAGAAAAGCTCTCGCATCTTTCTTCGGTATTAAAAATCCTATGAACGTGGTTTTCGGTCCTAACGCGACAGATGCCGTAAATACAGCTCTCAAGGGAATTCTGAATAAAGGCGATCACGTTATCACGACGCATTTGGAGCACAATTGCGTAATGAGGCCTCTGAACAGACTTTCCGGGGATGGAATTATCGATATATCAGTTGCAGACGGAGATGAGATAGGAATAGTCAGTGCAAATGAGATCGGATCTCTATTAAAGCCTTCAACAAAAGTTGTCGTGATCAATCATGTTTCTAATGTGACAGGCGTAATTCAGCCTGTTAGAGAGATCGGTAAAATGTGCCGTTCGAAAGGTGTGATACTTATCGTTGACGGAGCACAGTCTGGCGGAATAGTCCCGGTAAATATTGCAGATGATTTTATAGACATCTTCGCTTTTACGGGACATAAAGCTCTTTACGGCCCTACAGGGACAGGAGGAATGATAATCTCCGATGATTTCGACCATAAAATATTAAGAACGCTGAAAGAAGGCGGAACCGGGAGTATATCCGACAAGATCGAACAGCCTGATTTTTTGCCTGACAAACTTGAAAGCGGAACTATGAACGTTGCCGGTATTGCAGGTTTATTAAAAGGTATAGAATTTATTAATTCTCTGCCTGAAGGAGTGAACAGTGCGCTTTCCCACAAACTGACGCTTCAAAAATATTTCATAGAAAAAGCTTCAAAAAAGGTCGAAGGGTTCAAAAGTTATTCTCAGACCGGCTCACCCGGAATAACTTCATTCAGAATGGAAGGATTCACTGCTTCCGATATTACACAGCAGCTGTCCGACAGATTCAATATAATGTCAAGGCAGGGGCTTCACTGCGCGCCTTCAGCGCATCAGAAAATAGGGACATACCCGGAAGGTACAGTCAGATTCAGCTTCAGCGTATTCAGTACTATCGCCGAAATAGATTATGCTATCGAAGCACTTAAAAAAATTAGGAACAGGAATGCTTAATAAAGGAATCATTCTCTTCCACTCATCAAATTACGCAATGTGGGCAGACAATGTTTTAAAAAAGAAAAATATCGATCACAGACTAATACCCGTACCCCGTGAATTAAGCTCTGACTGCGGTTACTGTATCGAGTTCGAAAACAATTCTGCTGCAGAAGTAACCAAACTTCTCAAAAATGAGAATATTGAATTCGACAGAATTGAGACTATATAAAAAAACCGCCTTCCGGCGGTTTTTTTTTACTTTATAAAGGTATCGAGATAAATGACGGCAGACAATCCCGCAGTCGCTTTAGTAGTTATCCATGATTCCTCATATTCATATCCTGACCACGGTCCGTCCATATATCTGTAGCTGTAAGTATTTTCATAGCTGAATACGCTCATGCTGAAATCCACAGAAAACGATTCGAAAACAAGTCCTGTTCCAAGGGACACACCTACTCCGACAAGCTGTTCCAGATCTGAAACGTCAGTATCCGCTTCATATACGGGATTTCCGTACATATCGTCTCCCTGATAATACAGATCATCCTCTCTATCAGCCCATAAGGTCGGATAGTTAAATATACCTAATCTTAAAGGTATAACGACCGCATCGGTAATAATCAGATACTCCATACCCAGTCTGAACTGTGTAACATCCTCTTCGGTCGGGCTCATGTAGGTTTCGCCTTCATTTCCGTCTTCGTCTTCCCATCTGAATTTAGACTTTGCATAGTTCCTTACTTCAAAATCAGCACCTAAAGTAAAATTCTCACCGAATCTGTATGAAGCTCCAAATCCGAACATTACAGGCATCTCGACGGTACCTGAAAAATACTGCTCATAACTATAACCGTCATTTGATTCGAATTGAGCTTCGTAATCATATGAAAGATCGAACGGTGTCTTCAGAACAGCGCCAATTTTCAAAGGAACGTTATCCTTTATAGCAGACATATCGAAGATCGCGCCTAAAGTCAGATTAAACCCGCTAAAATCCTTATTCTCTGCTGTGAAAGTTTCGGAATATGTGTCCCAAACTTCTTCCTGTGTGGATTCTGAAGCTCCAGTCCAGATGTTGCCTGTTGCGCCTAAAGACAGATAAGGAAAAACCTGATAACTAGCGCCGATGTTAATTGTATACACTCCGCCTTCAGATTCGTAAATATAACTGTATCTGCTTGCTTCGTTCTCACTCTCGTCCTCCGAAAAAAAATCAAGCTGTTTCTGCATAGCAGCAGCCAGCACGAGTTTTCTGTCTTTAATATGCAAAGGGTAAGCAACGCTCAGAAAATTCAAATTAGCATGCGTGTATTTGAAATCGCTGCTGTTTTCATATTCCTGATTATCCGAGTATGTATATTCTTCTCTGTCATGGATCACACCGCCAACGACAGACGCTTCAAAATGCTCAAGTGCTGTAAGTCCTCCCGGGTTCCAATTTATCGCTGTGGCATCATCAGCGATCCCGATGAAAGCGTTACCCATTCCCGCAGCGCGTGCGCCGGATCCTGTAATGTTCCAGTCCAGCTCGGCTTTTACGGCATTTATCGATACCGCAAGTATAAATATTGCCAATAATCTTTTCAACATACTCCCCTCCATGATCTTTTATTTAATAACGGCTTTATCTCCTATCTGTATCGCTCCGGGTTTTATTATCTTCGCAATGGACATTTTTTCCTGAACGTTCGTTGTTATAGCCTCACCGAGAGGCGTTACGTTATATCCGAGTATCTCATTCGTGGAAGGATGTCGGATTTCTTCCCCTTTTCTGTATAATGTAAATCTTGTACCTTTTCTAACACCGAGATCCTCGCCAATGTCCAAATATACCTGTTCGGGATCAACTTTTATTATGGATCCTTCATATAAAGGCATGTCGTTGATTATCATTACTGCGATTTTTTCCATAGCCCTTTCAAGTTCGTCCTTCTCGGAAACGATCTCATTGGCGGTTATTGTTTCACTTGTCTCGACATCAATAACTCTAACCGATATGTGCATATCACCGCCGACTTCGTTCTGCTTGCCCATAATAATAGCCTCGGCACCGATTACTTTTCCGGCGTTTATCGCTGTCTCTTCGTCAACAATACCTGTCATACCCAGGCTTTGCTCGTTTATGATCTTTTCTAAGAATTCCCTTTCTATAACTTTAAACCTTCTTTTCTTAACCAGATTAGTAATCAGTTTATCCATAATCATGGATGAAAGCTCAGCCCCTGAACCTTTCGAATCTATCGGCATAATAGCAACAGCAAGTGGAGAACCGACTCTGGTTATTTTTATCAGATCGGAAGTGAGAGGCACATTGGCTTTAGTATTGTTCTGGCTCAACTCCTTCTTTTTTCGCTCAAGCTCATCCATTTCCCGTTGTATCTTCTCTTTTTCTTTTTTTAGAGCAAGAGCTTCTTTTTCCTGTTTTTCTTTGAGTGCTTTTTCCTGCGCAAGCTTTTCTTTCTCCAGTTTCTCTCTTTCCTTTTTGAGCGCTATAGCTTCCAATTCATTCTGTTCTTTAAGCTTCTTCTCCTGCTCTTTCTGTTTTAATTCTTCTTCTTTTTTAGCAAGAGCTTCTTTTTCTTTACGCTCTTTTTCTTTTGTTTCCTTTTCAAGTTTTTCCTGTTCCATAGAAAGCTGTTTTTTCTTTTCTTCAAGCTTTGCAAGTTCTTTTTCTCTGTTCTCATCTGTGTGTGTGATACCCGTCGCGATCTTGTTCAAATACTCCTGAGCCCTATCCGATTTTTTGTATGAAAGTGACAGTTCAAGTTCCTGACGCGCATTATCGTATTCTTCGAGCAGATAGTAGCATATGCCTGCTTCCCTGTGTGGAAAATACTCTATGAATTTTGTACCGTATGTTCTTTTTTTCTTCGTGTCTTCGAACTGAAGGGAATACGCACTTTTGAATTCAACTATAGCTCTGTTGAAATCTCCGACTTTCATGTACTGAAGACCTTTTTCGTAATAATTATAAAATTTATCTTCCGCAGAAATTAAAGGTATACATAAAACTAAGAATAAGGTAAAAATTAAATATTTTGAAACTTTGATCACAATATCCCCCGTAATAGAGTTTTAAATTAATTTAATTTATCATTAATCCAAATGCAAGAAATAAAATAAATATATGATCTCATTAATCATGAGAATTGATATTAGCTTAATCCGGCTTCTTTTAATTTGCTCTTCATGCTGAAGAACGGTGTAAATCCAGTTGATGTTAGAAGCATGTTGTCTATATGTTCTTTGTGAACTTCACCTGTTATTATATTTCTCTTCTTTAAATCGTTGAGCGCTGTTATAAGCGACTCTCTGATATTCGTATTGCTGTGATATCTGAATTTTACGAATTCTTTCAGATCATCAGGTGTTTCAACATATATTGTAAAGGCCGGTATAGCGTTCATTATCACTTCATAATTGCCATTTTCAAGCAGTTTTATAATTACTTTTTTCATTTTATCATTATTTTTGGTTTCTTCTTTAAAGAAAAGTACGCATTTTAACGCTTCGACCTGAACTTCCCAGTAAGTATCAGATAGCGAATGAAAAATATCTCTTTCTACATTTTCATCATATATACCTATACGTCTGTAGGCTTCTATAACGTTCCTTTTGACAAATCCCGCGTTCTTTTCCGATAAAAGTTTGCTTAGAAATGGAAGTTTGGTCCTGTCCTGAGTAAGTCCTGCAAGCTTTACTGCGGAATTCTTTACTTTCCAGTTCTGTGATATCAGATAATAGCTTGCTCTATATTTTATATAATCGAGATACTCGAGGTTTAGAATTTCATCTGAACTCATTTTTGATAGATATGACAATATCTGATTTACTCCCATTTCGGAATATATATTTTTATTTTTTTGAGTCTGGTCATCATTTACTGCAGAATGAGGTATGTTATTCATTACATCCGTAATGTAAGAATAAATTTCTTCATTCGCATTGGAAATCACTGCTTTTAGTGCGTTGGCCGACATCATTCTGAGCCTGTCCCTGTTATCGTAATATTCTTTGATCTTTAATGAAAGTTTTTCTCCGGTAACTTTTATTACAAAATCATTCTCTTCGATCATCACTTCTTCATACATAATGTCAGCCGCTCCTGAATTCTGCATGCTCAGAGCGTTCATTACCTGATGATCGCCTGATAGGTTCGCCTTGGGAATTATCAGCGAAGGTGTACCGCTCACAGCTATCTCGTTTATCGTTCCTCCGCCCCTTGTGATTATCAGATCCGCAGCGAAATAATAATCTTTTATATTGTCAGCGTATTCGATGCGGTTATAAAATCGGATCTCACTTTCTTTTAGAGAATTATATTCAATTCGTTTTATCGTATCGAGTACGCTGTTGTATCCTTCGGTTCCTCTGCCTGTAACATGGATCAGACGCAAATTTTTCATTCCGTTTAAATATTTCAAACAGTCGACTACCGCTCTGTTAATTGTTCTGGCGCCTTGCGATCCGCCGACAGCGAAAACAACAAAATCGTCATTATTTAGTCCGAGTTTTTCTCTTGATTCAGCCTTCGATCCCGTAAAAAATTCAGGTCGGACAGGATAACCGACAAATCTGCCTTTACCCGGAAAATCTTTCAGCGAGATCTTATATGAAACTCCGACTCCGTCACATAAAGGTCCGGCTAATTTAACGAGTTTTCCTGCTTCTGCATTGGCTTCGTGCAGAAACAGCTTCGATCTTGAAAGTCGCAGCTTTCTTAAGATATATCCTGCGAATATCGGCGGGGCAGAAACATAACCGCCTGAACCAATGATCATGTCCGGCCTGTATGATAAAAGAATAAAAACACTTTTAACTGTTCCTGAAAAGATCATTAAGACAAAGACTATCATCGCAATGCTGATTTTTTTATCCGGCATACCGGTCGCGCTAACATATTTCATCCTGTAACCTTTTGCAGGAACTATCTTCGATTCGATGCCTTTTTTTGTGCCTAGATATAAAAATTCAGCATCAGGTTCATTCTTCCTGATCTGTTCAGCAATTGCAAGAGCAGGATAGATATGTCCTCCGGTCCCTCCGCCTGTAAGAATGTATTTCATAAATCCACCACCGGTGTTAAGTCTTATGTCAGCCAGAACTACACATCAACCAAAGATAAGGATTTATACATGATTTCACAATATTTAAAAAACTGTCTGACAGATTATACCTATTATAACAAAAAATAATTATTGCTTAATCAGCTCCAGATTCTTCTCAAGCGTTTTTACATGCATGAGTTCGGCCAAAGCTTCTGAGACTATCTTAACACTAAGCCCGGGTATCCACTCCAATTCAATCATCTTTTTTATGATTACGATATTCTGCATTCTCGGGTCTGAAAGTTCTTCTTCGAAAACTCTTACTGATTCACCTTTCTTAGCCTTAACTGATTTCTCAAGTTCATCGAGAGTGGGATACTTGAACTTTCCGAGCCTGTTGCCGATGGTCTGATACTGCGCGTCGTAAAAGATCACTTTCCCGCCTTCAATAAGCATTTCGGATGCAGCTCTCGCGCCTTCGAGGCGTTCTAAGGCTATCACGATATTTGCCTTTCCTGAAGGGATCAGAGGCGTATGTATCTTTTTGCCTATCCTGAGATGAGATATGACGGTTCCGCCTCGTTGCGCTAACCCGTGGGTGTCAACTCCCTTTACATCGTAACCGGCCTTGTGGCAGGCTCTGAGCATTGCTTCTGCTAAAAGTCCTATTCCCTGACCGCCGACTCCGCACATATAAATATTTAAGTCTTTCATTATCTGGCCTCCTTCTTAAAATCTATCGCGCTTACCGGGCAGGTCGGTCTGCATGAACCGTCCCCTATGCAAAGGTCTTCGTTGACGGTTATACTCCCGTTTTCGTTCTTTACGAATGAAGGACATCCGAAATCTTCGATACAGGTAAGATGCCTTTTGCACTTATTCTGATCTATTTCGACATGTTTTTGAACGAACCCTTCCTTTCTTCTCTGCTGCTTCATGAACTTTAGCATGCAGGGATGGCTGGCAATGACGACCGAGAATCCCTTGTGATCCAGCGATTCCTTAATATATTCAGTCAGTTTGCTCTGCTGGTAAGTATCCACCCTTCTTATGAACTTGACGCCGATCGATTCGAGCAGTTTATCGATCGATATCTTCTCGCCGATCTCTCCTGATCCGGCGTGAGGCTGATGCCCAGTCATAGCGGTCGTGCCATTCTCCATGATTACGAGCGTAAAATCATGATCGTAAAGAACTGCATTGATGATCGCCGGAAGGCCGGCGTGGAAAAACGTGGAGTCGCCGATAAAAGCTAAGACTTTCCGCTTTTCGTTGCCTATGGTAAGCCCCGCGGCTGTTCCGTTGGAGTGCCCCATGGATAAAAGCATCTCGCCCATATTGTACGGTTCAAAAAATCCCAGCGAGTGACAGCCGATATCGCCGACTGTGATCGTTCCTTTCGGCAGTGCCTGCTTTATCGCATGGAATGCTGATCTGTGTCCGCAGCCGGGACACATCTGGGGTATCCTCGGATTCGCGAATGGCTGGGTTACAGGCTTAATTCCGCTTTCGAACACCTCCGGCCAGTGGCCGGAAAGAATATCCCATGTTCGCTCCGAGGTTAATTCTCCCATGATGTCATCGTGCGTTTTTCTCGTTAGTATCCTGCATTTTATATTCCTGTCGAAAGCGAGCGACTTTATCTCATACTCCATAATTCTGTCAAGTTCTTCGATAATTATCACTTCGTCTTTCTCTTTGAGATAATCCGCTATCATTGTCTCAGGCAAGGGGTAACTAAAATTTATCTGTAAAAGATCGACTGCATTCCCCGAATTGTCGATGTTTTCCATTACCGATAGAGCAGGCATTGATGACGATATTATACCGAGCTTTTTCCCGTTTATTTCTTCGCAGTCGAATGGGGCATAAACCCTGTTGAAAGGAGATCTTTCAGATTCTTTTTTAATTAAATCGAGTTTTTCCATCGCTTTTTTCTTCAGGGGGAAAACCGTTTTTGTGATAGGCAGATAATGCCCGTTCTTTATATCGAATTCAGACTTGAAGACCTTACTCTCCCCTATCGCACCGAAAGTGATGAGCTCTTTGGCATGACAGACATGCGTCGTAAGCCTTAAAATGATCGGCATCTGGTGTTTTTTAGAGAGCTTTGCCGCCTCAAGAAACATTTTATAGGCTTCTGAAGGAGTAGCGGGCTCCATGACCGGAATATACGACATTCTCGCAAAGTGGCGGTTGTCCTGCTCGTTCTGACTCGAATTAGCGCCCGGGTCATCACCGAGTATAACAACCAGTCCGCCTGTCAAGTTCAAGAGACCGAGCTGAACGAGCGAATCGGCGGCGACATTTAAACCGACGGACTTGAAAAATACTACGGACATGTTGCCGTTTATACTCGAGCCGAAGGCTATTTCCGTCGCCACTTTCTCATTGGTCGCCCACTCGAAATGGAAATCCCTCATTTCTTGAGGAACGCTGTTCAAAGCTTCGGCTATCTCCGGTGTGGGTGATCCGGGATAACTTGTTATTACTTTAACACCCGCTTCGAGCATCGCTCTCGCAACCGCGTGGTTGCCCATGAATAAACCCTGCCAAGGCTGTTTATCTGTAAGCTGTTCATAAAATTTCTTCATTGATTCTCCTTTTCAGGTTAAAAAAAAGGGCGGCTAACGCCGCCCCATCATCTTTACCTTTTATTGAATCCTTCCCATTCATTAATGAGAATGTTAACATCGGTTTTAGTCTTGTTATATTTCCCATCGCTCCTGATACTGATCATTTCGCCTTTTACGATAGATATCCATTCGGAAAGCGTAACTTCATAAGGTCCTGGGATCTCTTTAGGACCTGTAGTCTGTTTTGGCGCGAGGCTTCCGGAGCTTTTCTTCGGCTCGATCTTAAGTTCGGCCTTCTTCTCTTCTTCCAGATCGACCTCCACCTGACCTTCCATGACCGATATCTCGGTTAGCTTTCCGTCGGCGGTCATTTTATACGCTGTTCCCAGAACGGCAGCAACAGCTATAGGTGATCTGACTTTAAAATCTTTCTTTTTAGAATCAGCCTTGTTGACATTAGTCCATGATTCCCCGCTGACAAGATATCCCTGAAAATTGACCTTGTCTCCTGAAAATTCATATTTGTCGATTATGTATTTTGTGTTTTCGCTCAACCTTACAATGCTTCCGTCCGTAAGCTTAATTTCGCAGCGGGATTCTTTTCCTGTTAGAAGAGTATCCTTTTCAAATACTTTATCCTCTTCGTCAAGAGAAATAAGCTTCGATCTGTCTTTCGAACTGATCGTTCCGAGCCTGAAATCAATCTCACCGGCTTCTCTTTTTGACGCTGAAGCAGCCGGTATAGTTTTTTGTGCAGGAGCAGGTTTCGCAGGCTGAGTTTTAGGCTGAATTACTTCTTTCTTCGTTTGATCTTTTTTTACTTGTTGTTTTTCTGTCTGAGCTATTTTTTTAGCCGGAGCCGTTTTCTCGACAGGTTCTGGCTTTTTGATATCTTCAGTTTTCAGATCGGGAGCATCGCTTCCGGCGTAACAAAATGAAAAAGCTAAAATTAAGATCATTAATAAATTTTTCATACGGCCCTCCCCTGTCATTATTTTATCAACGCTGATATTTTATCGATTATCAATTTTGCTATTTCACTTTTATTCATTAGCGGAAATTCTTCAAAACCTGATTTTGAAATAAAAGTCACTCTGTTGAAGTCTGATCCGAATGCGGGATTTTTTTCATTCGTTTCGTTAAGTATGATCAAATCCAGATTTTTTTCTTTCAGTTTCTTTTTTGCGTTCAATACCCCTTTATCCGTTTCTAGCGCGAATCCGACAAGTATCTGACCTTTTCTTTTGATCCTGCCGAGTTCTTTTAATATGTCTTTAGTCTTAAGAAGATCAAGAGTCATATCGTTTTTATTTTTTTTGATCTTTTTATCCGATCTATTCACTGTATAATCAGCTACTGCCGCGGACATTATTACGCAGTCGGCGTCTTTTGACTCTCTGATGATCTCGTTATACATATCTTCAGAAGAAGAAACATCTGTCCTTCTGATAAAATTACTGCAGACCTCTTCCGTCGGACCGGTTACCAGAACGGTTTCCGCTCCGGTGTAAAGCGCTTCTTCAGCCAGCCTGAACCCTGTTTTTCCGCTTGAAAAATTCGAGATATACCTGACCGGATCGATCATCTCGACTGTCCTTGATGCGGAGATCAGTATTTTTTTACCTGACAGCTGATCGGTCTTGTTGAGAAAATACAGCGATTCTCTGAATATTTCATCGGGTTCCGCCATCCTTCCCTTAGCTTTATATCCGCAGGCGAGATCTCCGTATCCCGGATCAATAAAGAATACTCCCTGCTGTCTCAGAATGTCAATGTTTCTCTGCACGGCAGGATTTTCATACATTTTTCCGTTCATCGCAGGCGCTATTATCACCTGCTTATCAAAAGCAAGAAGAGCTGTAGATAAAGCGTCGTCCGCTATTCCGTTAGCGTATTTACCGATTATGTTGGCTGTCGCCGGAGCTATGATAAATATATCAGCCCAGTCCGTCAGAGAAATATGCTCGGTAGACCATTCATTAGAATCGGAAAATGTATTGGAATAGACCTTATTTTCTGAAAGCGTTCTGAGAGTAGTCTCTGTAACGAACTCAAGACCGTTCTTCGTGATAACGGTCTTTACGTTTGCAACGTATTTTTTAAAAAGCCTTATTAGATAGCATGCTTTATACGCCGCTATTCCGCCTGTAATTCCTATAAGGACGTTCTTAGTCTTCAAGCTTTGTGATATCCTCGTAATCATATTCCAGTTCGTCGTTCAGCATTTCGTTCATTGAAACTCTGATCGCTTTCGGAAATACCGGAAGATCTCGGTCTATGATCTCCGCCACGTACTCTTTGTTGTATTCTTTCTCTGTACGTTCGTCAAGGATCGAATTTCTCAGCTTCTCGAACTCTTTGCTGTTCTTTCTTTCGATCTGCCTCATCCTGTGGCCGAGAACCATTACCGCTTCGTAAATGTTGGTTGATTTCTCTTCGAACTGCTCCTGGCTGACCTTTCTGTCGTCCCTGTCATTAATGATCTCGAACTTTTTTTCCATTGTTACCCTTTCTTTTTTTATTTTATTATTTTATTCTCTCTGAGAACCTCTTTTAACTCATTGAACGCCGCATCCAGCGAACCGTTCATTATATTATACGAATATTCTTTCATTTTTTCCATTTCAATTTTAGCGAATTTCAGACGGTTTTCTATAACTTCAGCCGTGTCCGTGCCTCTTTTTATGAGTCTTTCTTTTAAAACTTCTAGCGACGGAGGATATATGAAAATCATGATAACGTCTTCAGGATACTGATGTTTTATGTCTATCCCGCCCTGAACATCAACATCGAAAAGCACATTTTTTCCTTCTTTAAGAGCATCGTCCACGTATTCTTTTAATGTCCCGTAGATGTTCCCGTAAACCTTTTTATACTCGACGAATTCTCCCGATGCGATTTTTCTTTCAAATTCATCTTTTGATAAAAAGAAATACTCGATACCGTGCTTTTCTGTACCCCTCGGAGCTCTGGTCGTGGCAGATATCGAGAATTCAAGTTCAGGATGTTCCTTTCTGAGCATATTGATAAGAGTAGTTTTTCCTGATCCTGAAGGTGCGGAAAATATTACAAGACGCCCTCTATTCGACATTCTGAACCTGCTCTCTGATAATTTCTATAAGCTCTTTCATACGGACGGAAAGATGAGAAATTTCTGTCATGTTCGTTTTCGCGGATATCGTACTAGCCTCCCTGTGCATTTCCTGACTGATGTTGTTCAATATCTTGCCTACGGCTCTGTCTTCGCCCAGCGTGGAATTGAAAAGACCAATATGCGACTGAAGCCTGGTGATCTCCTCTGAAATATCTACTTTATCGCATATAAGAACCAGTTCCTGCTCAAGTCTGTCTTTATTAAAAGCGTCAGTATTTGAGTATTTACCTACTCTCTCAAGTAATTTATCGAATTGTATTTTTGCGGCTCCCGAAGCGAGTTCCGATGTCTGAATTACGATCTTTTCGAGTTCATTTATCCTGATGTTAAGATCATCCAGTATGTTTTTCCCTTCCTTTTCCCTATATGAGATCATGTCTGAAAGAGCTTTCTCGAAACAGACTGAAACTTTTTGAACTGTATCTTCATTGTCTCTTTCATCAGTCTGATCTAGCACATCCGAAAACCTCATTATCATGTTCAGATCGATCTCCCCCTTGATTCCTGTTTCGCTTTGAAGCATTTCGAGAGATTCTTTATATGCTTTAGCTGCACCGGTATCGAATTTTTTGATGTTTTCAGCTCCAGGCTTAGCGTTAACGTTCACAAATACGGTCAGACTTCCCCTGTTCAGAATATTCTTAAGCCTGTCCCTGAGCTTTAGTTCGAGCTCGTTCAAAAATGAAGGCATTCTAAAACCTATTTCAAGAAATCTGTGGTTCACGCTTTTTATTTCAACCTGTATATCGTGATTTTCGGATGAGACCGAGCCTTTACCGTAACCTGTCATTGATCTGAGCAAAACATCCCCCTTATTTAATCTTTTCACTACCCTCGATGAAGGTTTTTCCGCGAGGTCGTGTTATTTCATATGAATAAAACTTGTCATCTGTTATGAAACCGCTGCCGTAAAGAGTATCTCTGTTGTCCTTTATCATCACGACATCGCATTCGCTCGATATTTGAGCCAGTTTCCTGTTCCATACAAGAGTGTCTGTAAAAAGCGTATAGCCTTTTGTGGATCTGAAAACCACGCTGTCGATAGCCGTAAATACTTCGCTGAGATCATTTATCGTTCCCTTTACGCTTTCGAGTTTTCCGGTATTTTTATTTTTCTCGAAAAATTCAATTACAAGTCCGGAATCGATCCTGCTGACTGAATATTTAGAATTGCCTATATTTTCACGAACTACATATCCGCCTTTAAATTTCGCACGCAGATCGTTTTCGCTTGTAATATTAACATCCATATCCCAGATCACATTGTCAGGAATAACATCATATTCCGAAGATCCTGTCGAAACGACTTTAGTGTTCTTCTCTTTTTCGCAGGAAAGCGTGGTGATCAACGCTGATATGAGCATGTTAGTCAAGATAAGTTTTTTTAGCTTCTTCAAATTTATCGTCTCTTTTTAGAATAAATTCCAGAAATTCTCTTACAGCGCCATTTCCGGCTTTCGAGGCTGTCACAAAATCGGCTCTTTCTTTAATCTCAGGCGCGGCGTCTGAAGGAGCGCCTTTTAAACCGGCATATTTCATGGCTGACCAGTCGAACCAGTCATCACCGAAATAAGCGATTTCGTCATCACTGAGAGAGTAGCTCTGTTTAATCTCAGCATATGCGCCTGCTTTATTGACATTCCCGACGAATACGTCTGTTATTCCCAATACTTCAGCTCTTTTGTAGACAATTTCGCCGTATCCTCCTGATATTATCGCGAATTTTATACCGAGCGCCGGACAGACATGCTTCAAAAAAAATCCGTCTTTAACGCAGAACGGTTTGATCAGCTCTCCACTGGAGCTGTAATACACTTTTCCGTCGGTCAGAGCACCGTCAACATCAAGAATCACCAGTTTTATTTGTTTCTGCATAATTTTATAGCACTTTTTTTATTTTTTTTATCTTTGTCATAAGTTCGTCCATCTTTTCTAAAGGGAGCATCGATTTTGAATCTGAAAGCGCATGAACCGGATCTGGATGCGTCTCAATAAAAAGTCCGTCAACACATCCTGTAGCTACTGACGCGCAAGCCATCTGTATTGCAAATTCAGGCTGTCCGCCCGAAACACTTCCCTCCGCCGCCGGTTTCTGAAGCGAATGAGTAACGTCATATACAACAGGATGTCCGAAAGCTTTCATCTCCATAAAGTTCCTGAAATCGACAACAAGATTGTTATAGCCGAAAGTCGTTCCCCTTTCCGTAAGCATGATCTTATTATTTCCCGCAGAGACCGCTTTATCCGCGGCGAATTTCATTTCTTTCGGCGACGCGAACTGACCTTTTTTAATATTAACGATCTTACCTGTCTTTGCTGCAGCGATAATAATATCGGTCTGCCTGCATAAAAACGCGGGTATCTGAACTATGTCTACTGTCCTGCCGGCGATCTCGGCCTCAACCGCGCTGTGAACGTCTGTCAGGATGTAAAAACCGAACTCTTTTTTAATCTGGGCAAGTATTTTTAAGCCTTTAACAATACCCGGACCGACATAAGAATCTACGCTCGATCTGTTGGCTTTCGCATATGAAGATTTAAATATTATATCGCATTTGTGCTTTTTTGAAAGTTTGTGCAGCTTTTCGGCGGTCTTAAATGTGATGTCTTCTGATTCGATCACGCAGGGTCCGGCTATGTAAAAAAGTCCTGCCTTTTTCCCGAAAATTATATTGTCTATCCTGCTTGTTTCCTTTTTAATCATATATTTCCTCATTAAGTGACAGCATTTTTTTATTTCAGTTTAAGGAATTTGAAAGATAAACTAAATATATCTATATTTCAATAAAAATAAAACGCGCGATCAGTCTTTTTTGTTTACAAAAGGGTAAAAAATGATTACTTTATTAATGTTTTTATAAAAAGTGAGAACAGAAAAATGAACATGTTCTTCAAATTTGATGAAAATAATATTTCCAAGATTATACTTAAATTTTCGTTCGTTCTGGTAACGATGATGGCACTTACTCTCGTCGCAATTTACACACCAAAATATTATTTCGAATATAAAAAGAATATTGACGCAACAAAAGGCCATATAAACAAACTGTTCGAGGACAGGATCAGATTCGAAGTAAACCAGATCGTTGAAAACATCAGCTACAGAACTTCTGTTCATGAAAAATATCTTCTTTTAGAAACAGACAGTGAGGTTCTAAAGCTTTTTGAACATATATGCTGCACACAAAAACTTGGATATTTTAATGAATCAGATAAAAAAAGCAGCTTTATTAAAATTCTGAAAAATTACAAAATCACTGACCCTCTGAAATATTATTTCATTGCAGACAGCAAATTTCTCCTCATAAGATCAGACAGCCTTTTTCTTATTAAAGAAGGCGATTTTACGGAATATTTCCCGTCAGAAAAGTTATCATTTGAAACCGGAAATAATACACCAAAAGACAATACGCTTCATTTTATATTCAATGAGTTACTGAATAACGGAGAAAATAATATTCAGACAAAATATTCTGAAAATTATAAAATTCACTATGGCGCTATAATACCTAAATCTTATTTCAGTAGACAGATCGAGGATATTATAAATAAGGAGATCACATTAAGTAATGTCCGCGGTTCGCAGGAATACATTTTTGTTTATAAACTGATAAATGCCGCGGGCGGAAAAGATTTCGCTAAAATGATTATCAATCCGAACAGACCTGACCTGATTGGTGAAAATATTGATGATGACTATACTGATCCTGCGGGGTTTAAATTCAGACAGGAATTTATGCGACAGATAAATGAGAACGGCGAAGCTCTGGTTAAATATTTATACAAAAATCCGGAAACTGGAACTAACGATCTTAAAACATCGTATTTCAAGCTTCATTCCGGACTTCAGTGGATCGTTGCACAGGGATATTACGACAGCCAGGTTGCAAAAATAGTTGCCGCAGATGAAAAAAGATACAGGAACGACTTTATTGTCAGGGTCGCCATGATCGTATTCCTCGTTATAATTTTTCTAACGTTCTATTACATGATATTTAAAAAGTTCTCAGACAGGATACAGGCTACGATAATAAAGTACAGATCAGATCTAGAGGATAAGAACAGGCTCTTAGTGAAAGAAAAGGAAAACGCAGAACAGGCAAGCTATGAGAAATCAAGATTTCTAGCCAATATGAGCCACGAAATAAGAACTCCCATGAATTCAATATACGGAATGGCTAATATCCTCCGTGAAACCGAACTGACCAGAGAGCAGCATGAAATTCTCGATACGATCAAATCTTCTTCTGATATTCTGGTAAGAATACTCAATGACATCCTCGATCTTTCAAAAATAGAATCAGGCTCTATAACAATTGAGAATACCGATTTTGATCTTATTGACCTGGTAAAGACCGTTGCAAGACCTTTTGAAATGAAGCTGAAAAACAGCAGCGTAAAATTCATCCTTGAATTTATTCCGGCCGAATTTTACAAGTATTACCTGGGTGATTCTCTCAAGATCGGGCAGGTTTTAAACAATCTGCTCGGAAACGCCGTAAAATTTACACAGGAAGGTTTTGTAAAGTTATCAGTTTACATATCAAATGAAAATGAATCTGAAGCTTTAATTAACTTTTGCGTTTCGGATTCTGGGATCGGGATCCCGGAACAATCTCTGGAAAAAATATTCGAGAGATTCTCACAGGCTGATATAAGCACAACACGCAAATTCGGCGGTACAGGCCTGGGACTGACGATCAGCAAAAAACTGGTAGAAATACTTGGCGGCGAGCTTAAAGTCATTTCGAAATTGAATCAGGGCAGCAGTTTCAGCTTTGATCTCTTATTAAAAAAAGTTTCTGAAAATAAAGTACAAATAACAAAACATATAAGCGACGATGAGATAAGTAAAAAACTAAAAAAGATAAACATACTTGTAGCTGAGGATAATCCTCTTAATCAGAAATACATTTCCGCGCTTTTCACAAAAAGATCAGCTAATTTTAAAATAGTGGGAAACGGTTATCAGGTTCTTGATGAACTTAAGAAAAACAGTTATGACATCATCCTCATGGACGGACAAATGCCTGAGCTTGACGGCATCAGCACAGCATTGGCTATCAGGAACAGCGGTTCCCCTTTCAGTTCAATACCGATCATCGCGCTGACAGCTTCAGCGCTTTTAGACGATAAAATAAAATTCCTGAACGCAGGAATGAACGACTATCTCTCAAAACCGATCGATCAGACCCAGCTGTTCAGCACAATTTTCAAGTATTGCTTTGAAGAAAGCATTGTCCGGAAAGATTCAGCAGGAACAGACAGCCGGACATCTTCCGGCGTAAATACAACCTTTAAAATCCTCGATTATGATGATTTTATTACAAAATCAAAGTCTTTCGGAAAGACAGCATTTACAGACATTCTTGAACTTTTATTAAAAGAAGTTCCTAAAAAAGTAAAAGCCATTGAAGCAGCTTATGAAAGAAACGACCTGGAAAGTTTAAAATTTGAGGCTCACAGCCTTAAAGGAGTAGTTCTGAATTTCAGCGCACCCGGATTTACAGCGCTCGCTGTTGAACTTGACAGACTGATCAGCGAAAAAAATTATGAGGACTCGGTACGGACTTTCGCGGAACTTAAAGAAATGTCGGCTGATTATCTTAATGAAATATCAAAAATGATCTCAATTTTTACGCCGGATTTTAATAATAATAACTTATAAATATTATTCTTGACTTAACAAGGTATAAAATCTTAATTTTGCATGATGAGATAAATAAAAAATTAACGAGGTAAAAAAAATGGCTGTAAAAGTAGGCATCAACGGTTTCGGAAGAATCGGAAGGATCGTTTTCAGAGTTATCCAGCAGAGAAAAGACATCGAGGTAGTCGGTATTAATGATCTTACTGACGCTAAAACCCTTGCGCATCTGCTTAAATACGATTCAGTCCACGGAAGATTTCCCGGAGAAGTTAAAGCTGAAGGAGATATGCTTGTAGTAAACGGCAAATCGATCAAGATCTATTGCGAGAAGGATCCGGAGAATCTTCCCTGGTCAGCTTTGGGAGTTGACATTGTTGTCGAATCGACCGGAGTTTTCAGAAACCGCGAAAAAATGAGCAAACACATAAAAGCCGGCGCAAAAAAAGTTATTCTTACAGTCCCCGCGGATAAAGCCGAAGATGTTGACGCTACGATCGTGTTGGGCGTTAACGAAAATGCTGTTAACAGCGGCCTTCAGTTCGTATCTAACGCATCCTGCACTACGAACTGCCTCGCTCCGGTAGCAAAAGTGCTTAATGACAAGTTCGGAATAAAAAGAGGTCTGATGAACACGATCCACTCTTACACGAACGATCAGATCATTCTCGACGCTCCTCATAAAGATCTGAGAAGAGCAAGATCGGCCGCGGTTTCTATCATTCCTACAAGCACAGGCGCTGCGAAAGCAGTAGGTCTAGTCATACCCGAACTTAAGGGAAAACTGGACGGATTCGCTATGCGTGTACCTACTCCCGACGGATCAGTTGTAGATCTAACTTGCGAACTGAACAAACAGGTTACGGTAGAAGAAATCAACGCCGCGGTCAAAGAAGCTGCCGAAGGATCTTTGAAAGGAATTCTTGAATACTGCACAGATCCCGTAGTCAGCGTTGATATAGTGGGAAACCCGCATTCATCTATTTTTGACGCGGGACTAACAAAAGTTATGGACGGAAATTTCGTTAAAATTGTTTCCTGGTACGATAACGAGTTCGGATATTCAAACAGAGTAGTTGACCTTCTTGAAAAAATCGCTAAAGCATAATTTCTAGTTTTACATTTAAGGGCAGAGTCCGGTCTCTGCCCTTTTTTTTGTGTTTAAAAGACGGTTGTAATGAATAAAATCACGCTATACACTTTCGCGATCCTGCCTAACCTGTTCTGGTCTTTGACATTTATATGGTATAAAGTCATCCTTGAATATCTCGGACCTGTCTCCATCATTTTCTTCAGGCTCATCATCGCATCATCGATCCTCATATTTATCACTAAAGTTTTTTACAAGACTCAGGAAAAACTTGTATTTAAAGACTATAGAAATCTTTTCATTCTGGCATTTTTCGAACCGTTCATTTACTTTCTCGGTGAATCCTACGGTATGCTCTACGTTTCATCGACGATAGCGTCTGTTATTATTTCAATGATCCCTGTTCTGACTCCGGTAATTGCCTTTAAAATTCTGAATGAGAAGCTGAATATTTTCAACATCCTCGGACTTCTTATCTCATTCGCGGGTGTTCTTGTTATTCTTGTCAACCCGAGCGCTTCTGCCGACTTTACATTAAAAGGCATAATGCTGCTTCTTGTAGCTGTGATCGGTGCAGTAAGCTATGGAGTGACCGTTAAAAAAATGTCAGCGGATTATTCGTCGCTTACAATAGCGAAATATCAGAGCATATTCGGCAGCTTTCTGTTCCTTCCTCTATTCTTAATTCTCGAGTATAATTCCTCTATAACAAATATATCAGAATCTTATAATAAAGGAACAATTTTTACTATGCTCATTACTCTTTTCAGCATGTCTTTCTTCGCTTCCGTTCTTGCTTTCGTACTCATCTTAAAACCGATAAAAATCCTGGGGATTTCCAAAACTAATGTATTTACTAATCTGATCCCCGTTTTTACTGCTGTGATCGCTTATTTCTTTCTCGATGAACATTTTGATACAAAGAAAATAATAGGGATGATACTCGTTATTTCCGGTATTATTCTGTCTCAAATGAAAGGCCTGTTTAAAAAGAAATCACTTCAGATAATGTAATTTCTGTGTTGTATATAATACTTTTCATCCTTATTATTCAGTTTTTCGTCGGAATTTGCGACCGGAAGTATCAATAATGTCTTATAATTCCGGTGTGAAGATTAAAAACGGGAAATCAAATGTATATATTTGAAGAAATACAGGAAGAAAATCAGGAACCGGAGAAATATGCATGCGGGAAACAGTTCTACATCCGGACGGGTACAGATAATTCATTAGTGAATAATAAAAAGATCCCAAAGTATCTTTTTAATGATCAATTCGAACATCAGGCCGGATTAAAGAAAATATTTGAAAGTATATTATCGGTTTTAGTACTAATGTTTATTGTCGGCTGTACTAATGAAAGTCCCGAGCCCGCAAAGATAGATGTAACTGTTAATTCCAGCTTTAGTACGCCGGAAGAACTCAATTTAAGAAAAATATTTTTCCTAGACAGTTCTTCAGTTAAAAATCCTATTAACATAGTTTTTGATTCTGATAGAAATCTGTATATTCAAAGCTATAATTCGCCGTCAGTTAAAGTTTTTAATGAAAACGGAGAATTTATAAAAGATTTTAATACTGTTATAGAAAATTCAAAGATTTCTTCGGTTAATATTATAAATGACACCATTTTTTTTACATATCCTAAAGAAAAAAAAGTTTTAAGATACAAAAAAGACGGATCATTTGTGTCCGAAACCGCATCTAAAAGCGAGATATTAAGACTGGAAACGATTGGCGACAACAGAATGATTGGGACATTCAAGAACAGTATGATAAGTAAACAGGATCTTTTTTTTAGCATAAAACTTAAGATAGTTGATAGCGCATTCAGACAGATTAGTCTTATAAGCTCATTCTCAGGAACATATTACAGCAGTGAGATAGATTATGAGATCGAGACCTTCCCGTTCGCGGTAGATGAATCCAGCGAAGTCATATACATAGGCTTTGACTCGGATTCTGAATATAATATTTACTGCTACAGCTACGATATGAAACTGCTGAGGATTATTAAGAACGATATTCCACCTGTTCGATTTACAGAAAAGGAAATAGAATCAAGAAAACAGACAGCTCACAAGTTTAGAATACCATTTATAAAATCAGAAAAGAAAATTTTTATCGAATCGATGACAATGGGTTTTGAAGGTGATCTTTATGTAAGAAGAGCGGCCGATGCAGGTATCTACGGAATTGATAATGCTGTGTTTGATGTTTTCGATGCGAACGGAAGAAATAAACGATCTTTCTTTATTAAAAATGCCTCAAGAAGTTCTTCTGTAATTTTTAATGAAAAAATTATATATGTAACAGATCCTATAAGATCGGAAATTTCAGCTTACGAAATTCCTAGTTCAAAGGGAGGTGCAAAATGAAAGTAAAGATATTTGTTCTTTGCACACTCTTATGCCTGACTGGTCTCAGCGCAGAAAGCATATACAGATTTTCATATAAAATAAATTTTATAGACGATATATTAAAGACGGCAAAAGGCAATGAAAAGGTTGACGCTCTTCTTGAGTCCGCAGGATATTATATGACAGAATTCGGTGACATGCATAAAGGCATAGCTTATCTTCTTGAAGCGAGAGACCTTGCTACTGAGTTGAAGTATACAGAAGGATTGCTCAGATCATACAGTGCATTGGGAGATATATATTTAATCTCGGAAGACCACACATCGGCACTTGATTATTTCTCAAAAATGGCGGCAGTGCTTAAGGGTTCAGGCAGGGTCAGAGAATATGCAGAAGTCCTTATAAAAATGGCGGATGTGGCTCACAATTCAAAGAATTTCGACCAGTCGCTTTCTTTTTCGGACAGCGCTACTTTTTACGCTCAAAAAACCGGTTACGAGGCACTGCTTACAAGATCATATTATTTTTCCAGTCTTGCATGGCGGGGAAAATTCGATTATATGAAAGCTCTTGAATATACGCAAAAATCGATGGATATGGCTGTCAAACAGGAAATGAAATGGTTTCTAGGTAACTGTTACAATGCTACCGGGGATCTCAATGAGATGATGGGCAATTTCGATATAGCTTTTGATAATTATAAAAAAGCAGCGCAGTTCTATGAAGAATATAATCTGTCTGACGGAATGGCAGTAGTATATTTTAATCTCGCTTCAATGTATAAAGTCAACGGCGATTATAATAAGGCACTTGAGTATTTGAACCTCAGCCTCAAAATATCACAGGACATTAAGAATGATTCTATGATCAAGGATAATTATCTTGGTCTTTTCGGCCTGTATAATCTGCTGAAGGATTTTAAGAACGCGAACAAGTATTATATGCTTCTGAATTCATTTACATCACAAAGAGATTCTTTGAATATACCTCTTTCGAAGATCGAGATAGATTATGAGATCTCAAAAAAAGATGTTGAAAAGGAAATTCTCGGGCTCAAGCTTGACGAGGAGAGACATATGCGGTACATCTACGCCGCAATATTCGTTCTGCTTCTGTCCGTCACATACTTTTTATTTTATCGAAAACTTAAACAGAAGAAGATAAATGAGCTGAAGCTGGAGGAAAGAAGGATAAGCGCAGAATTGTCATCGCTTCAGTCGAAGATCAATCCGCATTTTCTTTTCAATGCGATCAGTTCTATAACCGAGCTCATAAACATTGATCCTGCCTCGGCCAAAAAGATGCTTCAGAATATTTCAGGACTGTTGAGATATACCTTAAGAACTTCAAAGAACGATTTCGTACAGCTTGATGAAGAGATCCTTATGATCAGAAAATATCTTGAAATAGAGAAGATCAGGTTCGGTAAAAGGCTTGATTACGTTATAGATGTGCCTGATAATCTTTCGAATATGCTCATACCTCCTCTTCTGATACAGCCTTTGGCTGAGAACAGCATAAAGCACGGCCTTTCGAACAGGCTTGACGGCGGCAAAGTGTCGATAACAGCTTACGAGAATATGCCGGGAAGGGTTACTATCACAGTTGAAGACAACGGCGTTTCTAAAGAAGAAGGAAGCAAACCAGAAGGGAACGGTATAGGATTGTCAAGCGTTAAAGAAAGGCTGCAGCTGGTTTATAAAAAAGATTACAGCTTCAGGATCGAAAAAGAGAACGGTTACAAGGTTATCATAGTAATTCCAAAAAAAATATAGGTGTAAAAATGTTCTATAAAACAATACTTGTGGAAGACGAGGAACTGTCAAGGCTCGGACTGAAGAAAAAACTTGAGCAGTTCGATGAGATCGATGTAATAGATATGGCCGAGAACGGTATTGAAGCCGTTGAGAAGATAAATAAGCTGAAGCCTGATCTGATATTTCTCGATATTCAGATGCCGGGAATGAACGGATTCGAAGTTCTTCAGAACCTTGAATATATGCCGATAGTGATATTTACAACAGCATTCGATGAATATGCTCTCAAGGCTTTTGAAACTAACTCTATCGATTATCTGCTTAAGCCTATAGAGGAAGAAAGACTTGCCAAGGCGATGGAGAAGCTGAAAAAGTTCACAACTCAGGAAAAATGCGATTACGACAGCAAGATAACATCTCTGTTAAGCGAGCTTACGAATAAACAGGATAAACTCTCAAGGATCCATATTAAGATCGGGGATGAAGTTCTGTTCGTAAATACGAACGATATATTCTTTTTCAAAGCCGATAACAAATATACTTCGATCTGCACTTTCGACGATGAATATATCATTAATGATACACTTGCTTCGCTCGAAGAAAAGCTTCCGGTTAATTTTATCAGAATTCACAGGGGTTTTATTATCAATATGGATCATCTCAATAAGCTTAAAAAATGGTTCGGCGGTAAGTACGTGGCTGTGATGAAAGATAAAAAGAAAACGGAAATCCCTGTGAGCAGGAATTCAAAAGATAAACTTTTCCCGGAATCATAGAAATCAGCTTTTTTTCATGCTGAGGCCTACACGGCCCTTATCTTTATCGATCGATACAACGGTAACATCTACGATATCGCCTACTTTGACGACATCAAGAGGATTTTTTACAAATCTGTCCGCTAGTTGCGAAACATGAACGAGCGCATCCTGTTTAATGCCTATATCAACGAATGCACCGAAATCAACAATATTTCTGACAGTTCCTTTAAGTTTCATGCCGATGCTAAGATCTTCGGTCTTGAGAACATCGCTTCGCAGGATCGGCTTTGACATATCCTCCCTCGGGTCTCGACCCGGTTTCTGCAGGTTTTCCAGAATATCGGTTAGCGTAGGAAGTCCGATCCCTATTTTATCTGCAAGCTCTTTATCAGGCTTGATATTTTTGAATATTTCTTTTGTTTCAGGTTTATTTATATCTGTAGCCTGTAGTTTATATTCGGCAAGCAGTTTATCCACTGCGGAATAGCTCTCAGGATGAATAGCTGTATTATCGAGAGGATTTGTTCCGTTGTTGATCTTCAAAAATCCCGCGCTCTGTTCAAAAGCTTTCGCGGACATGCCTGTGATCTTCTTCAGTTCTGCTCTGCTTTTGAAACTTCCGTGACTGTTTCTAAGGCCTATAACCTTATCGGCTGATCTTTTATTCAGTCCCGACACGCGGCACAATAAGAACGATGAAGCGGTATTAATGTCAACTCCGACATGATTGACCACCGATTCGACAACTGTTTCGAGTTTTGAAGCCAGCACTTTCTGATTGACATCGTGCTGATATAATCCTACGCCGATAGCCTTGGGATCTATCTTGACTAGCTCGGCAAGCGGATCAAGCACTCTGCGGGCAATTGAAATATTGCCTCTCTGCGCAGCTTCAAGATCCGGAAATTCTTCCTGAGCGATCGCTGAAGCCGAATAAACGGATGCGCCGGCTTCACTTACCAGCAGATATCTGCATTCAAGCTGATCCGCTTTGATCATATCCGCGACAATAGCCTCGGTCTCCCTTCCCGCGGTGCCGTTGCCAATAGCTATTATCTTCACTTTATATTCTCTGATGGTTCTTAGCATCGTTTCTAAGGCTTCAGCAGTTCTGCTTTTGGGCGGATGCGGATATATCGTATTGCCGTAAAGATATTGACCTGTGGGATCAATAACAGCGATTTTGCATCCCGATACGAAACCGGGATCAATGCCCATAATTACGTTATTCTGTAACGGCGGCTGAAGCAGCAGCTGACGCAGGTTGGCCGCGAACACTTCGACAGCATGAAGTTCAGCTTTTTCTGTCAGTCCGTTCCGAACTTCTCTTTCAAGCGAAGGGAACAGAAGTCTTTTCCAGCTGTCCTTTATAATATTTTCAATGATCTCGTTAAAGTAAGACCGATCAGTCTTAAAAAATATCCTTCTTAATTCATTATTTATAAATTCCTGATCGTAATCGAGGCTGACTTTCAAAATCCCCTCGTCCTCTCCCCTGTTAACGGCGAGTACCTGATGAGGTTTAATAGCCCTGACTGACATTTTAAAATCGTGATAGATCTGATAAACATCTTTAGCGGTTTTATCTGACTGCTGAGAGTAACTTGCGCTTTTCTGAGGCTCATCTTCATCTGCCGAAATTTTCTTTACTTTCTCTTTTACTTTGGCGGAAATGACAGTACTTGTATTCAGCAGGTATTCGCGGCAGTATTTACGGACAGAAGCATCCTCGGATATCATTTCAGCGAGAATATCCATGGCACCGTTCAAAGCTGATTCAATATCATTCACTCCCTTTTCGGCATTGATGTAGGAACTGCACTCAGAATCGAAATCACCTGTAAATCTTGGATTATTTTGAATGAACAGAGCTAGCGGCTCAAGCCCTTTTTCTTTAGCTGCTGAAGCACGGGTCTTCTTTTTAGGCTTGTACGGCAGATAAATATCTTCAAGCTCGGTAAGCGAGAGACAGTCTTCGATCTTTTTAGACAGTTCCGGAGTCATTTTACCCAATTCGGTGATGGTATTAATAACAGTCACCTTGCGCTCGTTCAGAGATTTTAAATATCCGGCCCGTTCATCAATGAGCCTGAGCTGATTTTCATCAAGCCCCCCTGTCATTTCCTTCCTGTATCGCGCGATGAACGGAATCGTTGCGTCTTCAGAGAGCAGACCCAGCACAGTTGATACAGAATTCTCCGGCCAGTTATTTTCCCTTGCGATGATCTTGATTATATCGTTCATAAACCTTCCGATTTTAAAGGATGTAATATATAAATATTATAGTTGAATAGCTATGGTTTTATTTTCCCGACTTTCCAGTAAAGCATGAAAGGCATCGGTACGATCTCTTTACCTTTATAACCTAATTTCCTCAGTTCGCTTTTTAATATAAATCCGTGCTTCTCCGAACTTATAGATACCGATTTGTAACCGTATTTTTCAAGAAGGTTTCTGAATGGTCTGTAAATGTCGCTGTCAAGAATTACTTCGTGCATAAGCTCATAATTCAGGGTTTTACCTTTCTTTTTGACATGAGACTGCCATTTTTTTGATTTGTTGAAAGTGTCGATGTAATTTCTTACGACATCCGGAAATTCTAAAGGATAACCGATGTCGGCTGATGTTAGATCAATATCGATATTGCAGTCTGCGATCCTCCAGAGAGTATCCATATAAAATATTTCATGACTGAGAGCTTCGGACTTATAGCCTAATGAATAGTGCAGATATCTGAAGACGCTGTCAGTATCGTTCTTCCTGAAACTCAGTATTCTAAACATAGTCGAATCTGAATATTTGAGAGAATATTCGTTTGCCGAATGAGTTACCGTTATTTCAGCGCTCATTGCTATAAATACAAGTGATATTAGGCATACGACAAGTTTCATCAGAACTCCATTCCGACTTGATCCATCAGAAATGCCATCTTATCGGCACTCTGACCTGCGAGAATTGACAACTGAGTTCCTCCGCCGTGACCGGACGACTGCTGAACCTGCAGAAGAATAGGATCATCCGATGCGTTAGCATCCCTCAACGCCGCTACAAATTTTCGGGCATGATACGGATCAACCCGTGCATCGTTTATACCCGCTGTCACGATGATCGCCGGATATTTAGTTCCCGGCCTGACATTCTGATAAGGTGAATATTTTAAGATATATTTGAATTGCTCTTCCACTTCTGAACTTCCGTATTCTTCTTTCCAAATGTTCGCAAGCATTGACTTGTGGTATCTGATCATATCTAGAAGAGGAACGCCGCAATAGAGAGCTTTCATAAGATCCGGTCTCTGCGTTATCATTGCGCCGATAAGAAGTCCGCCATTGCTTCCGCCGGTCATTACAAGCTTGTCACGGCAGGTGTAACAGTTAGCGATCATCCATTCTGCGGCGGCTATGTAATCGTCAAATACATTCTGTTTCTTTTCGAACATACCGGCTTTGTGCCATTCTTCACCGTATTCTCCCCCGCCGCGCAGGTTGGGGACAGCTATTATTCCGCCTGCTTCGAGCCAGATCGCGTAGGCTGAACTGAAAGTCGGCGTGATCGAGATATTGAATCCGCCGTAGGCATACATGAAGCAAGGCGTGTTTTTGTCCGGCTTCGATCCTTTTTTCTTTATTATGAACATAGATACTTTTGTTCCGTCTTTTGAATCATACCACACCTGTTCAGTTTCGAAATCAAGAAACTTGAAATCAAGCCTCGGCATAAAAAATTGCGTTGCTCTCTCGGTCATATAATCGTATTTATAAATACTCGACGGCTGAGTGAATGAGGAAAACCACAACCAGATATCTGAATTCTTTTGTCTTCCCCATATACCTGCCGATCCGACGTCGGGTAAACATACATCTTTAATATAATTTCCGTTCATGTCATAGATCTGTATAAGCGAACAGGCATTCTTCAGATAAGTGACATAAAGCTGACCGTTGATAATTTTAAAATCTTCGAGATAATACTCTTTTTCCGGGATTAATATCTTCCATCTGTTCTGATCATAATCGTTTATCGCATCAGCTAAGTATATTTTTCCGTTAGGAGAATCTTTATTCGTGCGTATGAAGATCTTATCGCCGAAAAACTCAGCCTGATATTCAGCATCGAAATCCCCTGTAAGAGTTTTGAAATCTGTTCCCTGAAGCTCTTTAAAATAAATGCTGTTCTTATAGAATTGACCTTTATGAAGCAGTAGATATTTCCCGTCTTCAGTAACTTGAATCGAATACCAGTTCTCTTTAACTTTCTCATCAAAATACAGCTTTTTATCTTCGCTTTTATCCGTGCCTAATTTATGATAGTAAACAGCCGGCCAGTAAAACTCCTCGCCTTCAGGCACTTCACCCTTAAGAGGTTTGCAGGAATAGTAGAATCCGCTTCCGTCAGGCATCCAGTCGCTTATATACTGCATCCATCCGCAAACCGAATCGGAAAGAACTTTTCTGCTTTCGATCTCCATCACTTCAAGCACAGGATCTTCATTTCCGCCCTTTGATACACCGTAAACAAGATATTTGCCGTCTCTCGATGCGACATAGTAGTGCAGAGTCTCATCCTGAGCCCATTTATTCGGATTAAGAAGTTCTTCAAGCTCAGAGCTTTCGTTTTTCTGAGTATAAAGAATCCATTTTTCGTCATCTGCGCTTTTTTTATACTGTAAGACCCTTTCGCCTTTGAGAACTTTTTGCGGAATGCTCATTTCATCAATTTTCATAAAATTAATGAGCCTGTCTTTTATTTTATTTCTGAATGGAATTTTAGATATAAAGCTGTCTGTAAAGTCATTCTGGGCTTTGTCCCATGCGGTCACTTCAGGATCGCTGCTGTTTTCAAGCCAGCGATACTTATCTTTTAACTCAACTCCGTGGACCACATCGGTGACTTCCATTATTTTTGTTTCCGGATAATTGTATTTCACTTTGCTCTCCATTTTGTTTTATAGCTTTTTTCCGAAGAATTCTTCGACAGTGCTTATTTTATTAATCTGTTCGAGCTTTCTGTCTGATTTTTTTATACTCTGAGCCCAATATTTATCTCCCGTTATAGCGTACAGTTCCTTTTCGATCCTCTGAACAAAAGGATAAAGTATCATCTTCAGAGCATACTTTTTGGCTGTTTTAAGCATTTGAACATCTTTGTAATGCTTTCCCAAAGCGTAGTAAGCCTTGCTTATAAGCCCGAAATTAATCTGAAGTTTTTCCAGATCAGAAAGCCGCTTCTCAAGCTTTGGAACATCCGATCTTACTCCTGTAAGCACTCCGAGAATTTCAATGTTAGCCTCGTTTGAAAACCTCATCCCGGGTCTCTGAGGGAATTTATGCCAGCCTGAAAATATATCTCTCATCTTTTTCATAGTTTTCGCATCATTTTCAACTATAGCCTGATGAGCTAAGAGTCCTCCCATTTCCATATAGCATTTTGATGTTCCGAATTTAAGAAATTTCTTAGCTTTTTTTTCTGCCTCGACAAGATCATTAGGATCTCTTCCGCCGTAAAGATAGCGTGCAGTATGCATTCCTGCCAGAAGATCGGTAATAGGTTTTTTTATAACATCTTCGCACAGACCAAGTGCAAGCTTATAGGATCCTGAAGCAGATGTAACAAAAACCATCCTCGATTTTGTATAGGGCACCTCTACGGGATGAGCTATATTCATGCCGTAATATAAACCTTCAAGATAAGTCCGCAGCGATTTCTTTACATAACCGGCAGTCATATAGAAGCTTGCAAGATTCGTAGAGATCAGCGGAAGTTCGGCTATTTTCTGATAGTCTTTAAGAAGTTTAACAGCGCGTTCAGAATATTTGAGGGATTTTTTCATGAAACTGCAGTTAAGATCCTGATAAGCCATATTCGAATATACGATTGCGTAATCGTTCAGTATTGTAAAAAGCTTTTCGGGATCTTCGGTCTTTATTTGCATCATCTCATCAAGAAGATGTTTTGATGTTTCCATATCATCTCTGTGATTTGCTATAGTGTTCTTTAATGATAAAAGGTTCATTTTCAGACGATCGGGCAATATCGGTTCCATTTGCAGCAGTATTTTCATTCCCTCTTTTTCCATATCAGTATTTCCGATAATAAAGAAGGCATACCAGACAAAATCTATATAGAATTCAGCTATATCGTTACTTTCGAAACTGTTTTTAATTTCATTTAGTAACTTTAGAGCATCCGACTGTTTAGTGGAATATGCGCACGTGATAGCTTTGTACCATTTATAATACTTATCTTCACCTTTTTTTTCGCGATATTTTTCAAGTATCTCTTTTGGTTCTTTATATTCTGTGTAGAAAATCACTTTTGCAAGATGCAGCAGAAGTCTCTCATTATTTTCCCAGTCTGTGATCTTGAGCGAGATTTCTTCCACTATTTTAGTCATTCCTGCGCCGATTTTTATGCCTGAAGATTCTGAGAACAGCTCTATAAAATCATAGGCTCTGGAATAATTGTTTTTGCTTTTAATAAATTCGAAGCACTTCTGCAGAATATTTCTCAGGGTATCCTGATCCCTCGTGTTTTTATATTTCTTCACAAGTTTATAACCAAGATCGAGCGTTCTTTCATCACCTGCAAGGAACAACATCAGGAAAGCTTTATACAGCCGTTTAAAATCCTTGGTTTTTGATCTTATTATGGCTTCAGCGATCCTGATCCTGAAGAAATCTATCTTCTTCTTGAGAAGCCTTTCGTAAATGATCTCTCTTATGATCGTATTTGAAAATTCGATCTCATCTTTTACCGAAGACATTCTTACAAGTCCTTCATTCTCAGCCTTAAATATAATATCCCGGAAAACTTCTTCCTTTATCTTAACAACATCTTTCAGAACTCCGTGATCGAATACATCACCGTAAACAGAACCTCCGTCAACGAACTCCGGACCTTTTCCCGGGATCGCCTGAAGCTTCATAAGAATTACTTCCTGAAGCGAATACGGTACTTCTCCGGATCTTTCGATATCTTTTGTGATGTAAGGCAGAATGCCTGTCACAAATAGCGGATTTCCCTTAGTCGTTTTTTGAAGCTCTCTGCTCGCTTTTAGGGAAATGCTGAGACCGGAAACCATTCTGGTAATAAGCTGTATTTCCTTTGCATCGAAAGGTTTAAGGTCTATAACCATTGATTCGTAGTATGAAAGCGGAGTGATGCTGATCTTCTCTCTGCCTATCGTTGTGGCTATAAAATTCACGAAGGGATTTCCCTCATTGATCATTCTGTGGAAAAGAAAGAGGCTCCTTTCATCGGCAAAATGGAGATCGTCTATATAGATCAGCGTCGGTTCGAAAATTGCCTTGAATTTCTGAAAAATATCTGCTGCCGATGATTTCTGCAGATCGCTCAGGCTTCTGAAAAGATAATTGTCCGTATCTTCTCCGTAAACTCCTTTGAACCTTATAAGATTCTTATAACCGAGAGCCTGAACTATATGTTCTGCCAGAACGGTTTTTCCCATACCGGAAGGACCGTTGATCAGAACGAAAGCTCTTCTGTCACCTTTAAAAAAATCAAGCGTGGCTTTTGTTTCCTCAGCCCTGCCTATAAAAAGGTTCTTTTTATCTTGTATTACGCCTGTTATTTCGAAAACTTCCCTCTCACCGACGCCTTTGAATTCCTTTATTCCTGCAGATCTGCTCTTAAGGATCGTTTTTGATGAAGCTGCGAATGAACTGTCCGAGTAAATTTTGTACGGTTCCGCTTTAGCCGCGATCCTGGCTGCGAGATTGACATTCGATCCGAGGAAAGTGAATTCCCATCTTTTCTCATTTCCGATTATTCCGCAATAGCCGCGCTGGAGTGTGCCTCCGATCTGAACAGGTATCTCCAATAATTCAGCTTTTTTTGAAAATTTGGAAAGCAAGTCGTACATTTTCACAGGCGCATCACTTGAATACGCAGGTGATCCTGCTGATAAAAGTATCATCCAGCCCTTATCAAGGTATTCGATCTTGTTGATATAGACAGATGCCTTTTTAGCTTCAACAGCAAGTGTGCCTAACAACGGCAGTATCTTTTCGACTGAATATTTTTCGTCGATATGGATAAAGAATATCGGGACTGCTCTTAATTCGCCTCTGAAGCTGCTTTTGTAGATATCATATATTTCCGCTGGGAAGGGATCGTATTTGATATTCTCTTTTTTTAGCTTATTCGGAGCGTAGCAGAAACACGAAGCATTTTCAGAATTAATTACGCAGGGTATAAATGATTTATTGAACATTTCAGTCTTTATTGACAGATTTTTATCGATCGTCTGCTCTTTTATTATCTTGTCTGACATGTTCTGAACGGCCTTAACTTTATTTTTATCAACAGCAACGAACAAAGCATCACCGGCAAAAGAGATCACATCTCCGCCTTCCGCATACACTGAATCTATTATCGGATTGAATACCATATTGATCAGATCACCGATCTTTTCCGCGCCGTAAGAACTTTCGCTTATAAATTTGTCGCACAGGGGCGTGAATCCTGAAATATCCAGGAACATGAACTGGTTATTTTTATAATATTTGGGATCACTTACATATTTCGGAAGAGCACTGTCCTTTATCGACATTATAAACCCCTTGATCATAATCGACTTTTTATGTAACAGTTTAAAATAATGATTTAAATTCTTAAAAACAAATAATAATTTGCGCAATATAATATTTATAGCTATATTCAGACGAATTTAAATCAGGAACGAAGCATTTAATGGCAAAAAAAACAGATCTGACACAGGGACCCGTAGGAAAAAACATAACTCATCAGGCGTTGGGAATGATGGTGGGCATGTTGAGCATGGTCGGGTATAACCTTATCGATACTTTTTTTGTCGGCCGTCTCGGAACGGCACAGTTAGCCGCAATGAGCTTCACTTTCCCTGTAACAATGGCGGCGAACAGCATAGCCCTGGGACTGGGTGTGGGCGGAGCGGCAGTGATCTCAAGAGCTGTGGGAAGCAAAAATCACGATGAAGTAAAAAGGCTTACAACGAACAGTATTTACCTTGGCTTTATAATAGTTGCCGCGATCATGGTGATCGGATTTACCACAATGGATCTTGTATTTACTTCGCTCGGCGCTAAAGGCGAAATCCTTGTTATGATAAAAAAATATATGACTGTCTGGTACTGGGGAATGCCCTTTGTCGTTATCCCCATGATCGGTTTTAACGCTATAAGAGCTGCCGGGAACACTCTTCTTCCCAGTATGGTCATGATGACTTCAATGATCCTGAACGCAGTGCTTGATCCGCTGATGATCTTCGGTATAGGATTCTTCCCGCGTATGGAGCTTGAAGGAGCTGCTCTGGCAACTGTCTTTGCAAGAATGACATCTTTTACCGCGGCACTTTATTTATTAAATTATAAATTTCACATGCTTTCGATCGTAAAACCGAAGATCGCCGAATTATACAATTCCTGGAAAAGAGTGCTGTTCATCGGATTTCCGGCTATCTTGAACCAGTTCATACCGCAGATCTCGATGGGCGTGGCTACAAGGATCATTTCCGATTACGGTAAAGAAGCCGTCGCAGGATTTGGTGTCGCTACAAGGATAGAGATGATAGCGGTCGGGCCGCTGATCTCATTTGCGAATACTATGATCGCATATACAGGGCAGAATCTCGGAGCTAAAAGGATAGACAGGATCGAGGACGGAATAAAATTCGTGAACAAAGCCTCGCTGATCATAGGTGCTGTCATGTTCGTTTTGTTCGCATTGTTCGGAAAGTATGCCTCACTTATCTTCAACGATGATCCTACGGTAGTAGATATTTCTTATCTTTATCTAGCTGTTGTGTCGGTCAGCTATGGTGTAATGGGGATCAGCATGTCAGCTTCAGCAACATTCAGCGCACTTCATAAACCTTACAGCTCGATCATGATAAATATAATCAGAATGATCGTGATATTTATTCCGCTGATCCTGATCGGAAATTATTCATTTCAGCTTCCCGGAATAATCGCAGGAATCACTATTTCGATATTCCTCGGAACAATAATTTCTGTTATATGGCTGAAAAAAACCATAGAGCAGTTTAAAGTTCATCCTGATTTCAGTAATACGGAACCGGTGCCCGTTGAGGAATCTATCTAAAACAATCCTTCTATATTGCCGTCATTGTCTATGTCAATATTATAAGCTGAAGGTTCGTCCGGCAGCCCCGGCATACGCATGATCTCACCCGTGATGGGCACAAGGAACCCTGCACCGGATGATATCTTAATCTCTCTTACTGTAACCACGAAATCCTTTGGTCTGCCGAGAAGTTCGGGATCATCAGAAAGTGATTTCTGCGTTTTTGCTATGCATACAGGAAGTTTATCAAGCCCGAGTTTGATTATTCTTTTTATGTCGTTTTTAGCCTGCGCGGTATAATCAATTGCTTCGGCACCGTAAATGGTTTTAGCTATCTTTTCGATCTTCTTTTCAATCGGCCATTCCCATTCGTAAAGAGGAATGAATTTTCTGTTGCATGTTTCGGCCATAAAGCTGACCTTTTTTGCGAGATCAATGCCGCCCTCTCCACCTTTTTCCCATACATCTGCAACTGCAACGGTTACATTTTTACTTTCGACGAATTCTTTTATGATCTTGACTTCCTCGTCAGTATCAGAATAGAATCTGTTGATGGCTACAACAGGGCATATTCCGAAGACTTTCATATTCTCGATATGCTTTTCAATATTCTCGAGTCCTTTTTTAAGCGCTTCGATATTTTCGGTTTTGAGTTCCTTAAGCTTTGCGCCGCCGTGAAATTTCAGTGCTCTGACGGTAGCTACAAGAACAACTGCAGAAGGATTAAGACCTGCTGTTCTGCATTTGATATCGAAGAATTTCTCAGCACCGAGATCGAATCCGAATCCCGCTTCTGTTACTACATAATCTGACAGCGTCAGACCCATTCTTGTGGCTATAATTGAATTCGTGCCCTGAGCTATATTCGCGAACGGCCCGCCGTGGATTATTGCGGGACATCCGCCGATCATCTGAACGAGATTAGGATTAATTGCGTCCTTTAAAAGTGCGGCCATAGCTCCTTCAGCTTTCATGTCCCTTACAAAAACAGGTTTTTTGTCATGAGAATAGCCAATGAATATATTTCCGAGCTTTTTTTTAAGATCCGAAAGATCATTACTTAAGCATAATATTGCCATCACCTCTGAAGCTGCGGTAATATCAAACCCGGTTTCTCTAGGGATGCTGTTCTTCTGCCCGCCTAATCCGATCACAATATCTCTCAGGGATCTGTCGTTCATATCCATAACTCTGCGCCAGCTTATCGTTCTTGCATCCAGATTTAGTTTACTGTTTTTTATCTGAAGCTCGTTATCTATCAAAGCGGCCAGAAGATTGTTCGCTTTTTCCACAGCTGAAATATCGCCTGTGAAATGCAGATTTATATCTTCCATAGGTAAAACCTGTGCATAACCGCCGCCTGCCGCTCCGCCTTTTACGCCGAAGACAGGTCCGAGTGAAGGCTCTCTAAGTACGACCGTGGTTTTCTTTCCGATCAGGTTGAGCGCCTGGCTGAGACCGATTGAGATCGTGGTCTTTCCTTCTCCCGCCGGTGTGGGAGTTATAGCTGAAACAAGTATAAGCTTAGATTTCTGCACTTTTTCAAGATCAATTAATTTCAGAGGCAGCTTAGCTTTATATTTGCCGTAATATTCAAGATCGCTTTCGTCTATCCCGAGTTTCTTTGCTATATCAGAAATATGTTCAATTTTTGCGGAACGTGCTATCTCAACATCGTTGGGCATGATTATCCTCCGTTACTTTAGTTTTAGAATGTAAACTTTATGAATTTTCTTATCTCTGAACCCGTCAGGTATCGTTTTGTGGCTGATATCCTCTATAATGAACTTTCCGTTCAGCTCTTCATCCATCTTGAACTTTCTTGAATTGGTGCTGAACATTATTATGCTTTCATTTCCTCTCAGCAGCTTTGATGCTGAAAGTATCAGATCCGGATGATCCCTGTTCACATCGAACATCTCCTCCATCTTCTTTGATCTTGAAATTGTCGGAGGATCTATAATAATAATATCGTATCTTTCTTTTCTTTCTGATGCCTGTCTGAGATATTTTGAGCAGTCTTCACGTATGATCTTATTCTGAGCAAGATCAAATCCGTTCAGGATCATATTTTCGCGTGCCCAGTCTGAATATGTGTTTGACATATCAACGCTAACGGTTCCTGAAGATCCGGCTTTTGCGCAGTAAAGCGAAAATGATGCCGTGTAGCTGTATAAATTCAAAACAGCTTTCCCTGATGCCTGCTTAGCGATAAATTCCCTTGCAGGTCTGTGGTCTAAAAACAGTCCGCTGTCCAGATAGTCTTTAAGATTTATATAAAAGGATATTCCGTTCTCTCTTACGGTGAAGAAATCACGGCTGTCAGACAGTTTCTCATACTGCTCAAGCAGTGCTCTTTTCTTTCTGACCTTCCAGAATACTTCATTGATCTTAATTCCGAAAATGGTGCTTAAACCGGTCTCAATTATTTCTTTAAGCGCAGTAGGAACATCTTCCGATTCGTCATTTGAATAATACTGAACAAGAAATTTTCCCGCATAATGATCTATCGAGAATTGAAATTCAGGAATATCCCTGTCGTAAACTCTGAAACAGTCGCTTTCAGTTTTCTTTGCCTGTTTTTTGAAATGCTTATAATTTTTAACTATCCTGTTGATTAAAGGATGGTCATAGGTATTTATTATATCCGGAATTCTCATTTCTGATCAGATTATCCTGCGCCTGTTTATTCTTTAGTTTATTATAAGTGTTTTTTTTGTCAAAAGCAAAATTATTAATTGTTCAATAAAGTGTTGCGTTTTTGTTATTAAAAATCTATAATATAAGACTTATTATTGTTAACAGAAGGAGACAGCATCTGAAGTTTGATGGAAAGAAATATCATTCTATATGGTATGATAGAGATAAAGTTTATATTATTGATCAGCGATCCCTGCCTGAAAAATTCGTAATAGAAAAGATAAGAACTTCAAAAGAAATGATCGCCGCCATTACCGACATGCATCTTCGCGGCGCGCCTTTGATAGGGGTCGCGGGAGCTTACGGCACATTTTTCGCTTATAGGGAATCCTTTTCAAAACCCGAACCTGAAGAATATTATGAAAATATGATCAGCAAGCTGAGAAACTGCAGGCCTACAGCAGTAAACCTTTCATGGGGAGTTCAAAAGATTGATGGTCTGATCAAAATGGGACTTGAGCTTGACAGAGTGCTGGCCGCGGTCAAAACGCTCGAAAGAAATGAGATCGAATGCTGTAAAAGAATAGGCGCGAACGGAGTAGCACTGATAAGAGAAATATTCAACGTAACCGGCAGAACGGTAAATATAATGACGCACTGTAACGCAGGATGGCTCGCTACGGTAAATTACGGAACAGCATCGGCTCCTGTGTTCAGAGCGAGAGACGAAGAAATAAACATTCACGTATGGGTAAGCGAAACGAGACCGAGAAATCAGGGCGGGAAGCTCACAGCCTGGGAATATTTTCATGAGAACATCAGCCACACAGTAGTATCTGACAGTTCCTGCGGTCATCTTATGCAGAATAAAATGGTCGATCTCGTGATAGTCGGCGCCGACAGGATCGCGAAGAACGGTGATACGGCCAACAAGATAGGAACTTATTTAAAAGCCCTGGCTGCAAAATATAACAATATACCCTTTTACATAGCCGCGCCTGTTTCTACAATCGATTTTTCAATAAAGAGCGGTCGGGACATTCCGATCGAGGAAAGAGATGAAAATGAACTCAAATATATGAACGAGGCTCCATTGATACACGAGCTTTCTCCAGCGCTCAATTATGCTTTCGACATCACTCCTGCAGAACTGATAACCGGATTCATCACTGAAAAAGGGATATTTAAACCGGCTGAACTCTTGAGACTTACTTTATGAAAAAGATCAAACTACCTTCAAACAGAATCATCATCGGCTCGACAGAGACGCGTTTCGGATGGCTTTCATTTACTGTTACTCCGAAAGGTTTAAAGGAGTGCAGGTTTATGTTCGGAACAAAAAAACTTGCCGAAGAAGCGATAGTTTCATCATTAGACATTAAAGAACCATTAACTGATGATCCTTTGTCAGTTCCCTGGTCAGAATTATTCAGATCGTATTTCGAAGGAAAGATAAAATCCTTCGACAAAGTGCCTGTTGATTCAGACGGCTGGAGCGATTTTCAGAAAAAGGTTTACAACACTGTAAAAAGTATCCCCTACGGTAAAACAGCATCTTACGGCGCGGTAGCTTCTTTTCTTGGTAATGAAAAAGCTTCGAGAGCCGTCGGAAACGCTCTTAAGAACAATCCGGTTGCACCGGTCATTCCATGCCACAGGGTAATTTCCTCGGACAAGGATCTGTGCGGATTCTCCGCATCCGGCGGAATAGAGCTCAAATTAAAGATGCTCGAACTCGAAAAAGATAATTCCTGATTTTTTATTTTTTTTGTATTGCTTTGTATTTTTTTTACATTATAATATACTTAATAAAATACGGATAAACAATGATTCACCCTTTTTTGAAAGTGATATTTTATCTGGTGCTTATAGTAGGACTTTACGCCTGCATTATATTATATTTCTCAAAGGATGAAGAACCCGAATTCAACCCGAAAGTGCTTGATGTTCTGACCAGCATAACCGTAGATTCACGGACTGTAATAATTTCTAAACCCGACACTCTCGTAGTTATTACAAAATCCGAAGAAAAAGACAATCCCGAATATTCAAACGATCCGGAAGTAAGATTTATAACCGGCGATAAAATAATTATAAAAGAAAAAAGCAGCCGTTAAGCTGCTTTTAGTTGTTTAAATAAAATCTTCTTCCGCTGTCTTATCATCCTTTTTAAAAAATCTGAAATAAATGATCAAAAATATTATTACAGCTAATGTGCAGACGAGTGACTGAACCGGATGATCTACAAGAAGAAGTGCTCTGTCTATGAAAAGAGAAACCCTTCCCATAACAGTCGAACCGAAAGCAGCGCCGAAGAAGATCATTAAAACGACAATACCGGTCCTTGCTGTTTTGCCAAGCAGTCCTTTATGCGGTTTCGAGAAGAAGAAATATATGAGCGCTGCGAAGGTACCGAATACCAGAACGATCCATTTTGTTGTTTCAAAGAACGATCCCTTATCTAGATCTGTCATTATACTTGTACTCTGAAGCATAATATTCTGTATCGCGATCGGAATGTAGTATCCGGCCATATATCCGAACAGAAATGCGAAATAGTAGTTGGCCACCCATGCTTTCTTTCGTGAAAAACGGAAAAACATAGTTAAAGCGAGCAGAAACCAGAGAATATTTGTAATATCCGACATATGAAATTCTACGAACATATCGTTTACAGGCATAATAAAGAACGGGTCGATAATATACTCCCAGGAAAGTATCCATCCGTATCCAAGAGATACTCCAATAAAGATGTTTTCACCGATTTTATATAGCGGGTTGTCTCTGTAAAGGAAGGACATTATCATAATCGTTGCAAGAACCGGTACCCATGTCACAAAGACATCGTTCAGAAAAATATTATCAAGAACAGCTTTTAAGTCCATATTTAACCTCTCTTCCTTTTGTCCATATAATAGACAATGTTTCCGACTATTACAAAACCGAAAATAACCAGATGGGAGAATGTAAGTGATGACATCCCTTTTGTCGCGCTTCCGTAGTAGTTCCTTTCGTATTTATCACTGACAAGCCTTTCGTATTCAGCTGCCCCTCTTAACCCGTTCGCCATACCTGTTATTTGTCCTGTCTGCAGATACGGAACGAAATCAGGTCCCATTACACCTGTTACAGCGATACCGAATTTATAATTGAACCTTATCTGCATATCAACGTGAGTAAAATGGTATGCGGATCCGGAAAGTCCGATCATATATTTAATATCCCTCAGAGTTTCCACACCCTCAAATATTTTACCTTCTTTCTTATACGTTCCTTTAAAATCAACATCCATGTTGAAGATCCTGATGTCAGCTGCGATCGGGACATACTCCATATTTATATAATGAATACCCTCCCTTGCCCAGTTGAATTCTTCCATGGCTGTGATATTCTTTACGCTTTCTTTACCTAGATTGATTCCGTTGATAGAAGCGTAGTAAATGAACACTTTTACTTTTTTCTTCAGACAGTGCTTGAAAAAAGCCTCGAACATCGGCAGAAGCTCCGCTTTTGAACTCGGATCGAAAGCCCAGTCGATAAAAACCGCGTCTCCTTCGTTTAATCCTTCTATCTCATCGAAGATCTGCTTCGTTTCTTTTGTGGGAGATACCGGGAATATAAGAAAATCGAATCCTGGCAGAAGGGGTATTATAATTGATAAAAACACCAGCAGATATATTATCCTTCTGTCTATCTTCTTAAGTTTTTCCAGAATTTTTTTCATTGTGAATTTCCTTAAGTTTTAATTATTCTGACAGGTGGGATCTTTCTAGTCCGAAAAAGATCCTTATCATCATTGTTATAGAACCGAGATAGCCGCCGAAAATGATGGCTCTTCTTCCAGCGCTTGAAGGAGAATCCATTATCCATTCGCCTATAACCGGTATCTGAGACCATATCTCGCCTCCGAGAGGTATCTTGCTGAGCATAACGATTATCGAAGCGACAAGCAGCACTCCCGACTCGACCGATTTCGCCTTGAATGACCTGTATGCAGCGGATGCAATGTAAAAAGCGAGAAGGGAGAAAACGGTAGCCTGGAACGGTACGTAAACGTTCATGAACATCGAGCTGAAAGGAGTTCCTGAAGAAGTTCCGCTGATAACACCTAAGAAGATCATTAGAAAGATCATGGCGACACGCAGTATCGCATAATATCTTTCGTTATTGTATTTTATCTTGTAATAATTCTGTCGGGCTACGGAATATACACCAACAGCTACACCCACTACTCCGGCTATCTTTAATCCGTTCGCAAAGAAAAGCTTCTGGTTCTCCTGGAACATCCCCGCAATAAAGAATTCGCCGTACCACAGGATCCCCGTTATGATCCCCAGCAGTATTGGTATTTCTTTTTTCATATTATATTATTCCTTTTTCTAATTCTTTATTAGTAAGTACTTAACAGATCGGATATTACCGTCCAGTCGGAATTTATAGTAAGCAGTATGGTTCCTAAAAGGAAAAGCGCTCCGAATATTACTTTACCGTAATCCGATAGCTTAAGGTTCGAAAGAACCTGAGCATCCCTGGATAGATATGCCGCCGCAGCGTACAACTCTTCCCCGATCAAAGTATAATCGCATGAAGTTATGAAGAAAGGAAGCTGAGTTGCTTCTGTTGTACCTGCCACTTGAATAGCTCCGGCTGCGAATCCGGCTTCTGATATTAGAAGCGATTCAGCCGCGTAGTATCCGAAGTGTAGTGCTGTAGCAGGTTTTTTCCTTGCGATCAGTCCCGAAAGACCCGCGGCATAAGCGAACTGGTCGCTTACCATAAAGAAACAGTTGTCTTTTTTATGATCTTCAGGATACCCGGCGTCCAGAAATCCTGATGAAATCATTTCTTCTGCTATCTGAAGTACAACAGGATCGTAAGCGGGGTAAATTATCTCAGCCTTGAATTCTGCCACTTTCTTCGCAACGCTTCTTAATATAAGCATACTTGCGATGGTCTGCGGGCTGGAAAATCCTCCCAATCCTGAATCGTAAATGATAGGTTTGCCCATCTCGGTAGCCCTTCCTACAGCATCATCTATCGCATCAAGCCCCGGTATCCTTCTTATATAAATAGAATCTCTTTTCTTTTTTACTGTCGTGAATACATAGAAGAATAGTCCGAAAAAAAACAGCGATGCGATTAATATATTCAAACGGTATTTTCTAATTCCTTTTTCGACTTCGAACCTGAAATAGACTTTGAACTTTGAATTAAGATCGTTATAAAATTTTGCCCTGAGCAGATATTTAAGATATGCTTCTGTATCAGAGCTTTTTGTATATAGCTTATGGATCAGTGTGCTGTTAACGTCATACTGGCCCGGTGACTGCATAAATCCTGAAATTACGGTTGTCAGCCTTGAAATTTCGGCGGACTTAAGCTTGTCTATGTTGACCTTTCTTGCTTCGATCCACTTATTGTAAAGCTTTTTTTCAAGATCTCTGTCGCCTGCAAGAGCCGCTGCCTCCTTTTTCGCATAAAGAGTATCGATATCGTCAGTTATCTTTTTTGCGAATTCAGCTTCTTTCTTGTCCACTTCAGCTGCAAGTCTGTCAGAAATATCCTGAAGTTTATTCTTTACGTTATCTTCGATGTAAAGAAAGTAGACCCTTTTATCAGTTACCCTCGTTATCTCGTTGTAAACAGAGGTAAGCATCTCGTCGAAGGCGATGCTGTACCTTCTGATATTTTTGAATACCGGTCTTAGTGCTGATACCGATGAGGATATCTGATCGTTGTTCTCTCTGACAAGAATTTCTTCCAAAACTTTTATCCTGTCGAAATCAAGCTTGTCAAGATAACCTATCAGAGCAGGATTCTTCTGGTTTCCTTCGAGCTCGGCGTTCACTCTCTCAAGGTCAGCGCTGAGAATGTTCATCAGCGTTTCTGATGTTTCCATTCCGAGAATGCTCTCATAGTGTTCTTTTAGGACCGTCAGATCCTCTTTGTTCGATTCGTTCGGATCTTTACCTGCATTAAAATAATTTTCCGCGTATGCGGTGATCCTCGGAAGAAGGATCTCATAATCCCTCGTTACATCCCATGAGTTGTATATGGCCATAAAATCTTCCGCCGCCTGCTTACAGAGCTTTTCCTCTTCGGAAAGTTCCGGAACATCATGAGCGGCCGCGACAGTGTCTGCAGCTGCGACTAATGAACCAGCCGTGGTTTCTGCGGTAGTGTCCTGGGCATATAGAACCGCTGAGAAAAGGATCGCGAGAATGACAAGAAACCGTTTCATAAGCACCTTTTCATTTATTTAGAATTATTTTACTGAACGATTTTAGCATTTCTTCTGCTCTTTTTTTGAAACAGTTTGCTATATAAATAATTATATCGCGAAAATCAACCTCAAATATTAAATTCTGAAGGTTCGCTTGACTTTAACGTATTTTAAAATTAAATTCTTTTGATTGAAAAGCGGAGCCTATATGAAAAAAATTGTAATTCTCCTGATTTTCTGCGCCTTTACATTAATTAACGCAACTTTACCAAAAACGTATGATTGCGTCAAAACGTCAGAGCAGATGACTGTTGACGGTAAAGCTTTGGAACTAAGCTGGAGTGCAGCTCAGTGGACAGATTATTTTATTGACATAGAAGGTGATTATAAGCCTCTTCCCTATTACAAAACCAGGGTCAAGATGCTCTGGGATGATGAATATTTGTATTTTTATGCGGAAATGGAAGAAGATCATATCTGGGCATATCTGTCGGAAAGGGACGCGGTGATCTACCATGACAATGACTTTGAAATATTTATCGATCCCGACAACGATACTTTCAATTATTACGAACTTGAATTTAACGCTTTAGGAACGCTATGGGATCTTATGCTGACTAAGCCCTACAAAGATAACGGACAGGCTGTCGATGCATGGGATGTCAGAGGTATTAAATACGCGATCGATCTAAATGGCACTCTCAACGACCCGTCAGATAAAGATGAAGGATGGAAAATTGAAGTCGCCATTCCGTGGTCCGCTCTTGAGGAATGCGCGAGACACAACGGAGCACCCTATCCCGGCGAAGAATGGAAGATCAATTTCTCAAGAGTCGAATGGGATACTGACATTATTGGAGGGAAATACATAAAAAAGACCGGTCATCCGGAGCATAACTGGGTCTGGTCTCCCCAGGGTGAAATTGCAATGCATATACCTCAAAGATGGGGGAGCGTAAAATTTGTTTATCCTTTAAGTCTTGTGAGCAAAGGCGGAAGCGCATATTCCATCGTTATCCCGAAAAAAGCATCAAGGGAAGAGATCCGGGCATCCAAGCTGCTAAAAGATTATATAAAAAAAGTAACTGACTGCGACCTTCCGGTCTCAGTTTCGGACAAACCTGCCAAAGGAAAATCAATAATGATTTCCAAGTCTGATAGCATTTCCGAAGCGGACGGATTCTTAGTCAGAACCGATAATGAGAACATCATAATCGAGGGCGGAGATGATAAAGGATGCATTTACGGGGTCTGCGAGTTTCTGGAGCGGTTCGCCGGGATAAAATATTACAGCCCCGACTATGTATTGATCCCGAAAAATATGGACATCGGACTTCCCTGTATCAATATTTCAGGTTCGTCGCCTAACACTTACAGAAACGTTCACGGAACATTTACCGAGAATCAGGATTACAAGGATTTCAGACGCCTTGATGACATCAGAGATGCTTTCGCTGACAATTATTACGTTCATACTTTCAACAAACTTGTTCCGTGGCAGACATATTTTAAAGATCATCCGGAATATTTCTGTTATATGAACGGAAAAAGGATAATAGACCAGCTCTGCCTTACAAATCCTGATGTTCTCAAAATAACTGTCGAAAAACTAAAGAAGGAAATGAAACGGCAGCCCGATCATAAAGTTTGGTCTGTAAGCCAGAATGATAATTTTTCATACTGTCAGTGCGATAAGTGTAAAAAGATCATAGAAGAGGAAAAAAGCCCCGCCGGACCGCTGATCAGATTCGTGAATAAAGTCGCGGAAAAATTTCCTGATAAAACCATTTCCACACTAGCTTATGAATGGAGTAGAAAAGCGCCTGAAACAACAAAACCTCGGGATAATGTTCAGGTGATGCTCTGCACTATAGAGCTTAATAGAAGCAGATCCATTGAGACAGATCCCGGCAGCGCGTCTTTTCTTACCGATATAGATGAGTGGAGAAAGATCTGCGATTATATTTACCTTTGGGATTATACCGTCGATTTTGCGCATCATTACTGCCCGTTCCCTAATCTACATGTTCTTCAGCCTAACATTCGGCTTTTTGTAAGTAAAGGAGTTAAAGAGCATTTCCAGCAGTCGAACACAGCGACCGGACACGAATTTTCGGAATTAAAATCATATCTCCTTTCAAAACTGTTATGGGATCCGGATTCAGACGCAAAAAAAATAATTGATGAATTCATCGACGGTTACTATGGAAAAGCCGCACCGTGGATCAGAAGATACATTTATCATCTTCAGGACGAAGTGATTAAGACAGGTGAACGGCTAGATATTTACGGTCCGCCTACAAATTATAAAAATACTTTCCTTTCAGCTCAGAACATCTCTGACTATAATTATTATTTCGATGAGGCTGAAAAAGCATCGGCGGAAGATACTGTAAAACTTCTTCATGTGCGTACAGCCAGAATGCAGCTTCAGTACGCGATGATGGAGATCGGAAAAAGCGATATGTTCGGAACCCGCGGCTGGTACGTCGAAAAAAACGGCGACTTTACTCCGGATGAAAAAATGATGAACGCTCTCAATTCATTCGAGAGAACGGCAATCGAAGCCGGCTGTAAATATGTTAATGAATCCTGCCTTTCCGTTGAAGAATACTGCGCATCCACAAAAAGATTTATCAATATGCAGGTCAAAGATAATCTCGCTTTCAGAAAGAAGGTTAAGGCGGATCCGCTGCCGGCTCAAAAATATAGTGGCGGAGACCTTGCTCTACTCACGAACGGCGTAAGGGGAGCTAACGATTTCAGAGTTCACTGGCTTGGTTGGGAGGCTCAGGACTGTTCGCTTACGCTCGATCTGGATATGATAACTCCTGCTTCCAGGATCGAAATTTCGACACTCTGGGACCCGACAAGCTGGATCTTCCATCCTCTTTCGATCTCATGTTCGGTATCTGATGACGGCTTCAGCTACAGATTTATTGATAAGCATTCAGTCGTTACGGATCAGAAAGAGGATAGCGTGAACAGAACATTCGCTTTCAACACTCCGGCTCAGAAGTTCAGATATATCAGATTTGAAATAAAAGGTACGATACACAATTACGACTGGCATGCATCTGCAGGAGGGGATTCGTGGTTCTTCGTCGATGAGATCGTAGTAAAATAATTATCAGATCACTTAAGTTCGGTTTTCTTTTTTTCCTGCCTCTCGGCTATCTCAGGGTAAAGCTCTTTCAGGCAGTCCGGGCAAAGAGAATGAGAAAACTTTGCGTCTGACCTGTCAGATATATATTTTTCAACTTCGGACCAGTAACCTTTATCGTCCCGTACTTTTTTACATGAAGAACAGATAGGTAAAAGTCCCTGAAGGGTTTTAAGTTCGCTCCTCAGGCTGTTGATTACTGTCTCAAGCTTGAGAAGTTTGGTGATGTCTCTAAGTTCTTCGACGATATATTTCAGATCACCGTTATTTTCAAAAACCGGTGTTGCGGTTATCTCCTCGAATATTTCTTTTCCGTCGTAAATATGTTTATGCACAGTCCTAACAAATACCTTTGTCTCGATACATTCTCTGAGAGGACAGATTTCGCCGTAATCAGAACAACATCTTTCCCTTCCGTGAGTGAGCGAATAGCATTTTACGTTAGTTGTATTATCAGTTTTCAAAAGCTCCGAGGCTTTCTTATTCATCGAAAGCACACGATAGTCTTTATCGATCACTAAAACAGAAAACGACAGATTATCATATACATTGCATCCTATTTTATCACGTTCGCAGGTCATAAAAGCCTCCGTTTGTTAATTATAATATAAAGAAATATTCTGCCGGAAAAAACAATAATCTATTAATACTTCATTTCAGCTTGATGTTCAGACTGCTTTGCTTGAACTTGTAAAAATCGCATAAAGTCGTTAGGAACAAGTTCAGATCGAATTTTTCTCCGTAGAATATTTCAATTCTGCCTTCAGGAATATTTATCAGAACTTTAGAGAACTGTTTCTTTTTCAGTCCGTCTTTAGAAACTTGAGCTTCATATATTCCTTCCCCGATCCTGACAACGGTGGACTTGATATGAAATTTACTAATAAAGGAATTATCGATATTTTTATCGGAAGGAACTGAAATAATGACCTTATTTTCGGTTTTCGATATGATATGCCCGTACCCCTGTGCGTTTTTCTCGAAATCAACTATGAATTTATCAGTTGGTATTATGCCCTTTATTACCTCTGCATGCTCAGAATCGCACGAAAATATTACGGTATCGCGCCCCAGAAGATGTTCATTCTCAAATCGGCTCCTGCTATTAAATCTTAAGAACCTTTTTACATGATCCGATCCTGAACCGAGAGTTCTGTACAACGCGGACGAAAATACCGCCCCGAGATATTTATCGCTCAATCCGCAGCATTTATCACTTAAAAATACCGGCATTTCCAGATCAACACCGCTGTTAAAATCCGCCTGATTCTTCTTCAGTTCTTCAACAGAAAGATTTTTTCCCCTTTTAAATTCCATTACCGCTTCGCGTTGATCATTAGTAATGCAGGCTCCGCATGAATTGCACTTCGAATTTAAGTTTTTGATCCTGCTGCATGTTGATATGCCTTCGAATTTTTTTGATCTTTCCTGTGCTAATGAAAGAAATTCCTTCTTAATATTTGAGTTGAAGTGTGAATAGTTTAAATTGTTGTTCAGAAATGCGTCCGTATCGGGCTCAAGTACTTTAAGGTTACTGCACAGACTATCATAGAATTTCTTATCTATAGAATCGTAATACAAAGAACATGTTTCATTTAACGTTTTCTGAACGGCATCATAGAATTCAGCCGAACCGTTCCTTAATAGGATCTGAGATACAAAGTATTCATAGACCGAACCTGCTTTTCTGAACTCGAACCCTGCGGAAACAATCATTTTCGAGACTCTCTCTATGATATTCTGCATTATGCCGATATTGTAAGCTCTTTCGTATCCGATCGGAGTACCGGGAAATCTTACAAGAGGCGTCAGTGAAAATACTATCCTGGGCGGTCTGGGTCTTGACTGTAATTGAAATTTAATAAATTCAAGCAGTTCGTTCAGTTCTTTATAATCTTCTTCATTTTCCAGACCTGTACCTATCAGGAAAATTTTAAGGGTTCTGACAGGAGATTTCAGTATAGATGACAGGCTTTGTTCAAGTTCATTTTTGTCAAGATCCTTGGAAAGATAATTCCTGAGCCGTTCCGATATCCCTTCCAGCCCGCATGTAATGCTGGTCTTCCCGGCGAACTGAAGCAGTTTAAGGAACTCGCTTCTTATTGAAAGCACATCGAACCTCTGGCTTTTTAATGAAACGATCCTGAAATTTTTATGTAGCTCACCGATTATCTCTTCGATCCCGGAATGGGCGTTGAAATTGAAACTGAAAATGCCCGCTTCGCTCGAACCGTTCAGTTTTTTTAACTCCGAACCGGCTTTGATCACATCATCTTTCATTATCTCACTGTAAGGTTTAGTTCTGAAACTTTCGTTGCAGAAAGAGCAGAACCATTGGCAGCCTCTGCTTATAACGATGTTCGCTGAATCGGGATCATCTTTGAAAAGCAGCGGAACGCCTGAAGGCTGGATCATCTCTTTGTAATTAACCGAAATAGTACTCTTGACCCCGCTTTCGCCTGATAACGGCGTTACAACCGGAAATTCTTTAAATAATTCCGCTGTGATGACTGACTTCTTCGATCCTGATCTTTTCAGCTCCTTAATCTTTGAAAAGAATCTGACTATATCCTCCGGATCGTCGCCGGTATAAACTATATCAACAGGCGATCTTTCGTGCATAAGAAAATGACTGTTCGCGCTGTTCGATCCGCCGAGGACAATAAGAGGCTGATCCTCCATCAATATCCTTGTTGAATGATCTGTTTCTATCCCGCTTTCGCGCAGAAGAGTTTCGATATTGAGAAATTCCTGAACGAGCGAATTCGATACTGCGATCACGTCGAATTCAGCAGTTTCTACCTTAGTTTTAACCGGCAATAATAACGGTATATTATTTTTTCTGAACAGTTCAAGGTCGGAAAGCGGAGGAAGATAACACATATCCGCAAATGCGCCATGAATACCTGTTATGAGCCTGTATAACAGCGGATGAGTGAATGACTGAGATGTATCTCTGTAAGTTGACAGCCTGCAGATAAGGACTTTCAGATCAGAATTGAAAAAATCTTCACCATCCAGCGTATTGAATTCCTTACCGCTGTAATAAATGCCGTTCTGCGGCAGTCTGTGCGACAATTTTTCAAATATGCTCTCATAATTTTTCATAAGCGTAAAAGTATTGATAAAAATTGTTAAAAGCGATAAAATAATGAAAAAAAAACTTTATTTAAAGAACTGACTTAACTATATTCTAAATGTGAATAAATGAGGAGTACTGATGCATTATCTGAGCGAAGAACATGTTTTTATTTTTCTGGTGCAGCTTTTCGTAGTATTAACGGCGGCAAAAATACTGGGCAGCCTGTTTCATAAAAAGGGAATGCCTTCCCTTGCCGGCGAGATCATAGCCGGTATAATTCTGGGACCAACGATATTCGGCAGGTTCTTTCCTCACCTTCATTCAGAACTTTTTCCGTCAGATCTTATTCAGCAGAATATGCTTGAAACAGTATCATGGATAGGGCTTTTATATCTTCTTCTTGTCACCGGTTTTGAAGTTCATTTATCAAGCGCGTTAAAGAACGGAAGCAAAGCTTTCGTGATCGCTCTGATCGGCATATTAGTGCCTTTCGTCATAACATTTTTATCTTTCTACTGGCAGCCCGACATGGCTAGATATATGGGTCCAGAAACTGATAAACTTTCGTTCACGGTATTTCTTTCTATAGCCGCATCTATAGGAGCCCTCGCCGTTATAGCAAGAGTTCTGCACGATCTCGAAATAATTAAATCCGATCTCGGTTTCTTGACTTTATCGGTTTTTATAGTGAACGATCTTATAGGCTGGCTGCTTTTTGCGGTTTATATCGGATTTGTTTCTCAGAAAGGCAATCCTGACCTGTCGCCCGTTTTTCAGACGATGGGTCTGGCTCTTCTGTTCGGCGCATTCAGTCTGACCATAGGCAGCAGACTGGTAGGCGCGGCGACAAAAAGACTGTATAAAATGGATCTTCCCCAGCCGGCTACAATAGTGACTTTTATTTCTCTAATTGCAATCGTATGCGGCGCTGCAACGCAGTGGATCGGTGTGCACGCGATCATCGGATTCTTTTTCGCCGGTATAATGGCAGGGAACGCAAATGAGATATCTGAAAGAACAAGAGAGATCATTTCACAGATGGTCCATTCAGTATTCGTGCCTGTCTTCTTTGCCTCGATCGCATTAAAGGTTGATTTTATTAAAAATATCGATATTTATATTACAATTCTTTTCACGGTGATCGCTATCTCCGGTAAATTCGCCGGAGCTTGGATAGGAGCAAGAATGATCAAAGTTCCGAAAGACGATGCTCTGTCCCTTGGAATAGCTTTCATTACGGGGGGAGCGATGGAGATCATACTCGGTCTTCTTGCTCTTGAACTGGGAATAATTTCCGAGATCACTTATGTGGCCATCGTTTTTGGAGCCGTACTTTCTTCCGTACTCGTCGGACCACTGCTTTCGATCTCGATAAAAAGCAGAGACAGCTTTCTTATCGGTTCCTATCTTCACAGAGAAAGTATCATTACGGAATTGAAAGGCAACAATAAAAACGCAGTTATTTCTGAGTTGTGTTCGAAAATATCACCCGTCCTGAAAAATATTTCATGCTCGGACATTCAGAAAGCGGTTTACGAAAGAGAAGAGCTGATGGGTACCGGAATGGAAAAAGGGCTTGCGGTACCGCACGGAAGATTAGATAAACTTGATAAACCTGTAATAGCTTTCGGCAGATCTTATGGAGGGGTCGACTGGGATTCCGCCGACGGTTCGCCAGCGCATTTCATATTCATGATACTTCTGCCGCAAAAAGATGAGAACAAACAGGTTCAGATACTAGCGAGCATAGCCAGAACCCTATCGCAGCCTGAATATCAGAGCTTCCTTCTCCAGACTTCTGACCATGAAAGAATTTATCAGTCATTGAAAAAGAGACTAAAGGAAAATTCTCCTAAAAGAAAGAAATGAAAACTGAAAACGCACGTCTGGGATACGTAGATTTTATCAAAGGTTTCGGCATAATACTTGTCGTTATAGGTCATGCAACCATCCCCCGTTCGGAATGGATATATTCTTTCCATGTACCGCTTTTTTTCTTTATTTCCGGCTATGTTAATAAAGAAAGAACCTTTTTTGAAAATTTAAGATCGAAGCTAAGCAGTATTTATTTCCCGTTCGTTATCTTTAATATTCTGACATGGATCTTCTTTTTCATAATAACCTTGTTAAAAGGCGATATTACAAACAGCAGCAACAAAGTAAACCTCTTCAGGACGATAATCGGTTTTGAAAACAGCGTTCCGCAGAACGGTCCTCTCTGGTTCCTTCTTTGTCTGTTCACAGTTTCAATCATCTACAGTATTTTATGCATTTTAAAAAATGAGTATCTAAAATTCCTTTTAGTTGTATGCGTCGGAACGGGTGGTTATTTTTTATCTGAACTTTATACTGATCTTCCATTCAAAATCGAAACCGCGATGGTAATGCTGTTCTTTTTTTATACCGGAAGTATTATTTCTAAAACAGGAATTTCAGCAAAAATCGATAATATTCCATTGATCCACGTACTCAACATTTCATTTGCTTTGAGCTTTCTGCACTATCTGCTGAATGCTTGGAATATAAGTTCTTCAGGAATAGAAAGAGTGAGCGTGCTTGAAAACCGCTACGGAACCGTTCTGCTTTTCTTTCTGTCTGCTTTTGCAGCTGTTTCGTACATTTTTATTCTTTCGAAAAAGATCGATAATATTAGATCAATTAACTTTCTCGGTGAAAATTCTTTACTGATCCTTTGCTTTCATTACCCTGTCTTGCAGTATATTGAAAGGATACATCCCGCATTTCTTTCAGATAATTTCTTTCTCGATTTTATATCCTCCGGCCTGACAATTGCTTTATGCATACCGCTTATATATTTGTCAAAGACCGTTTTTCGCTTGATTTTGAAACAATAAATAGATATATTTTTTCATTATTTACAATAAAAAAGGAGCTGTGAAATGGGACTGATGGATAAGATAATCAACAAGGCAAAAGCGGAATTTATCGACATAATCGAGTGGCTCGATCAGACGGATAATACCCTCGCCTACAGATTCGAAAGGTATCAGAACGAGATCAAGAACGGTGCTAAACTAACTGTGAGAGAAGGCCAGATGGCTGTTTTTGTAAACGAAGGACAAATAGCCGACGTTTTCAAACCCGGAATGTACACTCTGACTACCGAAAATCTTCCTATACTGGCTACATTGAAAGGATGGAAATACGGATTCAACAGCCCTTTTAAAGCCGAAGTCTATTTTTTAAGCACGCGAAATATTACAGATCAGAAATGGGGCACTAAAAACGCAATAATGCTTTCCGACGACAGATTCGGAATGATAGAGATCAGGGCTTACGGAACTTACGTGATGAGAGTAAAAGACGGACCGGTTTTTATCAGAGAGATCGTCGGAACTGACGGGAACTTTACCGCAGAAAAGATCAACGAGCAGCTGAAAAGCCTTATCGTCGCAAGATTCACTGACGCTGTCGGCGAGGCGAAGATACCTATCGAAAAATACGCGGCGGACATAAATGAAACTTCCGAAACGGTCTTTAAAATAATATCGCCCGAATTCGATAAATACGGTATTGAAGTAACAAAATTCATCATTGAAAATATTTCAATGCCGGACGAGATCAAAAAAGAGATCTTCGAGCTTTCAAGGCTGGACAAAATCGACCTCGATAAACTTACCAAGCTGAAAACAGCTAAAGCGATCGAAGTTGCCGCAGCTAACCCGAACGGGACGGCCGGAGCAGGGATGGGAATGGGAATGGGATTCGCGATGGCAAATCAGATGGGTCAGTCGATGGCTGCCAATCAGGCAAGACCGGCATCAGCTCCGCCGCCGGTACCTCCCGCACTTCAGTTCTTTATAGTTTTCAACGGAGCTCAGGACGGACCCCACGACATGAACGGTCTGAAAAACCTTGTTTTACAGAATAAATTGAACAGGGACACCCTCGTCTGGCGTGAGGGAATGAGCTCGTGGACTGCGGCGAAAGACGTTCCTGAACTGAATTCTGTTCTGGGAAGTGTTCCTCCGCCTATACCGGGAATGTAAATGGAAAACACGGAATCAGACAATAATTCGAGCAGCATGTTCGCATGTACCAACTGCGGCGCTGAACTTAAATATAAACCCGGCACTACAACAATAAAATGCGAGTATTGCGATACCGTAAATGAAATACCGCAGCTGAAAACCGAGATCGAAGAGCTTGATTTCAACTCGTATCTTGATAAGAAGTCGGAATCAGGCGATACAATGAGCGTTCATGTAGTCAAATGCAGTCAGTGCGGCGCTTCATCGACCGTCGATCCGAAGATACGATCGGAGTACTGTCCATACTGCTCCGCGCCCCTGATTATCAGCTCAGCGACAGATGAATTTATGCTGCAGCCGAAATACCTGCTCCCCTTTAAGATCGACAAAAATGAAGCAATGAAAATATTTAACGTCTGGGTGAACAAACTCTGGTTCGCTCCCGACAACCTGAAAAAAGCGAGTCTGAATTTCGATCATTTTAAAGGCGTTTATATACCTTACTGGACTTACGATTCCGATACTGAATCATTCTATACAGGACAGCGCGGAACTTATTATTATGTAACTCAGAGCTACACAGCGAACGTAAACGGCAAAGCTGTTGTAAAGACAAGACAGGTCAGGAAAACCCGATGGGAATCGGTGTCCGGACAGGTTTCAAGGCAGTTTGATGATGTTCTCACAGTTGCTTCTAAATCTCTTCCTGATGAATATATCTATGCTCTTGAACCCTGGGATCTGAAAAATCTCGTCGCCTTCGATTCAAAATATCTGAGCGGATTCGTCACGGAAAAATATCAGACGGATTTTAAAGAATGTTTTGTAAAAGCCAAAGAAAGGATGGATGAGATCATCAGAAGCGATGTCAGAAACGACATAGGCGGCGATGAACAAAGGATACTTCAGCTTGATACTGATTTTAAAGACATTACTTTCAAGCACATTCTTCTTCCTGTTTATGTAAGCGCGTACAAATACGAAACAAAACTTTTCAGATTCCTCATAAACGCAAGAACAGGCGAGGTTCAGGGGGAAAGACCTTTGAGCTGGACGAAGATCATATTGGCGATAAGCGCCGCTGCCGCTGCGGTCGCGGTAATTGTCTGGATAGCCAATGTAATGAGATGATATATATATTGACTTTAACAGGTTGGTATCTTAAATTTTCAATAAAACTATAATTAATTAAGGGAGCGGACCGATGACAGTAAATGAAAATGATAAAGTGAAACCGATTACGCTTAAATGCGAAGACAAGATGGTAAAAGCTATTGAACATCTTAAGCACGAATTCGAAAGGATCAAGGCGGGAAAAGCAAACGCGCACACTCTCGATCCTGTAAAAGTTGAATCCTATGGAGCTCTTGTTCCTCTGAACCAGGTCGCAAATATAGCTATACCTGAACCGAGAACGATCGTTGTTACTCCCTGGGACAAAACTCAGATAAAAAACATCGAAAAAGGCATTATAAATGCGAATCTGGGATTTAATCCTATAAGCGACGGGAATGTCGTAAGAATTCAGATACCGGCCCTTACAGAAGAAATCAGAAAGGATCTTGTAAAAAATGTAAAAAAAGAAGGCGAAAATTCGAAGATCACGATCAGGAACAGCAGAAAAGATGCCAATTCAGAGCTTGATAAGCTGACAAAAGAACACGTAAGCGAGAACATTGTTGATATTGAAAAAGATCACGTTCAGAAAATGACCGACAAATACATCAAGGACGTTGATACTCTTATTGCTGCCAAGGAAAAAGAAATCATGACCATATAATCAGTGAATTAAATGAATATATTTCAGAGTCTGATAATTAAAAAAGTAACCGGCGCCTATCCTGCCCTGAAGGAACTTGTAGGCGCCGCACTTTTTGAGAACCCGAAAAATCCTGAGTTTGGAGATACCGCTCTTCCTTGCTTCAGATTTTCATCAGTATTAAAAAAATCCCCTGCAGCTGTTGCAGAAGAACTCAGAAATCTTTTTGAAGAAGACGACAGCTTTGAGTCGGTTACCAATATAAACGGCTACCTCAATTTTAAATACCGAAAAGAACGCTACATTGAATATGTGTGCGGCTCTTTCGAAAAAAACACGCTTTTTAATGATATAAAAAGCTATGGCGGCGGAAAAACTGTCGTTATCGATTATTCGCATCCGAACGTCGCGAAGAACATGGGTATCCATAACCTCAGATCGACTATCATAGGTCAGTCGATATATAACATTCATGAATTTCTCGGGTTTAAAGCGGTCGGAGTAAATCATCTGGGGGACTGGGGTACTCAGTTCGGAAAACTTATGTGGGCGCTTGAAGAATGGTCCTCGTACGAAGAAGTTGAGAATAAGGGGATCTTATTCCTGAACGAGATCTACGTGCGGTTTCATAATGAGGCGGAAATAAAACCCGAACTTGAAGAAAAAGCGCGTGAATGGTTCAAAAAGCTGGAAGATAATGATGAGCCGGCTTTAAAATGGTGGAAGCTTTTTATAAAAGTATCGATGGATGCATACAACGATATTTACAGAAGGCTGAACATTAAATTCGATCATATTACCGGAGAATCTTTTTATATAAAATTTCTGGATGATACAGTAAACAGACTGGATGAACGGGGACTGACAGAATTTAGCGAAGGAGCGCTTGTAGTTAAATTTGATGATAGTGAAAATATGCCCCCCTGCCTCTTAAAGAAATCGGATGGGGCCACTCTTTACGCGACCAGAGATATTGCGGCGGCTATGTACCGGCTGATTGAGTTCAAACCGAACCGGGTTCTTTATGTGACGGATGTGGCGCAGGAACTTCATTTCGCGCAGGTTTTCAAAGTAATGGAGATGTACGATCCGACAAATAAGGACATTTTCAGGCATATTAAATTCGGCAGACTTAGTTTTCCGAACGTTCAGATGTCGACAAGAAAAGGCAACATCGTACCTTTAAGCGAGGTTCTTGACAGAGCAAGGGATAAAGTTCTTGATATAATCGAAGAAAGGAACGCCGATATTCCCGATAAACTTCAGACTGCCGATAAGATCGGTATCGGAGCTGTTATCTTTAACGACCTGTCTGTATCCAGGATCAAAAATATTGAATTCGACTGGGACAAGACGCTTTCATTCGAAGGCGAAACCGGACCGCATGTCCAGTATTCTTATGTAAGGATCATGAACATTCTTGAAAAAACAGGATCTTTTGATACTATTGCTGATCTTTCGCTTATTAAAGATGAATTTTCTTATGATCTGATCAAACTTCTGGAGCAGTTCGAACCGAAAGTTAAGCAGGCATGCGAAGAATATGAACCTTCTGTTATAGCGAATTATTTAATAGAATTATCGAAATCTTTCAACAGATTCTATCAGAATAACCGTGTAGTAGGGGAAGAAGTTAAAACCATGCAGTCGAGAGCTTATCTTATAAATATCCTCGGTACCGTTTACGGAAAATGCATGGATCTTTTAGGAATACCGAAAATCGATAAAATGTAGGATTTATCTTGGAAACAGATGAACTTAAGAACATAGACAACAAATACAGAGTGATCAGAAAACTGGGTAAAGGCGGATCAAGCACGGTTTACCTTGTCGAGGATTACAACGGAAGCCGGATGGCCCTCAAGCTGCTCAACAGGCATTCGACCCAGAAAAAGATCCAGAGGCTGAAAAATGAATTCAGGCTTATGTGTTCTCTAAACCATAAGAATATAGCCAAAGTTTATGATTTCGGCTATGATCCCGATCTGGGAAACTACTATTTTACTCTCGAGTACATACCCGACGGAAATTACATCACTTTCAATCAGCTTTATAATTCAAAAGAGATGAAGCTGGAATCGTTCTTTCAGCTTTTAAGCGGTCTCAGCTATCTGCACTCGAACAATTTCATTCACTACGACATATCACCCAACAACGTGCTGGTCAAAAAAGAATTCGACGGATTTACTGTAAAGATCACAGACTTCGGACTTACTACCCAGTTCGATACTCCGAATTTTAATTATGCCGGCACTCTTAACTATATGTCGCCGGAAATGATTAAGGGATTAAGCACGATCGATTCAAGAAGCGATCTTTTTTCCGCCGGTCTTATTCTTGCCAATCTTTTAAATTCAGAATTCGTATATACTCCTTCATCAACGATCCATGAATATTTCGATAAAAGAGTAAAATTCGATGAAACGATCCTGAATGATAAGATAAACAAGATCGATGATCATGACTTTAAGGTATTTATACGGAAACTTCTAGATGTTGAACCGGTAGCGAGATATAAATCCGCCAATGAAGCTATAGAAGCTATGAATCAGATCTTCCATAAAGAATTCGATGTAATATCATTTTACGATACGAAATCTACTTTCTCAGATACCACGGTTTTCAGGGAGAATGAGTACAGAACTATACTTTCGGTTTTCAATTCGTCAAAAGAAAAAACCGGTAAAAAATCATTTCTGGTTATTTCCGGCGAATCCGGTTCAGGTAAAAAAAAGCTCATAGATGAATTCAAGATACACTGCCAGCTGACTAATCACGACTTCTACAAAATCAACTTTCTTGAAAAACCAGAATCCGATAATCTTGAACCGTTCAAGAATCTCATAATGTCAGTCGGAAAAATTATAAGGAAGGGCCAGGCAGATACTTTTTTAATAGATAAACTTTTCTACAATTGCGATAATATTAAGCCGGATGAAATACCGGAAGTTCTGAAAGCAGCGAAAGACTTTCTAACGGACCTTTCACCGAATAATATGCTGGTAGTCGCTTTGAATAATATCGAATATGCCGATAAATACTCTATCGACTTCTTAAATTTCATTATCACGAATATCTACAAAGACATCAATCTTTTTTTGATCATGACCGTGAATCCGAGAAAGATCAAATCTAACCGTAAAGCCTTATATTCTCTTCTTAACGCGCAGAACATTGAAAGATCTGTTATAAATGTTCCGAACCTGAACCTTGAGCAGATCAAAAAAATCGTAAACACATATTTTTACAACCTTAAAGATGTGCCTGAGCAGTTTTATTCAAAGCTCCAGAACGTTACGGGGAACAGCATCAGGAGACTTATAGAGATATTAAAGCTTTTGTATGCCAACAATATTATAATCAGAACATACAGCGGATATTCTTATCAGGCTTCAGCCGGCTATGATAACCTTCTAAACGAATTTATCAGCGGCGAGATAGATTTTAATCCTGAAGAGCTTACTTCAGAAGAACTGGCTGTTTTGAAGACTCTTTCCGTTTCTCTTGTTGCTCTTTCTTACGAAAATATCGGAGCGATCACAGAACTCGGAACAGCTGTAATCAAAGAAACTGTAGACAGGCTGTACGAAGATTATTTCATCAAATCCCAGGGTGAGAATCCTGTATGTTTTTCGATAACTGAGGACATTCTTAAACGAATGATACTTAAAGCCTCTAACGAAGATGAGCTCAAGCATTACCACCGGAAAATATCTTCTCTTGTGTTAAATGATATAGACCAGAAAGATACAACAAGGCGAATTTATAGATTCATACATAATCTTGCCGGTCACAGCGGTCCAAATTCTGATCTTCACGATAAGATCGAGATCGTAAAGAACGGTTTACTGAAATCAAGGGATATACCGAACCTTATAGAGCTGTATCAAACGCTTGTTTATAAAGTGTCTGTTCCTGACAGGATCAGACTGAAGCTCTTATACGAAATTATCTATCTGATCTTCAAGCACATCGTTCCCGAATCCAATCAGCATTTCATAGAAGAGTATCATAGCATACTTTCGAAATTTCCAAATCCAGAATCGTTCAGTTTTGAAACGGACATGGTAAATGTGATCAATCTTAATTTCGCCGAAAACTTCAAGCTTGGTAAAGAAATAGTCGAGAGGAACAGATCTCAGCTGGAAGATAAAACAAGACGCCCGGTCATAATCGACATCATGGTTTATGTGATGCATCAGTCCTACAACCATAACGGCGAATACGATTACCTCGATGAGTTGTTAAAATATACAGCCGGGGTACCTGGGCTCAAAACAGTGAACGTATATCTGACAATGTACGACCTTTACAACAGAAAATCGTCTATGTTCGAAAGCGATCACAAAAAGTATGAGCAGCTTCTTATGGAATCTTTTAATACTTTGAAGAATTCAGACGACAAGGTCTATGCAGCCAGAGCTTTCCTGATAATGTGCTTCTACTATGAGAAAAGAGATTATTCCGAGAATATTGAACGGTTCTTTCAGAAGGCTTTCGAATTCTGCGAAGAGAACAGATTCCCCGTATTTCTTTTCTTTACAAGAAATGCCTATTCAGCTTATCTCGAAAAACATAATATGCTCAGAAAAGCCGTAGACGAAGCTAACAAAGCCTTTATATTCGACGTGAATTACAGCTTTCTTTTTAGTATAATCAGCCTTATCGAACACAGATCGCAGATCAGGATCAAACTCGAAGATCCGATACAGGAAATAATAAACGATCTTGTCATGCTGATCAATATCGAGACAGGTATTAGAAGCAGCATTTCTAAAGTCTACCAGAACATAATAACACTCTATCACGAGGCTGGTAAATTTAACGACAAAATGGAATATCTTACTTCCTATATAATTTCCATGAACAATACCAGACGCGGTGAAAATACGGAAAGCCTGACGTTCTACATCAGATCCCTTCTTAAAAATTATACGATCAATGAGATATTCGATTATACAAAACAGTATTTCGGTGAGATGGGAATAACTGAAGACCGATTTCTTGAAATTATTTACTCTACAAGAGAGGAAATGCAGAAAGAACAGGGCATAAAGGATGAAGCTCTCACGAACGATATGCTTATAGATAGTATTAACAGGATTACTGACGGAAAAGAAGTTAATTTCGACAAAATTTACGAACTGATGGAAAACTACGACAAGAACGCTCCTTTGTTCAACAGGATAAACCTGTTCATGTCTCTTCATTTTAATAAAGATTACTCCAATACTGTAAACAAGCTTATGCAGGATATCGTAATGCTTTACGGAAAAGGCTACTCGAATACAGCTCAGAAATACTGTACAGCACTTGCAAAATATCTTTTCTACATTAAACAGGATAATAATTCGTTCCTTCTTTTCACTAAACTGTCGCTTAAGATCAACGGCGAGATCTTCGCCAATTCTCCACAGAACATTAAGAACTCTATTATAAAAGATGAAGATATCAAGCTGCTCAAGGAGATCGTGAACAATCTAAAAATGCGCTTCAAGAAATGACAGATAGAAAGATAGATACGATCGTAATTCACTGCAGCGCAACCGAATTCGGTAACAGACATTTATTCGCTCGATGGCATAAAAAGCTGGGATGGGACGATGTCGGGTATCATTTCATTATAACTAATTCGTACCCGACAAAAAGATCATGGTACGAAAAAAAGCCTGATTTCAAATCTGACGGCAAGATTGAAAAAGGCAGGCCTGCAGATATAGCAGGCGCCCATGTCAGGCTTCATAATGAAAACACTATAGGAATATGCCTTGTCGGAGACAGGACATTTACTTCCAAGCAGTTCCTGTCATTAAAAAAAGTTATTGCTTCATTGCGCAGAAAATTTAAGATCAGTTCCATAAAAGGCCACTATGAATTTGATACGGGTGCGGAACAGGGAAAAACCTGTCCGAACATTGATATGGACTGGCTAAGAAAATTATTATCCTGAAATAAAGTCAATAAATTCATTTATCTTGAAAGCATCCGAGACATTAAAACCGCCTGACGATATTCTTCTTAATTCTGTCAGATAAGCATACGTACCCAGTTTTGTTCCAATATCGTCCGCAAGGCTTCTTATATATGTTCCTTTTGAGCAGCTTATTCTGAGCCGCACCGAACCTGAATTCACATCAAGAACATCTATTGAATTAATAGTGATCTTTCTCGGTTCTCGTTCGATCTCAATGCCCTTCCTTGCGAGATTATAAAGCTTCTTTCCTCCGACTTTTAAAGCTGAGAACATCGGCGGCATCTGAAGCTGCTCGCCTGTAAAATTCGAAACTGTCTCGATGATCTCTTTTTCATTCGCTTTTTTATCTGATGAAGCTATAATATTTCCTGTTTTATCGAACGAATCCGTTCTTTCGCCCAGTTTAAGGTCTGCTTCGTATATCTTATCGGAGCCCATAAACTCATCCTGGATTTTAGTGGCTTTTCCGGTAAGAATCAGCAAAAGTCCCGTGGCGAAAGGATCAAGAGTACCTGCGTGACCGATCTTTTTAATTTTTAGAACATTACGGAGTCTTGCTACGACATCGAAACTTGTCCAACCCGGTTCCTTGTCAACAAGAATTACAGCCCCTTCAGGTCCGATATCGGGCACACAGGAACAACGGTTTATTATCAGTAAATCATTTACCATAGTATTTCAGACAATCTTCGCGGAGGTCTTTTAGAAGCGTGTTCCTGAGCTTATCGAAAGAACCGTAGAACTTTATACCCGCGGCGTTTTTATGCCCTCCTCCATTCCACTTAGCGGCAAAATCGCTGACGTTGAATCCGCCTTTCGATCTGATGCTTATTTTATAAAAATCCTCGCCGTTCTTTCTTACAAAAAGGGATACTCCGGCTTCTGATATCGAATTGAGGATCATAAGAACCGGCTCGTTCTCGTAAAGCGGATTTACTGTCTGATCATTATACGCCAGAGCTATTCTCTCGTTTCTGAAAAGCTCGATCTTGGACGCGATCTCGCTCACTTTTATTGTTTCTTCATAATCCAGTCTCAAAAATATACGGTCAGTTATATCGGTAAGATCAGATCCGCAGGCAATGAATTCCTGTACTGAGCTGAGAACCTTCGAGTCCGTATTTTCAAACCTGAGTCCGCCGGTATCAGAAAGAACTCCGCTTAAAAGAGCATCTGAGATCTGTTTTGTTATACTGAATCCGTTCTCTTTCAGCACTCTGTAAACAAGCTGCGAAGCTGATGCGGATGAGCTGTCAACATAATTGAGAGTACCGAACATCTCATTGGTCGGGTGATGGTCGATGTTTATTATTAATGCATCATCAGCTATAATATTTCTGACTTTTCCGACTCTTTCGGATGTAGCCGTATCGAGGATTATAATATTCTTATATTTTTTGTTTTTCAGTTCATCAGAATACTGTACGAACGCCCCTTTATCTCCGCCGAGAAGAAAAACATATCTTTCAACGATCTTATCGTCATTTACTATCACCGCCTGTTTACCGGAGTTCTTCAGTGCCAGATACATGCCTATGCTTGCTCCTATGTTATCACCGTCCGGAGCATGATGTGCGGCAATGAGAAAATCGTTATTCTCCTTCAGAAATCTGCCGATCAGACTTATTACATTTTTAGTGTCCATTTATATATTCACTCCCAAAGAAAAAGCGACCTAAGTCGCTTCTTCATCCTTTTTTATCGAGTTAAGCAGCTGTTCAATACGGAATACGTTGTCGAGAGTATCATCGTAGAAGAACCTCAGCTCCGGAACTATCCTGAGATCGATATACTTGGAGATCTTCATCCTTATAGCTTTATTATTTATCCTGAAAAGCCTGTCGATCTCCTCGATCTCTTCTTTTTTGTTCCTTAACGACGTATAATATATGTTCGCTACAGATAAGTCCGGACTCATCTTTATATGATCTACCGAAGCGAATTTCAGTTCTTCTACGTTTAGATCGGTAAAAATTATTTTCGAAATAGCCTTTTTCATCTCAGATGATATACGGCTCATCCTCTTTGAATCGGTCATGCTTACAGCTTCCTCTGCGTTTCTTTATATTCGAATACCTCTATCAGATCCTGTTCTTTAAAATCGTTAAAGTTCTCTATTCCTATACCGCACTCGAACCCAGATGAAACTTCTTTTGCGTCGTCTTTCATCCTTTTCAGCGATGTAAGTTTGCCCTGATAAACTTCGATACCGTCCCTTATCACTTTCAGCATGGCATTCCTAATAACCTTTCCTGTCTGAACATAGCAGCCGGCAATAGCTCCCATCTTCGGAACTCTGAAAATCGCTCTGACCTCAGCCGTTCCAAGAAGCTCTTCTGTAATGAGCGGTTTGAGCATACCTTCCAGAGCGCTCTTCACGTCTTCGAAAAGATCGTAAATTATGCTGTATATCCTTATCTCCACCTTTTTCTGCTGCGCAAGGTCTTTAGCTTTTATGTTCGGTCTTACGTGGAATCCGAGTATGATGGCATGCGAAGCTTCGGCGAGAAGTACGTCACCTTCAGTGATCGCGCCTACACCCTTCGATAGTATTTTTACTCCTACTTCGCTGTTAGCTACTTTCATCAGCGTATCACTTATAGCCTCGACTGAACCGTCGGCATCCCCTTTTATTATAAGATTTAATGTCTGGATCTCGCCAAGCTTGATCTGTTCCGAAACATTATCAAGATTTATTATGCTTACTTTGTGCTGAGACTGAGCTCTGTTTATCTGCTCTCTTCTTCCAGCTATCATTTTAGCTTTCTGCTCGTTGTCGACCACTACGAACGAGTCACCTGCGTTGGGAGAGCCTGAAAAGCCTAGCACCAGCACTGGATACGCCGGTTTAGCCTCGAAAACGTTTTCTCTCCTTTCGTTCAGCATCGCTCTTACTTTTCCGTAAGTCTGTCCGCATACGAAAGTATCGCCGACCTTAAGAGTACCCTTGTCGACAAGGATCGTTGATACTGCTCCGAAACCTTTATCAAGCTTGGATTCTATTACTGTACCTATTGCCTGGCAGAAAGGATTTGCCTTAAGTTCAAGCATATCTGCTTCGAGAAGAATTGCATCAAGCAGCTCTTCTATTCCTAGGCCTGTCTTTGCGGATATTTCAACAGACTGATATTTACCGCCCCACTGCTCAACCAGAATATTTCTCTGCGAAAGCTGGGTTCTGATCTTTTCGGCATCCGCGTTCGGTCGGTCCATTTTATTGATCGCGAAAATTATTGGAACTTCAGCCAGGAGAGCGTGATCGATCGCTTCATTGGTCTGAGCGTTAACTCTGTCATCAGCGGCAATTACTATAATGGCTATATCTGTTATTTTCGCTCCGCGCGATCTCATTGCCGTAAAAGCCTCGTGGCCTGGCGTGTCCAAAAAAGTCAGATTTTTGTTTTTATAGTCAACAACATAAGCTCCGATATGCTGAGTTATACCGCCGGATTCTCCCGCCACTACCTTTGTTTTTCTAATATAATCAAGCAGTGATGTTTTTCCGTGATCTACATGGCCCATGATCGTAATGACCGGGTTCTTTTCTCTCAGTAGAGAAGGATCTTCGTGCTCGTCTTCGTAGAAGAAATCCTTATCGTACTCGCTTTCGAACTCAACATCTGTATCGAATTCGGCAGCAATGAGTTCGATCTTCTCTTTATCGAGCCTCTGATTTATTGTGATCATAAGACCCATCGAAAAGCATTTGGAAATTATATCGGTAACGGAGACTCCGATCTTATTGGCGAGTTCTGCAGTAGAAATAAATTCCGAGACGCTTATAACATTGACCTCGACCTCTATCTCGGTGCCGTCCGCCTGAGCTTTCCTTTTCTTTCTTTTCTTGAAAGATTTAGCCGTATCGGAACTCATTTTACTCAGAGTATCTTTTACCGAATCTTTGATCTCTTCCTGATTTATCTTATCTTTTTTTCTTTTTTTCTTTCCTGATGCACCTGTTTCGTCAGTTGTCAGTACAACATCCCCGTCCGCAACGACTACGGAAACTTTTTTATATCTTTTTCTCTTAAATACTGCTTTACCCTTTGCTGCTTTATCTTCTTTAATAGAATCCTTGTCGTCGGTTTTCTTTTTAACCTTGGCTTTTTTATCTGCAGAATCTGCGCTTTCTGCGGGTATTACAGGCGGAGCAGCAGGTACTCTGCCGAAATCTTTTCTCGCGCCCCCCTCATTTTTGTTGAAGGGTTTTCTCGGCTGCTGATTGTCTCTGTGCTGTTCATCTCTTCTAGGCTGTGAAGGTCTGGCTTCCGAAGCAGTTTCGGTTTCCGGTTTTTTTGATTTGTTTATCTGTCTGTCAGACTGTTTCTTTTCAGCTTCGTCTTTCTTTTCTTCAGACGGTTTGGCCGGCACAGCTTCCTCTACCGGCTTTACTGCTTCAGCCAAAGATTCATCGTCTTCCTTTATCTTTCTTCTTGAACGCTTATTTATTCTTTCCTCTTCATTCTCTTTTACGGAAAGAATTTCATCGATCTCGGGAATGCGGGATTTAATATCTATCTGCTTTTTGGAAGCATCTTTCAGCTTATCGTTTTCTTCATCCTCTTCGGATTTCTTTTCAGTAAAATATTTATATCCTTCAGGATTAAATTTTTTCAGAATGAATCCGTAAGCATCGTCGTCAACTTTTGTTAAAAGGCCTTTGCTGATGTCTATGCCCGGATGCTCTTTCTGCAGGAAATCAAGGATCTTCTGTGTAGAAAGCTCCAGTTCTTTGGCTATTTTTGATACCGGTGTGTTCTTACCCTTCATTTTTTAGATTCCCTCGCAAGATTTAATTATTCTTAAAATTTCGGCCTGAAGTTTTGATCTTTTGAAACCCATCACTTTAACTCCCTCTTTTCCGATCATTCCGCCCAGACTGACTTCTCCGTCCATAGAAACCACTTCGGCTGTGTCCTGAAACTTCGATCTTATGTTTTCAACGGTATTCGATGAAGTATCAGGGCTCAATAAGATCAATCCTATATCGCCGCTCTTTGCCGATTCAAGCCTGTTCTGCCCGATGAGCGCGGCTCCTGAACGTATCGAAAAATGTATCAGCGGCACGATCTTTTCCATCGTTTCCTTATTAGTCTGCGTAATAGCTGTCAAGTGTAGCCTTTATATAGTTGTACTTGTCCTCATCCATTCCTTCTATCTTCAGAACTTCCTCTTTAGGCATCTCGAAGAATGTTTCAGCATCCTTTATATTGTTCAGATACAGAAGATTTTTCAGTTCGTCAGTGAATTCTTCGACTTTTTCAATTGTAAGGTTGGTCAGCTCTTCATACTCGGATTCTGTCATCACCTTGAGTTTATAGCCGGAAACCTCTTCTGTCAGTTCGATATTGCTGTTCTTAAGCCCGATAACATCGTTATATATGTGGTCGGGAACTACTATCTCGGCTGTTTTTTCATCGGTGTTAAGCTCGATCTGATATTCTGTCTTTATTCCAAGCAGCCTTGTTATGAACATTTTCGGTTCATCGATTTTCTGGATTATATCGATCTTTTCCTTATTAAGCTCGGATACTATCGCCGTGATCCTGGCTCCTCTCTGACCTACACACGCTCCGACCGGATCTACCCTAGAATCAAGTGTTTCAAGTATTACTTTTGATCGGATCCCGGGTCTTCTGGCCACCTGAACGATCTCTATAATCCCGTCGCTGATCTCGGGAACTTCAGATTCGAACAGCTTTTTGATAAAATCGGCATCCGCTCTCGAAACAATGACTTTAACGTCCTGATTTTTAAAGTAAACATCTTTGATAACAGCCTTGATCAGCTCTCCTCTTCTGTATCTTTCATTGAAAACGGATTCGGATTTTGGCATAATCACTTCGATATCATCGTAGTTGATCTTGATCTCTCTTGGCGTGATCTGATGAATCGATCCCATAATTATCTCGCCGATCTTTTCTATATATGTATCGTGCGTATTGGCGCGTTCTACCTTTTTTATCTTCTGGGCAAGTATCTGCTTAGCGGCGATTATGTGCCTTCTGCCGAAAGTATCAAAATTGATTATTTCAGGGAAATCATCACCGACTTCAGCATCTTCATCTATAGCCAAAGCTTCTGAAAGTTTGATCTCGCCGACCTCGTCAGCAAAATCCTCATCCTTAACGACCTTTCTTTCATGAATGATCTCAACGTCGCCCGTATCTATATTGAACGTTACACTGAAATAATCTTCCGCGTTAGCTTCTTCATCCAGATTATATTTCTTTTTCAGAATGCTTAAAAAGATCGATTTGACGATCTCGCTCAGCTTTGATTTCTCGATCTTCTTTTCCTTGATTATGCCTTCTATGGCGCTTACAACTTCGCGGGCATCCATTTGATTGAGCCTCCGTTTATTAGAATTTAAATTTAATTTTAGCTTTAACTATATCTTCGACAAGGACTTTTTTCTCTCCGTCCTCCTCCTGAATTATTATACTGTCTTCAAATGCTTTCACAAGATTTGCTTCAGTATGCCTGTTCTTTTCTCCGTCCTTCAGTGTCAGCTTTAGATCTCTGCCCTCGTTCCACAGGAAATCTTTATATGTTTTAAGATCCCTGTCGGCTCCAGGCGAGCTTACTTCGATCTGGCAGTCATCCGGGAAAAGCGCTCCGTCCTCTGCTTCGTTGGTATTTCGCAGATCTTTTGATATCGCAGTAAGGACAGATACTGTAGGGCCGGCTTTCGATCCAACGGTGATCCTTATGATCATTCCTCTCGAATTTGAAGCTGTTGTCACATCAACGAGTTCCTGACCGTATTTTGTAGCTGCTTCGCCTGCATATTTTTTTATTCTGTCTAACATCTGTCCCCTGTTCCCTATTTCTTACAAACAAAAAAGTGGGGTTTACCCACTTTCTCCGTTCACGCTTCAATATCACGCCGTAAATATAATTATAATTTATTTAATACGCAAGTCAAAAATCAGTTTTTTAACATTGCTGCTATACTCTGGGCTATCCCTTCAATGTTAAGTTTTAAATTTCCTAAAAGTATATCCGTATTGCCGTGCTCGACAAATTCGTCGGGAATACCCAGTCTGTGAACGGCTATATCATTTTTACCTATTGAATTATAATATTCGATAACTGCGCTGCCGAAACCTCCGTTCAGGCTGTTCTCTTCGATCGTAATGATCTTATTATATCCTGAAGCAACTTCGTTTAATATCTGAGCATCGAGCGGTTTGGGGAATTTCATATCATATAAAGATATATCTATTCCTTTCTTATTTAAAATCTCCGCAGCTTTAAGTGCAGAATTGGTCACGTTCCCTATGCAAAGAACAGCCGCTTTTGTTCCTTTGACTAGCTGTTCGCCTTTGCCTATCTCTATTAACTTCATCTCATCATCTGTAATACCCTTTGGAACAGAACCTCGCGGATATCTTATCGCGAAAATCCCTTTTGTTCTTGAGGCTGTATACAACATGTTCCTGAGCTGAATGCCATTTCTCGGAGACATTATGATTATATTAGGTATTATCCTGAGATACGATATATCAAAAACACCGTGATGTGTCGGACCGTCCTCTCCAACGATCCCTGATCGGTCTATCGCGAAGATCATATCTAGTTTCTGAAGCGCACAGTCGTGAATGATCTGATCGTAGGATCTCTGAAGAAAGGTTGAATAAATAGCCACGACCGGCTTGAATCCGTTAATTGAAAGAGCGGCGGAAAAAGTTACAGCGTGTTCTTCTGCTATTCCGACATCAAAGAATCTTTCCGGGAACCTGTCTGCAAATTCGCTGAGGCCGGTTCCAATCTTCATCGCCGCGGTAACAGCTACGATCTTTTTATCCTTTTCAGCTATGCTGCATAGTGCTTTGCCGAAAACGTCCTGATATTTAGGATTTTCGATCTTAGCCTCTTTTTGAGCTTCGAGTATTCCGGGATTGACGCCGTGATAAGTACCTTTGATGTCTTCTTCGGCAGGTTTGTATCCTTTTCCCTTTTCAGTAATAATATGTAAGAAAACCGGCCCTGAAACTTTATTTTTTATGTTTTCAAGAACTTTCACGAGAGCCGGAATGTCATGACCGTTAACAGGTCCTATATAATTGAATCCTAATTTCTCAAAAAGTATTCCGGGAGTGAGAAGGCTTTTTACGCTGTCTTCAAGTTTAGAGAACCCTTTCCTTATCTGCTTTCCGAGTTTATATTTTCCCGATAAATTCCATATGTCGTTCCTGAATTTATTAAAAGTCGGGTCTGAAAGCACTGAAGTAGTGTATTTAGAAATAGCGCCCACGTTCTTTGAGATCGACATTTCGTTATCGTTCAGTATAACTAAAAAATTCTTTCCGGAAACTCCAGCGTTATTTAATCCTTCAAAGGCAAGCCCGCCCGTTATCGAACCGTCACCTATGACTGAGATCACGTTGCAGTCGTCATTATTAAGTTCTCTCGCCATTACGAACCCGAAACCTGCCGAGATCGAAGTTGATGCATGCCCTACTCCGAATGTATCGTAAACAGATTCAGACGGCTTGATGAATCCGCTGATGCCTTTATACTGCCTGTTAGTATGAAATACATCTCTTCTTCCCGTATATATTTTGTAAGCATAAGCCTGATGACCGACGTCCCATACGATCTTGTCTTTCGGAGGGCTGAATACTTTAAGCAGTGCTATGGTAAGTTCTACTACTCCGAGGCTCGGAGCAAGATGACCGCCGGTAATATCTACATTTTTAATGATGAACTTCCTGGTTTCATCGGCAAGCATAGAAAGTTCTTCTTCGGCAAGATTTTTTATGTCTTCCGGACTGTTTATCTTTTCGAGCAGATTGGTCATTTTTCAATTTCCGATATTATTTTTCTTACCCTTTCAAGGTCTTCCGGTGTATCTACCCCGACAGAATCATGCTGTACTTCAACGCATTTTATTCTGAATCCGTTTTCCAGGATCCTGAGCTGTTCTAAAGATTCCGACAGTTCAAGTTTTGTACTTTTTAGTTCAACAAAAGTTTTCAGAAAATCCGTTTTGTATGCATAAATACCTAAATGTTTGTAAAAAACATTGTTCGGGTTTCGGTCAAAAGGTATTTTTGACCGTGAAAAATATAAGGCGGACATATTTTTGTCGAATACGGCTTTGACCACGTTTTTGTTGTCAGCTTCGGTTAAGTCGGATATCATTTTTACCGGAGTCGAACACACAAATTCATTAGATGATGCAAGTGCTGATATTAGTGAATCAATTACGTCTGGATTCAAGAGCGGTTCGTCGCCCTGAATGTTAACAACTATGTCAGAATTTCTACCTTTCACAGCAGCCCAACATCTGTCGGTTCCTGTCCTTATATCAGATACCGTCATTACAGCCTTTATTCCATGTTCTCTTGCGTGGTCATATATCCTTTGATCATCAGTCGCTATTATAACTTCGCTAAGAAGCCTGCATTTTTCAGCCTGCTCCGCTACTCTGACCACCATGCTTTTTCCGTTTATGTCGGCAAGAGGTTTTCCGGGAAATCTCGTCGATGAATATCTTGCGGGTATTACTCCTATAACACATTGATCAGTCATTAACTATCCTTTTTAACTCATCTATGTCGAACGGCTTGTCTAAAAGTCCGCTTATTCCGTATTCCGCCATTTTCTCTTCCGAAAGCAGCTGATGGTATCCTGAAATAATATATACTTTTGTTCCCTGATACTTATCTTTGATCTTTTTTGCTATATCCACTCCTGTCATGTCGGGCATCTGATAATCAGATATTACCATGTCATAATGCGCCGCCTGGAAAATTTTCTCTATATTATTTCCTGATGTTATAGCAGTTACTTCGTGACCGAGAATTTCAAGTATTTCTGTCAGCACTTCAAGAATATCAGGCTGATCGTCAAGTATAAGAATTTTTTTGCCCATCAGATGTTTCTCCGCAATTTACGTCATCCGGCAGGATCGGTTTCTCTTTTCTTGCCGGAACACTCCAATTTTAACTTTATTTATATTAATATTCAAGCTGTTTTTTTACAAATAAAAAAAGAAGCCGTAGCTTCTTTTTCCATCGATCCAATAAAAAGATCATTTGCTCTTAATCGCTTCAACATTTTCATCATGTTTCTGAAGTTCTTTAGCTTCCATTTCTTCAGCTTTTTTAAGCTGCTCACTAGCTTTTTTCTTCATTAGTCTGATTGATTTCATCTGATTTTCATGCCTTTTCGTTTCTCTTTCCAAAAGAGATTCTTTACTTTGCGGTTCTTTTTTGGAGGAAACTTTTGCTTTAACCTTACTTAGATCGGCTTTTTCAGGTTTTTCAGTTTTGATTTCTGCTTCTTCTTCTTCAAATCCTTCTGCTTCTTCCTCGACCGCAGCTCCTTCTTCAGCAACTCCGGTATCAGCCTTCACGCTGCCTCCTCTTCCTTCCCTCTGAGCATAACAATTCATCTCAGTCAGGGGAAGCAGAGCGGAAACGATAAGGATAATAAACATTCCTTTAATTGTTTTGAACATTATTACACCTCCGAATTAAATTGAACAAATATTAATATAATAGTTTCATTTTGCTAAATCAATATTAAAAAAATATATTTGCATGAAAGAACAAAACGGAGTTTGTTTAGTAGAAAACAAAAAAAATAAACAAGCTATGGTGATATGGAAAGAATAAAATACTTTAAACCCGAATACTTCAATCTGATGTGGCTGATAATCCCGATAATCATTCTGATGATCTTCGCCTACAGTAAAAGATTAATGAACATCAGAGAGTTCATTAATCCCCTTCTTCACAGCAGGATCATAGGATCTTTATCAAAAAGAAAGATCATAATAAAAAGGGTACTTCAAATATTAGTGCTTGCACTTATAATTTTCGCCTTAACCGGTCCTCAAATCGGTTCTAAACTTGTTAAACTGAAGAGACAGGGGATCGATATAGTAGTTGCGGTCGATCTTTCAAAATCCATGCTTGCTGAAGATATCACTCCGAGCAGGCTGAAGAAAACAAAACACGAAGTGAAGAATTTTATTAATGAGCTTGACGGCGACAGAATCGGACTTGTAGGCTTCACTAGCAGGGCGTTCATTCAGTGTCCGCTTACTTCAGATTATGATGCAGCTCTAATGTTTTTGGATCTTATGGATACATCGCTTCTTCCTCAGGACGGAACGTCGCTAGCTCAGGCTGTAAAAGTAGCCGGTACGGCTTTTTCCGATAAAGACAAGAAGCATAAGCTGCTTATTGTTATTTCGGACGGAGAGGATCACGAGGCCGGAATATCTGAAGCGGTCGCTGAAGTTAAAGAAAAAGGCGTTGTGGTCTATACTATCGGAATAGGTTCAATTGAAGGTGTTCCGATCCCGGTCGGGAATGGATTTCTCAAGGATTCAGACGGTAAAACGGTTATTACAAAATTGAATGAACTCGATCTAAAGAAAATAGCTTCTGAAGGGAACGGAAACTATTATTATTCTTCAACCGGCGAAGCTGAACTAAAAGAGATATTTACCGACATCGGCAGGCTTGAAAAAAAAGAATACGACGAAAGAACATTTAAAGATTATGAGCACAGGTTTCAGCTAATACTTTTATTAGCGCTGACATTATTCTTTATCGAAATTTTTATGAGTGAAAGCAGGAAGGAGATAACCGAATGAAATACGCATTACTATTGTTAATATCGTCTTTTCTGAGCCTGAACGCCTTTACTTATCTCGACGCGAAAAGCGGTGAAAAAGAATATAAAAAGGGCAATTTTGAAGTTTCGGAGAAGAAATTCAACTCAGCGGCCGCTTCAAGCAAAGAAAAAGATCCCGTGCTTTTTTACAATCACGGCAATTCATTATTCCAGCAGAAAAAATATGATGATGCGATGAAGCAGTACGAGCAGGCTCTAGCTTCCGATGATAAGAAACTAAAATCTCAGGTTAAGCATAACATGGGCAATACTCTGTTCATGCAGCAGAAACCTGAAGAAGCGCTCACATTTTATAAAGACGCAGTCAAGCTCGATCCTGACAATCGTGAAGCCGCTATCAATTATGAAATAGTCAGAAAACTTCTCGAACAACAACAGCAGCAGCAACAAAATCAGGATCAGAAAGAGAATAAAGATCAGAAACAGGATCAGCAGCAGCAAAATCAACAACAGCAGGACCAGCAGAAGAAAGAAGACCAGAAACAACAGCAGCAGCAGGCTGATCAGCAGAAACAGGAACAGCAAAAGCAGGATCAGCAGCAGGCCAAGGAAGAAAAAGACAAGCTTTCAAAAGAAGAAGCTGAAAGACTCCTGCAGGCTTTGGAAAAAGATGAGGAAGACATTCAGAAGGAAGTCAAAAAAGCCCTGATCCAGAAAGAAAATTCTAATGTTAAGAAGAAATGGTAACTCTGTAAAGAAAACTTGATTTTCTTAACAGAGTTTGTTATCTTTGTAAAGAAATGTGCATTTTCTTATCATAACATGAAGGTGTGTGATGGATAGGCTGCCTCTGAGCAAAGATATTGAAACAAAAACAGTTGTTAAGAAACTGACTTTGGCGCATCGTGCCCTAGCTGAGCTGAAAGGCATCGTTTCGATAATTCCCAACGATATCATATTAATTAATACGCTCGGAATTCAGGAAGCCAAAGACAGTTCCGCCATTGAGAATATTATTACTACCCATGATGATCTCTATAAAGCCGAACTAAACTTCGATAATTTTCAGGAACCTAATACAAAAGAAGTACAGAGCTACATAGCAGCTTTAAAGAAAGGCTTTAGCCTTATATCTGAAAGCGGGATGCTGACAATAAATGATATTTTAGAAATTCAAAGCGTGCTCGAAAAGAACGATGCCGGTTTCAGAAAAGTTTCGGGAACAGTATTAAGAAATTCTACTACGGGCAAGATAATCTATACTCCTCCTCAGGATTATAAGACCATACTTGATCTCATGTCCAACCTTGAAAGCTATATTAATAATGATTCTCTCTGCGGTTTAGATCCATTAGTCAAAGTCGCGGTCATTCATTACCAGTTCGAAAGCATTCATCCATTCTATGACGGCAATGGAAGAACAGGCAGGATCATAAACATTCTGTATCTAGTCATGAAAGGACTTCTGGACATACCTGTTCTGTATCTGAGCAGATACATTATTGAGCGCAAAATGGAGTATTATAGGCTTTTACAGGAAGTCAGAGACACAGGCAACTGGGAAAACTGGCTGCTTTTCATTCTGGACGCCATAGAGCAGACTTCAAAAGAGACTATTGTTCTGATAAAGGACATTCACATAAACATGCTCGAGTTAAAGCATAAGATCAGAGCAGGATATAAATTCTACAGCCGGGAATTATTGAATAATCTGTTCAAGCATCCATACACAAAAATCGAATTTCTTGAAAATGATCTTGGCGTATCCCGAATTACAGCGGCTAATTATCTCAATAAACTGGCGCAGGACGGCATCCTTAAAAAGGAGAAACTTAAAACCGGGAATTATTACGTTAACTGGAAGTTATTTGAGCTGCTGACGAGGAAGAGATAAAATGATCAAATTCTATTTGTTCACGATTTTAACTGCTTTATTGTTTTATGCTTGCAGCTATAAGAATTCTGAATTATATGATAATAATACCAAATCAAGATTTCAGATAAGGTACGATTCATTGCATCAGGAAATTAAATTATATTCCGATCAGTTAATTAAATCCCCTAAAAACATTGATTTTCTCGTCAAACGAGCAATTGCATACCGTAGATCAGAATTTTTTTTTAAGGCTTTACAAGACATTAACAAAGCTATCGAATTAAGACCCGATTCTGCAGCTCTTTACAACGAAAGAGGTCTTATCAATTTCTTTTCTGAAAATTATGATGATGCTATATGTGATTACAAGAAAGCTATAAAAATCGATTCGAATTTTGTAAACGCATATATTAATCTTGGAGTTACATACGGATCAAAGCGAAACTTTAATTCAGGATTATATTTTCTTAATAAAGCAATAGAACTTGATTCTAATAATTACGAAGCATTGGAGCATAGAGGTTGTTGTTATTACAACCTTTTTAATATAGACAATCATATTCAAAAAGCTATTAATGACTATAAGAAAGTAATTGAAATCAAGCCGGATTACGCAATTGCATATTTTCACCTCGGATCAGCATATTTATTTAATTATCATTATCACGAAGCATTATCTTACTACGATAAAGCTATTGAATTAGGTTTAGTTCATGAAGATTTGAAATATTATCATGACATTGTATCTAATGAGATAAATAAAGACAGAATCTATCACGAGAAAATTGATCAATATACTAATACTATTAATTCAGATACAAATAACATTGATGCTTATTACGAAAGAGGAATGCTCTATTTTAAAAATTCAGATTTTCAGAAAGCATATGATGATTTAATGAAGTATATAGAACTCAATAATAATGGAGATAAGTTAAAAGAAGCAGAAAAAATGTCTCGTTATATTAAATGCCTTATTGAAGAAGAAAATAATACTAAATAATGATTTTCTAATCCTTTTATTCCCCTCTCTGCATGCCTTCGAGCTTTAAAAGGAACGGGATCTCCTGATTCTCAGGGTTCGACACCTGAGCTTCGCGGAGCTTGTCCACATATCCCTGTAAATTACCGCTCATGGACTGTATCAGACCTTCAAGAACGAGTTTGGTAGTTTCTTTGTTTTTTGAAAGAAGAATATAATCATCTATATTGTAGAAAACATCAGTATCTGTAATTTTGTTGAGAATAAAATCTGCGTTCACAGCCCAGTTTTCAGGCAGAAAGCATTTCATGTCAAAAAAATCCAGATAAGACCTGTCGTCGTAACATATCTCTGAATCTGAAGCGAGTCGGCTCAAAGCTTTACCATCAAGTATGAGATAAGAAGCAAGGCTGTACGGATCATTGTAGAAATACACATCATTTATCTTCAGCGCTTTTTCTTTGAAATCCAGAAAATTTATCTTCAGCGGCTTTTTTGTTCCCGCTAATATCGTATGCGTATGGCCGATCCAGACTGTCGTATTTTCAAAAACAGAATTAAATGTTTTTAATATGCCCTTATATTCTTTTATCGTAAGCTTATGGATGGGCAGGTATTGAGTAACTATACCGTCATCAGTCAGATGGTCGTAGCATAACTGGAAATATTCTTTTGAATATAAAGCCCCTGATCCGAGAACCGGATGAGTGGGGTCGCTGGATATCAGGTCGTACTTCTCTTGTGATCTCTGAAGGTAACCTCTTCCGTCATCTCCGATTATTTTCAGTCTGGGATCGTTGACCACATTATTATTCAGATCAATATAGTACTTCGCAGCGTCCTTGAGATCCTTCGCAAGCTCAATGCAGGTTACCGACTTAATCTCTTCATGCGAAAGTACGGTCGATGTTGTTACCCCTATGCCGAATCCGACAATAAGCGCGGTTTCAGGCACATCTGCGGTTAAAAAAGGAATATGCCCCAGTAGTTTGACAGCCTTGATCGCGTCGTATGAGCTTCCTATTACGGAGTTATTATTGAAATAAGTATAATTAGTGTTAGTTCTTTTATCTTTTCCGACAACAATGGTAGCTTCCACAGCTTCTTTGTAAAAAAGGACTTCCCGTTCCTGCTGTGCGAATGAAGGTGGCATGATCCTCACTGTTCCGGTAAAAAGGGTTAAAAACAGTATTATCGAAATGACCGCGCCTGTTACAGCAGCCGTTCCGATGTTTTTCTCTTTTTTAAGATGTAATAGAACAGGCACTAAAGTGAGTACAAATGAGATCAGTATTAAAGATTTTACCGTTCCAATTTTCGGAATAAGAATAAATGCGGCCAAAAAAGAACCTATGAAAGCTCCGAGCGTGTTGATAAAGTAGATTCTTCCGAAACCGGATGAAATCTCTTCCTTTGAGTCTTTGTATAATCTGATCGAGTAAGTAAATATCAGCCCTGATAAGATCGCCTGAGGAAGAACTGTTAAGAGTGACAGGATTATCGGCGGAAGCAGTATCCATGCTGCAGGCACAGTCAGTGCTTTATGAAGCGGAAGTATTACCAGCGCGGGTGCGTTTGCGAAAATGATAATTCCCGATGCGATAACTGCGCCCATAATAAATACAAGTAAAAGAAGTGTTTTTTCCGGATCAAAATTCTTCGCCGACATTTTCTTAAAAATGAGGCTGCCGATAAAATACCCGAATATCGTTACTGATACGATAAGTGAAAATGTGTAGCTTGTGTTCGTAAGATAGATCTTAAATATTCTTAGCGTAACTATCTGAAATATCAGTCCGGTCATACCTGATATGAAGGCTATCAGCATGGCTGTTTTCGGATTTTCAGTAATTATCGTTTTGATCTTACTCTTAACTGTTTTTTTATCAGGATCTTCAGTTTTAAGATCGAAACTCTGTTTTCTGAATGATAACCATATCAGAATTGAAAGAAGAACATTTGATACTGTCATTGTATAAATACTATTTTCCATTCCTGCGTTTCCCAGAAGGTAAAATCCCGCAAGAAGACCACCGAGTGCGCTTCCTATCGTGTCTGCCGCAAATGTATTTCCTATAGATTCACCTGAATTATTGCCGAGAGACACGAATATTCTGCTTACTGCAGGCATAATTCCGCCGATGAAAAAAGATGAAAGAAAAACAACAGTCAGCGAGTAAAGATACACATAAAGCTCAGAACTACCGGCTTTATAAATATCCGGTATCTGATCAAGAAATTTATAAGCCATGAAATTTATTACGGCTAAGAAAAGCAATAATAAAGCCAGATGCTTCGATGGATCCTTTACGGTCTGGGATTTTTTTCCCAGAATGAACGAACCTGCAGCAAGTCCGGCCATATACGCAGATATAACTATCGTTGAAGCATAAACGGTAGATCCGAGATAAAGAGCGAGCATCCTGTCCCAGATAACTTCATATACAAGAAAAGAAACGCTGGCCAGAAAAAGGGCCAGCGTTAACATTATTTTTTTATTTATTACAGCCAAACATTTTTCCTTTCAGATCATTTTGCATTATCCGCTGTAATATAATAGAAATATTTGTTTCCTGAAAGAATATTCGTATCCTGCCAGCTGTTCGTTGCAGATGTGTCTACCTGAGCGAATCCTGAATAGGGTTCTGTCGAACGGTAGATCCTGTAGATTGCTGCACCTGCTACCGTATCCCATCCCAGATCAACCTGAGTTGTTGTTGCGCTGATTACGATCACGTTCGCCGGAGCTGTCAGAGGAGCTGAAACAACAAACTCGACCGGAAGGACTTTATTCGGTTCGTCAGGATCGTTCGATGCTATGGAAATGTTCGCATTATATGTACCTGCCGACAGTCCTGCTGCATCACAGGTGTAGCTGATATTGTTGTTTCCTGTAGGGGTTACGGTCCCAGTCAGCGGGCTGGTTATCGAAAGCCATGTATATACAACGATCTCAGGCCCTGATACGGCAATATTGTCAATTATCCACGAATCTCCCGAATTCTTCCTCATGTTCCCTGTAAATCTAATCTGCATATTAGCTGCAATGTCAGGTAAGGCGATCAACTGGCTTTCTGAGGTTGACGCAGAAGCTGAATATATTTCCACCCATCCGGTTCCGTTAAAATATTCGACTTTCGCAGTACTCAATCCGGCTGTAGTAAACGCCTGAGTGAAAGATAAATTCAAAGAGGTGCATACGGTTCCGTCAAATGAATTTGAAGTGAGTATTCCGAAATCTGTCGATGTTGTTGAATTAAGAACAGCCTGACCGCCTGATACTGACCATGTAAGAGCTCCGCTGTTTGTATATGCTCCCAGTCCGGATGTAAAGTCATTTGTATGAACAGAAATATCTGTTTTCTTGACGGCATAATCCTTGGTTATTGTATAGTTCAGGTCTGCTTCACCCGTGTTTCCAATTCCGAACGAATCCGATACTGCAGCTTCAGGAGCTGCGGTCTTGCTTATCGATGCTGCTGACAGCGTAATATTAGCCGGTAAAGAAGCAGATACATTAAAGGTAACAGGTATCGTAACAGGATTCTCATCACCGTCATTGTTCGTTATTATTATATCGGCCGTATAAGTACCTAAGTCAAGACCGGCTGCGCTGCATGTGGCAGTGATCAGCTCGGAAGGCTTTGCGGATCCTGCGATGACACCTGAAGTTTTATTGAGAGTAAGCCATTCCGGAGTAGCCTGGAACTGGATCGCGAGATTGTTTTTCAGGTAAGCTGCGTTATATACAATCTGAGATCCTACCGATCCGGCGGCATTTTCGATACCGACAGTGCATTCGTTCAATATTCCGTTCATCTGCTTATACTGATAGACTATTTTTCCGCTCGCGTAAATTATTATCTCGAAAGTGTTCGTATTCGTTGTACCGTAATCGACTATCGCGTTATATTCAATAATGAATCTTGAATTCGCAGAATCATAATAGTAATACACATCACCGCTTGATGCCGATGCGCAGTTAAGATCGTCCCAGAAGGCAGCCAGCAGAGCGTTGGGAGCTGCAGTTCCGGGTATTGCCGCATTGGTCGCAGTCAGTGAAGTCCCTGTGAATATCACACCCCCGTTATCGCCTATGATCAGGCTTGTATAATCGGTGCCGTAGAAATTAAAGGTCATGCCCATGTTGATAGTTCCTGAAACACCGTCGTCAGCTAATGTAACTGCTGTTCCGAGCGAAGATATTTCAACCCAGCTGAATACCGGTCCTCCGGTCTCGTCGGAGTCTTTCCATTTATAGCCGTATGCGTCAGGTCCGCCTGATGCTTTTACATCTTTTCCGCTTGTATAATTTACTGAAGCGCTGTAAATAAGATTTCCGGCTCCAGTGTTCTCGATCGTAAAATTCCTTGCTGCAGAACCTTCGGGAAGCGCGCCCGCAGTTATTGACGCAACATTAAGACCTATTTCAGGCACAGCCCCTGCTCCGGTCACAGCAATATTTTCCAAAGGATGGGCGGGATCGGATGAAGTGACCGTTATATTGCCGTTATAGTTCTGAGCTGCAGCAGGCTCGAAAATCAGGTTGAAATTTTTAGAGCAGTTCGGGCCCACCATATAATTCAGAACGTTCTTAATATCTTTTACTTCACATTTAGCTGCTTCGGAGACTGTATATCCTGCTATTGTAGTGATGCTTCCGCTGATGGTCTGTTCTGAATGCGAATTCGTGATGGTGAAAGACCTTGTGCTGTCCGTACATACAGTGACGGTTCCGTAACTGATCGAATTAGAACTCAGTCCGAATGTTCCTCCCAGGTTATAGGCAACTGTAAATGTAACAGGAAGTGTTTTAGTGGCTTCATCAGGATCGTTAGAACCTATGATAATCTCGGCAGTATATACACCGAGTTCAAGTCCTGCAGCGCTGCAGGTTGCAGTGATCTGCGAGCTTCCTGTTCCGTTTATCGTTCCTGAAGTCGAATTCAGGCTCAGCCATTCCGGAGTAGCCTGGAACTGGATCGCGAAATTATTCTTGAGATAAGCGGTGTTGTAAGTTACGAGCGAACCTACCGTTCCTGCAGAATTCTCGATACCTACGGTACAGCTTGTCAAAGATCCGTTCATGGTTTTGTACTGGAACACTATCCTTCCATTCTCATACAGAAGAACCTGGAAAGTATTAGTTGTCGAGTTGGAATAATTGACGATCGAATTGTATTCGACTATGAATCTTGCATTTGCCGTATCGTGATAATAATAAACGTCTCCGCTTGAAGCGGAGCCGCAGTCAAGATCGTCCCAGTAGGGTGAGATTATCGCGTTCGCTGTAGCTGAGTTCGGTATCGTCACGTTAGTATAAGGCACGCTTTCAGCGTTAAAGGTAAGGGTTCCGTTGTCTGCGATGTAAATTGAAGTATAGTCCGTTCCATAGAAACTGAACGTCATTCCCATGCTGATCGCAGAAGATTCAGCTTCGTCTATTAAAGAAACTACGGTACCGATGGATGATATCTCTACCCAGTTATAAACAGGTCCGCCAATCTCATCCGAATCTTTCCATTTGTAACCGAAGGTATCGGGACCGCCCGAACCTTTAAAATCTTTCGTATCTGTATAATTTACCGACAGGCTGTAATCAAGCCTTCCTATATCTGTGTTCTCTATCGCGAACTGCTTATTCGCTGAAGCTTCGGGAGCTGCAGTCGCTGATAAACCTGCGGGATTCAGATTAACATCAGGCACAACCCCCGCTGCAGTCAGGGCGATCTGCATATTCGGATGTGAAGTATCTGAAGAAGTAATCGAAATATTGCCGTTATAGGATGCGACGGCTGATGGAACAAACAGAAGGCTGTATGTTCTTGTCGTATTTGCCGGAACTGTATAGTTTATTGAGTTCTTTGCGTCTTTACCGGCTGATTCCCCTTCGCCTTTCGAATATGCTGCGACGGTAAATCCTGCCGGAGCTGTGATCTGACCTGTTATGTATTCAGATGAATGCGAGTTGGTGATCGAAAAATATTTGGTTGATACATCGCCCAGAGTTAAATTTCCGAAGTCGAGATCATTTACGGACTGGCTGTAAAGACCGCCGGAATTTCCGGTTGGCTGCTGTACAGTAAATGTGCTCTCATACCTGAAGTAATTCTGTTTAGTTACAGTCAGAGTAACCTGAGTGGAAGTGAACTGTGGCGCAATGCTGATCGCCTGCTGCGAACCTGTTCCGATGCCTTCGCCGATAATCTCTCCGTTCGCAACGAGAGCGATAACGGAACCAGCATTAGCGGATACGTAGAATACCGGATCGCCGTCAATAATGTCGTTATGAGTCACAGCTAGATTCTGCGGCACATCAGTATAAACGACCATGAAAGGATCGCCGTGCAGGTGGAACAAATAATTCGTTACCTCTTTATTCTCCGTGTTGTAGGGCCAGCTTGAATAATCAAGGAATATTTTTCCGCTTACGCTTGCGAAAGCCGGAAGAAATTCGTCATTGTTCGTTGCAGCGGGACCATAATCAGGCATGAAAGACGGAAAGAAATAATCGTACATTCCCCATGCGTAAGCATCGTTGACGAATGAATAAGAGCTTTCCGTAGCTGCTAGTATTCCGAGACAGCCTGAGTTACTGCCGTTATATGTATATCGGTGGAAAAGTTCCGCGAAGCAGTCGCTTGAATAATTGTATTTTCCTGTCAGACAGTTCATAGAAAATACGAAAGGCAGCTGATTATTTGTATTTGTCAAAGAACTGATATTCGGAGACTGGAAATCCGGCTCTCCCCAGCCGTATTCTGCACCATGATCCCTATGCTGAAGAATAAATGCTCCGTTATTGATGGCGGTAATAACTCCGGAAGCATTGCCTCCGGTCCATCCTCCGAGAGAGGTCGGAGAGCTGGGAATATAACCTCTGCCTGAAGGCCCGAAGTAAGCGAGCACCTGATCGGTGTTCGTAGCTGTAGACCAGGGGTCTGAGTCAGGATTCCCTTCATAAACGGCATTAATTCTTACAGGCGATTTTCCCAGGACGTTCTTCATAAAACCGCCTATTGTCTCTGAGCATATCTGGAACCATCTTTCCGTCTGCCAGCCGAGCGCAGTGATCGGTTTATTATAGAAAGTCGAGGCTGTCGGAGGATTAGTTTCATAATTGATTATCTTGCTGACCATTGTCTGAAGATGAGCTTCGTTCTGGGCTGTCATTCTCGCGAAAGTGATCTCGGGAAGACCTTTGCCGTCAGCTTCGTCAACATCTGCATAAAAATTATCCGACACGCAGTAGGAATCCCAGGTCGGACAGAATAGAGTTCCGGCAGATCCCGATGCGCCGTAGTCAGCCATCATAAGTACACCCGAAGGCGGTACGTCCCAGTTGTTATAGGCGTTGTCGATATATCCTTCTATTGCCGCCTGAGTGTTTCCCCCCAGCTGAGTAGTTGTTACAACACCTGTTTTTATTCCCTGTTTTGTTCTGAACGCCTTCAGCTGGTTTGCGTAAGAAACGAAAGTAGCGTCGTCAGGGCAAATGATTATGTATTCGTAATCCTCTGTACGTGATTTTGATCTGCCTGTATAATCGATTTCCTGCAAAACTGAAGGATTTATAACGGCATTTTTTAAAATCCTGTCCCAGTAGCGGTTTCTCAATCTCTCTTCGCCGAACTGTCCGTTTCCGCCTTCAAAATTCACTTCGACCTTCAGATCTCTGTAAACTATCAATTCCTTTGTAACCGGATTATACTGAAAGGGAGTTATGCCCAGCGTTACTACATCAAGACCTCTTATCTTAGCCGGAGTAGAAAGCATAACCGGAGAAGACGGATAATAAGCGTTCAGTGAGAAAATAGCTTTATTCTCTACATACTTTAGCGGTTGTCTGTCTGTATCTTTCGGTATCACTGGCGCAGGTGCAATTTCTATGTTCCTGAAAGTTTCAGTTCTCATTTCAATGATCCTGAATGAAGCTTTAGCTCCTTTGGGAATCGCTATATTCCTGCCTGAACCGGGCAGGTCAGGAGATCCAGCATCATTCTGAAGGAATACTCCGGGAAGCTGAAGAGTTGTTTTTATTTCTCCGTTTACCGATTTCTGTCCTGTCGCGAATTCATTGACGGAATATATCAATGTTATACCGCCTTTTGATGAATTATCAATAGAGAATCCGTGCGGACCCCAGCTATCGATATATTTCACATTTTTGGGAAAAAGCGCTAAAACCGCAGCAATTAACAATAACGATGTTAATTTTCTTAATTTAATCACAACATACCTCCCATGTTGAATTAATTATTTAAAAATATTTAAACACTATATAAGTGACTTGGCTAATTGGTTTACAAACTATATTGAAGATAATATTACAGAATATTCTTGTCAACAACAAAATAAAATAAAAAAACCGGCGATGTGGTAACGCCGGTTTTTTGCTCGATATTGTAACTAATGATTAGTTTTTCGCCACTACATACCAGAATTTTTTAGCTGCCGTGTATGTCGTTGTGTATGAGTTCGTTG
>ENA-UPTA01000117-UPTA01000117.1-activated-sludge-metagenome-genome-assembly--contig:-NODE-117-length-83426-cov-6.804512_pt1 | contig 83426 bp, 81 predicted proteins | sample MGYA00238184_ERZ773361 | MGnify/ENA primary metagenome ERZ773361 (study PRJEB29100, sample SAMN05720205) | activated sludge metagenome | isolation source: anaerobic digester from wastewater...
TCCCGGCCCGGGGGATTCTCGGAATTGATACTCAAAACCTTTTGCGTCAAACTAACAAGTCTTTGCTTTCGTATCATTTTAAAAACTCTTCCGCTTTCCACGCCCCCATCATATGCTTATAATCCTCATGATCAATGATCATAACCTCGGGCCGTTCGGCCCGCAGATGGTGCACTTTGGGGTAGTGGGATTTGATATTTCGAAAAGCGATATACTTAAATTCATTATGACATTGCGGACACTGCCGTTGAGACAATTTAATATCCACAGCCTGGCAATGGGCGCAGGCCCCGGACAAATCACCGTAAACAAGCAGATGATCGGTCACCTCTTGAAGATCCAATTCATGATAAACTCGAATTAGCTTTTGGCTCATTTGAGGTGATATTATAACATATTTCTAAAATTAAGATAGACTTTCATGGAAAAACCCGACTGCGAGGAGATCAATAATATCAGAAGGCGGCGGGAATCCCGGGAACACCCCCCGGGCCGGGCAAAAAAAAGCCCTTATTATCTGAGATGGATGATAAGGGCTTAAAAAAATAAGCCGATAAAGACGGGCTCTTAACCCCACAACTCGCTAACGGCAACTCAGCCACCCTATTATCCTACGCACCCATGCATCGTCTTCACCTGCCCCCATGCCTGCGGGGCCCTCCCGGTTCTCGAATAACGTAGGTCTGGAGTTTTGTGTCCCCGGGTTTCCCCGGGTTTACCTTTATCGGCTTAATTGAAATATAACACATTACGCTACCCGGGACAAGGCGGGGCCGAATCAAAGAAAAATTAAATATTGCTTTCTTTTTATCCGGCGACACATAAAATACTTATAGAAATCCTGACTTAAATTACTGGTTTCTGGCAGACGGTCAGGCAAGAGTATCCCGTTCCTTTTAAAAAAGTGTAAGCGGTATTTTTTGTTTTAAAGACAAAATCATTAAGTCATTACTTGCCAAAAAGGAGAAATGCTATGGGAACAAAGTTTTCAACCGCGATCAGCAAAGGGACAGACAGCTATGCAACCGGCAAGGCCGTTGCCCAGGAAAGCTTAGAAAAACTCGGGGCGGCCAAAGCGGATTTGGCGGTCGTATACGCCTCCAGCAAATATGATTACGCTCAAGTTATCAAAGGGGTTAATGAAGTCACGGGCCATTCCCTGCTGATCGGCTGCTCTTCCGCGGGGGAATTCAATGAAAGCCGCGCCGACAAAGAAAGCGTCGTCTGCGGGTTGCTGGCGTCTGACACGCATAAATTCTTTGCCGGGCTGGGCACCGGGCTTAAAGCAGACCCTGTCGCGGCCGCCAATATGGCTAAAACGAACTTCCCGGAAACCCTCGATGGCTATGCGCACAAATCCGCCATCCTTCACGTTGACGGCCTAGCGGGCAACGGAGAGGAAGCGTCCTTGGCGACCTTATCCGAATTAGGGATGGACATGACCCTGAGCGGAGGCGCGGCCGGGGATGACCTTAAGTTTAAAGAAACGAAAGTCTTTCTGAACGACAAAGTTATTTCTGACGCGCTGAATCTCTGCATGATGTTCTCCAAAAAACCGGTCGCGATCGGGGTCAAGCACGGGCATTCCCCGATTTCCGGACCCATGACAATCACCAAAGCCAAAGGGAATGTTGTCTATGAAATTGACGGACACAAAGCCTTTGAGGTCTGGAAAGCCGCCGTTAAGGAAGAGCTCAGCAAAACCGGCGTGGATGTGCACAAGCTGCAAGACCCCGCAGAAATCGGCACATTGCTGATCCAGTATGAAGCCGGGCTGGAAACCGGCGGTGATTACAAAATACGCGTCCCCTTGTCAACCGACGAAAACGGAGTACTCAATTTTGCCTGCACCATGGTGGAAGGTTCTGTTATGCGGGTATGCAAAAGCCCCGAGGAAGCGCAGATTCAGTCGGCCCGCACGGCCGCGCAATTGGCAATGAAAGCTGTTGGGAACGTTAAGTTAGCCGGGGCCTTTGTCTTTGACTGCGTGTGCCGGTCTTTAATCCTGGGGGACCGTTTCTTTGAAGGCATCCAAGCCGTTAAATCTGTTATCGGCAATATACCGATTATCGGATTTGAAACCTATGGGGAAATTGGATTGGTCCCGGGGCAATTAAGCGGATTTCACAATACGACAACAGTTGTTCTTCTGATCCCTGAATAATATAAAACGAATTTTATAGGAGACAAAACGATATGACGGAAGTGATGGTTCCCAAAGAAGAATTTATAAAGGCCTACGCGCAGGGGATCGGAGTCGAAGGGGCGGCAAAGCTTATTAAAGAAATAAGCCAGGCCATCGGTTTGCCGGATAAAAATGAATACACCAAGAATGAAGCGATCCAAATTTGCGAAGCCCTTAAGAACAAAGACGGGTTCATCAAGATTCTCGCGTGTTCCTTATTGGCCAGAATTTACATCAAATAAGCGGACTTCGTGAGCACAGGGCGCTCATGACTAAAATTCCCGCATGTTTTTCGAACATGCGGGAATTTATTTTTGATAGACCTGGGTGATACTGATAAATTCTTTCACAGCATGATTATTTTTCTGACCGGGCGTTTTTTCGACTCCGCTGCACACATCAACAGCGTAAGGGCTCACAGACTCCAGCGCCGCAAGGATATTCTGCGGGTTCAACCCGCCGGACAGGATAAGCGGAACCCCCAGCCCCTTGACCGCCTTGGCCAAATGCCAAGGGAAAGTTTTCCCGGTCCCGCCGAAGACCCCTTCCTGAAACGCGTCCAGAAGAAACGCATCCACGGAATATTTTTTTAAAGAATCCGGATCCACAGTATTATTCACTCTCACGGCTTTGATCACTTTACATTGTTTTTTAAAACGGCGGCAGTATTCAGGAGTTTCCTCCCCGTGGAACTGTACGGTCCTGATTCCGCAAAACTGCAAAATATCCTTCACCGCCCCCTCTTTCTGGTTCACAAAGACTCCCACCGGGGTCACAAAAGGCGGCAGTTGATCAATAATTTTCCTAGCCTTAAAAGCGCCTATAAACCGGGGACTCTTTTTATAAAAAACAAAACCAACAGCCCAGGCCCCACACGATGCCGCCTGCATCGCGTCCTGAAGATTGGTCATCCCGCAAATCTTCACCTTAACCATAAAAACACTCCTCCTTCTAAAACCACCCGTTCTGTCCAGAATGTGCCAATAGTCCACAACTCTGATAGCACGCCTTTAATCATGAATCCTCCTGGCGCGGGATATCATGGATGGGGGCCCCATCCATAACCTCCCGGACTTTTGCGCCGACATCAGCGGCGCTCATAAACGTTTCCCCGACAAGAACAGCGTGGACGCCCAACTCCCGAAGCCTTTGAATGTCAGCATGCGTGCGGATCCCGCTCTCCGCGACAATCACCTTCCCGTCCGGGATCCCCGGGACAAGCCTCCGGCTGATCTCCGGATCAATTTTAAGGGTGCGCAAGTCCCGGTGGTTGATCCCGATAATCTCCGCCCCTGCCCTCAAAGCCCGGTCAAGCTCGGCCTCCTGATGAATTTCCACCAAACAGTCCAGGTCCAGACCGGAGGCGACCTTGAGCAAATGCTCCAACATCGCGTCATCCAAAATCGCGACGATCAGCAGAACTGCACTGGCCCCCTGCACAAAAGCCTCATAAACCTGCGCCTCATCAATAATAAAATCCTTCGTTAAAACAGGCAGGGGGACACATTCGCTGACCCGGCGCACATATTCCGGCCGGCCGAGGAAGAACTTGTTTTCCGTCAGGACAGAGATGGCGGCTGCCCCGTTATCCGCGTAAACACGCGCCAACGGCTCCACATGAAAATCCGGGCGGATCAGCCCCCGGGAAGGGGACGCCTTTTTGATCTCGGCGATCAGGTTGACCTGGCCCGGGCGGGAAATATTTTCTTTAAACAGCCCGTACCGGGTCATCCGGGTCGAAGCGACATGGGTTTTCAAAACATCAAAAAAAGCCTTCTTACGCTTCAGAAGGCCTTTTTTATACGCGATAATTTTATCTAGAAAATCGTCCAAGGCTTCACACACTCACAGAGTTTTAGGTTTTTGAGTAAAAGTAATCAATGCCTCCAGCTTAGCTTTGGCCTTCCCGGAATCAATGGCCTCTTGCGCCAACCCGACCCCCTCCCGCACATCCTGGACCCGGTCCGCGACATACAGGGCATAGGCCGCGTTTAAAACGACGATATCCCGCCTCGGCCCCTGAACGCCGTCTAAAACCTCCTTGGCGATATACAGATTCTTTTTCAGGTCTCCCCCTTTCAACGTTTCCGGTTCCGTCAACGGGATATCAAATTCCCGGGGATCGATTTCATAAGACAGCACGGCCCGGCCATCCCATTCCGAAACAAACGTCGGACCCGTTGTGGTCACTTCATCCAACCCGTCGCTGCCATGGACAACCATGCCTCTCTTGAGTCCAAGATTTTTCAGGACATAGGCCAAAGGATTCACGAGGTCCCGGGAATAAACCCCCATCAGCTGATGCGTGGCCCGGGCCGGATTAATCAAAGGACCCAGAATATTAAAAATAGTTTCAACGCCCAGCGCTTTCCGGACCGGAGCGACATTTTTCATCGCCGGATGAAGTTTCTGGGCGAACAAAAAAACGATCCCCGTCTGGTCAAGGCATGGCCCCAGAAGACGATAATCAATGTCCAAGTTGACCCCCAGCGCTTCCAGAAGGTCCGCGCTGCCGCATTTGCTCGACACCGAACGATTGCCATGCTTGGCCACGACCACTCCGGCGCCGGCCACGACAAACGCCGTGATCGTCGAGATATTAAAAGTATGTTTTTTATCTCCTCCCGTCCCGCACGTATCCAGGACCAAAGGATGTCCAGTCTTGACGGGCAAATAAAATTTCTGCAATAACCGGGCCGCCCCCGTGATTTCATCTATCGTAGGGCCTTTGAGGTTCAGCGACAGAAGCCAGTCAGCCACCATCTGCTCCGGGGCGTCTCCGGACATGATCTTCTCCATGACGGATTCGATCTCCGGGATGGTCAGGTCTTCCTTCCGTTTTAATTTCTCAATATACGCTCTCATGACATTTTTAAAAAATTAGCTAAAATAATTTTCCCCTCACGGGTCAAAATCGACTCGGGATGAAATTGCACGCCCCATAGCGGAAATGTTTTATGCCGCAAAGCCATAATTTCCCTGTCCCGGCCACGGGTCCGGGCGGTCACCTCCAGGCAGTCCGGCAACGACCACGGGTCCACGACAAGAGAATGATACCGGGTCGCGGCAAAAGGATTGGGAACCCCCTCAAAGAGCCCTGTTCCGTCATGAACAATATCGGAGGTCTTGCCGTGCATAAGCCGTTTGGCCTGGACAATCTCGGCGCCGTAAGCGTAGCCCAAGGCCTGATGGCCGAGGCAAACGCCCAGGACAGGGATCTTCCCGGCGAATTCCCGAATGACCGGGACAGAAATCCCGGCGGATTCAGGCCGGCCGGGGCCCGGAGAAATGACAATCCGTTCCGGCCGCATTTTTTTAATCGTCTCTACGGTTAATGCATCGTTGCGGTATACGGCAACCCGCGCCTTCAGTTCCCCAAAATACTGGACAAGATTATATGTGAACGAATCATAATTGTCGATAACAAGGACCATGGATTTCTCACCGCAGATGTTTTATTCCTGCTCCCGGTAAACCTTGGCGCCCAAGGCCGTCAGTTTCGCATCAAGGTCTTCGTACCCGCGGTCCAAATGATAAATCCGGTGTATCTCCGTTCTTCCCTTGGCGGCCAGCCCCGCAATCACCAGCGCCGCGGAGGCCCTTAAATCCGAAGCCATCACCGGAGCGCCATATAATGTTTTAACGCCTTCGATAATCGCCGTATTCCCGTCACGGCGAATATTGGCCCCCATCCGGTTTAATTCCGCGATATGGATAAAACGATCCGGGAAAACCTTGTCCGTGATGATGCTCACACCCGGCGTCAACGCCATCAGCGCCATAAACTGCGCCTGCAAGTCCGTCGGGAATCCCGGATAAGGATAGGTCGTGACACTGGTCGGCTGATACATCGTCGTGCTGCGGATCCACATCGTATCCCCTTCGATTTTAAACTTGACCCCGACTTCCGTCAGTTTATCAATCAGGGCCAGCAGATGCGCCGCATTGACATGCTTCAGCGTCAAATGACCTTTCGTCGCCGCGGCCAGCACTATATACGTCCCCGCCTCGATTCGGTCAGGGATAATATCATATTCCACGCCACGCAACGCTTTAACCCCCCGGATCGTCAGCCCGGGAGAAGCGATGCCCTCGATGTCCGCGCCCATGGCTTTGAGACAGCGGGCCAAATCCTCCATCTCCGGTTCGCAGGCCGCCGAAGCGATGACCGTCTCCCCTTTGGCCAGCACCGCCGCCATCATCACGTTGGCGGTCGCCAGGACCGACGGGCCGAAATCTCCACCCAGATAAATGTGCTGGCCGACCAGTTCCTTGGCCTCGGCGCAAACATAACCGTTTTCAATATGCATCTTGGCGCCCAGACTTTTCAAGCCCTTCATATGCAGGTCAACCGGCCTGACGCCGATGACACAGCCCCCCGGCAACGACACTTTGGCTTGTTTTAATTTCGCCAGCAACGGGCCCAGCACGCAGAATGACCCCCGCATCGTTGAAACAAGCGCATAGTCCGCGAAGGACTGCGGAGATCCCGTCGAGGTGATGGTCAGGGTATCCCCGGTAAAATCCACTTTTTTCCCCAGTGAAGTAAGCAGCTTGATCATCGTCAGGGTGTCCCGTAAACGCGGGACATTCCTGATAACGCAGGGATCATCGGTGAGAAGAGTGGCAGCGAGAATCGGCAGGGTCGCGTTTTTGGACCCGCTGATTTTTATTTCGCCTTTTAGGGGGCGATTCCCTTCTATAATCAATTTTTCCATAAATTTTTCTTTGGTTAAACGGCCGGCATTCCGGTTTTAATGCGCGCTTCTCCTGGCAACCAAAATGCGAGGCACATGACAATAATCTTTTTTAAATTCATACTCGCAAAAACGGAGGTCGTTTTCAAGGTATTTTTCCAGGAATTTCGACTGACCATCCCCGATTTCCATGAGCAGACAACCTCCCGGCTTCAAAGCCGCCGGCCCCAGACGAAGAATATCTTTTAAAAAGGCCACCCCGTCCTCCCCTCCGTCCAACGCCAACCGGGGTTCCTGCCGGACATCCGCGGGCAACGCATCCATATCACAAGACGGGACATACGGCGGATTAGCCAAAATCATATCATACGGATCCCGAAGCGCCGCGGCCTCCAGGAAAAGCCGCATATCCTGGAGCACAAACCGGATATGAGCTTCCACCTGATGTTTCCGGGCGTTACCCGCCGCCACGTCCAAGGCCTCCGGAGAAATATCCACGCTGTCCACCACGGCGTTTTGAATCAGAACCGCGCAGCTCACCGCGATATTCCCCGACCCGGTCCCCAGGTCTAAAACACGAAGCGCCCGGGCGTCCATAGGGGACGCCAAAGACAAAGCCGTCTCAACCAAAATCTCGGTTTCGGGGCGGGGAATCAGGACATGCGGGTTAACGTGAAACACCCTTCCCATAAAATCCGCTTCGCCCAAAATATACTGCAACGGCTCTCCCCGCAGCCGTCTCTGCTGAATACGTCGGATGGCCTCTTTCTGCCCCTCCGTAAGGACCGGCGTATCGACATAAAGGTCAATACGCCGGCAATTTAACACAGACGTTTGAATCAGTTCCAGCTCATTCATGATGCTGGGCCTCAAGTTCGGATTCCGCCTGCAACAAAGCATCGATAATCGGATCCATATCCCCATCCAGAACGCTTTGCAGCTGATGCGTCGTGAACCCGATCCGGTGATCCGTCACACGGCGGTCCGGGAAATTGTAAGTTCTGATTTTTTCGCTGCGATCGCCGGTCCCCACTTTCGCTTTCCTGTCCCGGGTCGCCTTGTCCTGATTCTCCTGCTGAATCTTGTCCAGAATCCGGGCCCGGAGGACCCTCATCGCTTTCATTTTGTTTTTCAACTGCGAGCGTTCATCCTGGCAGATCACCACAATACCCGTAGGGAAATGCGTGATCCGGATCGCGGAGTCGGTCGTATTAACACTCTGTCCGCCGGGCCCGGAGGAACGGAACACATCGATTTTTAAATCCTTGGGATCAATGGACACTTCCACTTCTTCCGGTTCAAACAGGACCGCCACCGTCGCCGCGGACGTATGAATACGCCCCGAAGCTTCCGTAACGGGAACACGCTGAACCCGGTGCGCCCCGCTTTCGTACTTCAAATTTTTAGAAGCGCCTTTCCCGCTGATGCTGAACACCACCTCTTTGAAGCCCCCGGTTTCCGATTCATGCTCACTCATCGGTTCGGCTTTCCACCCCTTTTTTTCGGCATATTTGATATACATCCGGTAGAGATCCGCGGCAAACAGACTGGCTTCCTGGCCCCCCGTGCCGGCGCGGATCTCTATGATCAAATCCCGGGAGGACTCTTCTTTCTTAGGATAAAGCAATTCCTTCAGCACGCTTTCCTGGGCTGCCAATTTCTGGGTCAACTCTTTATATTCCGCCCGCGCCAGATCTTCGAAATCCCGATCATGCTTTTCCTGAAGCAACTGGTGTAAATCAGAAACCTGCTGATCAATTTTTTTATACTGCCGGTAGGCCTCCACGAGAGGATTTAAAGACGAAAATTCTTTGGCGAGCTTCTGATATAAACTCTGCTCAGCAATCACGTTAGGATCGCCCAATTGCTGTTCCAAGCTATGATAACGTTCTAACGCCTTATTAAGTTTTTCTTCCATAAAACACACCCCGGGAACCGGCCTTTACTGCTTTCTGCCCCAAAAATTTTTATTTGTTTTTTGCCCCCTGATAACGCTGTTTAAAGCGTTCAATACGCCCGGCCGAGTCAACATATTTCTTCTCTCCGGTAAAAAACGGATGGCATTGAGAGCAAATCTCGACACGGATGTTCTTCTTGGTGGAACGCGTATGAATCACTTCCCCGCAGGCGCAGGTAATCGTGGTTTCATGGTATTCCGGATGAATTTTTTCTTTCATCATATCCTCCTTTAAGGGTCTCTTGCGGCCTCTCGGCTCCAAACGTGTGTTTGCCGCACAGGGCTTAGCAGCGCCGGGCCTTGTTTATTTGTTCATATTTTGTAAAAACTCTGTATTGCTTTTGAACTTCGATATTTTATCAATGAGAAGCTCCATCGCTTCCGCCGAATTCAGGTCGTTGATCGCTTTCCTCAGCAGCCAAATCCGCTGCAGGACATCCTCGGCCAGGAGCAATTCTTCATGCCGCGTATTGGAACGCTTAATGTCAATGGCCGGGTAAATCCGCCGCTGAAACAGGTTCCGGTCCAGCTGGAGCTCCATGTTGCCGGTGCCCTTAAACTCCTCAAAAATGACCTCATCCATACGGCTGCCGGTATCCACCAGAGCTGTGGAAATGATCGTTAAACTGCCCCCTTCATCCAAAGCGCGGGCCGCGCCGAAAAATCGTTTGGGTTTATGCAAAGCGTTGGAATCAACCCCGCCGGACAGGATTTTACCGCTGTGGGGGACAACCGTGTTATAAGCCCTCGCCAAACGGGTGATACTGTCCAACAATATTACCACATCCCGTTTATGTTCGACCAATCTTTTTGCTTTCTCTAAAACAATTTCCGCGATCTGCACATGGCGCTCCGCCGGCTCGTCGAAAGTGGACGCGATAACCTCGCCCTTCACGCTGCGCTGCATATCCGTCACCTCCTCGGGGCGCTCATCAATCAGCAAAACGATCAAAATAACGTCCGGATTGTTTTTGGTGATGGAATTCGCGATCTTCTGCAGCAAAACGGTTTTCCCGCTGTAAGGGGGAGCGACGATCAGCGCCCGCTGACCTTTTCCGATCGGAGTTAAAAGATCCATAATCCGCATGGACACTTCATTGGCTTCCGTCTCTAAAACAATACGTTCATGCGGGTAAAGCGGGGTCAGATTATCAAAGAAAATTTTATCTTTGCATTTTTCGGGATTTTCATAATTGACCGCCTCCACTTTTAAAAGGGCGAAGTACTTTTCCCCTTCTTTGGGGGGACGGATGTGTCCGCTGACGATATCCCCTGTTTTTAAATCAAACCGCCTGATCTGAGAAGGGGAAATGTAAATATCATCCGGGCACGGGAGATAGTTATAATTGGCGCTGCGCAGAAAACCAAACCCTTCGGAGAGGATTTCCAGCGTCCCTTCCCCGTACATCAACCCGGCCTTTTCTGCTTTTTTCTGCAGGATTTTAAAAATCAAATCCTGTTTTTTACTGCCGCTGATCCCGTTAATGTCCATTTCTTTGGCCAGCTTGTTGAGTTCCGACACTTTCATGTCTTTCAGGGTTCCGATATCAAGCTGCTCGCTCTGATCCCCGCTGGTGCCGTTGGACGATTTCCCCTCATCCACACTTTCCTTTTTTTTAACCTTATCTGCCGGTGTCTTTGTTGAAACTTTCTGCATACTTTTTACCCCCCTCATCGTATTAATGCTTCCTTTTTGTCTTATTTTTGGGAGCCCCCAAAACATATTCCTCCCAGATTTGAATAACCTGAAACCGGGTGTTGGAAATGGGGCCCCGGTTGTCTATAATAATATCCGCCTGGCGCATTTTTTCCCGCAAAGGCATCTGCGCCCGGATTCTTTTTAATCTGTCGGAACGGGTCAAAACAGTCCGCGACGCCGTTCTCAACAACTGCTCTTTTTGGGTCGCCTGGACCACAACGGTCATGTCCACAAGCTCCTGGAGACCCGCCTCGAACAAAAGCGGGATGTCCAGCACAACGGCCCTGATGTTCTTATCCTTTTTAAGCCCGGCTAACTGCTTTCTGATGTCCCGGATAACCTCCGGATGCACAATCGATTCCAGAATTTTTCTCTGCCGGGGATCCTTAAAAACGCGGCCGGACAATTTTTTCCGGTCAATATCCCCGCCTGCCGTTAAAATGCCGGGGCCGAACTCCCGGACAATCGCCCGGGAACACCGCCCCCGCGCCGCCAACAGGGCATGGACGATACGATCCGAATCAATCACCGGGGCCCCCAGATCTCCGAACATCGCCGAAACCGTCGACTTCCCCGTTCCGTAACTGCCTGTCACTCCTATAATCAGCATGTCTTTTCCTGTCCCGTTTTATATTGTCTGCGTCTGAAGCCAATTCGGACCGTATTTAATGCTCACCTTGACGGGGACGTCCAGCGTAAGCGTATTTTCCATCAGGTCCCTGACCAAAAGGATCAAGCTCTCCCGCTCATCATCCGGGACATCAAAAACCAGCTCATCATGCACCGTAATAATCATCCGGGCCCGCAGCCGGCGCTTACTCATCTCTTCATAAATTCTGATCATAGCCAGCTTGATCATGTCAGCCGCCGTGCCCTGGACCGGCGTGTTAATGGCCTGCCGCTGCGCGAATTGGCGGACCGCCATATTGCGGCTAAGGATGTCCGGGATATAACGCCGGCGCTGCAATAACGTCATGACATACCCCTTTTCTTCGCATTCCCGCACCTGTTCATCCATAAATATCTTTACGCGCGGATATCTTAAAAAATACCTGTCAATAAAATCCGCGGCCTGGGGCTGGGGGATATTCAGATCCTTCGCCAAACCAAAAGCGCTCATCCCGTAAATAATCCCGAAATTCACGCGCTTCGCAGACGCACGCATGTCAGACGAAACCTCCGGCTCGGGAACATCGAAAATCAAGCCGGCCGTATACGTATGAATATCCTGATCCTGGCGAAAGGCCTTCAGGAGGTTGTCATCTTGGGACAAATGCGCCAACACCCGCAACTCTATCTGCGAATAATCCGCCGAAACAATCCAATGCCCCTCCTGCGACGGGATAAACGCCTTGCGGATCTCCCGTCCCAACTCGGTCCGGACCGGGATATTCTGCAAATTGGGGTTATGGGAACTCAACCGGCCCGTTTCCGTCCCGGTTTGATTAAACGTCGCGTGAATGCGCCGGGTACGGGAATCCACCAATTTAGGGAGCGCATCAATATATGTTGATTTAAGTTTGGCCAGCTGCCGGTACTCCAGGATCAAAGCCGGGAGCGGATGGTGCAACGCCAAACGCGTCAAGACTTCCTCGTTGGTTGAGTATCCGGTCTTGGTCCGTTTCAGCGCCGGGAGTTTAAGCCGCGTGAACAGAATATGGCTCAGCTGTTTAGGAGAATTGAGATTAAATTCTTCCCCAGCCAGGGCAAAAAGTTCCTGATGCAAGGCCGTTATCCGCTGGTCACATTCTCCGGACAATTTTTTCAAATGATCAACATCCACCTTAACTCCCTCTTCTTCCATAGCCCACAACACCTTGGAAAGAGGGATTTCGATATCCGAGCACAGCTTCACAAGATTGTGTTTAACGAGATCGGCCCGCAAGGGTTCGATCAGCCGCAATAAAACGCGCGCCTGTTCGCTGCCGTCCCCCGTCTTTCCCGGCGCAAGTTTTAAATACTCCCACCCCAGATCCCATATCCCCTCGTTCCCCCGGGCCGCAGAGAGGAGATACGCGGCCAGTTTCGCGTCAAAAATATCCCCCGACACAGACATCCCCAACGTGGCCAGCCTCTTGAGCATCCTTTTATAATCAAAGGTGTTCTTCCTGATAGAATCATCCGAGAAAATGGATTTCAAGGCGGAGGCGGACGACAGCGGCAACTTCCAGACCCGGTCCGGAGGACAGGCGATAAAAAAATTCTTTTCAAACCATGTCTCTTCACTCTCAGCCCCGCCAAAAAGGAACGTAAATTCCCGGGCCGCCTGAACGGCCTCCCGGACCGCGCCCATATCCTCGGCTCCTTGCACCGGGACATCAGGGAGCGTTGCTTCGGCCTCCGGCGGGACCTGTTCGCGCAATTCCATGACAAAACGCTTGAATTCAAGATCCGAAAAAATCCGCAGCAGCTTAGGATGATCCGGAACCGCAACCCGCATGTCCTCGATATGGAATTCCCCCGGGACCCTGGCATCCAGTTCCGCCAGTTCCTTCGATAATAAAGCGTCTTCCTTATGCGCTTCCAGCCGCTCCCGCAAGGACTTCGGTTCCACCCTGTCCAATTGCCGGTACACCTCCTCCAGATGGCCGTAATGCTCGATCAAATGCCGGGCCGAAGCCTCCCCGATACCCCGGACCCCGGGGATGTTATCCACCTTATCGCCCGCCAAAGCAATGAAATCCGTCACGAATTCCGGGGCCACGCCCAGCAATTCTTTGACGGTGCCCGCGTCGATGAGGGAATCTTTCCGGATGCTTAAAATACGCACATGATCGTTAACAAGCTGAAACATATCCTTATCATCGCTGACAATAACGACGTCCTTCCCGGATGAGGAAGAAAGCCCGGCGAGCGTCGCAATAATGTCATCCGCCTCGTATCCCTGATATTCCAGAACCGGAATCCGGTAGCCCATCACAACATCTTTAATCAGCGGCAGTTGGGAGCGCAGATCATCGGGCATACTGGGCCGCTGAATTTTATAATCCGCGTATTTCTCCTGGCGGAGGGTCCGGGCCGGCGAATCAAAACAGACCGCCATGTATTCCGGCTGCCGTTCCCGGAGCAGCTTTTTCAACGTGCTGACAAAACCGTAGACCGCGTTGGTTTTCTGGCCCTTACTGTTGGCCAAATCCTTGATGGCATAAAAGGAGCGGTAGCACAGCGCGTGCGCATCAATCAAGTAGAGTTCCATCCAGGCCTAGTTCCATGAAATTATGTTGCGTTTAATATCGATAAAATTGAATTATTCTAAAGGTTGATTTGAGTATTCAGGGAGCAAGGAGAGTATTTCCTCAAACATATTTCTGGCGGCATTTATGTCCCCCGCATCCAAACGTTCCATAGCATCATGAGCTAAAAATTTTACTTTATCTGTCTTCTGCAAATAACAGGCTTGCTGCTGGGCTCTTATGATCTTGGGATTCCCCGGAGTGAGAAGCAAAGCCCGGTTAAACTCCGTGAGCGCTTCTTGGTAGTCTTTTCTTTCCAAAAAAGCTTCCCCGGCTTGATAGTGATTTTCCGCCCGCCGGACCTGCAAGCTGAATTCCTCATGGACCTGCAGGACCAACTCCTCGGCAAGCTGATCCGCTTTCTTCCTGGTGAGTTCCTGTTTGAAATATGGGTTAATTCTCAGGAGCTCCTTCTGCGCCGCTTCCTTCCACGGGTCTCCTTCCGGAGCCCGAAGATAACGCTCCCGGAAATAATTTTCTGCGTTCTGAACATCACCGAGCGTCTGATACAGGTAAGCAAGATTTGTATACGGGGGCAAGTAATCGGGATTATGTTTGACCGCCTTCAGATAATACGCCCTGGCCTGCTGCCAATCCCCCAATTGTTCATATGTAACCCCGATATCATTATATAAGACTTCGCTTTCTTTCCCGATTTCTAAGGCTTTCGTGTAAAAAGCTAACGCTTTATCAAAATTGCCTTTCTTTTGTTCTTCATATCCTTGAGCGCGATAATTCTGAATCGGTGTTTCAGGCTTTTGGGCAAATGTATTTGATTGAAAGGTTAATACGGAAATGAGAAAAAATGCGGACAATCTCCAACGGGCTATTCCTAACGCTTTCTTAGAGTAAAGATAATACATATTTTTAATTTTGGCAAGAAAAAATATTTAATGCACCCCTGGCTGTATCAGGGACGCCATGGGCCGCTTGTTAAGAATTTTGAGCATTTTCGCAGGGCTGGCCGCTCTCCAAACAACCGGCATCATCTAAAGAAATCCTGTCCGCAGCTTGCACGAACTGGGGTTGCCGTTCAAATCCATGATTTTGCAGATATTCTTCCGACAGGGCTTTATTTGAATTTATTAAAGCCAAGGCCTGGTAACGGGACAAGGCCGCGTTGATGAGGACAGCGCCTGCCAGCACCCCTTCCCTGATATAAAATTTCTGATAAGAATCTGTGGCCTCATCCGAACGCAGGTAGACCTCATCCGCCGGCCCTGACCAAGGGCCGGTGTGCCCCACTGAAATCAATTGAAACCCCGGCCCATTGATCTCCGCTTGAGAAACCATTGGTTTTGGCGAGGTATTTTTTTTAAGCATTTGCGAAGCGACAGCGGTTCCCTGCTCCCCGAGATAATCATCATAACTGTTGTATGAGGCCGCCAAGGCAGCGGCAAGGCCTTCCCCCCGTCCGGCGATAAACACATTAGGGCACGACGTCGCCCCATGTTCCCCCGCGGGAGAAAGAACCCCGTCCACAAAAAGCTCGGTATCTTTCAATAAACGATAATCCGGGGAATAAGACTCCGCTAAAATCATTTGAGCCGCAAGGATTTTCCCGGATTTTAAACGCGCGGCTTTGGCGTCGCTCTCCCCCAAAACCTCGGTGATGGCATTTTCCGTCAGAACCCGGATCCCTTTCTTTTCCAGCATGGCGGCGATTCTGGCAGAAATTTCCGGATCCACCAAAGAAGCCAGCACCCGGTCCTGGGAACAGACCCAAATCACCTCTTTATTCCAGGCGGCCAGTGCTGCCACGGTCCTTAACCCATTCCAAGAATCCGACTGAACCAGCACGGTATCCACCTGAAGCAATTGTTTTATCGCCGCCTTAATATGATCCAGCCTGTTGATAAGCCAAAAGCCATTACGGCTGGTTCCCTTCATATCCTCCGGAGGAAGCCACCCGTACTCATCGATCAGACAACAGTCAAACGGGATCATCTCTTTGTCTTCCATGGTCAAACGCTGCCGTTTCAGACTGATTCGCCCAACCTTCTTCAGGCATACCTGGACGTTAAGCGTTTCATACCTGGAAACAGGAGCGCAATACACCCGGTCAACAGGAACAGACTTGGACAAAAATTCCGGCACCATGCCCCTCCGATACGGGGTCTCCCCGTCTCCCGGGATGATAACCACCCGGCCCTGGAATCCTTCGCGGCGTAAAGTTTCCACGCAGGCAAACCCTGCGGGACTGTTTCCTAAAATAACCAGTTCTTTCATTCTATTCTTCCCTGCGGAAAGGCTCCCCTTCGGCAATCTGCCGTTTAAACGCTTCCAACCCGTTACGCATAAGCATCATCACCGTCACAGGCCCCACCCCGCCCGGGACCGGTGTAATAAAAGAAGCCCGTTCCTTCGCCGTTTCAAATTCGACGTCCCCGACAATATTGCCTCCCACCTGATTAATCCCCACGTCAATCACGATAGCGCCCTCCCGGACCCACGGTCCTTTGATCAAGCCGGGTTTCCCGGCGGCAACAATAAGGACATCTGCCCTTCCCACATGCGCCGGAAGCTTGCCCGCCTCACTGGTCGCGATATGGCACACGGTGACGGTGGCCATTTCCTGCAGGAGCAACAGGCTCAAGGGTTTCCCGACGATGTGCGAAGCCCCCACGATAACGGCTTCCTTCCCGCGCAACGGCTGCCCTGTCGATTTTAAATGCTCCATGACCGCCGCCGGCGTGCAGGGGATCATGCGGGTTTCGCCTAACAGCATCTTACCGATATTCGCGACATTAATGCCTTCCAAGTCTTTGCGCACATCCAGGCAGTTGGCCGCGCGTTGATAATCAATGTGATCCGGAAACGGCTTATGAATCATGACCCCATTGACGGCGGGGTCATGATTTAGCCGCCGAATACAGGTTTCCAGCTCTTCCTGGCCGGCCTCCTGAGGCAGCATAAAAAGGTCATACTGAATTCCCGCCTGCTGGGCAACCCGTTTTTGCGACCGGGCGTAAGCGCACGCCCCGGGTTCCTCACCCATCATAATATTAACCAAATGCGGAACGCATCCATGCTCCTGACGCAGACGAACAACTTCCCCTCTGATTTGTTCCAGCAAGTCCTGCGCCAAAGAGCGTCCATCAAGGATATGAGGTGCGGGCATAACGCGTTATTCCTGGTTAACCCTGACGTTAATCATAGCGGCCTTGAAAGCGGCGAAAAGAAATTCCCCTGCGACAGCCACATCGCTCAACAAATAAGAACTCCCTTTTTCAACAAGCGGCGGCAAAAGATCCAACGCCTCGTAACAAAGCCGGGCGACATCCAGAGGAACCTTGCCGGCCTTTCGGAGAGCCGCCTTTCTTGTTGACAAAGGCGCGTTCCGGGCCGCAACAACCTGCAAATACGCCTGAGCATCTTTATCAATCAGGGTTTGCAGTTTCCCGCGGATCTGTTCGCTGCGTCTCAGGACCGACCGAAGCAACCGTTCATCCGCTTGAGGCCTCTTTTTCTTAAGGGCGTACTGCGCGGCCATAGAAATCAAAGCCGCTCCGAGCGCTGCGGTCAAAGCCGCCGCCGAGCCGCCGCCAGGAGCAGGGATCTGCGCCGACAGTTGATCCAGATAAGATTTGAGGCTCTGCGTCAGATACGATTTCACGACTGATTCCGATAATAAATTGATGGTTTTGGATTCGACCTAATTTCCTAGACGGGATAAGTCCGAAGTTTATTTACACATTTATCATAACGTAAACGAATTTTTTTTTCAATATATGAAATGCCTTTTTTCCTGCGCCCCAAAACCAAAAAGCCGACAGACGGTTTTATTCTTCCGCCTCAAAAGCATCAGGGATCAACTCTATTTGAACCGGCCCTTGAGCCGGGATCAGGACAGAAACAACATCAAACCGGGAAGCGGTCCTCTCCAGGTTCTGTTCTTTTAAAAAAGCCCTGGCCAGCTGAATCAATTTCCGCTGTTTGAAAAGCGAAACCGCTTCCGCCGGGCCGCCGAAATCGTCACTGGAGCGGGTCTTCACCTCAACAAAGCATAAAATAGCACCATCCCGGGCCACGATATCGATTTCGCCCAAAGCGTTTCTGAAGTTGCAGGCGACAATCCGGTAGCCGGCTTTTTTCAAATATTCCGCGGCTAAAGCTTCACCCCGGCGACCCAGCGTAATCTTGTTTTTTTTCGTCATGCAAAACCCGGAATGTTAACCGGTGTATCGGGGAAAAGCCGTGCCGCTCAATGGCGTTCCGGTGCTCGGCCGTGGGGTAGCCCTTATGTTTCTTAAACCCATACTGCGGATAAATTTTATCATACGCCATCAGGATCCTGTCCCGGGTCACTTTCGCCACGACCGAAGCACAGGCAATGGAAAGGCTGCGGGCGTCACCGGAAACAAGAGTCTGGAAATGATACGGCAGCTCCGTCTTGAAACGGTTGCCGTCCACCAAAAGAAAAAGCCGCCTTTTTAAAAAACCCGGATCCGCATAATCCGAAGGCAGCCGGGATCGCATTTGAAGAACCGCGTGGGTCATCGCAAAAAAGGTCGCGTTGGAAATATTAATAGCGTCAATAACGGCCCGGCTGATAATACCCACCCCGACATACGCGTTATCATAAATATCATGAAAGGCCCGTTCTCTTTGCAGCGCGGTCATTTTTTTGGAGTCCCGGATAGGGCACCGGAAGAGGGGTGATTTCAAAACCACGGCCGCGGCGACCACGGGGCCGGCGAGCGGACCTCGGCCCGCCTCATCTAAACCACAAACGAGGCTAAACCCTTTGTGTTTAGCCTCGTTCTCAAAAATCATGCCTGCGGAGCAGGCGTCAAATTTTTTCATAAAAACACATCACGTGCCGTCTTGCTAGACTTTCTTTTTAACCCGCGCGCGTTTCCCGATGCGCTCGCGCAGATAATATAATTTGGCTCTGCAGACATCCCCCTTAGAGATCACTTCAATGCTGTCAATAACCGGAGAATGCAGCGGGAATGTCCTCTCCACCCCTTCCCCGAAAGAAATCTTGCGGACAGTAAAAGTCCCTTTGAGTCCCCGGCCTGTTTTACGGACAACAAATCCTTCAAAAGGATGGACGCGTACCTTATCCGCCTCCGCGACTTTAATCTTCATCTTGATCGTATCCCCGACCTGAATTTTGGGCAGGTCGGTTCTTAAATATTTCTTCTCAATCTGCCCGACTATCTCTCCTGTGTTCACCTGACTCCCTCCTTTAATAACCCTGTTCAACACCAAATTAACAGGGTTTCTTATCCTGACTGACCCCGTTGACTCTTGGCTCCGGGGCAACGGACACTCGTCTGTTCACTGTCAAATCCCCGTTTAACTTATATACAATTTAGATAAATGATGAGGATTTTACCGCAAATCCTGCCCTCTGTCAACCATGAAAGTTAGGAGGAATGGATTAACGAATTGACGGGTCTCTCCGCTCGGGCTCCTGGCTCCCTTTCAGCAGGTCAGGGCGGACCTTCTTGGTTCGTATCACCGCTTGCTCCTGTCGCCATCGGACAATATCCGCATGATGCCCTGACAGCAGGATTTCCGGCACTTTGGCCCCACGAAAATCCGCCGGGCGGGTATAATGCGGATACTCAAGCAACCCTCTTTCAAACGACTCATCTTCCAGAGAGGCCTCTTTGCCCAACACTCCCGGGATCAGGCGGGTGACTGCGTCCACCACGATCATCGCCGGCAGTTCCCCGCCGGTCAGGATATAGTCCCCTACCGAAAGGCTCTCATCCACCACCATCCGGCGGACGCGCTCATCCACCCCTTCATAATGTCCGCAAATCAGGATCAAATTCCGTTCCCGGGCCAAGGCCCGGGCTTTTGTCTGCGTCAGGGGTGTCCCGCCGGGGCACATCAGCAAAACCTTCGCCTTCCGGCGTCCTTTGATCTTCTTCACGGCATCAAAAAGCGGCTGAGGAGTCATCACCATGCCGGGGCCGCCGCCGAAAGGGCGGTCATCCACTTTTTTATGTTTATCCCGTGAATACGCCCGGAGGTCATAAACCCGGATCTGCACTTTCTTTTTTTCCTGGGCCCGTTTAATAATAGACTCATTCAAGACCGGAGCAAAAACCGAAGGGAATATCGTGATAATATCAAAACGAATCATAGGGACCTCATGCCGTAGTTTGAAGGTCATTATACAACTCCGAGCCATAATCGCGCAAGAAAGACTGGTGAAACCGGCTAAAGGTTCCGGCCTCAATCGCTGCGCGGATATCGCGCATCAGTCGGACATAAAAAAACAAATTATGATAAGACAAGAGCCTTAACCCCAGCATTTCTCCGGCTTTCATCAAATGCCGAAGATACCCGCGCGAATAGGTCCGGCAGACGAAACATTCACATTCCTCATCCATGGGCCGTTTGTCCCCGCTATACTCTGCGTTTAAAAGAATCATGCGCCCTTTGCGGGTAAACACGGTCCCGTGCCGTCCGTAACGGGTTGGGATACAGGTATCAAACATATCAATCCCCTGCGCGACTCCGTGAACGATCTGGTCCGGCAGCCCGATCCCCATGAGGTATCTCGGCTTCCCGGCCGGCAACAACGGTTCCACCCACCCCACGGTGTCAAACATAATTTTTACCGGTTCCCCGACGCTGACACCGCCGATCGCGTAGCCGTCAAAGCCGATATCAAGCAAATCATTCGCGGACCGCCGTCTCAGGTCTTCATAGGTGGCCCCCTGAACAATGCCGAATAAAAACTGCCGCGATAGGCCGGCCATATGCGCGTCAAAATGCGCCCGGGTGCGGCGGGCCCAAAGTGCGGTCCGCTCCACGGAGCGAACGGCATCTTCGCGTTCGCAGGGATAGGGCGCGCATTCGTCCAGAGGCATGATCATGTCCGCCCCCAACCCCTGTTCAATCATCATCACATCTTCCGGCGACAGGAAATGCTTACGGCCGTCAATATGGGATTGAAAATGAACCCCTTCATCGGTGATTTTCCTGAACTGCGCCAGGCTGAATACCTGGTAGCCTCCGCTGTCCGTTAAAATCGGCCGGTCCCAGGCCATAAAAGCATGAAGACCGTTAAAAGAACGGATAATATCAAGGCCCGGCCTTAAAAACAAGTGATACGTATTGCTTAACATCAGCTGGGCCCGCATTTCACGCAGTTCCTCAGCGGAAATTCCTTTAACCGTCGCGTTGGTCCCGACCGGCATAAAAAAAGGCGTTTCCAGCGTCCCGTGCGCGGTCACAAGCCTCCCCCGCCTCGCCTTGGTTTCCGTGTCAGACTTCAAAAGAGTAAACATCCTCATCCCCTTCCCTGTCTAAAGAATTAACATCGCGTCACCGTAACTAAAAAACCGGTACTTCTGCCGGATCGCTTCCCGGTAGGCGCGTTTCATCAGAGCCATGCCGCCGAACGCGTAGACCAGCATGAGCAGCGAACTTTGCGGCAGATGGAAATTCGTCACCAGATGATCCACCGCCTGAAAATGGCACCCGGGATAAATGAATAAATCCGTGGACCCTTTCAGAGCGCCTCCGGCGAATACGGTTTCCAGAACCCGGCAGCTCGTTGTTCCGACGGCACATATCCCCCGCCCGGCTTCGCGGGCTCGGCGGATTTTCTCATAACCGGCCGGGGAGACCGAATAACTCTCCTCGTGCATCCGGTGTTCGGAAACCTCGTCTTCTTCCACGGGCTTAAACGTCGCGTAATTGATATGCAGGGTCACGGGGACACAATCATGCCCTGCCTCTTTCAACCGCCTCAACAAGGCTGTCGTGAAATGCAACCCGGCTGTCGGCGCCGCAACCGAACCGGCATGGCGCGCATAAACCGTCTGGTAATAGTCCCGGTCAGACGCTTTGTCCTGCCTCTTGATATATGGCGGCAGCGGCATATGCCCGATGTTGAAAACCTCCCGGCTGATGTCCGGGCCGCTGAAACGCACAAGGCGTTTTGGGACATCCAGGACGACCGCCCGCACAGGGCTGCCCGGGAAGCGGATCACATCCCCTGCTTTGATCCGGCGCGTCGGCCGCATCAGGACCTCATAAACAGGCCCCCCGGGGATTTTGCGCAGAAGAAAAATTTCCACATTCCCGCCGGAACGCTCTTTCACCCCTTTCAACCGCGCAGGGATAACCTTGCTGTTGTTCACCACCAACAGGGACCGGTCCGGCAAATACCGGCCGATATTCTCAAACCGGTCGTGCCGGATCTGCTTTCTCATACGGTCGATAACCATCAGCCGGGCTTGAGCTCGATCCGGCAAAGGCTCCTGGGCGATCAGCCCCTCCGGCAATTCATAAATAAAATGCTTTAATTTCATTTTGATTTTTTAACATAGCCGGGGTGCCGTGCCCGGGGGCAGGGAACATACGGGGAGGCGCGGAGAGTCCCACCTTTTCTTCATCTCCAGGAAGACCTATTGGAGCGTCTCCAGCGATCTCAGGAAAACCTTCTGAGCGCCCGGATAATAATACGCTAAGATCTCGTCATACATGTGCTGCTCTTTCGCCATGCCCATCGCGCCCCACTGACACATCCCCACGCCGTGCCCCCATCCTCTCCCCACAAAATCACAATAATACCCTTTCATAAACACGCGATAGTCATTGCTCCGCAGCTCATTGGGGCCGATGATATTCCGGAAATCTTTCCCGGAGATAATCACCGCATCTCCTTTTCGGCCGGTAATATCCAGTGTTTTAACACGCCCGGAAACCGTCCGTTCCCGCACGTCAATAGTTTTAATAAGCCCAATGGCATACCCCCCCTTGTTGAGCTTGTCCTGGATATCCTTAAGCCTAAAATTCTTCTTCCAGGAATAGTGCGGGGAGTGCGCGCAAAACAGGCAGCGAACCCCTTTTAAAGGATACAACTCCTGCTTCCAGACCGCATTGACATTTTCAGTATGCCCCCCACAGGTCGCATGATAATACGCCGGCAGGATTTTCCCCTCAAAAACCAGAATCTCTCCCCGTGTCCTTTGCACGGCCAGGTTCGTCCGGTACCGTTCTGAAGTTTTCCCTCCGTAGACCTGCGAGTAGATATCATTGGTCATATCATAATCTTTATTTTTATTTTGCTGAATTTGGTAAATCGCGTAAGACCGCACCGCCACGGCCTGGGCCTTGATCGCTTCCAAGGGCCACCGGTGTGACACCTCGTGATAAAGAACGCCTTTAATGTATTCCTCCAGGTCAACCGTATTCACAAATAATAAACGCCGCTCCGGGGTCAAAAAAACGTCCACGACCCCCCGGTATTTCCGCTCCTGCCGGCCCCGGAACAAAGAAAAATGCTCCTGGGGGACAAAACGAACCCTTTTAAGAGGAATTAACTTCGCCCCGACCCGGATCCCGTCCCGGGCAGGAAAAAGAGTCGTCTTGATCAAATAAGAATCACGGGCCAGCACCTGGGCAGACAAGGGATCCATCAGAATGTATTCCCCCCGGATTCTGATATCGGCTTTTTCGGCGTCTTTCAAAACAGCGATACGGACCGCGATCTCCTCCGGGCTGGGCGCCGCAGCCCCGCCCCAGGCCCCGGAAGGCCAAAATACCGCCCAGACCAAAACCAGCGCCCGAAAAGCCCGTGTCACTCGTATCGTCATGAAGGTTAATGCCTCCTGATCAACATTAAAATAACCGTAATGATGCCGCTCAAAAGGAGGCATGTCGTTAACGGCGCGAAAAACGTAAAGTTCCCTTTTTTAACGACGATGTCTCCCGGGAGGGACCCCATCCCGGGGACCTTCTCAAAAATCAACGCCAAAAGGCCCGCCAGGAAGAAGCACGCTGCAGTAAAAAACAATATCCGTGCCATGGAAAGGCTCCCGCGTTCGGGGACTATAAAAATTCCTGTTGAAGATTAAGTTTCTGGGTCGAGGAACCGCCTATATGCTGAACCGCCAACGACGTTAGTTCCCGCCCGCGGGGAGTCCGGCGGAGAAATCCGGTTTTAAGCAGGTACGGCTCTATCACGTCAACGATCGTGTCGACCTCCTCATTGAGTGTTGCGGCGAGCGCTTCAATGCCGACCGGCCCGCCGTTATAATGCCGGGCTATCACCTGAAGCAGACGGCGGTCAACATCATCCAGGCCCATCGAGTCGATTCCCAGGGACTGCATAGCTTCCGTCACGATAGCCCGCGTGATCAGGCTGGCGCTGGTTTTGACCTGGGCAAAATCCCTGACCCGACGTAAAAGACGGTTCGCGATCCGCGGGGTTCCCCGGGCGCGGCGGGCGATTTCGTCGGCCGCCGTGTCTTCAATCGCGACGTTTAATTTACGGCTGGAATTTTTAACAATCACGCTCAGGTCCGTCTGCGAATAAAAATCGAGGTGATGAAAAATCCCGAACCGGTCCCGGAGAGGAGACGCTAAAAGCCCGCTGCGCGTGGTGGCGCCGATCAGCGTAAAGGGCTTCAAATGGAAATTAATCGTTCGCGCGTACGGCCCTTTATCGACCACGAAATCGATTTTAAAATTCTCCATGGCCGGATAAAGGAATTCTTCCACCACCTTGGAGAGGCGGTGAATCTCATCGATAAAAAGAATGTCCCCGTGTTCCAGATTGGTCAGGATGCCGATCAAATCACCGGCCCGGTCAATGGCCGGCCCGGAGGTAATCGTAATCCGGGCGCCCATTTCATGGGCGATAATGTACGACAACGATGTTTTGCCCAGACCCGGTGGCCCGGAAAACAGCATATGTTCCAGGGGATCCCGCCGTTGTTTCGCCGCAGCGATCGTAACCTCCAGATTATTGATCACATCTTTCTGCCCGACAAATTCCTTAAAACTCGCCGGCCGGAGAGACAGGCTGACAACAGCATCTTCTTCCGTTTCCTGATTGAGGACAAGTTTTTTTCTGATGTTTGTGTCGTCGGCCATGATTTATGCCGCCGGTTCAGGGTCCGGGGATGATTCGGGAGAAGAGCCGGCCGGATTATCCTTATCCGGAGGCGTGACGGCGGCCTCCTTCTCCAGATTACGAAAAACTTCGATATCCGAAAACAAACGTTTCTGCATCACTTTGATTTCCCGAAGGCGGATCAGTTCCAGGATCGCCATAAACGTCACGATCACTTCCATTTTACTGGACGTATTAACAAAAAATTCCGTTAACAGAACACGGGGCTGCCGCAACAAGGCATGCAAGACATCATGAATCTTCTGCTCCACCGTGAACTCTTCCGGCCTGACTTCATAAACCGGGGATTCTTGGAAACGGTTTAAGGCTTTCGTGAACGCGTTAATCAAATCGAAAAGGCTCGCCTCAAAATACACTTCCGTGCTTTCCTCTTCCAGTTCTTTCAGCAGGTCTTCGTCCATTTTGCGCGGAAACAGTTTCTGACGTTCGGTTTCCATGGTTTTAAGGTGATCTGCAATTTCTTTAAAAACCTTATATTCCTGAAGCTTACGGACCAGTTCGTCCCGGGGATCGGCCTCTTCCTCTTCCTGAGACGGATCCGGCGGAAGAAGCATACGGGATTTGATCTGCATCAACGTGGCGGCCATAACCAAGAAATCCCCCACGAATTCCAGGTCAAGCAGCTTCATCATCTCGATATACTCCATATATTGATCAGTAATCTTGGCGATAGGGATATCATAGACGTTAATATCGTTCTTTTTGATCAAATACAGCAGCAGGTCCAAAGGGCCTTCAAAGATATCAAGCTTCAGCTTATAACTCATGACGGGAATATGACCTCCTTAACGTCCTGAAGAGTCCGGCGGGCAATCGCCTGGGCTTTGCGCTGGCCTTCCTGAAGAAGAGCGGGAATACGCTCTTTGTCCCGAAGGAGCTCCGCCCGCTTTTCCTGAATAGGCGCCAGCCGCTTCAGGAGGCAATCCGACAGGTTAGCCTTACACTCCGTGCACCCCTTCAGGGCCTGAGTGCACCATGCCGACACGTCTTGAGTCAGTTCCGGCGCGAACACTTTATAATAACTGTAAACGTTACACTGCTCCGGCCGGCCGGGATCCGACTTCCGGATTCGCTGCGGATCCGTGATCATCTGCCGCACTTTTTCTTTCACCTCCGCCGCCGAATCCGACAGATTGATCGCGTTAAAATAACTCTTACTCATTTTCCTGCCATCAATCCCCAGCAGCCGCGGCGTTTCCGTAAGGATCGCAGCACAATCGGCAAACACATCCTTTTTATAAAGAAAATTGAACCTGCGGGCGATCTCCCTCGTCAGCTCAACATGAGGCAGCTGGTCTTCCCCGATCGGAACAGCGTCTGCTTTATAAAGCAAAATATCGGCCGCCTGCAGGACCGGATATCCCAGAAACCCATACGTCTGCAAATCACGCGCCGTGATCTCCCGGAGTTGCTCTTTGTAGGTCGGATTCCGCTCCAGCCAGCCCAAAGGCGTCAGGCAGGAAAAAATCATATGCAGTTCCACGTGCTCCGGCACCTGGGATTGAACGTACACGATCGAGCGCTCCGGGTCAATCCCGCACGCCATCCAATCCACGGCCATATCGAAAATATAGCCCCGGATAGGGCCGCTGTTTTCATATTCCCCCATGAAGGCGTGCCAGTCCACGATACAGTAAACACACTGGTACTCATCCTGAAGTTGCGTCCAGTTCTGCAGGGCGCCCACAAGGTGCCCCAGATGCAGCTTCCCCGTCGGGCGCATACCGCTGAATATTGTTTTCTTCATCACAGATGTCTGCCGGATATTAGATAACGGGTTCATGAAAAGAAACACGGCTGGGCCGGTGTCTCATCCTAGGGATTGTTGTTAAGAAGACACCCCAAGGCGTTACAACTTTCTGGCAATCGACTCGATTTCAAACGTCATAAGCTTATCCCCGGGCTCAAACGCATCGAAATTCGTGATAGAAATGCCGCACTCATACCCCTCGGTCACTTCCCGCACGTCATCTTTAAAACGCTTCAAAGAGCTGATATTGCCGGAGAAGATGACCTCGCCGTTCCGGACCACCTCGATGCTCGCCTTCCGGGTCACTTTCCCTTTGGAGACGTAACAGCCGGCGATCGTTCCGGATTTACTGAGTTTAAAAACCTGCCGGACGTCAATTTGGCTAAGGTCCCGCCGCTTCATCTTCGGGGCCAGCATCCCTTCTAAAGCTTTGCGGACATCATTCACCGCGTCATAAATAATCCGGTACTGCCTCACATCCACCGGTTGTTTTTCCAGCTCTTCAGCCGCCTTTGATCCGATCCCGACTTGAAAACCGATGATGATCGCGTTGGACGCGACCGCCAAAATAACATCCGAGGCATTGACATCCCCAACCCCGGCATGAATAAATTTCACTTTCACTTCACTGCTGGGGATTTTCTCCAGGGAATCTTTCAGGGCTTCTACGGACCCCTGGACGTCGGCTTTCAGGATGACATTCAACTCCTTGATACTGCCTTCCTGGATCTTGGCATACAAATCCTCCAGCGTGACCCGGCCGGACGATGCGAGAAGTTTTTCGTTCTTGAGCTGTTCCGAACGCAAAGACGTAATCTCCCGCGCCTGTTTCTCATCCTGGAGCACGTAAAAACGTTCGCCCGCCTCAGGAACCCCCGGCAAGCCCAAAACTTCAACCGGCATAGAGGGGCCGGCTTCTTTAATAGACTGTTCCTGATCGTCAAACATGGCTTTCACCTTCCCGTAAAAAGCCCCCACGACGATAATATCATTCAGGTGGAGGGTTCCGCTTTGCACGATCAGGCTGGCGACCGTCCCCTTCCCCCGGCTCATATGCGCCTCCACGACAATGCCAGACGCGTCTTTATGCTTATTAGCCTTCAGCTCCAGCATTTCCGCTTCCAGCAGGATCATTTCCAGCAATTTATCAACACCTTCCCCCGTCACGGCGGAAACACCGACGACAATTGTCTTACCGCCCCAGTCTTCCGCAGTGAACCCGCGATCGGCCAGTTCCTTTTTTACCCGGTCCGGGTCCGCGTTGCGCCGGTCAATTTTATTCAACGCGACGACAATCGGCACGCCCGCCGCCTGCGCATGGGCAATAGCTTCCTCGGTCTGCGGCATGACCCCTTCATCCGCGGCCACAACCAGGACGACCAAGTCTGTGATATGGGCCCCGCGAGCCCGCATGGCCGTAAAGGCCTCATGCCCCGGCGTATCAAGAAACGTGATCCTGCCTTTAGGCAGTTTGACCGAATAGGCACCGATATGCTGTGTAATACCGCCGTGTTCTGAATCGGCGATCTGACTCTTACGGATCCTGTCCAACAAGGATGTTTTTCCGTGATCAACATGCCCCATAAACGTAATAACCGGGGCGCGCGGGTGAAGCGATTTCGGGTCCTCTTCCTCCTTATGATGCGTCTCGATCAGCTGCTCTTCCTGCGTCTTCATCTTCGTAATGTTATAACCAAACTCCGTCGCTAAACGTCGGACGACATCCTCATCCAAATTCTGATTAATATTGCAGATTATACCCATTTGCAGCAGTTTTTTCAAAACCACGCTGGTCTTCTGCTGGATCCGGACGGAGAAATCCTTAGCCGAGATGGGGATCCTCAATTCTAAATCCACAAGCTCTGCTATAGGCGGCGCCATCTCTGAAGGTTCGGTGGTATGCCGTGTCGTTTCCTGAACCGCAACGTCAAAACCATCTTCATGCTCAAACCCGCTTTTTTTATGACCGAAATACCCTTTGTGATCCAGACTGCCGTCCTGGGATAATTTTCCAGATGACGGCTTGCGTTTCTTTTTTGCCAAAGGTTTCAGCGGGACAAAAGGCGCTTCGCTGATTTTAGTCTTCGTCTTACGGGGTTTTTCCGGCTGTTGGGGCTCTGGTTTAACCCGCAGTTCTTTTTCCTGCTCCGCCGGCTTACTTTTCACGGTTCCAGTTTTAGCTTTCGCCGCAGTCTTCCTCGGGGCTTTCTTACGGGCAGGTTTCTCTTCCACCGTCGCCTTCTCCGCCGGTTTAATCTCTTCCGGCAAAACCTCTGGCGGAGGCGGGGGTGCCGCAGGAGGAGACGGCGGCTCCGGAGGAGCGTTCTTCCGTTCCTGTTCCTGTTTCCTCTGCAGGCGGAACCGGCGCATTTTCTCCGGGTCCTGCATATCTTTTTTAAGCTCGCTGCGTAAAACAATAATCACCGCTTTATTCAAGACCTGATCTCCATCTTTGGCCTTGAGTTTCAACGCCTTGAGCTTTTTTAAAACTGCCTCATTACTTATCTGCAACTCATCCGCTAATTCGAAAACATGCATGTTCTTTCCTAACGTCTCGTGTGACCAGTATAATATTTATTTATCGTGTCCCGTAAGGGATTTAGCCTCTTCTATAAGTCTTTCCGCCTTGATTTTACCCACCCCTTTGATAGGTGTCAAATCGTCAGGGACAGCCGCGGCAATGCTTGCTATCGTCAAGAACCCCGCGTCCTCAAGGGCCTGAATAACCTTGGGCCCGGCTCCTTTAAGTTGTGTTAATTCCGAAACCCGTTCTTCGCTTTTAGGCTCCGGCTCCGCCGTTGCACTCTTTCCTTCCGGCAGCAAAGCTGGTTCTTCAGCCGACGGCGGCTCATGTTGACTGGCCCATTGTTCCGCCGTAAAAATATTCAATTCCCAGCCCACCAATTCGCTGGCCAAACGGACGTTCTGCCCTCTTTTCCCGATAGCCAGAGAAAGCTGATCATCCGCGACAATCAAATTTGCTTTCTTATCCTCACTGTTGATCTGAATCTGGGAGATTTCGGCCGGAGATAAAGCCGCCTGGATATATTCCTTAATATCATTCGAATAACGGACGATGTCGATCTTCTCCCCCTGAAGTTCGTTGACGATATTTTTAACCCGCGCCCCGCGCATCCCCACACAGGCACCGACACAATCCACCTTCTCGTCCTTTGAATACACGGCGATCTTTGTACGTTCTCCGACGGCGCGGGAGATGGACTTAATCTCGACAATCCCTTCATAAATCTCCGGGACCTCCAGTTCAAAAAGCCTCTTCACGAAGTTAGGATTAGCCCGGGACAAAATAATCTGCGGCCCCTTGGCCTCCCGGGTGACGTCCAGGACGTACGCCCGGATCCGGTCTCCCTGTTTGAATTCTTCCTTGCCCGATATTTCGCTTTTAGGCAAATACCCTTCGGACTTCCCCAGATCAACGATAATATTGCCTTTTTCAAAACGGTAAACCCCCCCGGCAATAATCTGGCCGATCCGATTTTGATACTCCTGATACACAACGTCTTTTTCCGCTTCCCGGATTTTTTGAATGACAACCTGCTTGGCTGTCTGAGCCGCGATGCGCCCGAACTCACTCGAACGAATCTCGTGCTCACCGGCATAGGCCGTCAGTTTTCCGGTCTTGCGATTAATGACGACCTTAATCTCCTCCATACTGTCGACAGTCCAGATTTTCTTCGCCGCAGAAGCCACCGCCGCTTCAACCGCCTCAATCAAAATGTTTTTATTAATACCCTTATCTCTTTCCAACTGGTCTAAAATAGCCAGCAACTCTCTGTTATCCATGTCCTTTCCCTTCTGCGAGCATTTGATTGGCTTTCTTAATTTGTCTCAATGGAATGTCTCTCAACACTCCGTCTATTTCGATACACACGCTCTCCTTCTCAACCCCCATTACCCTGCCGGCGATGTCCTGGCGCCCCTCCAGGGGTTCCGCCAGCACGACGTGAACCGGCCTGCCCCGGACGCGCCTGAAATCCCTCTCCTCCACAAGCGGCCAATCGATCCCAGGGGAACAGACTTCAATGGAATAATCGCCGTCCATTATTCCTTCCTCGGCAATCTGCCGGCTCAATTGCTTATTCATCCAGCTGCACTGACCGATCGTAATGCCGCCTTCCGGCAGGTCCACCAACACCCGAATAATCACCTGCCGTTGAGCCCGTTTAACTTTTAACTCCACCAAGTCCGCCCCGCTCTCTTCCAGAAGCGGTCTTAGGCATGCCTTAACCCGGGCTTCCATGTCTTCCAGCATCTTCAATCCTTCTCCGAAAAGCCGTTATGCAGGATGCCCGGCAGCCGCTGACGGACGTCTTCTTTCCTGATTTTTTGCACCCGGCCCGACTTGCGTTCCTTAAGCTCCACGACACCCTCTTTCAACCCCCGCGCCCCAAGAATCAAACGGTAGGGAATCCCGATCAAATCGGCGTCATGAAATTTACGCCCCGGACTTTCCGCCCGGTCATCTACCAGCACGTCAAAACGGTCTTGCTCCAACATGTCCGCATATTCCCGCGCCAGGGCCAGGACTTCTTCGTCCTCCCCGGTCAGCGGCAGGATTTCCACATCGTACGGAGAAACTTCTCTCGGCCAGACGATGCCCTGTTCATCATAATTTTTTTCAACCACTGCGGCGATGAGCCGGCTGACGCCGATGCCGTAACATCCCATAATCATGGGTTTCAGTTTTCCGTCCTCATCCAGGAACATGGCCCCCTGTGCCTGGCTGTATTTCGTCCCCAATTGAAAAATATGCCCCAACTCAATCGCAACCTGCTTTGTCAACGGCTTCCCGCAGGACGGGCACGTCCCGCGGCCGCTTTCCGTCAAAATCGACCCCGCACCGGCAAAGCCACAGCCGCCGCACAAAGCCACCTCGTCCTCCCCGATCGGGGCCAGGGCCAGGAACTCATGAGACACATCCCCTCCCATGGCTCCGGAATCCGCGGCAATAATGTGGACATCCACTCCGCACCGCTGAAACACATTCTGATAAGCGCCGTACATCTTTTGATAAACCTGTTGCAGCCCCGCAAAATCACGGTCAAAGCTGTAAGCGTCTTTCATGATAAATTCACAGGCGCGCACAATACCAAAACGCGTCCGGAGCTCATCCCGGAACTTGGTCTGAATCTGATACAACGTCAGCGGAAGTTGACGGTATGACTGCACATAATTTTTAGCCAAATCGGTAATCACTTCCTCATGCGTCGGCCCCAGGCACATCTCCCGGCCCCGGTTATCCTTAAACCGGATCATAATCTCTTGCAATGTTTGATCCCGGCCGGTCTGCTTCCACAATTCCAAGGGCTGCAAGCAGGGCAAAAAAAGCTCCCTGGCGCCAGCCGCGTTCATTTCTTCCCTGATAATCGCTTCAATGCGGCGCAACACCTTTAACCCCAGGGGCAGATACGAATAAACCCCCGAAGTCAGCATATTGACGAGTCCGGCCCTTAAAAGCAACTGATGGCTCACGGCTTCCGTTCCGACCGGGGTCTCCTTCAGCGTTGGTATGAGAGTCTGTGTCCAGCGCATAATCACCCTTTCTCTGCGCACTTTAACGTTAAAAAATTACATTTTATCAAAAAATCCCGGGGGCAACTTAATGTTCTTTTTAACAAATTTCGTATAACAGGCCGGGGTAGAACGGTTCATCTCCCAGTGCCCTTCGATTTTCCCGTCCTCCGTGATCCGGTCCCTCGTAAAAGTAAAGATATCCTGCATGATGGGCTTCTCCCTTTCTTCGTCCCAGGAGACGTCGGTCACGTTTGTCACCCGACGGACACCATCCGGGTAAAGGATAATATGCACGATCAAATCGATCGCGCGGGCGATCTGTTTTTCGATAATCCTGGTGTCAAGCTTAATCCCGGTCATAAGCATCATCGTGGTCATACGGGAAAAACAATCTTCCGGGGATTCCGCGTGAACGATAGCCAACGACCCGGAGTGCCCGGAAGCGATAGACTCAATCAAATCCAGCATTTCATCGGAACGGACTTCCCCGATGATCAGCCGGTCAGGACGCATACGCAGGGAGTTAACGAAAAGATCCCGGATGGAGATGGCCCCTTTCCCTTCCACGTTGGCCATCTTGGCCTGCAGAGTCACGACGTGCTCCTGTTTCAGCCGCAACTCCGGGGTATCCTCAATGGTGATAATCCGTTCTTCTTCGTCGATATGCCGGGAAAGGACGTTCAGCAGCGTCGTTTTACCGGTACCGGTCGCCCCGCAGAACACGATATTATGCTTCGCCTTCATCGTCCCGCTCAGAAAGGTGGCAATATCCTTATCAAGCATTTTTAACCTCAACACGTCATCAATCGTGGAAATATCGGCGAATTTACGAATCGTCATGACCGGCCCGACCAGGGAACAGGGAGGCAAAATGACGTTACACCGGGTCCCGTCTGGAAGAGGGAAATCGACGTACGGGTTGGACTCATCCACGCGCCGGTTGGTTCCCGAACTGTTTAAAAGTTTCTGGATCGTGTGGGTCAGATGCTCGTTATGCTCGAATTTAACGTCAGAGAGGACAATCCGGCCGCCGCGCTGGATAAAAATCTGATGCGCCCCGTTCACCATAATTTCCGTGATAGACTTATCTTCCATCAAAGGGCGCAACGGGCCCAACGCCACGACGGCGCCGACCATTTCGCGTATCAGACGGATGCGCTGCTCCATGGTGATTTCCAACTGCTCATCGTAACAAACATCCGTAATCGCCTTGTCAACATAAACCCGCAGCTGATCCTCGTTCATTTTATCTTTAACCTTTAAAAAATCTGTTTTCTGAATCAGGTAACGATGAACTACTTCCTTTAGTTCGGTGTCTTCAATCATGACCTTCTCCTTTTGTTCCCCATGTCATCCCGCCGTTAATCTCATCTTATTTGGGTGACCCAATCCGATATTTTCTTCAGCAACCCCACCTCCACGATGTCGTTATAAATCACAAACGCCATCAGGACCATCAAGGCCGTGAACCCGGCTTTATTCAGGTTCTCTTCCCATTTCAAGGGCAAGGGACGACCGCGCAATTTTTCTATTAAGCAAAGGAAAATATGCCCCCCGTCCAAAACAGGCACGGGGAAAAGGTTAAAAAGCCCCAAACTCGCGCTGATAACCGCCATAACGTAAATCAGGCTAAGAATCCCCATGGCCGCGGCGTTGCTCACAACCGAAAAAATACGGATCGGCCCGCCGATGGCCCGTTTGGCGGAAAGAGAACCAGTCACCACTTTCCCCAGAGTCTTCAAAGTCAGAGTTATGATATTGACAAGTTCCGACCCGGCATTCCGGACTGAATCAACCATCCCGAACCGGTACGTTTCAATCTGTTGGGTCGGCCCAACGCCAATCATCCTGATTTCCTCTTCCTTCCCATCCTTATTTTTAAATGTTTCAACCCGCGGGCTGACATGAACCGTTGTCTTTTCTCCATTGCGCAGATATGTCAAAATCAGGGTTTCGGCCGTTGAGTGCCGGATATTATCCTGAATATCCGACCAGCCATGGATCACGGTCCCATTAATATCGACGATTTTATCGCCTTCTTTTAATCCGGCCGCATGCGCAGGCGCCCCTTCCGCCAACCACCCCACTTCATTGCCGAGGTAATCAACCCCAAGATCGAAGATGGGCTCTTCTTCCCCGAATTCATTCTCCACCCTATTCCGCGGAGGCGTCACGGGCAGCTGAATCAAAGCGTCCCCACGCTGGACCAGAATCTGTAAGGGCACCTGCAACGGCGCCCTAAGAAGTCTGTCCAAATGCCCCTGCCCATAAATTTTCCGGGAATTGACCGCCAGGATTTTATCCCCCTGGAGGAGGCCCGCCGCCTGAGCCGCCCCGTTTTCCTTGACAGCCATAATATGGGTCGAAACCCCGGGAAAGCCGGCGGCGAAAATAGCCACAAGGCAGATAAACGCGAAAATAAAATTCACGACCGGGCCCATCAAAACGATCAGGGCGCGATGCCCCAACGGGTGAGAAAAAAACTCGCCCACGGTTCCCTTGCAATCGTGCCGGTCATCGCCGGCCATCTTGATATATCCGCCCAGGGGAATCGCGCTGACCAAAAACTCCGTCCCTTTGTGCTGGCGGGAAAACAGCTTTGGGCCAAAGCCCACGGAAAATTTTTCTACCACGACCCCCAAGGACTTGGCGGTAAAAAAATGGCCCCATTCATGCACAATAACCAAAACACTCAAGACGGCTAAAAATATAATAATATCCATTATAACCCCACCTCTGTTTGATCCGGCCCAGCATCCGTTCCGCGTGCCCAGGCCCTGGCTCCTAAAATATCTGCTTATAAGATTTAAAATCCAGAATCCTCTTACGGGCTTCCTGACGGGCCCACGCATCGGCCGCCAGGATATCCGGGATCCCTGGATTTCTTACTATTATATGACTCATGACAATCTTTTCCACTATATTATATATCCCGGGAAATGGGATCTTCTCATCCAAAAAAGCCTGTACCGCCTCTTCGTCAGCCGCGTTCAAAACGCTCGGCAGTGTTCCTCCCTGGCCGGCCACTTCGACAGCCAGAGCTAATGACGGAAATTTTTTTAAATTTGGCTTTTCAAACGTCAGTCGTTTCGTGGCCAGGAAATCCAAAGGCGTCAGCCCTGTGCCTTTCCTTTCCGGATATGTGAGCGCGTATTGAATAGGCAAACGCATATCCGTAATGCCCAGTTGAGCGATAACCGATCCGTCCTGAAACGCCACCATGGAGTGAATAACCGCTTCCGGATGGATGACAACTTCGATCTCATCCACCTTCAGACCGAACAAACGCTGGGCTTCAATGACCTCAAACCCTTTATTCATAAGCGTCGCTGAATCTACGGTGATCTTCTTGCCCATTTTCCAGCGGGGATGATTCAGGATATCGCTGACCCCTAAGGCCGCAAACCTCCGGGCCGGAACGCGCCTTAACGCCCCCCCGGAAGCGGTTAAATAAACCTTGTACAAATCCTTCCGCCGGCCCCCGGCCAAACACTGGAACACGGCGCTTTGTTCCGAATCAACCGGAATAACCTCGGCCCCGTGCTCAGCCGCTTCCCTCATAATAATATCCCCGGCGATCACAAGCGCCTCTTTATTCGCCGGAGCAACCCGCTTGCCGGCTCTCACCGCGCTTAGAAACGGATCCAAGGCCGCGCTGCCGCTCATGCCGATCACCACAATATCAATATCCGGCCGGGAAACGAGCCAGGACAATTCAGATTCGGCATCCAGGACCTTCAAGGAGGTTCCATTTAAACTTTTTCTTAAAAGGCCGATTTTCTCCCGGCGGATCCCGATATATTTCGGGTGATACCGCTTGGCCTGAGCGAGCAGAAGTTCATGGTTATTCAACGCGCTCAACCCAACGACCTTAAAACGTTCAGGGTAATGGTCAACGGCCTTCAACGTATTAATGCCTATAGATCCCGTCGATCCCAGGACAGCAATTCTTCTTATGTCATGGAGCATATTTTGTCAGGGATTCCACTGAATCCGCCGTGGAATTCGGCCTTTGCCTTTGGGGACAGACCGGCCTCAATTCAAAGCCGCGCTCATAAATAAGTAAAAGGCCGGGGCCGAAAAAAGCAGACTGTCAATCATGTCCAGAACCCCCCCCATTCCTGGCAGCAGATTCCCGGAATCCTTCACGTTACAATCCCTCTTCATGAGAGATTCAGACAGGTCCCCCAGCTGACCGATCCCGCCAAAAAAGGCCCCCATCAGCACGATCTTCCAAAAGGAAAATTGAACTGCGGCAGGCAACAAAGGTTGACTGACAACCGCGGTTATAATACTAAAAAGGAAACTTCCCAAACACCCCTCAACAGACTTTTTAGGGCTCACCCTGGGTAAAAGGGGATGTTTCCCATACCGGCTCCCCACCAACAAGGCTCCGATGTCACCCAGTTTCGTCACCAACAAAATAAACACAAGCAGCTTAACCCCTTCGAGTCCGGGCACCAGGAACCTCACTTTAATCACAAAACTGAACAGCCAGGACACATAAAAAATCCCAAACATCGTCGTGGACAGGCCCACCACCGCATTCGTATTGTCCTTGCGGGCGAACTGCAAAATAATAACCGAGAGGAACGCCAGGACAATAAAAAGCAACTCCAAATTCCGGGTCAGTTCCATTCTCCAGTAAATAGAAATCGGGATCAAAAGGCCGATGATAATGCCAAAATAACTGTAAATAGGAATCCCCTTTTTCTTAATCATATAAAAAAATTCATACAACCCCCCGATCGTGAGCAACATCACCATAAGCAAAAAAGACGCGTCATACATGATGACCGCGCTGATCAAGGCGATCATAAGAACTGAACTGTAAAAGCGACTCATGGACATAGGATGATTTTTGAAAATATTCTGTTATTTTGTGGCCGTCAGATTGCCAAAACGGCGTTCCCTCTTCTGGAATTCACGCAAAGCCTTTTCCAGCTCTTTCTTTGTAAAGTCCGGCCAGAAAACATTTGTAAAATACAATTCCGCATAAGACAACTGCCATAACAAAAAATTGCTGATCCGCTGTTCGCCGGAAGTACGAATAAGCAAATCCGGATCCGGCAGATCAAACGTATACAACGCTTTGCCGATCAGGCTTTCATCCAAATCCGCTAAGGAAAGGCGCCCTTTCTGAACTTCCGCTGCGAGATGCTTGAACGCATCAACGATTTCCTGCCTCGCCCCGTAGTTAAACGCCAGGTTAAGAATCAGCCCGGTGTTCCGCCGGGTTTTATCCATCGCCCGGTCAACTGTTTTCAAAACCGCCGACGGGATCCCCTCCCTTTTCCCCATAAAGCGCAGGCGGATATTCCCTGCGACCAGGCGGTCCAGACGTTTGGTCAAGACCGTGCTCAGCATATTGATGAGCATCGTCACTTCTTTTTTGGGGCGCTGCCAGTTCTCCGTTGAAAAGGCAAAAACCGTCAAGACCTCAATGCCGAAATCATTGGCAGCCGCTGAAATCTCTTCTATGCGCTTGACACCCTCCATGTGCCCCCGGAAACGGGGCAAATTTTTACTCCTGGCCCAGCGTCCATTGCCATCCATAATAATTGCGATATGCCGCGGTAATTTGTCTTTATCGAAAAAACTGGTCACTCCCCACATCCATATTCTACATATCTCTTACTTAAAAAAATGGGGGATATCTCATCCCCCATTGAGCGCCACTCTAACAGGATCATCTCCCGATCACATTTTACTGGTTCCCCGAGGGGGCCGCCATCATCTGATCTTTGGCTTTTTCCAGTTGGCCCAAGGTTTGTTGAAGCTGCTGAACTTGTCCCATCAATTTGGCTTTTTCCTCAGCTTCCTTCTGAAGCTGCGCCTGAAGGTCGGACGTTGTTGTCCGCCCCTGGTTAATAATATCTTCAATATTCTTAATCTTTTTTCGGGAATCGTCCAACTCCGAGACCAGTTGCTTTATACTTTTTTGAGCCGTCTGCAGTTTCTGCTCGGCAGAAAGGCGGTTGAATCTCTCCTGCTCCAGGATCTGATCAATCCGACTCATATTGACGCTGGCATTCACGGCAAGGACGCATCCGATGATCGCAATCGCAACAGCAACCGGCACAGTAATATTTTTCACATTTTCCTCCATTTTTTAAAATGAATTATCCCGGCTTTTACTTCAGGTTTTCTCTCTCTTGCCCGGCTGCCTGTTTGGTTGTCTTGGGCAAAATCACGATTTCAACCCTTCGGTTTTTCTGCCGTCCTTCCCGGGAATCATTGCTCGCCACGGGATGATACTCCCCGTACCCTGTCGCCGATAACCGGACCGGTTCGATTCCAAGATCGTCAACCATATAATGCAGGACGCTCATGGCCCGGGCCGAAGAAAGCTCCCAGTTGGATTTCCATCCTGAATATTTAATGGGCACATTATCCGTATGCCCTTCCACGCCAATATTTAAATCCGCAACCGTGGTTTTAAGAACGGAGGCTACGCGCTCCAGTTTATTCAAAGCATCCGACTTCAAATTGGCTTTGCCTGAATCAAACAAAACCTCGGCCACAAACGTGATGACCAGCCCGCGGTCCAGCATTTCCACCTTAACCTCCCGGTCGTCAATCTCGTTTCTCAGCCGGTCTTCCAGCTCCATCTTGGCCCGCTCAAGTTCGGACATTTCATTCTGAAGTTTCGAGTATTCATTTTGAAGATAAACGATTTTCTGGTTATCTTTTCGCTGTCCCCGCTGGAATACCACCGTACACCCTGACAGGCTGACAGTAAAAACGCTTAAAACCAAACAAGTTATAAAAATCGCAAATTTATGGCGCATACCTTCCTCCTTTTTTGATTTTAAACTTAACATATGCCATTTTCAAAGTCAAGGATATTCTCATAAACATTAGTCATTTTATAACTTAGTACCGCTCACGGCCCCTCTTGCCCGCCATCAGGATTCCGGTAAAACAATGGTCTCATCCCGTTTCGACCCGGTTGAGATATAGCGAATCCTGACTTTCAAGAGGTCTTCCAAGCGGCGTAAATACGCTTTCGCTTGAATCGGCAGCTCATCAAACCTCTTAAGACCCTTAGAAGGTTCAAGCCAGCCGTCCATGTCTTCATAAACGGGTTTCGCACGGCAGAGGACCTCCAAGTCCAAAGGAAAATCTTTAATAAGCCGGCCCCGGTATTTATAAGCGGTGCAAATTTTTATTTTTTTCAAGCCGTCCAGGACATCCAGCTTCATGATGGCCAGTTCGCTTACCCCATTGACCATCAGGGCGTAGCGGACCAGGACGCTGTCAAACCAACCGCAACGCCGGGCCCGTCCGGTTGTGGCGCCGAATTCTTTTCCTTTAAGCCGGAAGGCATCCATAAACCGGGCCGCAAATTCCGTTGGGAACGGGCCTTCCCCCACCCGGGTCGTATACGCTTTCACGACCGCAATCGCCTTATCGATTTTGGTCGGGGGCACCCCGCTTCCGGGGCAAACCCCTCCGACGATGGAGTTAGAAGATGTCACAAACGGATAGGTTCCAAAATCAATATCCAAAAACGTCCCCTGGGCCCCTTCAAAAAGGATCGTCTTTTTATTTTCAATCACCTTATTAAGATAAATGGCTGTATCGCACACATAGGGTTTGAGAAACCGCCCGAAGCGCAAATATTCCTGATAAATGCCTTCCAGGGAATATTCCGGATGGCGGTACACTTTTTTAAAAATCTCATTTTTCTCCCGCAGATTATCCTCCAGTTTGGATTTGAAAACCCGGGCATTCATCAGGTCAATCATGCGAATCCCGCAACGGGTCGATTTATCCGCATAGCAGGGGCCGATCCCCCGGCCCGTCGTGCCGATTTTATTATTCCGTCGGGACTCCCGCAACCCGTCTAAAATGCGGTGATAGGGCATAACGACATGCGCATTGCCGGCGACTTTCAACTGATGGGCATTAACGGCGACTCCCCTTTTCTTTAAATCACGGATTTCCTGAATCAGCGCCAGGGGATCAATCACAACCCCGTTGGCGATCACACAAATTTTCTGCTGATGCAGGATAGCGGACGGCAAGAGATGAAAAATATATTCTTCGTCGTCAACAACAACCGTATGACCGGCGTTATTCCCCCCCTGATACCGGACCGTGACATCCACCTTGTCCGAGAGAAAATCGATCAATTTCCCTTTACCTTCGTCCCCCCATTGAGCCCCCACAACCACAAAATTCATGCCTGACTCCCTAGATTAATTTAAATAATAAGAAAGGAAAGAAATTCCATACCCTAAAAACAAAGCCGCTGCCGAAATCTGCACCCAAGAAAAACGGGCGCGCAGCGATGCCGCAGCATTCTTCCCTCCGAAAATCACCACGGTCAATAAAAACACCAGGATTAACGGCAAGACATAAAAAAAGGCGTAGCACGCCACCATAGCTAACACTTTAGAAAAATTTTGAGCCGCCCCCCAGGACAGGAGCATCACAATGAACTGGCCATCTTCCGGCCACGCGCTGGCAAGAAGCGCCGCCAGCCCCCCTAAAAACAAAAACAGCACACCACGCAGCGTAACAAGAAACAGCCAGCGCCATTTCTTTTTTCTCTTAAAAAAAGGCGTGGGAGGAGGAATATCCCCGGAGTCAAACAAACGCTGATAAGATAATACAGGGACCCATGAACAGGCGTTTTTCTTGGATAAGCGCCAATCCCTCCAAAAAAGGGCCCCTATCACCAAACAGGCCAAAGAAAAAATAAAATACCAGACTTCAAGCACCAGGTCGAACCAACGGGAGAGAATACACAGGTCCAGGAACCCGGGGACAATAATACTCTTGGTTAAAAAAATACCGGCCACGAATAAAATTCCGTACGAGGCCATCTTCCCGTATCTCTTAGCCGCCAGAAGCATGGCGATGAGAAGCAACAACCAGGAAGCCATGGAACCCGGGTTCACAGAATCCAATACCCCCCCGGTGATGGCGGGTCGGAGTATCATGTCCAAAGTGCTATTTCCCATATGTGCTCAGGGCCTGTCTCAATCTTGGGCCGGATTGGGGGTTAAAATAAATTAAATTTTTAACAATTTCACAAAAAGGATATCCTGGGTCTTTTTGATTTTTTGAATAATATCCTCCGCTACCGGGTTGTCAACATTCACGACGCTGATCGCCAATCCTCCCACCGATTCCCGGCCAAACGTAATGCTGGCAATATTGATTTTCGCATCCCCCAGTATCATTCCAACAGCTCCGACAATCCCGGGCTTATCGTTATTGTTGATAAAAAGCATGTATCCGGACGGGATCGCCTCCACATAAACATTATTCACTTTTACAATGCGGGGCTGATTATTTCCCGCCAGGGTGCCCCACACGACAAAGGCTTCTTTATCCGTGACAACCTCGGCCTTAATCAGGTTCACAAACTCCTCTTCCTTGGATGAATGGATTTCCTGAACATGAATCCCCCGGTCTCCCGCCACCCCCAGGGCATTGATCATATTCACCGTATCACCCAAAATCGGCTGCAATAACCCGTTCACCAAAGACATGGTTAACGGATCGGTTTTGTATTTCGTCATGACGCCGGCATAAGTAATTTTAATCTCATTAATACGGCCGTTCACCAGCTGCCCGGCGAATTTCCCCATCCGCCCGGCCAGTTCCAGATAAGGGACCAGAATTTTGAACGCCTCACTGCTCACCGAAGGAAAATTAGCCGCGTTAACGATCCCCTTGCCTAAAAGCGCATCCCGGACCGCGTGAGCGATTTCAATAGCCACATTGATTTGCGCTTCGGATGTCGAAGCCCCCAGATGCGGCGTGACGATACAGTTGTCGTACTTCAACAACGGGAAGTCTTCCGGGGGCGGTTCCTGCTCATACACATCCAGGGCGCAGCCGGCGATCTTTCCCTCTTCCAGGGCTTTCGCCAAAGCTTTTTCATCAATAATCCCGCCCCGGGCACAGTTGATGAGCCGGACACTTTTTTTCATTTTAGCAAATTCTTTTTCGGAAATCATGTTCTTTGTTTCCGTACTCTTCGGGACATGAATCGTTATATAGTCCGCGGTCCGGACAAGCTCCTCCATATCCACCATCCTGACGCCGAGATTATTCGCAACGTCCATGGCCAAGAAAGGATCATACCCGATGATTTTCATCCCGAAGCCTTTCGCCATCGTCGCGACCGTGGTCCCGATCCGGCCCAACCCGACGATCCCGAGGACTTTTCCGTAAAGTTCCACCCCGCTGAACTTGGAGCGCTCCCATTTTCCCGCTTTCAAGGACGCGCAGGCCTGGGGAATATTCCGGGAAAGGGCCAGGATAAGGCTCATCGTATGCTCTGCCGTTGAGGTTGTATTCCCCGCCGGCGTGTTCATCGCCACGACCCCTTTTTTGGTCGCCGCCTTCAAATCCACGTTATCCAGTCCCACGCCGGCCCGGCCGATCACCTTCAGATTGTCCGCCGCTTCCAGAATATCCGCGGTGACCGTGGTGCCGCTTCGGATAATCAGGGCATGGTAATCTTTAATAATACTCTTAAGCTCATCCGGTTTGATCCCGAATTTGCAATCCACTTCAAAGTCTTTAACCGCCTTGAGAATTTCAACGCCCTCATTGGCTAATTTATCGCTAATCAGTATTTTCATGGGCCCCTCCTTTGCCTTCCCGCCGCTTTCCTGCCCCCCCCTTAAGCACCGGTCCGATAGGCCATCCCTTTTTTAATGACTTTCGTTAAAATATTTCTGCGCAGCCGCCACACCGGTCCCCAGTTTAAAATCATATCCGAGTTCCTTAAGGACTTTTTCCAGGCAGGAAATCCCGGCGAGCATATCGTACTCATCCAGGCATCCCATGTGGGCGATACGGATGATTTTTCCCTTCATATCTCCTTGCCCGCCGGCGACAGAAATACCGTAAGTATCCCGCATGCGCTTGACCACTTTCCCCCCGTCCATCCCTTCCGGGAGGTTGATCGCGGTCAACACATTGGAGGCGCAAGACTCATCGGCAAACAAAGACAACCCCAGGGCCTTGGCCGCCTCCCTCGTCGCCTGCGCCAGCCGTTCGTAATGTTTAAATAAACCGTCCAAACCGGTTTCTTTCACCATCCGCAAACTTTCGGTCAGGGCGATAATAATCCCGATCGCCGGGGTAAACGGGGTATCGGTTTTATCCAGCCCTTTTTTATATTTGGCCAAATTAAAATAATACTTGGGGGCTTTCGACTGCGCCATCATCGCCTGGGCCTTAGGGCTGGCCGCCACGAAAGCCACACCCGGAGGCAGCATAAACCCTTTGTGGGAAGCAGAGGCAACCACGTCGATATTCCACGCATCCATCTTCAACTCAATCACCCCTACAGAGCTAACGGCATCGACAACGAGAATAGCATTGGTTTTTTTAACGACGTCCCCGAGCGCCTTCAGATCCGTGGTCACTCCGGTGGACGTTTCGCAATGCGTGACATAAACGGCTTTTATGGCCTTATCTTCCGCCAGGATCTTCTCAAGAGCGGCCGGCTCGACCACCTTCCCCCACGGGACGGTTACGACCCGGGGCTCCACCTGAAAGGCCTGGCACAGTTCAGTCCAGCGTTCCCCGAATTTTCCGCCTTCCACCGTAATGGCCTTATCTCCCGGCGACAGGAAACTGCAGACGCTCGCCTCCATAGCCCCGCTGCCCGAAGCCGCCAGGAGGTACACATCATGCTGGGTCTGCAAAACATATTTCAGCCCATCAAAAGCTTCTTTAAGGAAATTCTGAAACTGCGGGGTGCGGTGATGGATAATCGGCCGGCCTAAAACTTCACATAAGCGAGGCGGAACCTGGGTAGGCCCGGGCGTCAACAATAAATTTCTTTTCATGAAAAATCCTTTCTGTTCGAGAAATTTTACAGGAGCATTTTATCTTTCGGAAATAAGTATGTCAGAACATGTTATACGAATATCCCCCTCCCGCCTTTCTCTTTAAGCATCCAGGACCTGATCAACGAGACCGTAATCCCGGGCTTCAACAGACGACATAAAAAAATCCCGGTCTGAATCTTTTTCCACGCGGTCAATCGTCTGCCCGGTGTGTTTGGATAAAATCTTAATCAGTTCTTCCTTCGTCCGCAGAATTTCCTTAGCCTGGATAGAAATATCACTGGCTGTCCCCTGAACGCCTCCCCAGGGCTGATGAATCATGATCCTCGAATAAGGCAAAGCGAACCTCTTTCCCTTGGCCCCCGCCGCCAGCAGGACCGCGCCCATACTGGCCGCCTGGCCGATACAATAGGTGCAGACATCCGGCTTGATATACTGCATGGTATCATAAATCGCCAGCCCGGCCGTGACAGCCCCGCCGGGTGAATTTACATAAACATGAATATCCTTGGAAGCGTCCTCACTCTGCAGAAATAATAACTGGGCGATCACAAGATTCGCAACCATATCATCAATCGCCGTGCCGATAAAAATAATCCGGTCTTTCAGAAGACGGGAATATATATCATACGCTCTTTCGGCATGGCCGGTTTTTTCTATGACCATGGGGACTAATGTCTGGTATTTTATATCCATCTCTTCGCTCCTTTGCGGCAGACTGAATGTTTAAACAATTATTCCCAGCGGGCTTCCTTGAATAAAAACTCCATCACCTTGGAAGGCAGGTTTTCATTCTGTTGCACGGTCAGGCCTTCCAAGGCAGCGATCTTATCCAGGACCAGATAAACCCGGACATCTTTTTCCACCGGCTTCTGCAGGGCCTTGCGCAGCTCCGCTTCCTTTTTGGCTATCTCATCTTCCGGCGATCCCTGGGTCCGCATCTGCTCCAGGGCATGATGCAAACGATGTTCCAGCTGTTTTTTCACCAGAGTCTGGGGAAGAGGGAATTTGGATTCTTTCAACAAGGCGTCAATGATCTGATTTTCAATATCAACGCGGTTGTTCCGGTCCTTGTCCAGCTCCATCTGCCGCTTCAGGGTCTGCTTAAACTCCTCAAGGTTCGGATACCCCAACCCCCTGGCAAAATGATCGTCCAGAGGAGTCTCCTGGCCTTTATCATGGCCCTGGCTTTTTTTAAAAAAATCCAGTGTTTTATTGATCTCATCTTCCGTGACCTGGGAACTTTTCCTTTTCACGGCAATCCCTTTATAATTCCCGATCTGAACATCGGGTTTAATATCAATCACCGCTTTGAATTTTACCATCCCGTCCTTAAATTCCACGTCTTCTATTTCCGGCAGGTCGATCGGCGACATGTTTTCCTGTTCAATCCCTTCCTGGTAAACAACGGGGATCAATTTTTTAAGAGTCTCTTCCCGGGCCAACGCCGCGTGTTCATTTTCCAGAACCCGGCGGGGAACCTTCCCGGGCCGGAAGCCTTTGATCTTAGCCACCCGCCCCAGTTCGGAATACACTTCTTCCAGGACCTGGGTCACGCGGTCTTTGGGAACTTCAAAATTAAGCTCACGTTTCAACGCATCCACTTTTTTAACGGCAACTTTCATAATAAACGTCTGACCTCCTTACTGATTATCTACATACTGAATTTTTCCCCCAGATAAATCTGCTTCGCTTTGGGGTCATTGATAAGATCCTTTGTGGTCCCTGATATCAGGACATTGCCTTCCGCCACGAGGTAAGCCCGATCCGTAATGGAAAGTGTTTCCCGGACATTATGGTCCGTCAACAAAATCCCAATCCCCCGCTTCTTCAGGTCCTTAATGATTTCCTGAGCCTCCGCCACCACGATCGGGTCAATTCCGGAAAAAGGTTCGTCCAACAAAAGAAACGAAGGATTTGTCACCAGGGCGCGGGTGATTTCCAGCCGCCGGCGTTCGCCGCCGCTGAGTGTATAGGCCTTGCTGTTCGCCAAATGAGCAATATTCAACTCCTCCAGCAGGGAGTGGAGCCGCCGCCGCCGTTCTCTCGGGCTGATCTCCAGCGTTTCCAGAATCGCCAGGATATTTTCCTGTACGGTGAGTTTCCGGAAAATCGAATTCTCCTGGGCAAGGTACCCCATGCCCAACCGGCAACGCGCGTGAATCGGCTGTCTCGTAATATCCCCCTGGTCGAAAAAAATCTGCCCGGAATCAGGCGCAATGATCCCGACAATCATATAAAATGACGTGGTCTTACCCGCCCCATTGGGACCCAGAATCCCCACGATTTCCGAGCGGCCCACCGTGATGCTCAACCCGTCTACAACCCTCCGGCCTCCGTAGGTTTTAACCAGTCCTCTTGTTTCCAGCAAATGTAAACTCATCGTTTTTTATCCTTATACAACGCACCATTTGCCGATTCCCGGGTGTTTTTGAAAATCCAGGCTCCCCAGCTGACTGTTTCCAACTCAAAATCACAATTATAATACAATTTTTATAAATGAAAAGACTTTTCAGAAAACTCCCTCCAGCGGCCCCCGGGATAAAAGAGGGCCCGGGGAGTTATTTCTTCGCATCTTTGGTGAACGAGGCGATACTGCCCTCTCCGGACGTGATCAAAATAATTTTGGGCTGGCCCGTCAGGGTTAATTTCTGTGTGGCAGCTTCGTAAACAGCCCGCTGGGAATGCGTTTTATTCCCGCCCTGAATAATCTCCACATTGCCGGCGCAGATCATTTTCGAAACCACCTGGGCTTCCGGGTCAAAAAACACCGTTATTTCGTCGGCCTTCAAAGTCCGATCCCCTTGCACGGCTACGACATTATCTTTTAAAACCGCCTTATTCTTCTTCTGATCAATCTCCAGAGAACCGTCACAGGTGATCGTCACCGGCAGGCTATCCGGCTCTTCGGGCTGAGGCTTAACCTGAACCGTCACATCCTTTTTCATCTGCGCCACCATCAGGCCCGGACTGGCCCTCATGCCGGTGCCCACCGCAGTCAGGCGCTGATCCGACAACAGCACCTTATCCTCGGTTTCAACGATATCCTTTTCTTTGTACCAGTCCAAAGACTCGGTTTTCATCTGCCTCCCCTGCTCTGAGGTGATCACTACGTCTCTTTCCAGCCGGATATCCCCGCTGGCTTTGTCAATCTTCCCGATTTTGGCCTTTAAATTCATGGCCTGGTCCCCGTAATGATTTGCGTCCACGTTGGTGATACTGATCTGTTCCCCAAAGACATCGGCGGTATCGCCCCGCAGATCCCATTTCATGCGGCCGTCATCTTCATAGCCCTGAAGATTGAACCCTTCAAACTGCTGGCCCGCTCCTTGAGCAAAAGCAGCCCCTCCCCAGGCGGCTGACAGCCCGCCTAAAAAAACGACAACCCCCAAAAGGCGAAAAATTATTTTCATCTCATTGATGCATCCGGATGACCACCGGCCATTTATCCTGCGATTTCAGTATAAGTTCAATCACTTCCCGGACCGCGCCGCGGCCGCCGTTTTTTTGGGTGACATAATCCGCCACCTCTTTAATTTCGGCATGGGCATTAGCCACCGCCACGGCAAACCCGACCCGTTTGAGGACCGCCAAATCAGGCAAGTCATCACCGACAAAACAGACGTCCTCATCCCGGGCGTCAAAATCTTTCAGAAGTTTTTCATAGACGTCAATTTTGGGAGAAGCGTTCTGGTAAACTTTATCAATTTTCAAATCATTCGCCCGCACGTCAACGGGCTTGGCGGACCGGGCTGACAGGATAGCGGTTTTTAATCCCAGCCGCCGCCACAGGATAATGCCATACCCATCCTGTACGTCGAAAAATTTTATCTCATGCCCGAGAGAATCATAAATGATCCGGCCGTCGGTCAAAACACCGTCTACATCCAGGGCTAAAATTTTTACTTTCCTGATTTTTTCTTCCATAAGGATTCCTTGTCTTCAACCCATCCCTCTTACCCGCCGCAAAAACCAGGGGAACCGCCGTTAAAACAGGCCCGCCCGCAACAGGTCCTGGATATCCAGCAGGCCCACAGCGCGCCCCTGACTGTCCACGACCGGCAGCTCATCAATCTTTTTATCCTGCAAAAGCGTGAACGCTTCGACGGCGAGCTTGTCCTCCCGGATCACCGTGGGATGGGGTGTCATGACCTCTTGCACTTTCCTTCTCAAAACTTCTCCGTCCTCTTCCAGATGACGGCGCAAATCCCCGTCGGTAAAAATCCCCGTCAGCGCCCCCTCGGCATTGATGATAACCGCCGAACCGCACCGTAAGCGGGTAATAGCCAAAAGAACGTCTTTCACCACGGTGTCCTCTACCACGACGGGAAAAGATTTATCTTTACGCATAATATCATCCACCCTCAACAGCAGCCGCCGACCCAGGGCCCCTCCGGGATGGAAGAACGCAAAGTCTTCTTTTTTAAATCCCCGCCGGACAATCAAGCAGGCGGCCAGAGCGTCCCCCATGACCAACGTGGCGGTCGTCGAGGCCATAGGGGCCAGGCCCAGGGGACAGCCTTCCTGCTCGACATTAACATTCAGGACCACATCGCTATACTTGGCAAGGCTGGACGACGGGTTGCCGGTCATGGCAATCGTTTTAGCACCGATCTTTTTAACCAGGGGCAAAAGACGGGTGGTTTCCTCCGTCTCACCGCTGTTGGAGATCACAATCAGGACATCTGCGCGGGTCACCTGCCCCAAATCCCCATGCACGGCTTCCGCGCTGTGCAAAAAGATGCTCGGCGTGCCCGTAGAGGACAAGGTGGCCGCAATCTTACGCCCAACAATCCCGGTTTTACCCATTCCCGTCACAATCACCCGGCCCTGGCAGCCCAGAATCAAATCCACCGCCTGGGTGAAATTCTGATCAAGATGTTGTTTCAGGCCGCGGATAGCCGCGGCTTCAATCTCTATCACTTCTTTGGCTTTGCTGAGCGACATATCTCTTGCTTCTTTCTTCCCGGTTGACCAGCGGAGCCGGGACATTTTTTTCTTTTTACCACCATATCAATCGCCAACAAATCAACCAGCAGGTCCTCCAGCGCGCTTACGGGAAGCATATTAGGCCCGTCGGACAAAGCCTTTTCGGGCTTAAGATGGACCTCCATGAACACGGCATCACAGCCGGCGGCGACGCCGCAACGGGCCAACAGCGGGATATATTCTTTCTTCCCTCCGGAGGCAGAGCCCAATCCCCCAGGCTGCTGGACGCTGTGGGACGCATCAAAACAAACAGGATACCCGAGCTCGCGCATCACCGCCAAGGAACGGAAATCCGTCACCAAATTATTGTAACCAAAAGTCACCCCCCGCTCGGTGAGTATAATGCGGTCATTCCCGCTCTCTTTCACCTTATCGGCGGCTGATTTCATGTCCCAGGGAGCCAGGAACTGCCCCTTTTTAATATTCACTATTTTCCCGGTCTTGGCCGCCTCCACCAAAAGGTCGGTCTGCCGGCAAAGGAAAGCCGGAATCTGCAGGATATCCAGGATTTCAGCGGCCGGCCCGACGTCTTCCCGCGCATGGACATCGCTGGTCACCGGGACATCAAACTCGTCCCGGACCCGGGCGAGGAGGCTCAAACCTTTCTGCAGGCCGGGACCGCGAAACGACCGGATCGACGTCCGGTTAGCCTTATCATAGCTGGCCTTAAAGACAAACGGGACTTTTAACCGTCCGGTTATATCTTTCAGGGCTTCGGCAATACGGAAGACCGTAACGTCCTCTTCGATCACGCAAGGGCCGGCGATCAGCACAAACGGGGCTCCCCCTCCGATAAGCATATCCCTCAAAACCAGTGGTTTCATAACCGCCCCGCCTTTTCTCCAGCGAGGACCGCCTCCACCCGGAGAAGATCTTCCGCCGTATCCACGCTGATCGTGTTCTGATCCGTTAAAACCACTTTAATTTTATAGCCGGCCTGCAGGACCCGGAGCTGTTCCAGGCGTTCGCTCTGCTCCAGCGCGGACGGAGGCAGCGTCTTGAGTTTCATAAGAAAATCTTTCCGGTAGGCATACAGACCAAAATGCTTCCAATATTGCATCTCTTCAAAAGAAATTTTATCGCGGTTAAAGGGGATCACGGAACGGGAAAAATACAGGGCGTTTCCCTGCCCGTCCAGGACAACTTTGACGACATTCGGATCAGCCACCTCCGCCGGGTCAGTGATCTTACGGGCGACCGTGGCCATAACGCAGGAGGCATCCGTCCGTATCGCCCCGGCGAGGGCATCGATCATGTCCGGAGCGATCAAAGGCTCGTCGCCCTGAATATTGATGATAATATCCGCCGGGACATTCTCCACGGCCTGGGCGATCCGGTCCGTCCCGGACGGGTGGTCAGGAGACGTCATCACGGCGCTGGCGCCGAATCCGGCGGCCGCATCCATGACACGGGGATCATCACAGGCAATCAGAATCTCGTCACAAGAACGGCTCTTCTTCGCTTGCCGGTAAACGTGTTCGATCATGGGCCGGCCCTGGATCAGGGCCAGGACTTTTCCCGGAAAACGGGTCGAGCCGTAACGGGCCGGGATAATGCCGATTATTTTCATAACAAGGTGCTCCTTATCCGTTGCCACACGCGGGGTATCCGCCTCAGCGGTTTTTTGTCGCCTCCAGCAGCTCCTCGGGAGTAACAGTAACCACCCCCATCTTCCCAACGACGATCCCGGCCGCGTAATTAGCCAGGTCCGCAGCCTGGAATTTGGAAACGCCCGCCGACAACCCGAGGGTGTAAACCGAGATAACGGTGTCCCCGGCGCCGGTCACGTCAAACACGTCCTGGGCCTTGGTCGGGATCCGCACGGGTTTCTTCCCCCGCTCAAACAGCATGAGGCCATGTTCCCCCAAAGTGATCAAGAGGGATTCCAATTCCATGAATTTCAATAATTGCGCCCCCGCCTTCTCGACATCAGCAAGCGTTTCCAGGCGGTCGCTGGTCAAAGGCAGCTTCTTGCGTCCGTTATGCGTAATTTTTATATTCCGGATCGCATTCTCCGCTTCTTTCCGGTTCGGAGTAATGGCCGTCACCCCCGTATAATAGGCAAAATGTTCCACTTTCGGGTCAACCGTCAGGATCTTGCCAAACTGCCTGGTCAAAGCGCAAATCGATTCCACCATTTCCCGGGTAATCATCCCTTTCCCGTAATCAGACATAATAATCGCATCGAATTTAGGGATATTCCGCGTCAAAAAATTCAAGACCTTTGGGTAAAATTTTTTATCCTGCGAAGGCGAAACCCGTTCCCGGTCAAGGCGCAGGACCTGCTGATGCTGGGCCATGATCCTGGTTTTAACGATAGTCGGCGTAGTGCGGTCGACAAACACCCCCGCTGTCGAAATCCTGCAGTCTTTCAAGCACTTGTCCAGTAGCCGGCCTTCCAGGTCACCCCCGATCCGTCCCACCAATAAAACCTTGGCCCCCAGGACCCGCAAATTACACGCCACGTTGGCAGCCCCTCCGGGAGAATAGGTCGGGTCCTGCTCCTGCACGACAACCGGGACAGGCGCTTCCGGAGAAATACGGGACACGGAACCCCGGATATGCTGATCCAGAATAATATCCCCTATCACAATAATTTTTTTTCTATTAAAAGTCTTTATAACTTTCTTATAAGGAGTCATCTTCTTTATTTTAAATGGATTATTGATTTAATAAGAGGTTGATTCTAACACAGTTTAAATAACGCGTCAACAGCCCGCAGGACCTCCTGGGGAGTGACCGTGTAAAGAAAGGCCGAATCAGCAACCACACCCCTGGCGAATGAAATGCTTAAATCTTCATCCGGGGCCACATAAACACTCTTTTCCCCCAGGGGCTTCCAGCGTTCAGGATTAATTCCCGGTTGATTCCGGGTAAAAATAGAAACAACAGGCGTACCCAAAGCCGCCGCAACATGGACCGGCCCAGAATCATTAGAAACCAATAAGTTACAACGCTTTAAAAGGCTGACCAACTGCCCCAAGGTTGTTTTGCCGGCCAGGTTATAGACCGGGCCTGAAACCGCGCGTTGAATTTCTTCCGCCAGCGGAATCCCTTCCTGGCCGCCCACAATCACAAAGGACGCCTTAAAACGGCCTTGTAAACCCTGGATCAACTCAATAAAACGGGTGACCGGCCACCGCCGAGTTGGGCAACTCGCGCTGGGAGACACCGCAATCAGATTCTGCGCCGGAGATATCCTGCAGCGGCCCATCCAGTTCTTTACCCACGCCTCATTATCCGGATGGATCGGCACATGCAAAGTCACAGGGGAATCAGTAACGCCAAGCGTTTTAAGAACCTCAAGACAATAATAAACCTCGTGTTTTCTTCCCAACGGACGATCATCCGGCACAGGCGCATTCAGCAAAAACCCGAATTTCTTATCCTTATATCCCATACGGACAGGGATTCCCGCTGCCCAGCAAAGAAAATTGGTCCGTTTTTTCGTATGGTAGATAACCGCCAGATCAAAGTGCCTTCTCCGGATCTCCCGGACCAGCCGCAGATACCCCATGCCTTTATGAACCCCGGCCCGGTCATCCACAAGAACGGCATCAACATCCGGGTTCCCTGCAACGAGATCCCGGGTCTGAGAGGATATAAGTACGGAAATTTTTGCCGCAGGGAATTTTTGCCGCAGGGCGTGCAACGCCGCTGTTGTCAAAACGACATCGCCAATTTTATCCGTCCTGACTACAAGAATATTCTGATACATGGGACAATAAAGGTTAAAAAATTGTAAGGCATTCGTATTCAATTTTTTAAAACGACATCTCCTGACGACGCCAATTCAAAGACATCTAAAACATCTTCGACAGAAATCGCCCCCATACAACCGTGCTTCGCCTGACGGCGGGGATCCTGGCACGCCGAACAAGAACGTTTACGTTCCAGAACGCGAGAAGACTGGGACCACGGGCCGTAAAGACGGGGGTCCGTGGGACCGAACAACGCTACGGTGGGCACATCAAGATAACTGGCCAGGTGCAGCGGGGCGCTGTCATTCACGAGGGCCGCGCAGCTCCTTTCCAGAACCACCGCGCAGTGAATAAGGCTGATGCGTCCACAAAAATTCACCGCCCGTTGTTCCATCCGCTGACAAATGGCATCCGCCAGGATGCGATCATTTTTATCGCCGACAAACACAACCTGAACCCCGAACCGTTTAATCAAGCTGTCCGAGAACAAAGCAAATTTTTCTTCCGGCCACCGTTTCCCGGAATCTGCGGCCCCCGGCGCGATAACCACATAAGGTTTCCGGTCACCGACTTCGCTGCAAATCATATTCGTGGCCGACAAGCGCTCCTGCGGAGGGATATAAAGGGCACAGCGCTCCCGGGGTTCCTCTTTATACGGGTAAATCGCCTTCAGCCGCCGGAGATGCTGCTGTTGCATATGTTCGCCGGCGTTCCTTTTTAAAAACGGCGATGTCAGATAATGCGTTGACACCAAAAACGGGATGATCGTGTTTTTCAGATCAACGACAAGATCATAATTGTCCTTCCGCAACTGAAGCAACCAGGCGAACAACCGGGGGAAAGATTGTTTCTTGTGATAAAGGATGACGCGGTGGATATAAGGGTTGCCCTTTAAAAGGGGCTCGGCTTTAGGCCCGACGACGACCGAGAGCTGCGCTTTCGGGAAATCCCGATGCAGGATGTCCATAACAGGGAATGTCATCACAACATCCCCAATATTGCTTAATGAAATAACCAAAATTTTTTTTATTTTTGATTTAGCAATATTCATCTACGGGATTTCTTTTTAGAGCCCAGGGGAAGAAGACGCCCTCCTCCCCATCAACCGCCGGGTCATGCCAAACACAGATCATTCTCATTGTAATACGATTTCAAAGGAAGTCTATGAATCTTACAGCATTGTTACGAAACGTCCCTGCGCAAGCGGTCTCCCGCCCCCCGGCACCTCCATCACAAACAACCCGGCTATTTCCGCGACGGCAGAAGCTCCCGGACCACGGCCAGCACTTCGTCAACAGAAACCGCCTGCATGCAAACATTGTCAGGGCATTCCAGGGAATAACACGCCTGGCGATTGCAGCCCACATCCTTCTGCAAAACACGGAAGGCCCCCCGCCCCCTCGGCCCTGTGAGCTCCGGACGCGTGGGGCCGAAAATCGCGATCCCGGGAGTTCCCACCGCACTGGCGATATGCATCGGCCCGGAGTCCGCGGAGATCACCAAAGAAGCCTGATGCATAAGCGCGATCAGTTGCTTAAGATTTGTTTCTCCCGCCAGGACAATGGCTTGGGCTCCGCCCCGCCGGTTAATGTCATGGGCGGCCTCGACATCTTTTCCCGCGCCGGGAATGACAATCCGGGCGGGATATCCCTGCGACAACCGGGCTATCAATTCCGCGAAATAAGCGGCCGGCCATTTCTTTAAATCCCAGTTAGCCCCCACGTTAATGATGATCAGCCGGTCCCGGGCCTCAACATGATGGGAAGCCAAAAGGTCGCGCACCTGGCGCTGGGCCTCAGGATCCACAATCAATTCACAGGTCCGGTCCAGTACCGGAATCCCGAAGTGTTCCACGACATAAAGGTAAAAATCCGAACGGTGGAGAACGCAGGAAGACGGCGGAACCCTGTGGGTCAAAAACCGCCCCCGGTTTTTGACATCATACCCGACCCGCTCCTTGACCCCCGCCAAGAAAATGAGCAAAGCCCGTGTCCAGGATCGGTGCAGAAGAAACGCAACATCAAAATGCCGCCTCCAGAGCGTCCAGATAATAGAAATCTTACCCAACAGCCCTCTGTGCTGCCCCCGTTCATCATAGATAATGATTTCATCCACATGAGGGCAGCATTCTAAAACAGCTTTAACCCGGGGCACGGCCAAACACACCACGAAAGCATCGGGCCACTCTGCCTTGATCGCTTTAAAAACCGGCGTCGCAAAAACCGTATCGCCCACCCAGTTGACATTAACAACCAGGATTTTTTTCATCCCCCCTCCACCTTCCCCGCCGGACCGAAACCCTCCCGGGCCCGGCTTCTTACCCCGGCAAAATTCGCTCATACATCTCCACCGTATGCCGGGCCATCTGTTCCGCAGAATACTCCCGTTCAATGAACACACGCGCGCACCGCCCCATGGCCCGCGCCTTGTGGGGGTCCGCCAGCAAATCAATAATCGCCCCGGCAAGCTGCTCGCTGTTTCTGGGTTCCACGAGACGGCCAGTCCGGCCGTCGTCGACAAGGCTGGTCAAGCCCCCGACACGGGAGACGACGACGGGCAGGCCAGCGGCCTGCGCTTCCATAACGGATAACCCTAACCCTTCCTGCAAAGACGGCAGGACAAAAACATCCAATAACGGCAAGACATCCGCCGTGCGGTTGACAACCGGAGAAAAAATGACCCGCTGTTCAAGCCCCAGGCTGACGACTTCTCTCTTTAATGCCCCTTCCATTTTCCCTTCCCCGACGATCAAAAGACGGGCGTCCGGGAAACGCGCCAGGATCGCGGGCATGGCCTTAATCAAAACCGGGTGCCCTTTAACGTCGGATAACCTGGCTACAATCCCCAGCAAAGGACCTTCGGGGAGCTGCCAGGCTTTTCGTAAAGCCCGCTTTTCATCCCCGTTTTTCAAAGGGAACGCCTCAACGTCCACCCCGTTGGGGATGAGAAAAATCCGCTTTTCCGCAACACACAAATCGTTTTTAAGATGTTCCCGGACGGCCGGACTGATCGCAATCACGGCTTTCCCCCAGCAGGGGAAAACCCTGCGGTGCCAGCGCGGCTTAAAAAACCCATGACACGTTGAACAATAAGTGGCGGGAGTCATTCGGGAAAGCAGCGTCCCCATCACCTGCGTCACCCGGGTCTGGGCATGCACAATATCAACCGCCTCTTTCTGAATCATCCGCCGCAACCGGACTACAGCCGCATACAAACGCGGATCCAGCTCGCTTTTGATCCGGATGTTCAGGGTCATCAGGGTCACGCCAAGCGCGGCGAACTCCTCTTGCCGATCCCCTCCGGAAGAAGCAACAGCGACGGAAAGCCCCCGCTCCACAAGGCGGCGGCTTAAAGTAAACAGGTAAGACGTAATCCCCCCGGTATTTAAATGCGTCGTCAAAAACAAAACTTTCCTTAGGTGTCCCACATGCCCCTCCCGAACGGCGGCTCACGAAGCCCCCGCCCCCAGGCGCAGTCTTTCTTAACGCTTCACGGAATACTGCGGCCTCTTAACATACGCGCGAACATCCCCCCTCCCGCATTCCTCCACGGGCCCGCCCAGGGTCTCCTGTGAAGGCGGAAAAAAAAAACCGTGCCGTTATTTCCTCTTCCCCTTTTCCCCGGGGAAACGCGGCCTTACTCCGCCATAAGACGAACAACTTGCTCCGCGACCTCTTCCGGAGATATTTCTTTCATGCAGGCGAGCGTTTTAAGACGGCATTTCGGGCTGTAACAGGGAGAACAGGGCAACTTCTTTTGAAAAACCACATAACGGTCCGCCGGAGGCAAGTGCCGGAACGCGGCTGTCGGGCCAAACAAAGCGATAAACGGCGTCCCCATAGCCGCAGCCACATGCATCGGGGCCGAATCCGGGGTAATAAACACGCGGCAGCGGCTGATCAAGGCTGCCATCTCCATAATATCCGTCTTGCCTATAAAATTAGCCGGCTTGGATTTCGTCAGGCGCAACAACTCCAGCCCGACGGCAAAATCTTTATCGACACCTGTGATAACAACCCGGATATTCTTTGCCGCTAAAAGGTCACACAACCGTGCCGCATACTCCAGCGGCCAATTTTTCGTGCCCCACCGCACAGACGCAGCCAGATGAAGGCCAACGACATTGTGCTGGGCCCCCAGCCATTCTGATTCAAAAAGCTCTTGAATACGTTTATGATCTTTTTCAGCCGGCCACAGTTCGAGACAGGTTGTCCCCTCCGGGGGAGCAGGGATCTCCAGAAAGCTCAAAATCCGGAATTGATGCGGGACCGGCGGCAAGGGGGTCTCCGGCAAAACCACGGGGCGATTCAGCAAGAACCCCCATTTCCGGTTATACCCATACCGCTCCCGGGCAAAACTGCAAAAGGCCAAAATATGGCTCAAACGGTTGTTTTGAAAATCAATCACCTTGTCAAACTTATTCCGGGCCAGCTTTCTCCCCAGCTGAAGAACCCGCCACGGATGCTGACGGCGGGGTTTGGCATCGATCACAATCAGTTCATCAATATACGGGCACCGCTGGAGGATAACCCGGGATTCCTCTCCCACCAGGCAGACAATCCTGGCCTGGGGGAATTTCTCCCTCACCGCCTTAAGGGCCGCCGTGGCTAAAACGACATCCCCCACCGCGCTGATTTTTATAACCAGGATATTAACTGTCTTCAATAACTCCTTATAGACTGCCAATGTCTTTTTAGCCATGTGGGCGAGAGTATATTGAGCCAGCACTTTCTTTTTCGCCTGTTCCACGATTGTCTGCGCAAAAGGGCGGTCCTGCAAGAGACGGATAACCGCCTGCGCCATGGCGTCGGGATCTTTAGGAAGGACCAGGAGCCCGGTCTTCTCGTGTTCAATAATCTCCACCACCCCCCCGACGCGTGTGGCCACGACCGGGACATCGGCCGCCTGCGCCTCGATGATAACCCGGCCAAACGCTTCCGGGACGGTTGAAGACAGGACCAGGACATCCGCCTGCGACAACAGCTGTGGGACATCTTTGCGGTTTCCCAGGAATTCCACCGTATCCGTCAACCCCAGCCGTCGGGTGAGGGCTTCCAGTTCCTGACGGTAGCTGTCTTTGCCCCGGGGGGCCGCCCCGACGACCCAGACCTTAACGTAAGGCATAATACGAACGACTTTCGCCATGGCCTTCAAAAAATACATATGGCCTTTCAGGGGTGTCAGCCTGCCGATGATGACGATCCTGAAGCTTGTTTTCATTTTCTGCGGCTGGTGAGGCAGGTTAAATCTATCCAGATCAACGCTGCGGGGGATGCAGCGGATATGGTCCGCCGGCACATCAAAATCTTCGATCATATGCCGGCCGATCACTTCGCTGGGGACAATCACATATTTCGCCCAGCCCATCACCCGGCTGAAAACATGCGTTGAATAATATCCATGGCAGGTCGTGATAAAGGCGGCCGCTGTCCCCCGGCAGGCCAAGAAAGCAATCCAGGCGGGAACCCGGGACCGGGCGTGCACGATGTCAACTTTTTCTTCGATAATAATACGCTTCAGCGCCCTGGCACACCGCCAGGCACTCATCAGGGATTTTTTATGAACCGGGAGCTGGTAATGCGTAACCCCCATGTGTTCCAGGGTCTGGACCAACGCGCCGCCGTTGGACACCACAAGCGGCGTATGCCCGTGTTCCAGCAGATATTTAGCCAGATCCACAGTCCCGGTTTCCACTCCCCCCACATTCAGTTCCGGCAATATTTGTAACACCCGCAGATTCATATTCGGATGGATTCAGGCCACGAATGGTTACAGGATCCTCTTCAAGCCCACCTCGACAACGGCGCTGTCGTCCAGGGGATGAAGCCGGATCTTATTCTTGACAAGGTTATAGACCGCCTGCTTTATATGCCTGACATCCGTTGCCAGGATATATCCCTGTTCTGTCAGGACATCAATGAAGCGATTGTGTTTCGATTCTTTTCCTCTCAAACGGAAACGGTTCTGGATCGGGAAAACAATCGTCGGTTTGCCGGAGCAGGCCGCCTCGGAAATCATGGAAACGCTGTCTCCGGAAACGATCACCATATCAGACAACCCTAGGATTCCCCCGACAGCCTCCGGGACATTATGGCGGTTCGCCAAAATCAGAAGACGGCAGCGGGGAAAATGTTTCAAATGCCGCGGGATAAAATTTTCGACTTTTTCCGAAGTCCGGCGGGATGTGGTGAGCAAAATATCCGCGTTCATTTCTTCCGACGCCTCGATCAGCTGATGAACCATGATTTTCACTTTCTTGACCGATAACACACATTCTTTCGTATCCCCCCCCAGGAGAACCCCTATCTTAAAATTATCCCCTATTTTCAGTTGGGAAAATCGTTCCCGCAGCCTTTCGGCATTTTCCTGCAAATACTCTGCATTGATCAGGTTCAAGGCCCCTTTCGTGAAAATCACATTGGAATCATCATAACTGTTGTTATCCCACCGCCGGTCATGTTCGGGAAGAATAACAAGGCTGAAACGGCGGACATTCAACACCCCCGGTTTTAAAATAGACACATTTTTCGCATACTGCTCGGCGGACAGGAGGAAATTAACGTAAGCGGACGCCGAGCCGCACGAGATCACAAAATCAGGTTTAACGCTAAAAAGCGACCGGAACGATTCCGGAGTCAGACACCACTTTAAAAGCGGCAGGCGAAACAGCCGCAGAAGCCCTCCACTCACGCAACCAAGAAACACCAGCGCCCGTGCGGCCAGGGCATTGCGGTAAACCACCTCCACGGTACGCATCCGGCAGTCCCGGCCCTCTCTTTTTAAATGCGCTTCAAGCGTCCGCAGTACGGCCTGAGACTGCCGCAGATGACCGGTTCGCCCATCGTTCAGGAGAACAGCTTCCGACACTGTGGCATATTTCCAAATTTTATAAAACCACATATATTCCGCCGGGTTTTCCCGGACATATTTTTCCATGATTCCGGCGATTCGCGTCAGATTATCCCGGACATCTTTCTCCCCATTTCCGGAGCAAAACAGGTCCATGGGCTTATGAATCGTCAGATGATGGTGTGCACCCCCGTCCCGCCTGATTATGGCAAAACAAATCGGCGTCCCGAACTTCAGGGCAAGCCGCACCGCACCGACGGACAAACTCGCTTCCCGGTTAAAAAACGGAACCCTCTGCCCGGATTTTCCCCCGTGGTCTACCACCATGGCGACGATTTCATTCCGCAGCAGACTTTTCACCATCTCGCGGGTTCCGGATCCCCGTTCCAAAACAACAGACCCCCCGCAACTGCGGTAAGAATTCAGAAGGGTGTCCAGGCGGGGAAAACGGGGCTGCGGGTTAACCATGACTTTATAAACGCCTCCCAGTGTTGTGCTGGCCAAATTGGCCAATTCCCAACTGCCGCTATGCATCGCCAGCAGAATAACCCCCTTCCCCCCTTTCAGCGCTTCTTCAACGTGTTCGCGGCCCTCAATGGTCACATAGTCTTTGAAAGCCCCCGGCGTCATATTCGGCATCCGCAAAAGCTCAATCATGTTCTGCCCAAAATTTACAAAAACCGCTTGAGCGGTCGCCTGAATTTCTTCGGGGGTTTTCGTGGAGGAAAAAGCCGTCTTGAGGTTCAGCAAGACCTGAATCCTGTGCCGGCTGTCAAAAAAGTACGCCACCCGGCCCAGAAAACGGCCCAACATCAACGCGGCTCCAAGCGGAAGCCGGCGGACAAGCCCGCCGAAAGCCTTAACAACAACGTAAAGTACGTAATCGAGCAAGCAGCGCCTCTTTCCCTTTTGTTATTTTTATATCCATATTTAAAACCAAAACTTTAAGCCCGGACGAAGAACATTCAAAATCCTCGGGCCATTTGACAGCATCTTTGGCCGTCATAATGATCACACGAATCCCTTGTGTCTGGCAGCTCTGGAGGATATCCTCCACATCCCCGGCAGAAAAACAGTGGTGGTCAGGAAAAAATTTCGTGTCCCGGACAAGGGCTCCCAGACCGACGACCATTTTCTCAAACGACCCGGGGTCCCCAATCCCGCTGACCAAACACACCGGATGACCTTTAATGTCCGCGAGTGCCATCCCGGAACGGGAAGCCGAAAAAGAAACCGGCTGATGAATGGTTTCGACAAAAATAGCCGACGGATTCCAGGTTTTAAGCTGGTCCTTTAAAACATCCAAAACCCCGGGCGTCTGGTCGGTCTTGGTCAGGACAAAAACATCCGCCCGGCGAAGAGACGACAGGGGTTCCCGCAACGAACCGCGAGGCAAAAGAAACCGGTTGCCAAAAGGGTTTGTCGTATCAATCAGCACAATGTCCAGGTCCCTTTTGACCCCCCGATGCTGAAAACCGTCATCCAGGATAAACACGTCTACAGCGCGCTGAGAAAGAATCTCCCGGGCCCCTTTCCGGCGGTCTCTTCCGGCAACAACCGGCATATCCGGAAATTTCTTCTGCAGCATCCGCGCTTCATCACTGCCAGAAAACAGCGCTCGGCCGCCTTGAGAGGGCATGTATCCCCGCGTCAGGATCGCCGGCCGGACCTTACATTCTAAAAAATACCGCGCCAGCCATTCAACAAAAGGCGTCTTTCCTACTCCGCCCCAGGTAATATTTCCCACACTAACAGCCGGCTTCCCCAATTCTTTCACTGGTAAAAAACGCCGGTCATACGCGGCAAGCCAAATCCGGATCACCAAAGCATACAGCATCGAAAGAAACCGCAACACGCCCCGGACACCCGCGGCCAAGGGGCCATGTTTCCGACCGGATATCACTTCATATAAATACAAACGAAACTGCATTTTAAACATTCTACTATAGTTTCATTACATTTGTTTTAATATTTATAGTATTTCGCAAGCAAAGGGGAAATCAAGGCAAGGGATTGTTCTGTAGCGCCCTGTTGCGCGAGGACGACCGCCCGGGCCCGCAGCCCTAAAGCCGTCCGCCGGTCCGAATCCTCCAGCAAAGAACGCAGGGCTTCTTCCAGCTCTTCCGGCCCATGGATCTGCACGATGGCCTGGGCATTCTTAAAGACCTCAACAACCCGCTCAAAATTATCCATGGCCGGCCCTACTATGACCGGTTTCCCGTACGCGGCCGGTTCAATGATATTCTGTCCCCCTTTGCCCACCAGGCTCTTGCCGACAAAGACGACCGTCGCCAGGGCGTAAAGCTTCCTCAAATGACCGATCGTGTCCACGACAAGCACGGCCTCCTTCTCCAGCCGGCCCTCCCTCTGCCGGCTCCACAAAGTCGGCCGCCAGCCATAAGCTTCCACCAGAGAGCAAATCTCGGAAGCCCGCGCAACATGCCGGGGAGCGAGGATCAATTTCAGATGGGGGAATTTTTTCCTGAGCGCGGTGAAACATCTCAGGATAATGTCTTCTTCGCCGGGGTGAGTGCTTCCCGCGACCCAGATGTCATCCTGACCATCATAACCCACGCGGTCCCGGGCATACCCTTCCTCCAGGGAAGCTTCGTCAAACTTTACGTTGCCCAGCACGTGCACGCGGTCCGCCGGCGCCCCGAGCCGGCACATACGGTCAGCATCCTCACGGGTTTGCACGCACGACAAGGTCACGTGCCGAAGGATCTGGCGGGTCAGCACAACAACGGCCCGATAACGCCTGAAAGATTGATTGGAAATACGGCCGTTAAAAATGGCCACCGGGATATTCTGGCCGGCGAGTTCCATAAACAGATTGGGCCAAATTTCGGTTTCCGCGGTGACATACAGCCGGGGACGGATCCGGCGAACATAATGCCGCACCACCCAGCTCAAATCCAACGGAGCATAAAGCAGCCGGCAATCCGGGCCCAGCCGGGAGGCCGCCAGTTGATAACCCGTCGGCGTGACGGTCGTTAATACAATTTTGACGCCGGGGACATAACTCGGCAACAAGCGCATGAACCGGCTGACGGCCTGCACCTCCCCGACACTCACCGCGTGGATCCAGACCACGGGCCCGGACGAACAAAACCGGGCCACCTCCTCCGGCACCGGCCCCAAACGGGAAACAAGCCCCTTGTGCCATTTCCCCTTTACACACAAATACGGCGCGTAAAAAACCGCCGCCAGGATAAAGACCAGATTATAAAACCATGCGATCATATTTTTTCCGGCCTCATCCGGGAACCTTCTTAGGCCCGGGGGTGGGCCCGGTCATACACGTCTTTCAATCTTTCGGTTGTGATATGCGTATAAATCTGTGTTGTGGACAAATTCACGTGCCCGAGCAGTTCCTGCACGGAGCGCAAATCCGCCCCCCGTTCCAGGAGATGCGTGGCGAAAGAATGCCGCAAAACATGAGGAGAAACCTTCATCCCCAAGCTCGCGGCCAGGATATGTTTGTTGATAATGTTCCGCACACTGCGGCTCGAAAGCCGGGTTCCATTTTTATTTAAAAACAAAGCCCGGTGAGGGGCTTTCCTGGCGTCCAAATAAGCCTTCAACGCATCCAACGCCTTGTCCCCGACCGGCACCAACCGTTCTTTTTTCCCTTTCCCCATGACCCGGAGCATATTGCTGATAAAATCAACGTGGTCAACATCAAGCCCGACCAGTTCCGAAACCCGCAGGCCGGAACTGTAAAGCGTTTCTAAAATGGCACGGTCTCTCCGGCCAGCCCGCGCCTCCAGGGCCGGAGCTTCAATAAGAGCCACCATTTCTTTCTCGGATAGGAATTTCGGGAGGGTTTTGTCGAGCTTCGGTGTTATAAGCAAAACAGCTGGGTTTTCCTGAATCAGGCCTTCCCTCTGCAGAAAACGGAAAAAACTCCGCAGAGAGGAAAGTTTCCTGGCTATACTGCGCGGCTTTAATTGCTGCGTTCTCAAATGCGCCAGATATTTTCTAAGATGAAGATAGCGGATATGATCCACCGCCATGTTCTCCATAAACCCCATAAACTCGGTTAAATCCAGGCTGTAGTTCGTAATGGTGTGTGGAGAAAAATTTTTTTCAATCTGAAGGTAGGATATAAATTTATCAATATAACGGTTCATCAAGAGCCCCGTTGACGTCCGGATCAAGGCACCGTTCCCTTAAGAGCCGGAATCCTTCTCCGCCTTCTCCGGGAGCTTGCTGTCCGTAAACGTACATTCCGGATAATTGCTGCAACCGTAAAATGTCTGCCCGCGCCGGGAGCGCCGCTTGATCAATTCCCCGGAGCACCCCGGAATCGGACAGGGGATCCCTGAGGTGAACGGCTGGGCATACTTGCAGTTCGGGAATCCGGAACAGCTCAAAAACTTGCCCCGCCGCCCCCACTTCACCACCATCTGCCGCCCGCATTCCGGACACTGTTTATCGACGTAATTTTGCGCCTTCTCAATCGTGTCCATGGCGTGATTTAATTCTTTTTTAAACGGCTCGTAAAAATCACGCAAAAGCACGACATGCCCCAGCTTCCCTTCTTCAATCTGGTCCAACCTCTCTTCCATCGCCGCCGTAAATTTGACATCCATGATTCGCGAAAAATACTCAACTAGCAGGTCAGATATCTGCATGCCCAGCTCGGTGGCCCGGAAATATCCCCGTTCGCGGTTGACATAATTTCTGAACACCAAAGTCTGGATAATCGACGCGTAGGTGCTGGGCCGTCCAATCCCGTCCTCTTCCAGGGCTTTCACCAGGCTGGCATCGGAGAACCGCGGCGGCGGCTTGGTGAAATGCTGGGACGGTTTGACCTCAAGGGTCTCCAGGGAATCGCCCTGATGATAGGGCGTAAAATCCAGTTTCACCTCTTCCTCCCGCTGTTCCTGCTGCAACAGCAGATACCCGTCAAAAAGCAAGGAAGAACCGGAGACCCCCAGTTGAAAACGCCCCCCTTGAATTTCTATTTTCTTGTTTTCATAGACCGAGGGGCTCATCTGGGAGCTGACAAAACGTTTCCAAATCAAATCATAAAGTTTAAACTGATCCTCCTCGAGATACGAGCGGATATCCTCTGGTTTGCGGCTTACGCTGGTCGGACGGATCGCCTCATGGGCTTCCTGGGCCGACTTTTTGGATTTAAAGACATTCGGCGTCTCCGGCAGATACGGCGGCCCGTAAGAAGCAGCGATAAAATCCCGGACTTTAGCGATGGCGTCCTTGGAAATATTGACCGAGTCCGTCCTCATGTACGTAATTAACCCGATCGGCTCGCTTTCCCCGACTTCAATCCCTTCATAAAGCTCCTGGGCAATCGTCATCGTGCGTGTGGCGCTGAATCCGAGTTTGTTAAACGCGTCCTGTTGCAACGTGCTGGTTATATACGGCGGGGATGATTTGCGGGTAATATTTTTCTTCGTCACCCGGCTGACCTCGAAATGAGCCGATTGAATGTCCCTGACAACATCCTCCACCTGGGCCTGGGTCGTCAGCCCAGGTTTCTCGCCGTCAATGCGTTCCAGGGCGGCCGTGAGGACCATTGCCAAGCCAGGTTTTCGAAGGTCAACGGCAATTTCCCAGTATTCCTGCGGGACAAAAGAGGCGATAGCTCGTTCCCGGTCGACGATCAGCCTTAACGCCACCGACTGCACCCGGCCAGCGCTCAGGCGCGACCCCACTTTTTTCCATAACAAGGGGCTGATTTTATATCCGACAATCCGGTCCAGGACACGCCGGGCCACCTGGGCTTTAATAAGATGCTCATTAAATTCCCGGGGATGTTTAAACGCCATCAGGACCGCCTCTTTGGTAATTTCCTGGAAAGTGACACGGTACACTTTTTTCCCTTCCCCGATGTAAGGGATGAGGTTCCAGCCGATCGCTTCTCCTTCCCGGTCAGGGTCGGTCGCGAAATAAATTTCCTTTTTGGTTTCTGCTTCTTTCTTGAGCTTGGTCAGGATCTTCTGTTTATTCCGCAAAACGATAAAACGCGGGACAAAATCGTTTTCAACGTCGACTCCGAGGGTAGACTTGGGAAGGTCAATCAAATGTCCCATGGAGGAAACAACTTTATATTTATCACCGAGGATACGGCTAATTGTTTTTATCTTGGCCGGAGATTCGACAATAACGAGAGGTTTGGTTTTTGCCATAAAATATCCTATAACTGTTCAGTTTTTGAATAATATTGACCTGGCCATCTTTTTACAAAACCCCGTAATTCCAACTGCAAAAGGGATTCCATCATACCCGCCGCTGACTTCTGGCATTGAACCGCCAAATCATCAATGTGCCGCGGGTTCTTATTCAATGTGTTATAAATAAACTGTTGCTCAGCCGTTAACCGCACGTCCGCCGCGGGCTCTTCGCCTTCGCGGCGGGGGCTCTCCTCCAGAACAAAGGCCTGCCTCGGACAATTTCTTAAAGGGATTTGAAGCTCTGCCAGAACATCTTCAACCCCCAGGATAAGTTTCGCCCCGTCCTTGATCAGCTGATTGGCGCCCCAGGCGGCGGGCTGATCAATCCGCCCAGGGACGGCAAAAACCTCCCGGCCCTGCTCCAAGGCGAAACGGCTGGTGATCAAGGCCCCGCTTCTGCGATGCGCTTCCACAACAATAACCCCCAAAGACAAACCGCTGATAATCCGGTTTCTCCTGGGGAAATTGTAGCGTAACGGCGGGGTTTTAAGCGGGAATTCCGACACAACCGCGCCGTTGAGGGAAATGCCCTCCACTAACTCTTCATTCTCCGGAGGATAAATCCGGTTTAACCCGCAGCCTAAAACCGCCAATGTCCGTCCATGAGCCTTCAAGCTGCCTGTGTGCGCGGCGGAATCAATCCCCCGGGCCAACCCGGACACAATTGTTATCCCCAAATCCGCGAGCCGGGACGCCAGCTGTTCCGCCATAAGGCGTCCGTAAAGTGTCGCGCGGCGTGAACCGACAATCGCAACCGATCTTTCGTCGGTTGGCTGAATATCGCCTTTATGATAAAGAACAACCGGACAATCCGGGATCTGTTTTAAAATTCTCGGGAAAGACTCTTCCCAACGCGTAGTCACCCGAACCTTCAGGGCGGAACACCGGGCCGTTTCTTCCTTCAAGAATTCGTCCTGCCTGAAGCCGCCGATATTTTTAACCGCAGCAGAAGAAACGTCACCAACCGCCGCAAGAGTCCTGGGCCCCGCAGCCAAAACCGCCTTGGCCGTCCCCAACTCTCCAACTAACCGCGAAATCATATGATTGGAGAGTGCCGGGACTGCGTTTAAAACAACCACCGCTTCCTTTTCCGTCATACCCGCTTTCTCTAAAAATACGGGGTCATTTATCAGGGGACATGTTCTTGACGCGCTCACTCATGATCATTTCGATTTCTTCAGCAACCCTTTGCCAGTCGTTATCATTCGTATCAATGATATAGTCAGCCTGTTCATAAAAAGTCTGCCGTTTCGCCAACAATTCTTCAAGACGGACCAAGGGGTCGGGGACGTTCAATAAAGGCCTGTGCGTCTGATCTTTAATACGCTGATAAATTTTTTCAGGCGTGGCCGAAAGATAAAAAACAATCCCTTTCTGTTTAAGAAAGGCCAGATTCTCCGGGTCTAAAACAACCCCTCCCCCGCAATCAATAATGATCCCGTCTTTCCCTGCGATATCACTCACCACGCCCTTTTCCACGGCCCGGAGATACGGTTCCCCGAACCGGGCGAAAATCTCAGTTATCGGCCGGCCTTCTCTTTTGACAATAAGATCATCCGTTGATAAAACCGGCCGATGAAGCCTAACAGACAAACGCTGGGAAAGCAAAGACTTCCCAGCTCCCATACATCCTATCAGCACAATATTATTTTTCACGCTGGATTTTAACATAACACCTATGGGGTGTCAAACCGATTAATATTAATATTAATAAACAAACCCAACCTTGAAGGGTTGGGCCGTAAAAAACATATAACTTCAGCCAAAAATCAGTATAACCCATAACCGCCTTTAATCCAGGCAATAATCGCATCTCCGTAAAACATGCTAATAAGAGCCCCTAAAACCAGAAAAGGGCCGTAAGCAATAGCGCTGTCTTTAGTTCTGATTTTTTCAACAATGCCATATACCGCGCCGAAAAAGGGAGCGATAAAAAAAGTCAACAACGCTGATTTCCAGCCTAAAAAGGCGCCAATCATCGCCAGAAGTTTCACGTCACCGCCGCCCATGGATTCTTTCTTAAAAATAAAATCACCCAAAAGCCCCATGGCATAAATAGCCCCTCCTCCCACAAGTACGCCTAAGAGCGACTGGCCAAAAGATTTAACAAATGGCCATACCCCGGGTCCTGCTTCATAGCCGTGCAGGGCCGGGATCATAAGGCTGAACAGAAGGCCAGCGAACATCCCTCCTACACTGATTTCATCCGGGATAATGCGGTGTTCAAAATCAACAAAAATAGCAACGATAAAACCACACACCATGACCAAGTAAGCCGCACTTATAGCAGTCAAGCCGTAAATTTTATAGAAAAAGAAGAAACAACACGCCGTCAGGAATTCGACTAAAACATAACGAAAAGAAATGGGTTTCTTACAGGCCCGGCACCGGCCTCCTAAAAGGAGATAACTGATAAACGGGATATTATCATACCAGGGGATCATGGTTTTGCAATGGACACAATGGGAACGGGGAGTCACAACGGACTCTTCGTGGGGCAAACGCACAATACAAACATTCAGAAAACTGCCGACAATGGCGCCAAAAATAAAAACTAAACCTGAAATGACTGCATGTTCTATCATGATTTTAATCCTGTCTTTAAGCTGGCCCACATCTTGTCTTTAACGGCCTTGTCCAACTGGACATCCGCCCAATGCTGAAACGCCAGAACACCCTGATAATACAGCATCCCTAACCCGTTGGATGCTTTAGCTCCCTGCGCTTGGGCCCATTTTAAAAGCCGAGTCTCCTCCGGGTTGTAAATCAGGTCATAAACAAGCATATCCCTCGGGATATGAAATCCTTCCAGAAGGCAGGGATCGGAAGCCTTCATCCCGACTGGAGTGGCGTTGATTAAAAGATCGGCCATCTCCACATTAAGGTCATCCAGGCTATGAACCACTTTAATCAGCCCGGTATCAAAGCGCTGTCCAAGGTCCCGGACAAGAGCCTCAGCCTTATTATGGTCAATATCATAAATCAGGACCGTTTCCGGCTGTTCCGGGACAAGGCACAAAACAGTAACAATGGCCCGGGTAGCTCCTCCGGCCCCCAGGATGGAGATCCGTTTTCCGGTTGTGTTAAATCCCAATTCCGTCAAATGAGTCAGAAAACCTGGGCCGTCCGTGTTATGGCCGGTTAATTTCCTTTTTGCAGACACCACCACCGTATTCACCGCCCCGACTTTCTCCGCAAATGGTGACAGGCTGTCCATGTACGCGAGTACTTTTTCTTTATACGGGATGGTCACGTTTAAACCAAAAATCGGGCTGTTCTCCTTCTTTAAATCCGAGAAAAAAGCCGTTAGCTCTTCTTCCCGCAGAGGGAATAGTGTATAGACAGCGTCCACGCCCAACTCCGCAAAAGCGGCATTATGCATAAGCGGGGACAGGGAATGCTGAACAGGATACCCCACCAAACCATATGTTGATTTCTGCTGTTGCATGATTTATTTTCAGGCCGGCCTCTTTAACGGCCGGGGCAGGAAGAGCAAATTAAAATTAAAGGGGCGGACCGTCTGCCCTCACAGGACGTCGCGCAAATCCCCATGCACAAGCGCCTTATTGATGGCCTCAATATACGCTTTCGCGGAGGCGACGATAATATCGGTGCTGGTCCCCCGGGCGATGACAATCTTATCGTTAATTTTCAGCCGGATCGTCACTTCCCCTAACGCGTCTTTCCCCTGGGTGACAGACTGGATAGAATAATCCAGCAATTTCCCTTTAAGCTTCGTAATGGCATCAATAGCCTTGTAACAGGCATCCACCGGCCCGTCGCCGGAGGACACCTTGGTATACTTCCGGCCCTTGGATTTCAATACAATCTTAATTTCCGGGGTGATTTTCGCCCCGCTGGTGGTGACAAGATCATCCAAAAACCAGATCCGCTTCATAACCTTGATTTCATCCTCAACAATGGCGATCAAATCTTCGTCAAAGACTTGTTTTTTCTTATCCGCCAAAACCTTAAACCGCTCAAACGCGGCGTCCAGTTGATCCTCTTTCAATTCGATCCCCAGAGACTTCAAGCGGACTTTAAACGCGTGCCGGCCGGAATGTTTCCCCAAGACCAGGCCGGTTCCCACGAAGCCGACGTCCTCTGGACTCATGATTTCATAGGTCGCCCGGTCTTTTAAAATCCCATCCTGATGAATACCCGCCTCATGCCGGAACGCGTTACTCCCGACAATCGCCTTATTGGGGGGCACAAGAAAACCGGTAAACCGGGAGACCAGCCGGGAGGCCTTGCAGATTTCCCGGGTATTAATGTTCGTGGAACACCCATAAAAATCCGCCCGTGTCCGCAGCGCCATCACGATCTCTTCCATCGAGGCGTTTCCCGCCCGCTCACCGATCCCGTTGATCGTGCACTCCACCTGACGGGCGCCATTCTTAACGGCCATCAGCGAATTGGCCACCCCCAGCCCCAGGTCATTGTGACAATGCACGGAAATAACCGCTTTATGGATGTTCGGCACATTCTTTTTAATATCCGCGATCAGTTGGCCGTATTCCGCAGGCATGCTGTAGCCGACGGTATCGGGGATATTAACGGTTTTCGCCCCCGCCTTGATCACCTGTTCCAGAATACAAAACAGAAATTCACGCTCCGTGCGCGAGGCATCCTCAGGGGTAAATTCAATATCCGAAATTTTCGTCTTCGCGTATTTAACCGCGTCCACCGCCATCCGGACAATTTCTTCCTTGCTTTTTTTTAACTTATGCTCCATATGAATTTTTGACGTGGCCAAAAAAACATGAATCCGGCCGGCTCCGGCTATCTTCACCGCATCATACGCCGCATCAATATCCTTTTTGATGGATCGGGCCAGGCCGCAAACTACGGCATTCTTAACCTTTTTCGCCACCGTCTTTACCGACTCAAAATCCCCGGGAGAGATCACCGGGAACCCGGCCTCGATGATGTCAACACCCAGTTTTTCCAACTGGAGAGCCACTTCAAGCTTCTCGCCCATATTCATGCTGGCACCCGGTGCCTGTTCCCCATCCCGTAGAGTGGTATCAAAAATTAATACTTTATCAGAATTACTCATATTAAATCCCCTCATCCCGGGAACTTCCTCCCGGGCCCCGGAACAATAACAACATTCCGTCCGGCCATCCTTATTTCTTCATCCAGGGCATCATGGCGCGCAGCTGTTCACCAATTTTTTCGATCGGATGATTCTTGCCCTCACTGCGCATTTTATTGAAATTCGGCCGGCCTTTTTTATTTTCCCGCATCCATTCCCGGGCAAATTTTCCTGACTGTATTTCCTTCAGGATTTTCTTCATTTCCTTGCGCGTGCGGTCATTGATAATCCGTTTACCCCGGCTGTAATCCCCGTATTCCGCCGTATCCGAAACCCGCTGACGCATCCCCTGCATTCCATATTCATAAATTAAATCCACGATAAGCTTGAGTTCATGGCAACATTCAAAATAAGCGATTTCCGGCTGATACCCCGCCTCGACAAGCGTCTCATACCCGGCCTTCACCAGTTCCGAGGCGCCCCCGCACAAAACCGTCTGTTCCCCGAACAAATCGGTCTCGGTTTCTTCCTTAAACGTCGTCTCTAAAACCCCGGCCCGGGTGCCTCCAATTCCCTTCGCATAAGCCAATGCGTCTTTCAAAGCGTGTCCGGTCGCATTCTGCTGAATAGCCACCAGGCAGGGAACGCCTTTGCCTTCTTCATATTGACGCCGGACCAACGCCCCCGGCCCCTTCGGAGCGATCATCCAGACATCCACATCCGGAGGCGGGACAATCTGTTTAAAATGGATATTAAACCCGTGAGAAAAAACCAGGGCTTTCCCGGCGGTTAAATTCTTCTTGATCGCCTTGCGGTAAAGCATCGCCTGGATATGATCCTGGGTCAGGATCTGAATGATATCCGCTTTCTTGGCTGCTTTTTTGGCATCCATGGGCGCGAACCCATCCGCCACGGCCATTTTATAATTTTCCGTGCCTTCCAGTTCGCTCACAATAACTTTCAGCCCGCTGTCACGAAGGTTGAGTGCCTGCCCCCGCCCCTGAATGCCGTAACCGATGATCGCGATCGTGCGGTCTTTGATACTGTCCAAGTTTGCATCCTTGTCATAATAAATCTTTGCCATTTCCTTCTTCCCTTCTTTTCTGGTTTAAAATTGCCGTTATTGTATCATATTTTAGTTTTAATGTTAACACCTTTATGGCCTTACCCAAACCTCCGTCCTTAAATTCCAGGAATCCTCGTATCTCGGGCCCCTCAGGGAGACACGCAAAACACCACCATTTTTTCGATCAGGATCCATCCTGGCTAAAAAATTCCTTCGCCTTCAAGACCTCCCGAAAGTTAAGAGGCCTTCTTACAAAAGAAGAAGGCCTGAGCTGAGGAGAAAACAAGACCGGTTAATATCTATAATGCTCGGGCTTATAGGGGCCTTCGGGTGAAACACCTATATACTTCGCCTGTTCGGGCGTCAGGACAGTCAGATCCGCTCCCACATGCGCCAAATGCAAACGGGCGACTTCTTCATCAAGATATTTGGGAAGCCGATAGACGTCGACCGGTTTACGGCCGGCCCAAAGATCAAGCTGGGCCAAAACCTGGTTGGTAAACGAGTTGCTCATAACAAAAGACGGATGCCCCGTCGCGCAACCCAGGTTCACCAGCCTCCCTTCCGCCAGAATGATAATGGATTTTCCGCTCGGGAAGCAATACTGATCAACCTGGGGTTTAATATTAACCCTTCTGATCCCCGGCCATTTTTCCAATTTATTCATCTGAATTTCGTTGTCAAAATGCCCGATATTGCACACAATGGCCTTGTCTTTCATGCGGGACATATGCTCCGCGGTAATGACACAACAGTTCCCGGTGGCCGTGACATAAATATCACCGATATCCAGGAGGCTTTCAATCCGTTTGACTTCAAACCCTTCCATGGCGGCCTGCAGAGCGCAAATGGGGTCAACCTCGGTCACGATAACACGCGCGCCGTAACTGCGCATAGACCGGGCGCACCCCTTGCCCACATCCCCGTACCCGCACACCACTACGATCTTCCCAGCGATCATAATATCCGTGGCCCGTTTGATGCCGTCGGCTAAAGATTCCCGGCACCCGTAAAGGTTATCAAACTTGGATTTTGTCACCGAATCATTCACATTGATTGCGGGGAAAAGCAGCGTCCCCTCCTGCACCATCTGGTAAAGACGATGCACACCCGTCGTGGTTTCCTCCGAAACCCCGCAGATATCCTTGACAGCCCGGTGCCACTTCTGTGGGTCCTGGGTCAGGATCTCTTTCAAACAGGCCAGGAGTTGCTTCTCATCTTCGGCGTCAACCGCCTTATCAAGAACGGCCGGGTCATTTTCCGCCTCATATCCCTTGTGAACCATCAATGTCGCATCTCCGCCATCATCAACAATCATATGGGGCCCCTGGCCATCCGGGAAAGACAAGGCCTGCTTCGTGCACCACCAGTAATCTTTCAGATTTTCCCCTTTCCAGGCAAACACCGGCACACCCAAATCGGCTATCGCCGCCGCGGCGTGATCCTGGGTTGAAAAAATATTACAGCTGGCCCACCGCACATCCGCGCCTAAAGCCGTCAGGGTCTTGATCAAGACCGCCGTCTGAATCGTCATGTGCAGAGAACCGGTAATACGCGCCCCCTTAAGAGGCTGCGCTTTGGCATATTGGGCCCGGAGCGCCATCAGCCCCGGCATTTCGACTTCCGCCAGCTCTATTTCTTTATGCCCCCAGGCCGCCAAGCCCATGTCCTTCACTTTATAATCTTGAGACATCCCTGTCGTTGGTTTCATAATCCCCTCGCTTCTTTATCAAAAAACCACTTGCCCTCCATAAATAATCACCCTTAAGCCGGCACCGGACACGGCTACACAGCCACTAGCGCCTCTTTCTTGAGAACCGCGGCTTTGTCGGTCTTCTCCCAGGAAAATTCTTCCCGGCCAAAATGTCCGTAAGCCGCTGTCTTCTGATAAATCGGCTGCAGCAGATTCAACGCTTTAATGATACCCCGGGGGGTCAGATCAAAGTGTTTACGGACCAGCTCAACAAGCTTTTGTTCCGGAATTTTTCCCGTGCCGAACGTATCGACCATAACGCTAACCGGCTCCGCCTTACCGATGGCGTACCCGACCTGAATCCAGCATTTCTCCGCCAGCTCGGCCGCCACGATATTCTTAGCCACATAACGCGCCATATACGTCGCAGACCGGTCCACCTTGGTCGGGTCCTTCCCGGAAAAAGCGCCGCCGCCATGCGAAACAATCCCGCCATACGTGTCCACGATGATCTTCCGTCCGGTCATCCCCGTATCCGACTGCGGCCCGCCGACCAGGAATTTCCCTGTCTCGTTCACGTAATATTTTGTATGGCTGTCAACCAGGTCTTTTAAAATCGGCAAGGCAACAGTTTTTATAATTTCCTGTTTGGATTCTTCCGTGATCTTCTTCCCGGTTTTATCTAGGATTTTATCCGTGTGCTGACAGGCCAATACGACCGCGTCCACCCGCTGAGGGACGCCGTCACGATATTCCACAGTCACCTGGCTCTTGCAGTCCGGCCCCAGATAATCCAGTTCCTGGTTCACCCTGACATCCGCAATTCTTCTGACCAGGTGATGCGCCAGCATAAGCGGCAGAGGCATCAGCTCCGGCGTTTCATGACACGCGTAACCGATCATAATCCCCTGATCCCCGGCTCCGCCGGCATCCACCCCCTGGGCGATATCCGGGGACTGGCTGTTAATCGCATTTAAAATCGAACACGTCTGCGCGCTAAAGCCGTATTTAATATGGGTATATCCTATTTCCGTCAAAACCCGGCGGACCAGCTTCTGGACATCAATATAAGCCTTGGTGGTAATTTCTCCCCCAACAATAACAAGGCCTGTGGTAACAAACGTTTCACAAGCCACCCGTCCCGCCGGATCACTTTCAAGCACGCTGTCCAAAACCGCGTCAGAAATTTGATCACAGACCTTATCAGGATGTCCTGCCCCGACGGATTCAGAAGTAAAAAAATATTGTCCTTTCACCTTTTACCCTTCCTTTCTTGAATGTGTCTCACAAACACAGCAGCCCGAAGCCCACCTGAAATCGGCCGGCACGTTTTTTTCTTTTGTCTACTGTCTTGCGATCTTCATTAAACCTTAAACTTCTCCTGCGCACTCCGATACGTTTCTATACTACCGATATCATACCATTCCCCCTCGAATTTAAAACCAAAAACCTGATCCATTTCGGTAAGCCAATGGATATAATCACCCGATTTATCCGTTTTCTTGGACTTGGCGACATAATCAAAAATCAAAGGCTGCGATGGCTCCGGGAAAAAATAGGAACACATGGCAATCAAAGTCGACCGCGGACGTGAGGGTTTCTCTTCAAAAAGCTCAATACGGCTTTGATCATTCATCTGCACCACGCCGAAATTGCTGGCGGCCTTGAGATCCCTGATATCATAAAGGCCGATAGACACATGCGGGGCTTTCCCCTGGGCAAAACGGATAAACTCTCCCAGGGAATAATCAAAAAGGTTGTCTCCTCCCAAGACGAAAAGGGCATCTTTCTTCCGGGAATTCTTTAAAACAAACAGGATATCCCCCACCGCCCCCAACCGGTCTTCGGGAGACGTGGTCCCATCATTCATCACCACGATGGGCGCCGGGAAATCCTTATGAAGTTCGGCCCAATCCAGGAAATCCTTGTAAAACTTCTCATTGGTCACGACAACGACTTCGCGAAGATCCGGCAAAGGCTGAATTTTTTCCAAAAGATAATCAATGATCGGCCGGGAAGCCACGGGGAGCAAGGGCTTCGCCGTATCCTGAATAACGGGATATAGTCTGGTGCCGTAACCTGCCGCTAATATCAAAACTCTCATGTGTGTTTTTTCCGTTACGTTAACGCTGAAGCTCGTCCCCCCGGCGACCGGGAAGACAGGTTAAGATTTATCCGCGGTATAGATCTGCGGGACTAATTCCTGCAAACGGGCTTTGCTTAATTCCTCAACTTCCTGCCCTGCAGAAAGGGCCAAAGCCCTCGCCGCCAGTTCCTGCGCATCCTTACGGTTAATGCTGCGAATCAATTTCTTAATCTGCAGGATATTCAAAGGAGACATGCTCAGCTCATCCACCCCCAATCCGATCAGCAAAAAAGCCTGAATCGGCTCGGAAGACATTTCCCCGCAAACCCCGACGGAGATATTTTCCCGGTGAGCGGCATCAACGACCATTTTAATAAGACGAAGAATTCCCGGATGGCACGGCTCGTAAAAATTAGCCAACTGCTCATTGCGCCGGTCCACCGCCAGAGTATATTGAATCAGGTCATTCGTCCCAATGCTGAAAAACCGGACTTCCTTGGCCAGCACGTCTGCGGTCAGCGCAGCCGAGGGGACTTCGATCATAGCCCCGACCTCCAGATCTTCGTCAAAGGCGCTCCCTTCTTCCCGGAGGCTGCTTTTCACTTCATTTAAAATAGCATTGGCCTGCCGCATTTCTTGCGGGCCGGAAATCATCGGGTACATGAGCCGGACCTTACCGAAAACCGAAGCCCGAAGCACCGCCCGCAACTGGGATTTAAAAATGTCCGGACGGGCCAGACAAAATTTAATCGCCCGCCAGCCCAAAAACGGAGACATGTCCCGGGGAATCTGCACGCTGGAAATGAATTTATCTCCTCCTAAGTCCAGGGTCCGGATCGTCACCGGCAAGGGTGACATCTGCTCGGCAACCTTTTTGTAGGCCAAGAATTGCTCTTCTTCCGACGGAAGATCGACCCGGTTCATAAAAAAATATTCCGTCCGGTACAAACCGATCCCTTGGGCTCCCGACTGCTGGATCATCGGGATTTCTTCCGGGAGTTCCAAATTAGCCTTTATCGGAACGTAGCTCCCATCAAAAGTTTTGGACGGAAGGTCAATAATATCGTCAAAACGGTGGCTCAACGCTGAAATCCGCTTCTTTTCACTGTTATAAATATCAACGGTCTTTTCGGTGGGATGCACGATCACCAGCCCCATACGGCCATCCACAATAAGGAGATCCTGATTGCTGATACGCAGGGTCGCGTCCTTCAGGCCCACGACCGCCGGCACCCCCAGAGATTTGGCCATAATCGCGGTGTGGGAGGTGCGCCCCCCAATATCCGTCGCAAAAGCCAAAACATTTTTATTGAACATCGTCACCGTGTCCGAGGGAGAGAGATCATGGGCGATAAGAATCATCTCTTCGTCAATATGATCCAGGTCGTGCAGTTTTTGTTCATCGGTAAGATTTTTAAGAAGCCTTCGCCCGATATCATTCACATCGCTGCTTCTTTCCCGCAAATATTCGTCCTGGATGCTGGAGAAAATTTTACTGTACTTCTTTAAGACCACCATAAACGAATATTCCGCCGACTGCTTCTCCTTTTTAATCTTCTTGACCACCTCTTCTATCAGCATGCGGTCTTCCAAAACCAGCAGGTGAGCGTCGAAAATCTGGCCGTGCTGCCCGTTCATTTCGTTGCTGATCTTCTTTTTGAGCTCGGAAATCTCTTCCCGCGTCTTGATCAGCGCTTCTTCAAAACGGGCAATTTCAATAGGAATTTCTTTCTCCATGATGGCGCGGGGAGGCACGACAAAATCCTGCTTATCGACGATATAAGCCGGTCCAATCGCAATTCCCGGCGCAGCCGGAATCCCTTTTAAGACGATCTCACTCATTTTTGGACAAAAACTCCTCCAATTCCTGCATAAGCTGTTCCGCGTCATTACCATCGGCGCAGACCAGAAGTTTGCTGTGCTTTTCCGCGCCGAGCATAAGGATACCCATAATAGACTTTCCGTTCACGCTTTCTCCGTCTTTGCTGACTGTCACGGACGCATCAAACTTCGCGGCAATCTGGACGAAAAAAGCAGCCGGCCGTGCGTGCAGTCCCTGCTCATTTAAGACCGTAAGCTCTTTTTCGATTCTTGGCATAGACAAGACACTCCCGTTTTCCCATCTGCCCAAAAGACCTTCGGCAACAGTTCCCCGCCTACCTCTTGAGAATACGGTGTTTTTCAATCAATTTAATCAAGGCCTTCGTCAACTTGGTCGAATCATGCCGGACATAATCCGTAATACTCAGCAAGTCGGTCGCCACAACTTCAATGCCCATATTCCGAATCCGCTCCACCTCCGGAAGTACGGGGAATGAATTTTCGGATTTATACCGGCCCTGCGCTTCCAGGGAGACTTCTTCAGAATTCACCAGGCAGGCATCGATAACTTTTTTGTGCGAATGCTGAATAATCGCCTCAACGTGGTCAGCGGCCGTATACCCTTCCGATTCCCCCTGCTGGGTCATAACATTACACACATAAATTTTATAAGCGCTAGACTCCACCACCGCATTCGTCAGTTCCTTAATCAGCAGATTAGGAATAACGCTCGTATACAAACTCCCCGGCCCCAGCACGATGATTTCTGCCTCACGAATCGCCTCCAGGGCTTCGGTCGTTGGCGTGGCATCCTGCGGTTTCAAGAAAACACGCCGTATCTTAACGCCTTTCCGGGGGATTTTCGCCTCCCCTTCCGTTATGGAAGAATCTTCATACTCGGCGACAAGATGGACATTATACACCGTGGAAGGGATCACTTTTCCCCGGATCGCCAAAACTTTGCTGGATTCCTTGACCGCCTTCTCAAAATCGCCTGTGACCTGAACCATCGCCGTCAAAAATAAATTCCCGAAATTATGCCCCTGCAACTGGGAATCTTTGGGGAAACGGAACTGAAAAAGCTCACCCATTAAAGCCGGCGCGTCCGCTAAAGCGACCAGACAGTTCCGGATATCCCCCGGGGCGACAATCTTGAATTCCTCCCGAAGCCGCCCGGAAGACCCCCCGCTGTCAGCCACCGTTACAATCGCCGTGATATTGGACGTGTATTCTTTTAATCCGAGAATTAAATGCGAAAGGCCGTGACCTCCGCCGATAGCCACGATCTTCGGGCCGCGGTCCAGAAAACGCTTCCGATAAAGGATATTGACAAGCTCCCTCTCGCCTTTCGGGATAAACAGCGTTATCAAAGAAACGATCATCTTCCCTATGCCCATGACGATCAGAATAATCCCGCAAAGGATAATCACAACGCCGAAAATTCTGACAAGGACAAAGTTTGAGGCAAACGCAATGGCCCCTCCGGCCACAACCCCCACGCCCAGGACAGAAGTAAAGAACCACCTCTTGATCTTCATGCCGGGATAAAGCCATTTAATCAAATTATTCGGCATAGGAAGAAAAAGATTATATCATCTGGTTATCTTCAATATCTATGAGTTTCAGAATAGATTTTTCATCTTTGGCGCTTTTCAAATTTTCCCGGAAATACTTGTCTTTAAGCAACCGGGAGATCTTCGCCAAAGCTTTCAAGTGAGGGCCAGCCGAATCAATCGGAGCGACCAAGAGGAAAAAAATATACGTCGGTTCTCCATCCAGGGAATCAAAATTTATCCCATTCTTGCTAATTCCCAACGCGGCCGTTAATTGCGTGATGTTCTCACCTTTCCCGTGGGGGATCGCGATACCCTGCCCGATGGCCGTAGAGCCAAGCGCTTCCCGGGCCAGGAGAATTTCAATTAATTTTGATTTGACCTTCTTTTCAATAGCATCCGCTTTCACTAAAAGGTCAACAAGTTCACCTATGACTTCCTTTTTTGTTTGTGATTTTAAATCAGCGCAAACAGCGTCTTTACATAAAAACTCATTGATTCTCATCTAAGGACTCCTTCGTACGGCCAAGCATTATGAAAAATTCCAAAACCTCTTTGCCGCTTTCACGGTTAACTTATTTAGCTTCCGCCTCAAACAAAAAAAGAGCGGCGGATGGGATTTGAACCCACGACATCCACCTTGGCAAGGTGGCATTCTAGCCAACTGAATTACCGCCGCAAACAAGAAAGTATTATTGTTTTGAATTATAACCCAAGATTTATCTTTCTTCAAGAATTCAAGGAAAAATAAATCTTACCCGGCAATAACGCTTCGTTTTCATCCCATGAGAAACCGGCTGCGGTTACAACCTTCCCGCGCCATGAAAACCATGGGCGGAAGAGGACTTGAACCTCCACGAGTTTCCTCACATGCTCCTAAGGCATGCGCGTCTACCAATTCCGCCATCCGCCCTTTAGATGATCTATCATCCCGCTTTATTTTAAATCCAAAGCGCGATCCCGCGAAAAAACTTCACACGTTTATCCCCACATAACGTTTTCCTGCAAGGACACCTAGACCTCACTCTCTTTGCAGGATTCCGTGCCTATCGTGGGAGCCGGGGACCGGGCCTGAAAAAGATCAGACGCTGGCAAGGTCATGCGTATAAATTCATCTAAAGGACATCTTCGTGACTGGAAAAAATCAGTGACCCACCCGCGACTCGAACGCGGCACACCAGCCTTAAAAGGGCTGTGCTCTACCACATGAGCTAGTGGGTCATAAACATACCTGTTAAGAAAGAACACCCTGAATTTTCAACCCGGGATCAGCTAAAATCTTCCAATTCTTTGCTTTTCCCGGCAAGAATACCATCAATCTCTTTAATAAATTTATCCGTCAGCTTTTGAATATCTTCCTGACCGCGGAAAGACTCATCTTCGGTGATCACATGTTCGTGCTCGGATTTTTTAATTTTTTCATTAGCTTCCCGGCGGATGGTGCGGAGAGAAACACGGCCATGTTCCGCCATCTCCTTAACAACCTTTTTAAGCTCCTCCCGCCGTTCCGTGGAAAGGGGTGGGATATTCAAGCGAACGATTTTCCCGTCATTCTGCGGCATAACCCCCAGCTTTGAATTCATAATCGCCTTTTCAATTTCAACGATGGCGCTGGGGTCCCAAGGCTGGATCACCACGGTTTTGGGATCCGGGATTGAAATCGATGCCATTTGTTTTAATAATGTCATCGTCCCATAGTAATTGACATGCAGCCCTTCAATAAGTCCCGGATGAGCCCGTCCGGTACGGACTTCGGCAAACTCACGTCCCACAGATTCAACGGCTTTCCTCATTCTTGATTCGGTTTCTTTATGGATTTCCTTCGTATTCATAGGTCATCCCTCGCTATTTAACAATAGTTCCGATTTTTTCACCCAACACCACTTTTTTAATATTTCCAGTTTTCGTCAGGTCGAAAACAATAATGGGGAGGTTATTATCCATACACATACTGATCGCCGTGGCGTCCATAACTTTCAAGTTCTTCTTTAAGACTTCAATAAACTTCAGGGATGTAAATCGTTTCGCGTTGGGCTCCTTTTTTGGATCCGCCGAGTAGACGCCATCCACTTTCGTCGCCTTCATAATAACATCGGCGTCCATTTCCGCAGCTCTTAAGGCCGCGGCCGTATCTGTGGTAAAGTACGGGTTCCCGGTCCCCGCGACAAAAATGACCACCCGCCCTTTTTCCAAATGCCGTAACGCCCGCCTGCGAATATATGGTTCCGCAACCGCCTGCATGGCGATCGCCGACATGACTCGGGAAGGGACCCCGACTTTCTCCAAAGCGTTCTGCAAAGCAAGCCCGTTAAGCACCGTGGCCAGCATCCCCATATAATCAGCGACAGACCGGTCCAGGCCAAACCGTTTGGAAGCGACTTGCCCCCGGAAAATATTGCCGCCGCCCACCACCAGCGCCACAGAAACCCCCAGCCCGCAGACTTCTTTGATCTGCCCCGCCAATGAAGCGCACATCTCGGCGTCTATGCCGTGCTCCTGAGTGCCCATCATGGCTTCCCCGCTGAGCTTCAGCAAAATGCGATTATACACCGTCTTTGTCTTAGGCAACGTCCCCCACCTCATACCGGGTAAACCGGCTGATAACAATATTTTCTCCGATCTTGGCGACCAGTGCAGACAGGCAATCCTGAATCGTCTTACCGGGATCTTTGACAAAAGGTTGGCTTAATAAACACTTTTCCTTAATATAAGCTTCCTGATCTTTCACTTGCGCCAAAACCTCTGGAGGGATATCCTGCTCACGGATATGAGCCGGATTCATGGCGGCAATATGCATCGCAAGGTCTTTGGCGAACTGAGAAAAATCCGCATTCTTGGCCACAAAATCCGTTTCACAATTGACCTGGACCAAAACAGCGATTTTATTACCCATATGCACATACGATTCAACCCGGCCATTTAACGCGGCACGGCTGCTTTTCTTGGCCGCAATTTCAAGCCCGCGCTTCTGAAGCAATTCCTGGGCTTTCTTCATGTCTCCCTTAGCTTCTTCCAGAGCTTTTTTACAATCAATCACACCGCAAGATGTCATTTCCCTTAATTCCCGGATGTCTTCAAATGAAGCCCCCATAATATCAATCTCCTTTCAAGCGCAATACTTTTTCTTCAACAAAACCCAAAGACCGGCGATTATCCCAAAGCTTGTTCGTCCTCGTCCTCTTCATCGCCTTCTTCAACGATACTCATCAAATCATTAGAAACAGCCGGCACTTCTTCTGGGCTGGCCGGCGCTTCCGGGGGCTCTTCCGCAGTGATATCAATCTTTTTCTGCACTTCCCTGGCTTCCGCGTATTCCTTCTGTCCCGCGATAATGGCATCCGCAATCATCGTGGCGATATACCGGATTGATTTTAACGCATCATCGTTCCCGGGGATAGGGAAATCAATAAAATCCGGATCACTGTTTGTATCAATCAAAGCCACAACCGGAATATGAAGCCGGTTAGCTTCCCGGATCGAGATCTCTTCCCTCTTGGAATCCACCACAAAAACCGCCTGCGGTAATTGATGCATTTCACGGATACCGCCTAAATCCCGCAGCAGCTTTCCTTTCTCTTTATTAAGACGGGAAACTTCCTTCTTCTTCAAATTTTCCATCATCCCGTCCTCTTCCATTTTCTCGATCTTACACAGTTTTTCCAAAGACTTGCGGACTGTTTCAAAATTCGTTAACAAGCCGCCCATCCATCGGTTATTAATATAAGGCATCCCGGCTTTCTGGGCAATCTGTCCAAGCACATCCTTAGCCTGTTTCTTGGTCCCCACAAAAAGCACAGACCCGCCCTTGGCCGCGACAGAATGCACAAAGTCCTGGGCAATAGCAAGCTGCTCTTTTGTCTTCTCTAAATCAATAATGTAAATCCCGCTTCTTTCCCCGAAAATAAACCTTTTCATTTTGGGGTTCCACCGGCGGGTTTGGTGCCCGAAATGGACACCGCATTCCAACAAAGTTCTCAAAATTTCATCTGGCATCTTTTCCTCCTCGTACTTTGATCACTTATGGGAAACATAAAGGACTCCCCTTTATCAAGCGAGCATAAGTGAAGTTATCGTTATGGGCAATACAGCGGATGCCGAACTGTCCCGCCGCTGTATCGGTCCGGGCCTTTCCCGGACTCTTGGCTATCGGGAACAACTCTTCTCTCTTCTTTCCCAAAGTTATTCCGGCCAAAAAATAGTTTCCCTAGTATACCTAACAATCTTTTTTTTTTCAACATATTATTTTATAAAGACTTTCAGCCGGTTTTCGGGTGTCCACCCGGGGAAAAAGGCCAAAATTCAAGCCAGCCCTGATCAAAACACGTTGAAAAACCGCAGACCCCCCCCATCCGTCCTGCCCCTATAAAATGACATCCGGTCAAATGCATAATAAAAGGGATAAACCCCAAAGCAAACTCCGGACTCAATGAACTGCAGCAAGCTGAGGGGAATTTACCCTAAGAGATTCAACCACCCTCCTTCGGCTCGTTCGCTTAACTCACTCGCTAGAAGGATCAATTCGCATGTCTAATTTACACTCCCTGGGGTCGTGTATTCAAAATCAGCATCCTTCGGCTCGTTCGCCTGGGCTCACTCGCCTGAAGGATCAATTCGCATGTCTAATTTACACTCCCTGGGGTCGTGTATTCAAAATC
>ENA-UPTA01000119-UPTA01000119.1-activated-sludge-metagenome-genome-assembly--contig:-NODE-119-length-82967-cov-11.524978_pt1 | contig 82967 bp, 73 predicted proteins | sample MGYA00238184_ERZ773361 | MGnify/ENA primary metagenome ERZ773361 (study PRJEB29100, sample SAMN05720205) | activated sludge metagenome | isolation source: anaerobic digester from wastewater...
ACTGTGACACTTTAAACAGGAATCAGTGGGACACTTTGACAAGAATCTACAATCTTATTTCTTCCGGTATCAATTATTTTATTTCTATCTTTCTTACCATTTTCCTTTGTCAAATAAAAAAACGATTCATTATTTAATCTTATTGGATTTCTTACTAGAAAGTCTATACGTTTATCGTCTTTTGAGTACAACATGAACCTCGTGTTGAGATATGATTCATAAGTACTCCGTAAAAGCGATAAAGAATCTTCAAAGTATTTGTTTTCATATAGTAATTTTATTGCTTTTAGAGATTTGCATGCCTTTGTAACACAGAAATAAAAATAATCAGTAATGATGTCACCTTCTTGTCTAGTTACTAACCCCATTGGCAAAGCACAAATACTGATTAATCTATTAATAGTTCTTAGCTGTAATGAAAATCTATATTTTAATTCCCTAAGATATTTCTTTTGGGCTACGATCGCTAATACTCTCTCCACATAGGCGGAACAGACACCGTCGTTCTCTTTGATGTCAGCGTATAATTTTCTGTCTCCGTTCGATCTTGATTCTATTTCGAGTTTTATATTTTCATATTCTTTTGCGGCTTCAGAATTTGTGTTCAGGTAGTCACGAAACTGAATGTGTCTGTCTAATTCCCGGCTGTCTTTTGTGCAGACATAGAGATGATGTTTCATCCATGTTTTATTTTTTTGATTCCAAGGGACAGACTGATCATCACGCAGAAATGCTTCTCTTCCAGGAATACCCTGATCTCCGTTATGCGTGTAGCCGATCGTTTTGAGTTTTTTTACGACTTCGGAAAGGACTGAATTATCTTCAATAACAAGATCAATATCAAGTATTGGTTTTGCTTTAATACCGTATATAGCTGTGCTTCCCACATGCTCAATTCTGACTAATAATTCACCTAGGATTTCAATATAAAACAGGCCAAGTTTTCGATATTCGTATTCCCAATTCGGATCGTATTCAGATAAAATCATTCTTCCTCTACCTGTAAAAAACTTAAGACCTTTACAAAAAACTACTGTTTCAGCACGTCGATCAGTCTTGTATTTATGTATAAAGTCTCTCTTCCTGCTTTATAGGATTTAAGAATCCCTATGTTTTCAAGCTCTTTAAGATAGCGGGATGCTGCTTTTCTTTCTACATTGAGCCTGTTGACGACGAAATCAATTTTCGAGTATGGCTGTTCGAAGAGTAATTCAATCAACTCTTTTTTATAGATCTTCGGAGATTCTTTCTGTACTTGCAGAATTGTTTGTTCAAGAAGTGCGTTTATCGAATTGATTTTTTTTATAGTTTGTAATGAAGTAATCTCGACAGCTTTGAGGATATATAATATCCAGTCTTTCCAGTCGCCAGTTTTGTTTGTTTGATTGAGAAGTTTGTAGTAATCAGCTTTGTTTTTTATTATGTATGAGCTTAAATAAAGAATGGGAATTTCGATCAGATTGTTTAATATCAGATACAGAATATTTAGAATTCTTCCCGTTCTTCCGTTTCCGTCGTAGAATGGGTGAATACTTTCAAATTGATAGTGAAGGATCGCAAGATTGATCAAAGGCGGCAGATCGTCATTTTGTTCATTGTAGTGCAGGACTAAATTTGTCAGCAGATCCATGATTTCCTGTTTGTTCTGAGGCGGTGTATAAACAATTTCTCCGGTTTTATCATTCTTTAACACAGTGCCCGGTGTATTTCTGATACCGGCAGTATTTTCAACAAGTTCCTGTTGTATGGTAACGATGTCGTTTATTCTTAAAAAACCTTGACTTTTGATAAGATCAAAGCCGCGGAATAAAGCTTTTCTGTAGTTGACGACTTCCTTTGTTCCTTGTGAAATATTCGGGTTTGTTGCAGTTAACGCCTTGTATAATTCATCCTGTGTCGTTACAATATTCTCTATTTCCGAACTGTCCTTTGCTTCCTGCAGGACTAAGGCATTGATCAGAATTTCCTGATTCGGGATAGTTTTAGCTAATCCTTTCAATTCGGCAAGAGCGGAACCTGCCTTATTTGCCTGTTTTAATATCTCAATGGTTTCTACTTTCTCCCTTTCAACTGGCAGATTTGATAGAACGGTATATGGTGCAATTTGTCTCATATTCTCTCCTCATGTACCAAAAATAACAAAAATGGGACATATATGCAAGTTTTATTATCTTTTTAAATCGATTGAGAAATTAATTTAGCTTTTGGATACTTTTGTCTACGGATTTAGCTACCAGCGCGATATTATCTAATATGATTTTTATAATTCTCTCATCTTTAATTGTTAAGCAATTTAATAGTTGTATTTCATTGTTACAAGTTCCGTATGAATTTTTCCTTTGACTTTGTAATGCTCTCAGGGTATATTCTCATTCTGATTGTTTAATCTCGGAATAGCTATGAAATATTTTGTGCTTTTTATATTACTCAAACAGGTTCTGATTTTGTCTCAGGATTATACTTTAAATTATCCGATCAGCCTTGAAATTTCGTCGCCTGATTCAATTTATCAAATGGGTGACCCTGTTCAGCTCAAACTTTTAGTAAAAAACTTATCGGATTCGGTTATTACGATTCCCTATTCCCCATACTTCCAGCAGTTCATAAATACTCAGGCTGTATGCGGTTCCGATACTATACAGATTGATCACCCCTCCTATTCATTGGGACACGGAAGAAATCCTTCTAATCAGCTTCAACCCGGAAAATGTATTGAATATCCGCTTCTGAATAAAAACATTCTGCTTGAAGACGGTAATCACGGCGATCATGTTTTTTATAAACCCGGTATTTATAAATTGTTTTGTTCGTACGTAAAGATCAGATCGAACGAGATCATTCTTAAAATTATTGATATGGAGCCCAAATGAAACCGATCCCATGGGAAGATAAACCGGAAGGTTATAACGGACCTGTCTGGCGTTATACAAAAAACCCTGTAATAGAAAGAGACCAGCTGAAAACTTCGAACAGCATTTTCAACAGCGCTGCCGTGCCCTATAAGGACGGTTTCGCAGGTGTATTCAGATGCGACAACAGAGCGCGTCAGATGAGGATCCACGCGGGATTTTCAAAGGACGGGATCAAATGGGATATCGATGAAAAACCGATAAAATTCATCTGCGAAGATAAAGAGATCGGGAATTTCGTTTATGCCTACGATCCGCGCGTAACGAAGATCGGAGATATTTATTACGTAACCTGGTGCAACGGATATTTCGGGCCGACTATCGGAATAGGCTGGACGAAGGATTTTAAAAAATTCCATCAGCTTGAAAACGCCTTTTTACCATATAACAGGAACGGAGTGCTGTTCCCCAAAAAGATAAACGAGAATTACGCTATGCTCTCAAGGCCGAGCGATACAGGACATACAGCCTTCGGGGATATATTTTATTCCGAAAGCCCTGACCTGACTTTCTGGGGTAAACACAGGCATGTTATGGGTACTATCAACGACGGATGGCAGAGCACCAAAGTAGGCGCAGGCCCTGTACCGATCGAAACAAAGAAAGGCTGGCTGCTGATCTATCACGGAGTGCTGACATCATGCAACGGATATGTTTACAGCATGGGAGCAGCCCTTTTAGACCTGAAAGAGCCGTGGAAAGTTTTGAAAAGAACAAGAAATTACATATTGGCGCCGTGGGAGTATTATGAGTGCGTGGGAGATGTTCCGAACGTAGTTTTCCCGTGCGCCGCCCTTAATGATGAAAAGTCCGGTCGGATAGCTCTTTATTACGGCTGCGCGGATACCTGCACCGGACTGGCTTTCACAACAGTTGACGAACTTATCAAAAGCATGGAATAAATATGGCTGAAGTGATCCTGAAAAATGTAAAGAAGGTTTACGACAATAAAAATGTCGCCGTAAACGATTTTAATCTTGAGATAAAAGATAAGGAATTCGTTGTCTTCGTGGGTCCATCAGGTTGCGGAAAGTCGACCACTCTCAGAATGATCGCGGGGCTTGAAGAAATTACTTCAGGAACGATCTCAATTGACGGAAAAGTGGTCAATGAAGTTCTTCCGAAGGACAGAAATATAGCCATGGTATTCCAGAACTACGCGCTTTATCCGCACATGAGCGTATTCGAAAATATGGCTTTCGGGCTGAAGCTCAGAAAGTTCCCTAAAAAAGAAATTGAAAGCTCGGTGAAGTCAGCTGCCGAGATCTTAGGCATCGGAGATCTTTTAAACAGAAGACCGGGTGCGCTTTCGGGCGGACAAAGACAGCGTGTGGCTGTCGGCAGAGCGATAGTAAGAAAACCTTCCGTTTTCCTTTTCGACGAACCGTTGTCCAATCTTGACGCAAAGCTCAGGACACAGATGCGCACCGAGATAAAAAGGCTACATAGTAGTTTAAACGCGACAATGATATACGTCACGCACGATCAGACCGAAGCTATGACCATGGGCGACAGGATCGTGGTCATGAAAGACGGATTTATTCAGCAGGTAGCTGAACCGCTTGAATTATATAATAAACCCGCCAATAAATTCACGGCGGGATTTATCGGAATGCCCCAGATGAATTTCTTTTACGGCAGTATCATAAATTCAGGCGGGGACAGGTTCTTCAAGTCGGATGACGGCATAAGTCTCAAGCTCGGAAATGATCTTACTTTCCTTTCAGGCTCGGGTTATGAGAATATCATCATGGGGATCAGACCGGAGGAAATAGGATCTCTGACGGCTAAAAGCAACTCAACAAACCCGGTCATAAAAGGCAGAATAGATGTAATAGAACCTCTCGGTTCGGAGATATACATTTACCTGACCTGCGGTAAGCATGAAATTATTTCAAGGATAGAATCGGGCGGGACCAGTTATTCAGTCGGGGAAACGGTCGAACTGCCAGTCAATATAGGCAAAGCGCATTTCTTTGACGCAAAAACTGAGAACAGGCTGTAATTTATTAAATGAGAAGATATTTTACCTTAATATTATTTATTTTCGTTTCACTTCTGATTTCGGACGATAATGTCATTTTAAAGGTCTTCAAGCTGCCTGACGCGAAGAGTAACGAACCTTTCAACAGAGCCGATATGGCTGTGATCAATGCCTTCAAGAAAAAATTTCCGAATATCGAGCTTCGCGGTTATTCAGGGATAGAGCTTGAGAACATGGATATGGACGCCCGCCCTCTGATGGCTATCGCAGGCGGTGTCTCCCCGGATGTTATTTATGTCAATTTCAGACAGTCTTCAACATATATCGAGAACAACTTCCTCTACCCTCTTGATGATTATATAGCTCAGCTTACGGATGAAGAATTAAAGAGCAGGATCGCAAAGCCTGTCAAACCTGTTGTGAAAAGAAACAGAACAGGTGAAAAAGACGAGCATTACTGGTGCCTGCCGTATGAAACGCTGGTCAGGGTAATGCTTTACAGAAAAGACCTGTTCTACAAAGCCGGTCTTGATCCCGAACAGCCGCCGAAAGACTGGAATGAGCTGCTTGAAGTCGCAAAACGGCTCACCATGCCGGATGAAGGTTCATACGGTCTTTACCTCGCGAGCGGACGGGAGGCTGCTTACGACTGGATCACTTATCTTTGGAGCGCAGGCGGGGACGCCGTAGTGCGAGATCCGGTAACCGGAGAATGGACAGCTTCATATAACGGAAAACCTGCCGTTGAAGCTATGAAATTCTATCTGAAGCTTATTACTACAAAATGGAAAGATCATAACGGCAATCTCCAGCAGGGATATGTTTACCGGGAAGGCAACTGGGGATATATGCGGGATGACGGGAAACTGGGCATCCTGATGGGATATATGGATGATAAGAGGCTCGGAGGCGATCTTGATCCTAATCTGTGGGGGTTCGCTCCTCCGCCGAAAGGACCGACGGGATTGAGAGGCTCAGAAATCAACTGCAGGATGATGGGAATATTCTCAGGAGCCGGAATATCCAATAACGGCGGTCTGGGCGACAGGGATCCTCAAAGAGTCAGGGACGCTGCCTGGAGTTATATCCGCTTTTATGATTCTGATGAAGCAAGAAAAATACGACTTGAGATAATGATCAATGCAGGCTTCGGAAGGATGCAGAATCCGCTTTATCTTAAAAAATTCGGATATGAGGAATATGTAAAATTTACCCCGCCCGACTGGATTCAGACCTTCGAGGAAGCTCTCGAGAACGGAAAGCCTGAACCGTACGGAAAGAACTGTCAGAAGATATATGAATATATGACGAACCCGGTTGAGAACTGCATCTCTCTTGAGGAGAAGGGCGAACTTGGAGCCGATGAAGAGGAAAAAGATAAAAATATAGCTGCGATATTTGACAATGCAGTTGACATTACAAATAAGAATATGATCGGCAAGATATCAAAGGAAGAACGGAATAAGAGGAACAGCACCGCGGTTCTTGTAGCGATCTTTATATTCGTCGTGTTCGGATTTACGCTATTCAGAGTTTGGAAGATATTCACTCCTAAGACAGGACTTGAGAGAAGGAAAAAGAATCCGCGTATCGCAGTTCTCGTGGCGACACTTTTAGCTCCCGCTCTTATATCCATCCTTCTGTGGAAATATGTACCTATGGTAATGGGATCTTTCATGGCCTTCCAAAATTACAGGCTGATAGGAAATTCTGAATGGGTGGGTCTGGCGAATTTCGCCGATGTCCTTTTCGATCCCGTCTGGTGGTCGGCTCTAGGAAAGACCCTTTATTACATGGTTTTGTCACTTTCTTTCGGCTTCCTTCCTCCGCTGCTGCTCGCAATACTTCTTCAGGAAGTACCGCAGGGAAAGATCGTTTACAGGGTCATTTATTACATGCCGGCCGTTATCAGCGGTGTTATCGTCATTTATCTGTGGAAATTATTATACGATCCATCGGATGCCGGCGGGCTGAATCAGATACTTCTCGCGCTCGGTTTTGAAAAGAGCCGGTGGATAAAGGATGAAAGCCTCGCGATGATCCTGACAGTGCTTCCTTCAGTCTGGGCCGGGCTCGGGCCGGGTTCTCTGATCTATCTCGCCGCGCTCAAGGGAATACCAGATGATATTTATGAGGCTGCCGATATTGACGGCGCGGGATTCTTTCAGAAGATTAGGCATATCGTCTTCCCCGCTCTCAAATCGCTGATATTTATTCAGTTCATTGCCGCTTTCATCGCAGCCACGCAGCAGAGCGAATTCATACTGATCATGACCTTCGGAGGTCCGAATGAAGCTACAAGGGTGGCCGATCTGTTAATATTCGAAAAAGCGTATCTTTATTTGAATTTCGGCATAGCCACGACTATGGCGTGGATGCTGGGACTTCTGCTAATGTTCGTGACGGTTTTCCAGATCAAAAAACTGTCCAATATGGAATTTAAATCAAACTGACGGGATTAAATTGAGCATCATCGGAAAAGTAGGCAGAAAATCGCTTAAAGTTAGATTACTTAACATGAATATTCATATCGTTCTGCTTATCGGTGCTGTCACGATGATCTACCCTTTCCTGATGATGATGTCGGCTTCATTCAAAAGCAGAGTGGATTCAAGAGGAATGGATATCGTTCCCCAGTATTTTTATAATGATGAAGTCCTTTATAAAAAGTATATCGAATCAAGATATAACGAACAGGCTTTCGATTTCACTTCACAGTATAAAAACAAATTCGTCACGGTTGAATTTCTAAAATTCCCGGACATACCGAATGAAGCGATGAACGATGACTGGAATGAATTCATAACTCCGCGGCATAAAGATTATACCGAATTTGATTTCGCGGTCTCGGAACAGTTCTCTCGCGGTGTTTATACCGTGAACGAAAGAGCGTTCAGAGACAGAATGTACGCTGAATCAGGCGGCGATCTGGCAAAACTGAACAGTATCTACGGATTCTCAGTACCTTCATGGGAGGATGTCAGAGAAGAATCCCGCGACATTCTTTCGAGAAAGTTCACGACCGAGATGACAGGCATGATGGTGCCCTATGATAAATTCAGGCGTGAACTCCCTTTAGATCAGAAGAGCTTCATGTCGCTTGACGGACACTTCGTCAACAATGAATTATTGCCGTTTTACAGAGGAAATCTTCAGGCTTTAAACGACAGCCTCGGAACGGATTTCGTGTCATGGGACAGGATAATTCTGACTCGCACAGTACCGCAGGGACCGTTAAGAGATCATTGGATACACTATGTAAAAAAAGTGCTTAACATTCATCATATTACGCTCGATTCTACCGGCGTGAACGGATTAAAAGATTTTCTGAAAAAAAAATACACCGAAGTATCCATGCTCAATTCATCATGGGATGCAGGAATTTCTGATTTTTCTGAAATTACCTTAAAAGACGCTTTTAAAAGCGGTGCGCCTATCCTCGATTATATTTTCTACATCGAGAATCTCGCCGTACCGGAGACGATCATTCTTCAAAGCGCGGAATATGATTTCAGAGAGTTCTTAAAGAATAAATATAAGAATGCTGAAGCACTAAATGATTCCTATTCTCTCGGTTATAAAGATTTTAAGGAAGTTTTTCTTCCGGCAAATTCACCCGAGAATAATCTCGCTATGAAGAAAGACTGGACGGAATTTATAAAGAATTCGGATCTTTCAAATGTAAGCGTCTCCCCTTTAAGCCAGTTCGATTACATATCTTATCTGAAAAAGATCACAGGATCTGAAGAGCTTGATGTAAAGGCTCTGAATGAAACTTACGGTACAAATTATGATAACGAACTGAATATTTATCCGGCGGCATATCTTCCAGCGGGAAAAAAACATGAGGAGCTGTGGCGCGATTTCGTATTAAACCATGCTGACCCGAGATTTTTATCGATATCTCAGGCCGAAAACGGAAGATGGATTGCTTATCTAAACAATAAGTACGGGAGCATTGACAGCCTGAATTCAGCTTACAGGCTGAAAACTGAAGATTTCGACAGCTTCAGCATTGATTATCAGAATATAGATTACTTCGTGTTCAAAGCTAATAAAAAAGCGATCTTTAAAGAGCAGCTCACGAGAAATTACATAATGGTGCTCGATGAAATATACAATAACGGCAGAGCTGTATTCAATACGCTGTGGTACTGCCTGCTGGCTATTCTCGTTTCGCTGATAGTCAATCCGCTTGCGGCATACGCTATGAGCAGATTTAACCTGCGGTACAATTACTGGATAATCTTCTTTCTGATGCTTACAATGGCGTTCCCGCCGATGGTCATGGGCATCCCGAACTTTCTGATCCTGAAAAACCTCAATCTGCTGAACACATTCTGGGCTTTAATTCTGCCAGCAGCAGCCGACGGATATTTCATATTTCTGTTAAAGGGATTCTTTGATTCGCTGCCGAAGGAGCTGTTCGAATCTGCAAGAGTTGACGGAGCCGGCGAGATCACTATCTTCACCCGTATTGCAATGTCATTATCAAAACCGATCATGGCCGTTATAGCCTTGGGAGCATTCAATGCAGCGTACAGAAATTTCATGTTCGCGTTCATCGTCTGCCAGGATGAAAGCATGTGGACATTAATGGTCCAGATCTATCAGCTGTCGCAGAGATCAAGCCCCGGCGTAGGATATGCCGCGCTTGTGATCGCCGCGATACCGACATTCGCCGTTTTCGTATTCTTCCAGAATATAATAATCAAAGGTATAGTCGTCCCGACAGAGAAATAAGCTATTCCGCCTTTCTCAATTCTTCCAGCCTCTTGTTCAGGCTTGATTCGTATTCATCATCAGACATGGAAGGATCTCTCAGGTCTGTAAATGTATGACAAGGCAGAAGAGCGCACTGTCCACAATGTTCATATTCCTTTTCGTTCACACAGCATTTGTATATAGGACATAACTGATTTTCATAATATTCTACAGCCCAGAATGTCTTTCCTTCAACTTCTCTGCAGCCCGGACATTCTTTTTTAAAATAACCGCATTCTGCGCAGTTGACCCCGCACGGATTGATCATGATGCCCTCCCTCTATATTTCAATTTCGATATCTTTTAAATCGCCTGATATTCCGCCGATTTTCACGCCTGTGATATTTCTGTTCATAATTTCAAGCGAAGCTGAAATTTCTGACGGGCTGCCCATATAATAGCCCTGCTCGAATATAATGTTTTCAGCCTGTTCTTCGTTTATTATTCCGTATTTGAACATATAGCAGGCAAGTGCGCCCGAAGCGGTGCCCGTCGCTGATTCTTCAGGTATATCGTAAAGCGGTGCGAAATTTCTGCAGTGCGCAGTTGAATTATTTTTCGTCTCAGTTGCGAATACGTGATAGCCTGCGCCATCGTATTTTCTGCTTACTTCAGCTATCTTATGAAAATACGGTCTGATCTCAAGCAGTTTTTTTAAAGATCTGACAGGTACGATTATGTCTTTCAATCCTGTCGAAACGACCTGAACAGGAAGTTCGGAACAGATGGCTTCTACAGGGATTTCAAGTGACTCTGCGATCTCATTTTTATCTATCGTTTCATAATATTCAGGCAGGTTCTGATCCATCAGAATCTTTTTATCCGGTAAAACTTCAACGTTTAAGATCCCTGCTTTCGTTTCGAGTTTATATTTACCTGCTGATACTGGACCTTTTAAAGCAAGCAGGCCGAAAGATGCGACGGTTGCGTGTCCGCAAAGCGGAACTTCGCCTGCGGGTGTAAAATACCTCAACCCGTAATCAGCATTATTAGTTTTTAAAACAAATGCAGTCTCTGAAAAACCAACTATTTTAGCTATCAGCTGCATTTCTGCGTCTGTTATCAAATCCGCAGATAATACGACTCCTGCGGGATTCCCTCCTCTCCCCTCTTTCACGAATGCGTTCAAGGTATAAACTTTTATCTTCATTATTTAATTATAAAACTATTGAAGTTCGTTTTCAAGTGAATTCGCAGAAAAATTCGCAAATTTTCACTTGCATTGGATTTATTGTTGCTTTATATTTGCAGTCTGTTTTGGCGGTATAGCTCAGTTGGTTAGAGCAGTGGAATCATAATCCACGTGTCCGCGGTTCAAATCCGTGTACCGCCATAAAAAAATCCCGAATATCGGGATTTTTTATTTTACTGTTTTCATTACGATAAATATCCTGTTCTCCAGATTGAGAACTCTCGCTGTCAGCCAGGCTACCGGCAGCACAGCTTTAAGAACGATCCTGTTCTTAAATGACATGTATGTGGTTTTACCCATGATTTCCTTTAAAGGCGATCCGATCTTTTGTTTATGAATGATCTCAAAACCAGATCCGGCGATCTTCTCAAAAGTTTTACCGCAGAATTTATATATATGGCCGTTCGTGTTTATGCCGTAATTGTTCATTTTAAATCCCGTGAGATAGTCACCGGCCCTTGCAATAATGTGAAAAAGACTTTCCTGTATAGGTGTTTCAAGAACAAGAAGTCCTCCCGGCTTTAATATCCTTCTGCACTGTGTAATAAATTCTTTAGGATGGGGTATATGCTCAATAAGATTAAGCGCGAAAATAATATCAAAAGAATTATCTTCATAATATGCATCAGCGGTACCTAGCCTTGTCTTTACCCGGTTCCTGTTCGCATACTGCACAGCTTTTTCATTTATATCGCAGCCTTCGCAGTAAATCCCTTCCTCATCGCACACATCGAGAAAAAATCCCAGACCTGATCCGATATCGAGAATTTTAATTTTATCTTTCTCCACAGACGGCTCCAGCATTTTCAGAACTTTATTTATCTGATCCCGAAATCGCTCCTTCTGATTCTTTTCTTTGCTTAAATATATGTCTTCTCCGAAATAATCGGAGTTTATCTGCTTTTCATAATCATCATCGGTAAGCGGATCAGACCACAGAAGTGAACATTCGGAACATTTTAGAACCGTATAATTACTTCCTCTGCTGTAAAAGATCCCCTTATGATCCTGTCCGCAGAATTCGCAGTATTTCTGCCCCTCATTCAAAAAATGCCTGTCCGGTTTATTTCACATCTTTCAGGATCAGATGACCCATCTTATCCCTTTTCGTTTTTAAATATCTTAAATTTTCAGGTTTAAGTTTGACTTCTATAGGAACTCTTTCCACATTTGAAAGTCCGTAGCCCTTTAATCCGATTATCTTTTTCGGATTGTTCGTCATGAGCCTTATGTTCTTCACGCCCAGATCTACAAGTATCTGAGCTCCGATACCGTAATCTCTCAGATCGGCCGCATATCCGAGCTCTTCATTGGCTTCAACAGTATCGAACCCGTTGTCCTGAAGATGATAAGCTTTGAGTTTTGCTCTGAGGCCTATGCCTCTTCCCTCCTGGCGCATATAAATAAGTACGCCCCTTCCTTCGGACGCTATCATTTTCATTGCCGTATGAAGCTGATCTCCGCAGTCGCATCTTGAGCTTGCGAAGACATCACCGGTCAAACATTCGGAATGAACTCTGACAAGAACAGGTTCGTCCGTATTGACATCGCCTTTCACAAGCGCGATATGTTCCTGAGAGTCGGTCTTTGAAATGTAATATTTTATTGTAAACTCACCGTAATCGGTAGGAAGCTTTGCCGCAGTTTCGCATTCAATAAGCTTCTCGCTTCTCCTTCTGTATTCTATCAGATCCTGGATCGTACCGAGTTTCAAACCGTGTTTCTTTGCGAACATAACAAGTTCGGGATAGCGGGCCATCGTTCCGTCTTCGTTCATGATCTCGCAAATAACTCCTGCGGGTTCAAGACCGGCAAGCCGTGAAAGATCGACCGCGGCTTCAGTATGACCGGCTCTGACAAGAACTCCGCCCTCTCTCGCAACAAGCGGGAACATATGGCCCGGCCGTGCGAAATCTGACGATAGAGTTTTCTTATCGATCATGGCCTTAATAGTTTTATATCTGTCGAACGCAGATATACCTGTAGTTGTGCCGTGTTTATAGTCCACTGATATTGTGAAATTCGTATGTTTCGAATCTGTATTCTTATCGGTCATGAATTCAAGGTTTTTTTGTTTAGCAATAGCTTCGGTAACAGGCATGCAGATCAGCCCCCTTGCGTATTTAGTCATGAAATTGACTGTTTCAGGAGTTGTTTTTTCCGCCGCTACAAGCAGATCACCCTCATTTTCCCTATTCTCGTCATCAAGAAGGATTATCATTTTTCCTTCTGAAATATCTTTTATCAGATCTTCGATCCTGCTGAACATATTCTAATATCCCAATTCTGTTAATTTTTCGATTGTAAGTCCGGAATCATCCGTTTTTAAAAAATTCTCGATGTATCTGCCAATAATGTCTGTTTCAATATTTATGTTTCTGCTGTTATTCCATTCGCGGACAGTAGTATTCTTTTCCGTATGAGGTATCACTGCGACCCTGAACGAACCGGGCTTTTTTTCGGCGACTGTCAGGCTTACTCCGTCGAGACACACAGAACCTTTAGCCACGATATATTTCATGACATCAGGATCAGCGCTTATCCAGAATTCTCTGCCCATCTTATTAGCCACGGTCCGGATCACTTCACCTTTTCCGTCAATGTGACCCTGAACAATATGGCCTCCGAGTCTGTCGGAAGGTCTTAGGGCAGGCTCAAGGTTCACATAGTCCCCTTTCTTTAATAAACCGATGTTAGTTCTTGATATAGATTCCCTGACTGACTGAACAGTAAAAAAAGAACCATCAGTCTTTGTTATCGTGAGACAAACTCCGTTAACGGCTACTGAATCATCCGGTTTAGCATCGGAGCAGATTTTTTCAGATCTTATTTCGATCTCGAGTCCGTCGCCTGAAGATCTGATGTTTTTAATTATCCCTATATCTTTAATAATCCCTGTGAACATCAGAACTGATCCTCGTCGTCCTCAAATTCACCTCTGTCCTCTCTTTTAGCCCTTTCGATGATGTTCAGTATAATTCCCGAAAGCACGAAAATTATCATCGCGGGAAATAAAAGCGACATCTTAAGCTTAACGATCAGTACGACTATCACTACTATTGAAAGTATCTTCAGATTCCTTACTGCAAAACTCTCGCCCTTCTTAAAGAGCAGAGGAAACCCGTGATACTGGATCCTTGATATCATAAGATAAGATACAACTAGAGAAGTGGCCGTCAGCCACCTGAAATGTTTTATGCCGCCGTACTGTTCAATTTCGAATAAAACGAACGAGATTATAGTCAGGGCGGATGCCGGGGACGGCAGTCCGCTGAATGCGCCTTTTACGGTCGGATCCACAAGCTCGGCGTTAAATCTTGCCAGTCTGATGCTCGCAAAAAGAAGCGGAAAAAAGGAGAATATCATGCTCAGATGACCGAGATCCTCAAGACCCGGGTATCTGTTTATGTAAACATTTTTGTAAAGCATATACATCATAACTGACGGAGCTGCGCCGAAAGTGATCACATCAGCAAGCGAGTCGAACTCTATACCGAAATCGGAAGTGCTTTTTACAAGCCTTGCGACTTTTCCGTCAAAAGCATCGCAGATCCCGCCGAGGATCACGAAATAACACGCTGTTAGATAATCACCGTGGATCGACATTATGATCGACCAGTAACCGAAGAACATGTTCCCTATCGTAAGTGAATTCGGAAATATTGCCATTTTTTTACTCATCAGAATTCCTTATTGAAAAAATTCGCCCAGAACTGTTTCTCCGGCTTTCACTCTATCGCCGATCTTTACTTTCAGATCGCAGTTGATCGGAAGAATTACGTCCACCCTTGATCCGAATTTGATAAGACCGAGCTTCTGACCCTGTTGAACGTCATCGCCTACATCAGCGTAGCAAACTATTCTTTTTGCGATAAGACCCGCAATCTGTTTTACAGTCACCAGATTATTCCCTGATCTTATACCGATAACTGTCTGTTCGTTATATTCAGAAGCTTTATCGTTCCATGCAGCCATGAATTTACCTTTTTTATAATTCACGTATTCTACTTTCCCTTTTACGGGATACCTGTTTACATGTACATCGAACACGCTCATAAAAATAGAGACGATCTGAGATTCTTCCATCCTGTATTCTTCATCGAGGAAATTTTCGACTTTAATAACTTTCCCGTCAGCCGGAGCGATGATAGCTTTATCGTTCTGGGTTTCCATGTCGATAAATCTGTCGGGATCTCTGAAGAACCAGAAAGAGAACAAAAATACGAATGCTCCGAACGCGAACATAACTATAATAATATACTCGATGAAATGCGGATATATCGCCTGAATGGCGAACAGGACTCCGAGACCGATCAGTATATAAAAAAGCTTCTTGATCACGCTTCCGCTTCCGGCAGCCAGTTTATAGCCCATTTTTATCTCCTTTTTTACTGTTTAAAAGATTCAAGGGTCATTACAAGTTTTTTGTAATCTTCGTTCCTGAATACTACGAATTCGATCGAATCCCCTACTTTATAGTCTTTAAGCTCCAGAAGCGCTTTACCCATGTCCCTGAAGCTGTTGATCTTTATATTATCTACTGCAATTATGATGTCCCCTTTCAAGAATCCGGCTTTCTCGGCAGGTCCTCCCCCGCTTATCTCTTTGACCTCGACTCCGGAAATAAGCTCGCTTTCGCCGCTTTTACCCTTCTTATTTTTTAAGACTGCAGAATTGAAATGATCTGCAAGTTTAAATCCGAAATAGAAATTCCTGTCAATAAAGCCTTTTTCGATCAGGGTTTTTGAAATGTTTATTATCTTGCTTACCGGGATCGCGAACCCTATTCCGATACTGCCGCCTGTTCCCGCCGAATAGATCATCGTGTTCATTCCTATAACTTCGCCTTTCGCATTAACTAAAGGTCCGCCTGAATTCCCGGGATTTATGGATGCGTCTGTCTGGATCATGTTCTCATAGAAATGCTTATCAGCAGTATTAAAACCGAAATTTATCTTGAGACCGGACACTACTCCGACCGTTATAAGCGGATTATTCACGTATTCGAAAAGACCGTAGGGATTTCCGAAAGCTATCACCCACTCTCCCCGCACAACGTTTTTATCGCTGCCGAGTTTCGCATAAGAATGATCTTTAACATCGATCTTCAGAACAGCTATATCGCTTCTTTCGTCAGAACCGATTATTTTCGCCTCATACTGTTTTCCTTCCGTTGAAGTCACTATGATCCGCTGCGCGTCGTTTATGACATGGTCGTTCGTTATTATATAACCGTCCGGAGTATATATAAATCCGCTTCCCATACTCGGCACGACCCTGTTTTCGTACTGAGGCGGGAAGAAATTCGAAAAGAAGGGATCGTTGTCGAAGATAGTGCGTACTTTTTCTTTTTTCAATTTAACTACGTTAATACCGACTACTGAGGGACTGATCTCTTCAACGGCTTTCGTGATCGCGCTTTCCTTTTCTTCGCTTATCTGCTGTGTTACAGTCTTTTCTATCGTTACAGGTTTTTTGTCAAGAATGCCTCTGCTCAATCCGTAATAAAGCATTATGAGCGCTACAAGCAGACCTGTGAGTATTCCCTGTATGAAATATTTGAAACCGTGCATTTCCCCTTAACTTCCATTTGTTTCAATTAATGCGTAAATATAATCTTTTAAGTATATAAAAACAACAATAATATTTAACGCGGACGTTCAGCTTTGTTGTCGAGATAATATCTGTAATCGCCTTCCCAGATGTTTATCTTTCCGTGATCGACCTCAAAGACCCTGTTTATGAGTTCTTTTAAAAAATAACGGTCGTGGCTGACCAGAATAACAGTCCCCTCGTATCTTTTCAGCGCGTCAAGAAGTATCACTCTTGATTTGATATCAAGATGGTTCGTCGGTTCGTCCAGTACCAGACAATTGTGCGGAAGTGAAAGAAGATAAGAAAGTATCAGCCTTGCTTTTTCACCTCCCGAAAGAAGTTTTATTTTTTTATAAACTTCATCTCCTCTGAATAAAAAGGAAGCCAGAAGATTCCTGACTGAAGAATCTGTTAACTGAGGAAGTTTCGCCTGTACTTCTTCAAGAACGGTCGCATCGCCGTCCAGCTGTTCAAGCGTGAACTGTCCGAAATAACCAATCGAGATACTGGGTCCGATCACGACCTCGCCTTCAGTTGCAGGCGTCTGACGGCTTATCACTTTCAGAAAAGTAGATTTTCCCGCGCCGTTAACTCCTACCACAGCGATCTTGTTCTGACGCTCCACCATTGCAGTAAGTCCCGAAAATACGTGCTTGACCTTTCCGTCCGGATAAGTCCAGCTTTTTCCGAGATCCTTTATCGAGATAACATCATTACCTCCTCTGGGGATCTCCGGAAGCTCGATCCTTATTTCATAATCTTCCGGTACAAGCTCGACCCGCTCTATCTTTTCGATCTTTTTCACCCTGGACTGAACCTGTGCCGCATGGCTGGCTCTGGCTTTGAACCGGGCTATAAAATCCTCCTCCTTTTTCAACATGCTCTGCTGGCGGGAAAACTCAGCGGCGTTATTTCTTAGAAGAATGGCTTTTTCTCTTTCATAAAAGTCATAATCACCTGAAAAAGTAGTCACTTTGCCGTTCGAAATCTCTATTATCTTTTTTACTATTCTGTTCATGAACTCTCTGTCGTGCGTAGTGAGTAGAAAAGCCCCTTTAAACTTTAATAGCCACTCCTCGAGCCAGATTATGGTTTCCATGTCAAGATAATTCGTCGGTTCATCCATGAGGATCAGATCAGGATCGAGAATAAGAACTTTTGCAAGCGCGATACGCATTTTCCAGCCGCCGGAAAAATATTCTACCGGTTTATCATGGTCTTCAGGGAATATACCGAGCCCTGTAAGTATCTCCTGTGCATTAGTCTCAATTTCGTAACCTCCCAGCGCTTCGAACTCGGCCTGATCCTCACCCATTTTTTCAAGTACTGAATTCATGTCGTCAGTACTTATGGAAGGATCTTCAAGCTTTGTGTGATACTGATGTAGTTTATGAGATAAAATGCTGATCTTTTCATTTCCGGCGATCACTTCTTCGAGAGCGGTTCTTCCCGACATTTCATCCACGCTCTGAGAAAAATAAGCGATCCTGGTATTATTCTGGATGATTATTGATCCTTCATCCGGCTTTAATTCTCCAGTGATCAGCCTGAAGAAAGTAGTTTTTCCCGTTCCGTTCGGTCCGACGAGTCCGATCTTTTCTCCCTGATATATCTGAAAACAGGCGTTCGTGTATAAAGGAACTCCACCCATTGTCTTTGTTACGTTCGATACGCTTATCATTTTTCTCCCTGCTTGTTTTTCAGGCCCCGCAAATTTAATAAATAATTTTGGTATTTCATAAACTTTTTATTTAAATTTACGGCAAATTAAAAGGAGTCGAAAAATGGATCAGGCTTTTAAAGCTCAAGTTCTCGAAGGAATACCGGATAAACTCCCGGAACCCAAACCTTATGATGTATCAGTTAATCATGCGCCGAAAAGAAAAGATATTCTGACAAAAGAGGAAAAGAAACTTGCTCTGAAGAACGCTCTCAGATATTTTGATAAAAAACATCATAAAACCCTTGCTCCTGAATTCCTGGAAGAGCTGAATACTTACGGCAGAATATATATGTACAGACTGAGACCTGATTATAATATATACGCAAGATCGATAGATCAGTTCCCGCACAGATCAGTACAGGCGGCCGCTATAATGCTCATGCTTTCGAACAATCTGGATCACGCTGTCGCTCAGCATCCGCACGAGCTAATTACTTACGGCGGTAACGGAGCGGTTTTTCAGAACTGGGCACAATACAGGCTGACAATGAAATATCTTGCAGAAATGACAGATGAGCAGACCCTGGTTATGTATTCAGGACACCCTATGGGTCTCTTTCCTTCCCACAAAGACGCGCCGAGGGTTGTCGTTACCAACGGCATGGTCATTCCGAATTATTCCAAACCCGACCACTGGGAAAAATTCAACGCGCTCGGAGTTTCGCAGTACGGTCAGATGACGGCAGGATCATATATGTACATCGGCCCGCAGGGTATCGTTCACGGAACAACGATAACTGTACTTAACGCGGGAAGAATGATAGATAAAAACGGTCTGGGAGGAAAATTGTTCGTATCTTCAGGACTCGGGGGTATGAGCGGGGCACAGGCAAAAGCGGCTGTTATTGCAGGAGCTATAGGCGTGATCGCTGAGATCAATCCGAAAGCAGTTCAGACCAGACATTCTCAGGGCTGGGTTGATGAAGTATATGAAGATCTTGATAAACTTCTTAAAAGAATTGAAAAAGCAAAAAAGAATAAGGAAGCAGTTTCGATCGCATATCAGGGCAACATTGTTGACCTCTGGGAAAAGTTCACAGAAAAAAACATAAAGGTCGAGCTGGGTTCCGATCAGACATCCCTGCATAATCCGTGGGCAGGCGGATATTATCCTGCCGGACTTTCTTTTGAGCAGTCCAACAAAATGATGGCGTCAGATCCTGATAATTTTAAAAAGAAAGTTCAGGAAAGCCTCAGAAGACAGGTCGCTGCGATAAACAAGCTCACCGCAAAAGGAATGTATTTCTTCGATTACGGTAACGCGTTCCTGCTTGAATCTTCAAGGGCAGGCGCGGATGTTATGAAAAAAGACGGCACATTCAGATATCCTTCATACGTTCAGGATATAATGGGGCCGATGTGTTTCGATTACGGTTTCGGACCTTTCAGATGGGTATGCACATCTTCTAAACCTGAAGATCTCGATAAGACTGATAAAATAGCAATGAATGTTCTTGAAAAGATCGCGAAAACGTCGCCTGCTGAAATTACTCAGCAGATGAATGATAATATAAGATGGATTAAGGAAGCTAAAAAGAATAAGATGGTCGTAGGTTCTCAGGCAAGGATACTTTACGCGGATGCTGAGGGCAGGATGAAGATCGCAAAAGCCTTCAATGACGCTATTAAAAAGGGCGATATTTCTGCTCCGGTAGTGCTTGGAAGAGATCATCATGATGTGTCCGGTACTGATTCACCTTACAGAGAAACTTCAAATATTTATGACGGCTCGCAGTTCACGGCCGATATGGCTATTCAGAACGTTATAGGAGACTCGTTCAGAGGAGCGACCTGGGTTTCGATCCATAACGGCGGCGGAGTAGGATGGGGCGAAGTTATAAACGGCGGATTCGGAATGGTTCTGGACGGTTCAAAAGATGCCGAAAAAAGGTTGAAATCCATGCTTTTCTGGGATGTCAACAACGGAATCTCGAGAAGAAGCTGGGCGAGAAACGAAGGAGCAGTATTCGCGATTAAAAGGGCCATGAAGGAAAATCCTTCACTTAAGGTCACTATACCGAATTTCGCTGACGACAGCCTGATTTCAAAACTCGTTAAATAAATTCACGTTATAAATAAAAAAAGCGGTTGTAAAGCCGCTTTTTTTATTTAAGTAATTTCTAGTACTCCAAAAACCCTTTTAGAGCTTCCTTCATCCAGAAATGATCTTCAACTCCAGATGTTTCACGGGCAGAATGCATCGCCAGCATCGCATTACCGACATCAACAGTACGTACACCGAGATTGGAAGCTATCATTGAACCTATTGTTCCTCCACCTCTCACATCTGCCCTGTTGACAAATTTCTGATAAGGTATCTTTCTTTCGTTACATATCATTTCAAAAACCGCGGATGATTCGGCGGTCGTTGCATAATTCGTATTCGCATTTATTTTGATGACCGGTCCTTTATTCATGTAAACTTTATTCATGCTGTCAAACTTTCCGGCGTAGTTCGGGTGAAATGCGTGAGCTCCGTCCGCGCTGATATAATAAGACCGTGCAACAGATCTTAGCAGATCCTCCCTGCTGAAATTTACAAGCCTTTCAAGAAAATCCTCACTGAACGATGATTTTCCGCCGTTAGTCGTCGATGAACCCACTTCCTCATTATCGTAAAGCGCTATAACCAGGGTCGCGTCTGATGGTTCTGCTTCGAGAAATGCTTCAAGAGACGCATGAACCATTGCCTTATTATCTAGTCCGCGGTTCATGATGAACTCGTTTCCGATGCCGCAAATCTCTCCTTTCTGATAAGGATACAACTCAAGATCATAATTTAGGATATCGGATGTTTTTATCTTGAGCTTACCGGCAATCATTTCTATGATGAATTCATCGTTTACAGACTTGTCGGTCAATCCGACTACAGGCACAAGATGTTCCTGCGGATTCAATTTGAACGATTCGTTAACATCTCTGTTGTAATGTATCGCTAGCTGCGGGATCAAAAGTATCGGTTTTTCCATATCAACGAGTCTGATCTCATAGGTTTTACCTTTTTTTACTACGACTTTACCCGCCAGAGAAAGCTCTCTGTCGACCCAGCTCGGAAATATCGGACCGCCGTAAACTTCGGTCGTAAGCTGAATATATCCGTCTTTTGTAAAAACCGCTTTAGGTTTCAGCTTGAATGAAGGCGAGTCGGTATGAGAACCGATTATTCTGAATCCTGAATCCTTCGGGGATTTTTTTCCGCATATTCCGGCGATCAGAGCAGATTCGTGCTTGATCACATAAAATTTATCGCCTTTTTTTAATTTCCATGAATCCGTTTCGTAAAGTCTTGAAAAACCGTTAGCGATCAGCTTTTTCTCTACTTCTGCCACACAGTGCGAAGGGGTTTTAGAAGCGTCAATGAACTGGTTAAGATCCAAAGCAAGTTTCAGCATTTCTTTTTTACTCATCTGTCAGCCTTTTTATTTTAATATTAACATTTTTCTTGATACGACCGAGCCGTCATCTTTCTTAAAAGAGTAATTATAAATCCCTGAAGATAACCCTTCAGCTTTGAATTCCATAGTGTGTCTGCCTTTATTGTAGAATCTGCTCTCTCCGCTGTTAACAACTTTGCCGCTGCAATCCGTAATAATTAGTTTTAGATTAGAATCTTCAGCGACTGTAAAATCGATTGTAGTAGAAGGATTGAAAGGATTCGGATAGTTCTGTTCAAGCGTGATCTTTAGAGGTATTCTCATATCCTCCCCGCCGATCCCCAAGCATGAAACCAGTTTTACATTCACTTCAGTCGCTTCTCTGAAAGCTCCCGTTTCGTCAGTTACGATTATATTTTCTATCGTCTGGGGGTTGTAATTCTCTGCCGAAACTGTCATCGTATATGTACCGGACTTAAGGATTCTGTAATAATCGCCAATGTCCGGGTCTGTGAAATACTGCTTGCTGATCCCTGCGATCTCAATTGTAGCGTTTAAAGGTTCCCCAGTAACTGAATCAGTCACAGTCCCGAAAATACCCTTATGAGCTGCTGACAGATACCACATCATAGCCTCCCTGTTGTCTGCCCAGAATCCGGGAATAGCTGAATAAGCAGGCCATTTCGTGTTGCTTATCTCGAGGGTAATATCGAGACAATTGTGATATCTGTAATTCCAGTCCTGCATACCTCCGTCTATGGTGTACCAGACGCAGCCGTTAGTTATTCCGTCTGTAAAAGAACCGTTAAACATCGGCGAGTTCCTGACTGAATAATTATATGCCATCCATGTTACGTGCGGATCGTCCGGGCAGGCGGCGTATGAGTAGTTAGGCACTCCGAAATCCTTGTCGTAGAGATAGTTCGCCACTAAAGCACCGCCGTGATAGTTCGTTGAGAGAACGAAATTGTGCTCTTTAGTCCATTTGATGATAGCATCTATCTCTGGCAGCACCGCTGCGTTTACGCTGTCCGCATCGTAATATGTTCCTTCGGGAAAATTCCTGTTGAGATCATAACCGTTGGCGTTATATCTTGAATTGTTTGCCATTCCGTCCGGATTCATTAAAGGCATTATATAAAGTTCAGTATTATCAACTAAGAATCTCATCGTATCGTTCTCAGCCGCATAGCCTTTTAAAATATTCTCTATAAGGAGCATCTCCATTTCCATGCCTGTAACTTCATCACCGTGCATCGTTGATATCAGCTTGACTTCGGGTTCGGCTTCTTCAACTTCAACACTGTCGGTTATCTTAAGCGCCCACATCGGTCTTCCCTGAACCGATGTCCCGATCTGAAGCCTTTTACATATTGACGGGTGTCTGTTCTGCCAGATAAGCATCGAATCTCCGATAGCCTCATTGTACCTGTAGCCTGCTTTTGAAATGATTAGAGGCTTCCATTCGGTCTTATAACCGGAATTCGCTATTTCGCTAAACTGATCTTCGTTAACGTACACAGTGATTTTCCCGTTGAGCACTGCACCGTTTGGTCCCAGGCTCGATCTGTCGATATCTATGCCTCGGGAAGAAAGAAAGCTCAGATCCTTATCTGAACTTATATATACTTCGGCATATTCATATTTTACAGCTTCAGCGTAAACAAGCGCTGCTGAAAACAGAAACCACAGTAATATACTTTTCATTAGTTTCTCCTATAACTGTCTGAGCGAATCGACGAAGACAGTTTTTGAATTTGTTTTTTCATCTCTTTTCTTGATGATCTTTGCCGGAACGCCTGCTGCGACCATATCATCCGGTACATCTGAAGTAACCACCGATCCCGCGGCTATTACAGCGTTGTTTCCTATACTAACGCCTTCCAGAACTACAGCGTTTGCGCCTATCATCACATTATCTCCTATTGTTACAGGCTGAGCTGAAGGAGGCTCGATAACTCCGGCAAGAACAGCTCCCGCTCCGATATGGCAGTGTTTTCCGATTAACACGCGCCCGCCTACAACAACATTCATGTCTATCATCGTGTTGTCACCGATCACTGCACCGAGATTGATAACAGCTCCCATCATAATTACGCAGTTTCTTCCTATCTCAGCTGTATCTCTGATTATAGCTCCGGGTTCGATCCTGCAGTTGAGATTTTTTGTGTCAAGAAGCGGGATCGCTGAATTACGCCTGTCGCTTTTTATATGATGATCGTAAATCTTCTTTTTGTTCTGGTCAAGCATCTGCTTTACAATATCCCAGTCGCCGAAAACAGTCCCGAATTCTTCGTTTCCGAAGAACTTAAGGTCTTTGAAATCTATCTCTTTCATATCCCCCCTGATCATCACTTCGACCGGAGTGGTTTTCTTCGATTTTGATATCATATCTATTAGTGCCTGTGTATCCATAAATTTTTCCCGTCCGAATTAAACATCTGAATATGCTATTTTTTTTGCATTTTAGCAATTCTAAAATTTATATAAAAAGAAAAAGCGCAAAATTGCGCTTTTTCAGTAATCGGTCAGCTTGAATATTATTTCAATTCAACCTGGTAGGGCATCATCATAAATATAGTTTCATCCGAAGAAAGCAGATCGTAGATTTCGCTGTTTTTGAGTTTGTCCAGCATTTCAATATCCAGCTTGTCGGCGAAAACATTCAATGCTATGTCTCCGAATGAGAATTCGCTGAATTTCGTATATATTTTAACTGAATTATTATGCTCAAGATCGACTTTTACTTTTTCCGCAGCGTATTTTACAGCATCGTTAAGATCGCCGATCTCATCGATCAGTCCGATCTCGAGAGCATCTTCTCCTGCCCATACTCTGCCTTCTGCTATCTTATCAATCTCATCAAATGATTTTTTTCTGGCATCGGCTACTTTTTCCACAAATCCTTTGTAGAACGAATCAATGTGCATCTGCATAAAATCCGTTTCATCCTGATTAAGATCCTCATACCACGACTGAACCGCGAATTTGTTCTTTCTGATCTTCTGAGTATTTATGCCGACTTTGCCTAGAAGTCCGTCAACAGAAGGAACTAGACCGAACACTCCAATCGATCCGGTCAGAGTGGTTTTATCCGCGAAAATCCTGTCTCCGTAGCAGGATATCCAGTAACCGCCTGAAGCCGCCATGCTGCCCATCGATATGATTACCGGTTTTTTATTTTCTTCCTGAGCCAGTTTAAGTTCGGTCAGTATAAGATCCGAAGCGAGTCCGCTTCCTCCGCCCGAGTCGACTCTGAAAACGATAGCTTTAACGTTTTTATCCTTTCTTGCTTTTCTGATAAGCTCGGCTGTAGTATCGCTTCCCATTCTTTCGCCCGATAAAAATCCCCCGCCCGAGCTTTTGCCTGTCATAATTGAACCGGTAGCGTAAACAATAGCAACCTGACGGTCTAACATGGCTGACCACTGCGAATCTTCGGTTTTTAGCTCGAAATACAGTTTTGAGCTTACGATCTTAGCTTTATCATTCTCGTCTTTGCGTACTGCTTTTTCCAGCTTATCTTCGATTATCAGTTCGTCAACCATTTTATTTTCCAGTGCCGTCTTCCCTGTATAAAACGGTACTCTGTTCATAAGATCATTCAGCTGTTCAACGGTCATCTTCCTACCTGATGATACGCAGGCTTTCATATGATCGTCTATACGTGTAATAAATTTATCAATCTGCTCTAGGTTTTCAGCACTGGCCTGTTCCTGCGTGAAAGGCTCAACTGCGCTTTTGAATTTACCGTGCCTGATCGCCTGCATTTTAACACCGAGCTTGTCAAGAATACCCTTGAAGAACATCAGCTCTGCACCCATTCCCTCAAATGCGAGTTCGCCTTCCGGATACATATAGATCTTATCCGATACTGACAGAATATAGAATCCGGACTGCGAAGCTGTAACGAAGTAAGAGTAGATCCTTTTGCCGGAATTTTTAAAATCAACAAGCGCGTTCCTCAGCTCTTCTCTTTGCGCGAATGTCATTTTATAATTTTTGCTTTTAATGAGTATCGCAGCTACCTCTTTATCGTCCTTGAGTTTATTGATCTGCCCTATAAGCTCACGTGCGCTCTTACCTCTTCCTCCGAAGATCCTGCTCAGGAAATTTTTCGATGTCTCTTCCTTATATTCTCCTTCGAGTTCGATCTCGATTATCTTGGAATTTTTGAGTTTGAAAAAAGACGGCGGAGCTATATCTCCGAATTCAATAAAATTGAGATAACTGTCTGAATCCTCGTATTTAAACCCTCTTGTTCCCGCAGTAGTATTATTCAGCGAAAGCGAGAATCCGAATTCATAAACAGGATCGAAGTCGTCATTGTTCATCCGGGCAGTATAACCGCCGTTTAGATTTATACCTTTTATGATCTCCGTTGATGCGCCTATAGTATAATACGAATCTTCAATATTATCTTTATCGAAAGAAATATCGCCTTCGACAGTTAGCTTATTGTCACCGAAAGGTCTGATTGCCAGTCCGATATTCGAATTTACGGGTAGTGTATTACTTTCCCAGATGTTTTTCACATTACCGGCAATAGAAAAGTACTTCAGCGGCCTTATGGTTAGTGAAAGATCAAGCTCCGGGTTAAGAATACTTCCTGAAAACCATCTTATAGCGCTTCCCGTATAATAACCAGGGATCACTTCAGAACCGGTCGCAAAAACATAGGATTCAAGATCATCCCTGTCTTTGAAATATGAAAAGCCTATTGTGCCGAGATTTATACCTAATCCTAAACCTTTTTCCACATCACCGTCGTACTCATCGAAAATGAACAGTCTTGCTCCGGGTTCATACCCTAATAGAGACGGGTTCAGGAACATTTTTAATCCGCTCTGTTCCGAAGCCATCCCTCTGAATCCGGTCGTCTGACAGAATAGAGATGCGGCAAGGATTAGAAGGGCTGCTATTGTTTTTTTCATAAATATCTCCGAATTAATTTTATTACTTAGACCCGCGTATTTAAAAAAGTTGTCATTTGATCTTATTGTTCGTTATCACTCTTACAGCCGAGCTGTTTTCTATCATTACTGATTCATTACATTTGCTTGAACTGTAAATATCGCCGTCAAGTTCGAAAATACAATTCTTCTTCGGATAGATAATATATTTATTTTTTTTCATACTGCTGTAAAACCTGGGATCAGCAAATGTGAGAGCTGCACGCGCCGGAATATCTATTATACTTCCTCTTTCGATAAAAAAGAACTGAAGCCCAGCTTCCTGATTGTTCTTTTTAAGGAATCTGAATTTTGACATATAAACTTTTGTATTGATGAAAAATCCGGCGAATATTATTCTTTCCTTTGTTTCTCTCTCTAAAAGTATGCGGCAGAATTTATACGAAGGGAACAGCCTTATCGTATCATAAAAATACCCCGCAAGGGAATTGGTTTTTCTGTTGGATAGTATATGGGACGTAAATCCGAAGCTGCAGTTGAAAAAAGCCCGTTCGCCGTTGATAGTAGCATATCTGATCTTTTCGGTTTTAGCTTCTTTGATTATTTGAACAGCTTTCTTAAATCCTTTTTTCAGATTAAGAGAACCGATCATGTTGTTTCCCGTACCTACCGGGATCACACCGAGCAGTACCTTTTTCTGAAGTCCTTTGTCGTGAACGAACTGAAGGCAGGCGTTTACAGTCCCGTCGCCTCCGACCGCACAGATCGTATCGTTCCTTCTGATCTTCTTATGGTCCAGATCAATGAGGACTTTATTGTCCGTTAAAACCGTATTTATGAATTCATAGTTGCCAAATTGCTGATCGAGCTCTGATTTAAGCTCGGTGATCTTTTTAGCCGAATAGTTTCCGGAATATTTATTAACAACAAGATATAGCATTCAGGAAATATAAACAACATTGTGTTCTTATGAAATAAAAAAAGGGAAGGCTGACCTTCCCTTTCAATACTTTGTGCATGAAAACGGTTATTTTTTCTTTGCAGAAAGAATTCTGTACATGCCGGTTCCGCATTTTGCGCAAACACCTTTAAGAGCCGGTCTTCCGTTTTTCATTTTTACTTCTTTAGCGTTTTTGAATTCGCTTTTTGCTCTGCATTTTACGCAGTAACCTGTTAGTTTTTTTTCTGCCATTTTTCTCTCCTTTTTTTTGTTTTTGTTTGTTGTTTCCTCACAACTTAGCCTTGATAAGAACAATTTATATACTGCGTATACGTTTGTCAAGAGAAAAATTCACTTTTTTTTTGTGCGAGAATTATGCTTATAACGTCCCTTTATCAGTGTTTTTTTTTTTAATATTTCTTAATTTAGCTACAAAAAATGCCTGATTTCCATTTTTTAACATAAACAGTTTATCGACAATCCTTTCACAAAAAAAATAAAATATTTTTCAGAAAACATTTTTTTTGTTAACAAATTGTTAATAACTTTTTTAAAAAATCATTTGTCCGATATTGCATTTTCCGTCGTGTCTGAAATGAAAAAATATTTGATGTTTTACTTCAAATTATTTTCTTGAAAAAAGAAATATCAAACACTATATTTAATGCCCGCGCTTAATTCATTAATTAATATAATAAGAACATTAAGCCGAAAAGCGCGTATAAACACGCTGAAAGGAGAAAATTATGGGAAAGAAGAAAATACTGATAATCACTACCGGAGGTACAATATCCATGAAAGCCGGATCTGACGGTGTGGTTCCTTCGCTTACCGGTAATGAGATAGTTAAACTTCTGCCTGAAATTGATAATTATGCCGATATTAGTCTTTTTGAGTTCAGCAACATTCCCAGCCCTATGATGACACCTCAGAAAATGTTCGAACTTTCAAGACTGGTCTCAGAACGAATTGATCATTTTGACGGAGTTGTAATTACACACGGGACAGATACTATAGAAGAAACTTCATATCTGCTCTTCCTTACCCTGCAGACCAAAAAGCCGGTGATCTTTACGGCGGCAATGAGATCGAACGAAGAAACCGGACTTGATGGTCCGCGAAATCTTTTCAACGCAATCAGGGTAGCTGCAAGCGATAAAAGCTACGACCGCGGCGTAATGCTTGCTGTTAACGACGAGATATTCAGCGTGAGAGAAGTTTATAAATCATCAACAAGCAAGATCAATGCTTTCGACGCGCCGAATTACGGAATGCTTGGCATGATCGACGTTGACGATATAATTTATTACAGAAAATCTGAATTCAGATATAAATTTAAGACTGAACGGATCGAAACTAATGTCGACCTGATAAAGATGTGCGCGGGAATAAGTCGCAAGTTCATAGATTATTCGGTAAATACCGGCGTAAAAGGAATAATAATAGAAGCTTTCGGCAGAGGGAACGTCAATCCGGAAATGAAAGCCGGGATAGTTGAGGCGATAAAGAAAGGAATACCTGTAGTAATAACTTCCAGAGTGCCCAACGGAAGAGTACTGGGAATATACGGTTACGAAGGCGGAGCAAAACAACTCGAAGACAATGGAGCAATAATGGGATATGATCTGAACAGCGAAAAAGCGAGACTTAAGCTCATGGTTCTGCTCGGACTCGGCAAAACTGTTGACGAAATAAGAGAAATCTTTAAAGAAGACAGAGGCTAATCTTAAAATGCGGGATATTTTCAACAGCAGAATATTTATCAGGTTATCTCTGATCCTTTACATGATCGTAATCTTCACTTTATCATCGCTTACATTCAAAGATACCGGCAGTGGATTTATGCTTAATGACAAGCTGATACATTTCACAGAATATGCTATACTGGGTTTTCTACTGATGAAGTATTTCAGCATAAACAGATTCAAAGACATTAATATATCCTCTTTCCTGACCTTTATAACAGGAGCATTATATGCTGCCTCGGATGAGATACATCAGGGCTTTGTGGGATATTTTGGAACGGGCATATTCGGCGGTTTAAGAGATCCCGATCCTCTCGATTTTTTGGCTGACGTTGCGGGTATATCTTTTATTATCCTTATATTTCTACTCATGCACAGAAGAATGCTTTTAAAAACAAACTTGCAGGAATAAAATGATCACAAATGAAAAAAAAGTCACTCGATTTACAGGAGCTGCAGTTCTGCTTCTTAGCCTTGTGGTTTATCTTATGACAGTGGCAGACACCACGTCTTTCTGGGACTGCGGAGAATTCATAACTACTTCGTACATCCTCGGCATACCTCACCCGCCCGGAGCGCCTTTTTATCTGATGCTGGGCAGACTTTTTTCCATGATGCCCTTCGGAGATGATATCGGATACCGCGTAAATCTCATTTCGGTATTCTCGAGCGCGGTTACAGTACTATTGCTATATCTTATCAGCGCAAGGCTGATAAGGAACTGGCGCGGCGCTGCTATAGACAACTATGATCTGTTCATTATTCATGCAAGCTCAGCTATAGGAGCACTGACTTTTGCCTTCACTTACACGTTCTGGTTCAACGCCGTTGAAGCGGAAGTATATGCACTAAGCATGTTCTTTACCGCAATAATAATATGGCTTACACTGGTCTGGACCGAAAAACATAATGAACCGGACTCTGCAAAATACCTACTTATTATGATGCTTCTGGTAGGACTCGGAACAGGAGTACATCTCTTGAACATTCTGACACTGCCTGTAGCTGTTTTTATTATGTGGTACTACGACAGAAGAACAGCCATGATCGTGGGCGCGGGAGTATTTATTTCTATTCTTGTTCTTTTCGCGGTTCCTTTAGACTGGAAGATCTATTCCCTTTTCATATTTTTTATACTGATAATTATATTCCGGAGAATGGAGAACAATGAAGATATTTCGCTCGTGTTCATAATGCCTCTCCTTCTTATACTCGGATATTCGACCTATCTGATGATCTTTCTAAGAGCTGGTCTTAATCCCCCTATTAACGAGAACGATCCTTCCAACTGGACAAGAATGCTCGCCTATCTTAACCGCGAGCAGTACGGTGATGAAGAGCAGCTTAAGAACGCTGTGACGCTCTTCTTCGGAAACCCTAACAGAAAGTATCTTGAATCGCTCGAAAAGATCGGAGCTGTTGCAGGCTCATCGGACGATCCGTGGAAAGGTCACTGGGCATTTTTCTGGAAATACCAGATAGTCGATATGTATATCAGATATTTCAACTGGCAGTTCATTGGAATGAATATAAATAAGATAAACTCCGTTGTAACTCTCGACGGTCTTTACGCGGTACCTTTTCTTGCGGGATTATGGGGAGCGCTTCATCACTTTTTCAAAGACTGGAAAAAGGCTGCAGCGCTTATGGCTCTGTTCGTTATAATGAGCCTCGGACTTGTGATATACCAGAATCAGGATTTTATGCAGCCGAGAGAAAGGGATTATTTTTATGTGGGCTCGTTCTTTATTTTTTCAATATGGATAGGGTTCGGTGTAGCTTCAATACTCGAAACTCTAAAAGAGAACCGCATATATGCAAAGCTGATAATGCCCGTCGCTATCATAGCGCTTATAATCCCTGTAATGGAACTTAAGGCTAATTATTTTATAACTGACAGAACTGGGAACTTCGTAGCTTGGGATTATTCAAAAAATATTCTCGAAAGCTGTGACGAGAACGGGATCCTTTTCACTAACGGCGACAACGACACTTTCCCCGTCTGGTATCTTCAGGAAGTGGAAGGCATTAGAAAAGATGTCCAGGTAGTAAATCTTTCTCTTCTGAACACCGGCTGGTATATAAAGCAACTCAAAGAGAAAATGCCTGATTATATCAGATATACCGATCAGCAGATAGCAGAATATTTCGATCAGCATTTGATGACTTCCGAAGGATTTATGAGAAGATACTGGCCTCAAGAAAGATCTCTTCAGCTGTCTGCGAAAGATAATAAAGGCATTATCGAATGGAAGCTCGGACCGACAATGAAGATCCCGGTTCAAAATAAAGCTGAAGGATTTCTTAAGATACAGGACCAGATGGTTCTCGAGATTGTGGCTTACAACGCTCAAATGAACTGGAAAAGACCTGTTTATTTCGCAGTAACGGTTGGCAGTTCGAATTTTATTGGTCTTGACGAATGGATGCGTATGGACGGTCTCTGTTTTAGAGTAGTAGATTACAAAGCAGATAAAGGGATCGAACCGCCGGTGGTTTATGACAGAATTCTTGGCAGATATCTGACCGCATACAGAAATCTTAATGATCCGGGCATATTCTATGACGACAACATCCAGAGGCTGGTACAGAATTACAGAAGCGCGTTTTTACAGCTTGCTCTGTATTACGACGAACTGGAGGTCAATCCCGAATCAGAAGCGAACGATCCGGCACTGGATTTTATGAAAAACTATACGTTCGATGAATTCAACGACTTTTCGATCAATGATAAAAAGAAGTACCTTCTATTAAAGATGGAAGAATTTATACCCGCGAAAGTCATTCCGATCACAAATGAGATGGTAGTTGCTGAACTGGCAGGTATGTACGCCGACATAAACGAAACGGAAAAGGGATTGGAACTTTTGAAATCTATTGATATAAAATCCATGTCACTAAATAAAAAACTCAGATTCCTGCTGCATTCATCTTCAAGAGGATATAAGGAATACGGAAGTTCGATCCTGTTTCAGATATTAACCGAAATCGAAGCTCTTCCTGAATCACGCTCTAAATACGAGAAATACCTTGAAATGTACGCGGGTTTCTCAAAGTTGAACGAACCGGAAATGAAACAGCTGATATTCGAAAAAACAGTTGTAAAATTGGCTTCGGTTCAGAATATAGAACTTCGAAACTCTATGTTCAAGGAATTCGCGGTTCTTTGCTATCAGAGCGGGGACAAACAGAATTCGGTAACTGCTCTGAATAAATACATCGAGATCAACCGTACAGATCTTGAGGCTGTAGACCTTCTGTGCCAGATCCATACTATGTCCGCTGACTACGATAAAGCTCTCGAAATGGTAAATGTCTTCCTTTCGATAAAACCCGGTGATGAAGAATACACTGCTATGAAAGCTGAACTTGAAATGAAAAAAGCCGGAGCCGGACTTAGCGTTGAAAAGTAAGATCTCAAAATATGTCAAGATCGCGGTATCTGTAATTCTGATCTTTTACCTGTTTTATTATCTTGTCGATTTCAGAAGCCTGATTTCGATCGTATATAACGTTAAAATTGGTTATATCGGACTGTCGGTCGTTTTTTTCATCATGTCCGTAGCGGCGGCAGCATACAGATGGGAATATGTCATCAGGATCCAGAATAAGAAAATGCCTTTTGCGGACAGCTTCAGAGAATATTTCATCGGTATGTTCTTCAATAATTTTCTGCCCGGCTCGATTGGCGGTGATGTTGTAAGGATAGTCGGGGCAGCGAAAGTAATAAATTCAAAGGAAGTAGCGCTTTCATCCGTTTTCGTAGAAAGAGTCATAGGGCTGATATCGCTTCTTACGATCGGTATTATGGGATTTATGTTCCTGGGGATCGAATCAGGACCGGGATACATGAGCATAAGTCTCATACTTCTTACTACTCTAATACTAATTCTTGCTGCGGTTCTTAATCCGAGATCGAATGAAGCGGTCTGCGGCTTGATCTCAGATTATCTGCCTGCAAAGATCGGAGAGACAGTCACAGGATATTTAAAAGATTTCTCAGGTTATTCATCATCGTTTTTAAAACTTTTCTATGTATTTCTGATTTCATTCGGATTTAAAATATTCGACGGTTTCTTCGTTTATTTCGTTCTGAAAAGCGTTGGAATAGAGCTTACATATGCTCACGCAGTCGCACTGTTCTCTATTATTAATGTAATCAAAATGATCCCCGTATCTTTTAACGGACTTGGGTTGAGTGCTGTTTCGTGGGTTTTTATACTCAAAAGTTTCGGAATAAGTGAAAACCTTGCAGCTTCAGTCGATTTTTTAACAGTATCGATTTCGCTCATTATCAGCGGTTACGGCGGATTTTTATATTTTATCGGACCTAAAAAAGAAAAAGGGCCGGATTGATCCGGCCTTAAATTTTATATGAACGCTTTATCTGATTTCCACCGAACCTATCATATTCTTATTCTGAAGAAGATGGATGAGCTCGTTCCTGTCAACAGCTTTGTCCAGTGCCTCCTCAATTGAAATAGTTCCATCTTTGATAAGCTCCATGAACGATTCGTTCATAAGTTTCTGGCCCTGCTGCTTGCCTACCTCCATGATCGAAGGTATCTGGAAATTTTTGCATTCTCTTATAAGGTTCGATACAGCGGAAGTAACTACAAGAGTTTCGTAAACTGCGACCCTTCCCCCCTCCTGCTTTTTACAAAGCATCTGAGACACTACACCGACCAGGGAATCAGCTAACATCGCTCTTATCTGATTCTGCTGATTGGATGGGAACTGGTCTATTATCCTGTCTACCGTTCCGACAGCAGTATTTGTATGCAGTGTACCGAAAACTAGATGTCCGGTTTCCGCCATTTCTATCGCTATGCTGATCGTTTCAAGATCCCTCATCTCGCCGACAAGGATAACGTCCGGGTCTTCCCTCAACGCTGCCCTGAGGGCTCTTTTAAATGACTGGGTGTGAACGCCGACCTCCCTCTGATTTATCAGACAGGACTGGTTCTTATGCACGAACTCTACAGGGTCCTCGATCGTAATTATGTGCTTTCTGTAAGTTCTGTTAACGTAATCCATAAGCGCGGCGAGAGTTGTTGATTTTCCGGAACCTGTAGGCCCTGTTACAAGAATAAGCCCCTTGGGAAGATCGCACAGTTCTATGATCTTGGGCGGTATCTTTAATACTTCAGGCGGTAGGATCTTGAAAGGGATCTGTCTGAAAACGGCTCCTACGCCTCTGTGATCCCTGAATATATTCGCCCTGAACCTGCATAAACCCTCTATCTCATAGGCATAGTCAGAATCATTTGTAGTCTTAAATTCATCTATATTCTTTTTCGGTGTAACGTAATTAATTATCGGCCACATATCGTCTTCCGTTACTTCGGGAAAATCATCAAGCTCGATCATATCTCCGTCCAGTCTGAGCATAGGCTTTGTGCCTGTACAGATGTGAAGGTCAGATGCTTTATTTTCTATCATATATCTCAAAAGATCGTCGATATTTATACCTCCGCCCTGCTGTTCGGTCTGCAGTCTACCTGCTCCTGCGACTTCGTTCGATCCTGCAGAACTGCTTTTAGCCTGAGGAGATGCACTTTGTGCGGATGCTTTTGCCTGAGCCGCCGGCTGTTTCCCGGAATCGAAAACTATCGAATTAAGAGTACGTCCGACTTTAACCGCCTTTCCTTCGAAATTAAAGCTTGATGAGTCTCCGAAAAAATCGTCGCATTCAGATTTCATCGCATCCAGTTCATTCTCGCTCAGCGGAGCCTGAGTAAGTATCTTTTTCTGACCGTTTATGACAAGATATATGGGTTCGCCTATGTTAAGAACGACTTTCTCGGCTTCTTTCGCGATCATCATTTTTAAAAGTTTTTCTATGTTGCTCATAATACTTCCACCTTATTGATTTTATTCTTGTTAATATACACTTTGTGATTATTTCTCAAAAAAGTAAGAAAAAGCCTTTCGCTGTTTAAAAAATCCACAGCTCTCGATCTGTTGCCCGGAAGCTCTTCATGTATCTTAAATTCCATTTTCTCTCCGGTAATGAACTGAATGCATAAGTCTTCTTTCTGCATCTGGGTTTCATCCTGATCGGTTTCAGTCACATAAAATATAGAATCAACGTTGAGTATCGCGAAAGTTTCCTGGCCGTTAGGTATCATGGCGGGAATGAATTTCGATCTGTCGTTTAGCACTTCAAGAACTGTTTCCTCACCGGAATGATAGGCTGAAAATTTGTTTAGAAAAAGGATCATTTTCGTGATCTTAATTATTCCGCCGTCCTTGAATGCGATCTCTACTTCTTTTCTTAATTTCGGTATATTCAGTTCTTCCATATACGCTCCGATTTTTATTTTTTAAAGCTTTCGATGAGTTTTTTGTAGTATGCGAACCCTGCAGCCATCGCTTTTTCGTCAGGATTATACGCCTTGTTATGAAGACCGAAATTCATGTTTGTATCGTTTCCTGCGCCGAGCCAGGCTATCGCTCCAGGAACAGCTTCAAGCATAAACCCGAAGTCCTCTCCGGTCATTTTCTTTTCGCATTCTGTCACTTTTATGTTCTTACCGAAATCCGTGCTGCTGATCCTGTCTGCGATATCCGGATTGTTTAGAGCAGGTATGTATTCTGAATGGATTATCAGTTTCGATTTAAGTCCGAAAGCTATCGAGACCGAACTGCACATGTCTTTGAGCTTATTTTTTATGACTGAAAGGTCATCCTTATAATACGATCTGGCGGTTCCTTTTATTACAGCCTGTGAAGGCAGAATGTTTGCAGCTTCACCCGCATGGATCATTCCTATAGAAAGCAGATTTTCGTGTACCGGATCTAAAAATCTGGGTTCGATAGTATTTAAAAGAGTCACAAGCTGTGCTGCGGCTGTTATCAGGTCGCTGTTCTGATGCGGTACCGCCGCATGGCCTCCTTTACCTTCGAGAATGATCTCGAACTCGATGGTACCGGCGAACATTTTTCCGTTATTAAGCGCTATCACACCTACAGGGAATTCGTTCGTATTATGCAGAGCGTATATCTCTTTAACTTTGAACTTGCTGAACAAGCCCTCCTTTACCATAAGCTCGCCGCCCCCGAATCCTTCTTCGGCTGGCTGAAAAATCAGAAGGATATTTTTTTCGGGGCGGGTTTTCCCTATCCACTCCGCAAGTGTGAGAAGCATGCTCATGTGTAGATCGTGGCCGCAGGCATGCATGAATCCGTCATTTACAGACGAGAATTCCAGTCCTGTTTCTTCTTTTATCTTTAATGCGTCGATGTCGGTCCTGAAGGCAATATAATCACCTGACCCGCCGGTATATGATGCTATAATGCCTGTTTTAGCCATAAGCTGTACATTAAAACATCCCGCTTTATAAAGGCAGTCTTTTAAATACTCGCCCGTTTGAAATTCATTAAATGCTGTTTCCGGAATTCTGTGAAGATTTCTTCTGTGTTCTAAAAGCTTTTCAAAATACTTATCGGTCATTTCAGCTCCCGGTTTATACTGTCATCTCAATATAATTTTATCTTTCAGTCAATTCAAGAAGATAATTTGATTTTATTAAAAACATTGTTAAAAATAACCAGTAACATTGAAGGTTATCTTATTAATCAACCCTCCGTACTCGGTGTCTGAACTGCTGCCGATATAGATATTTGAATTTATCCTGATGCTGAGATTTTCATGAAATGAATATTCAAGCTCAGGAACGGTTACGCACGATCCGTCGTCAAGATTGGCTAGCGTTATCAGAGAGACCTTATAATAACGCAGGAAAGGATACATAAAAACGGCTGAGAAATAATTTCTTGACAATCCTGACATTAATCCTCCTGTCAGCCTTGTGAAAGCTTTAAGATCAAAATCATTATCCCGTTCGCCGAGCCCGTTATAATAATATTCGCCAAGCAGATAAAGCCCGTTTTTAAAAGTGTAATCCATACCCGCGCAGATCTGAACATATGCCGAATCCGTATCGGACATTTCCATACCGGTGTATCTGGGATTAGATAAAGCCGCCTCGCCGAAAATACCAATTTCGTTTATTATCTCGCCGGCAAAATCCGCTCCGACCTGAATTCGTTCGGGAAGATCGAGCACAGATCCGTCGTCAGATCTATCCCTTATAGCTGAAAACGAATATTCGAATCTGTCGATGGATGATTTAGCCCTTAATCCGTATCTCATGTGATTGAAATCGCTTCCCGGAGCCGCGATAATATTGACAGAAGAATTTTCGCCGTAAAAGAATTCGACCGATGAAGCCAGCACACCTATCTTCGGACCATCAGGATTAGAAGGATCCTTAATGTTCCAGATGTCTGTAGGATTGAACGCGTATCCTGTTCCCCAGGCTATCTGCTGTTTGCCGAATGTGAGATCCGCTCTGTCGAAATAAAGCCTTATAAGCGCTCTGTCCATTACTATTGTTTCTTTCGGATAGAATGACGAATAGGACAAATGATCAAAATAGCCTGATGAATATATTTCAAGCAGCTTAAACAGCAGTTCCCGCTCATCAGCCGTAAGATCGTCAAGAACAGGCGCGATACCGTCTATAGTTTCCTGATAATATCTGTCGATTATCCGATCGTAAATACTGCCTTCTTTGAAGCCGGAGAAAGGGTCTAGCGGTTCCATATTAAAATAATACAGCAGATGAGCTTCAACACGCCCCCTGTCGGGAATATCGTAGTCACCTTCCAGCCTGAATAAAGCGTTTGCTGACGTTATTTCATCTTCAGATAAAAAACATGACATTTTTGACTCGAGATAACCGCCGAGTTTAATATTCTGATCCTGCGCTTCAATGCTCAAAACAAAGATCAAAAGCGGTATGAACAATATTCTCTTCATTATCTTTTCAGCCCCCTCTCAGTGAACATTTCCTCAGGAAGTTCTATATCGAACATGATATCTTTGGTTTTAACTACCGTTCTGGAATTCTTCTGAACGTTCTTCATCTCTATCTCTCCGGCAGTCCAGTATTTTCCCGTTTTTTTAACATTTTTGACTTCAAGCATTTTCCACAGCCTTCCTGTTTCATCGAAGAATTCACCGGCAAAAGTATAATAATCCGTTTTATCTATCCAAAGTGTAAATCTGCTGTAAACCGCATCTTTCTGCTTTGCCGAGAATGATATTCTGAAGCACTCCCTGCCCGATCTTTTTTCTTCTCCTTCAAGCTTATAGCTGTAATCCTTTCTGTAATCCGACATCGACATGTCCTGATACGAAAAATCAGAATTATTGGCTGACTGTTTTTTCTGATGCGCCGCGATCTTCCTGACCCTGTTCGTCCTGTTCGAGTAGAACCAGATGTCATCTCCGTTATTGAGCATCAGTATCTTCATACCTTTGACCTTTTTAGGCTCAATATATTCCAGAAGCACTTTTTCATCGCCGTTCTGCGAATAAGCTTTCATTTCGGATACCCTTAATGATCCGCCAGGGTTATATACTTCTTCAATATTAAATGACACTGAAGTTCTGAAATTTTCATTTTCTTCATTTCGGTCAAGGATTTCATCTGCAGTAAAAGGATAACAGACCGCTGTCAAATAAAGGATCATTAAGAACACTTTCATAGTCTGTCTCCGTATTTGATCTTATCCTTAAGCGAAATTATTGCAGGAAGCAGAAAAGCCGAAGTGATGAAACATGTCATCACGCCAATCGCAAGAACCGTACCCATGCTTGCAAGACCTCTGTGATCCGAGAATGCGATAGACCCGAATCCTATGACAGTCGTTAATGATGTCAAAAGAACAGCTTTACCCGTGAATCGTGTGACTTTATCAATTGAGTGTCTGCCTTCTATCAGGTACCTGTGAAGCATGTGCACTCCATCATCAATTCCGATCCCGATTATAATCGGCATAGCCATAAAATTATTAATGTTCAGCTTCATTCCGAAGAGAAACATAATGCCGAGCATCCAGATAAGACCGAGAACGAGAGGTATTACAGCTATTGCCGTATATTTTACCGACCTGAAATCGATCAAAAGAAGAACGACGATGATAAGTAATCCCCACAGCACAGCCTCTTTTCCCTTAGTTTTTATTAGATCGACAAAGATCATTGTCAGAACAGGCATTCCGGTAATATTTTTATCGATCTCTCCTGTACGGTCAAGAAAGTTCCTGAGATTGTTTTCCTCCCATATATTAGATGAGGGATAGACCGAAACGAGCATACTGCCTGTTTTTTCGTTCATGTATCTCGATCTTATATTCTCAGGGATATTTTCAAAAGTGACAAAAGCCGTATCTGTAATTTGCATAAGAACATTTCTAAGCTCGGTCACATAAGCTTCCTGAAACCCCATGACAACAGTTTCTTTATCGTTTGTTTTTTCGAATTTGCTCATTATTTTAAGTATTCTGCTGTCTTCGTCCCTTCTGCCCGCGATCTCATCGGCTTTTACCGTAAGTTTATTATTCTCGCCCGAATTAGCAACTGCGATCTCGCCTATCTCAACTATGTTATCATGAAGCCTGTGAAGTTCATATAAGATTTTTTCTGATGTTCCGGAACTGTACGACCCGGGACTAAACGCTCCCATTTCATTGCGGAAATCAATAAGAACCGATTTGTTTTTATTCTGCTCTTCTTCAGGCGCAAAATATTCTGTTACGGCATCGATCCTTCCGATGAGTTCTGTCCTGTCAGCCAGTTCTTTCAGTTTTTCGACTTTATGCCTTACACTGTCAACATCTCTGCTTAAGAACATAGCAAAATCCGGTGATATGCCGTATTTTTCTATTATCATGTTCTGCGCATCTATTGCCGGAAGGCCTTCAGGCTCAAGCTTCGTAAGATCATATTCATACTTTATATTGTACATTCCGTATAAAGAAAAAAATGTAATGATAACGCTGATCACAATTACAGAAACGATATAGAGACGGTTCTTTGATAGACTGCCGATCTTTTCCATAAACCTGAACTGCATAAGATCTCCGATCCGCACAAATATCCTGTTATTGAAGACTTTTTTTAACCGCTTCAATTGTAAACGCCCGGATTTTCGTTCAGAACTTACCAGAAGCGCGGGAAAAAGAACGAACATAAGAATGGCAGCCAGAATTATTGATATACCCATAGCAAAACCCATATCGGAGAACGCCCTGAATCCGATCGTTACAAGAATAAAAAACACTGCAGAGGTAGTAATTGCGCCGGTAAGTACTCCGTTCCCGACTTTAAGATACATAGTGTGTACAGCCTGTTCGCAGTTCTCTCCATGATCTCTGGCGTCTTTGTATCCAGTCAGGAAATGTATAGCGTAATCTATTCCAAGCCCGACAAGCATCACGCCGAACGCTGCGGACATCGTATTAAGATCGCCAAGTGTCAAAGTCAGAACGCCTGCAGAAATGACAAGAGAGGCAGAAAGAGTTATGATCGAACTTAATGGATTTCTCCATGACCTGAAAGAAGCTATCATTATGAATGCTACTATAATAAGCGCTATCATGGTAGAACTCCATGCGTCATTAAGTACAGCGTCCTGCTCCTGCTGTGCCAGAACCGGGGTTCCTGCGATGCTGAACTGAAGATCAGGATATATCTCCGATATTTTTTCTATCCTCCGGCTTATCTCCCTGCTCATTATGATTATATTGTCGAAATCATCCGTACTTACGTTCGGAGTTATCTCGACGAGAAGCATAGATCTGTCAGGAGAAAAAAAGTATTCGTCGCCGATCACAAGCCGTTTTACAGAATCTCGCGCTTCGACAGTATCTTTAATGTCAATATAACGTCCGAAAGAATCTGCGAAACTGAAGATATTATGAAGTCCCGCTATGGCTTTCGCTTCCTTATCAATTGAATTCAGCCTGTACGCGTCTCCGATGTATTCACTCTCGAAAACATCGTTAATGTTCTGGAGTATTTCTGCAAAACCTGCATCTTTGAACATTTTTGAGAAATTTTTCAGATCCGGGTTCTTCTGAATTATTCCGCCGTGCCTGAGCGCAAATTCCGTATCGAGCTTCAGATCTATTCTTTTGATATAATTTAAAGTATCGTACCTTACCCCTTCGACGGGAAATTCGCCACTGAAGATCTTCCATCTCTGAATTATACCTAAGTCCTGATCGGGAAACGGTTTAATATTCTGAACGAACGAAAGGTCGTCAGCTATATATTCGGCGGCTTCGATCATCCTTTTTTCGTCCTTTTCGTGACTGCCTACTGCTACCATGACTACCGCGTCCGATGTAAAATCTTTGATAATAGAATTGAACGATTCGACCTGAGGGATATCCTGCGGCATCATATCCGCGAGCTGATTTTTTATCCCGAGCCTGAACGACAGGATCAGCGAAACGAGAGTTATCAGCGATATTATCAGAATCACTGTTCTGTTCCCCTTTATTACAAGCCCGGCTATAAAATTATAGATTTTCTCTCTCATAAAAAAACCGCGCTGTTCCTATAATAAGATCCTGAGAACTTCATCCCACGATTCAGCCGTATGATCGGCCGTTGTGGAATCTTTATCGTCCGGCCTGAATCCGGTAAACAGGATCGTCCCCATTCCGGCATCGGACGCACCCCTAATATCTTTCAATTCCCTGTCACCCACATGGATCATTTCGGATAAAGCGGTTCTTGATATCTCCGATGCTTTCTGGAAAGCTCTTATGTCAGGCTTCGAGAAACCGGTCTCATCGGAGAACACTCCTTCTGTTATATATTTCATCAGCCCGTGCTTTTCAAGGGCTTTCCTCAACTCGCGACCCGGCTCGAAACCGGTATCCGATATGATTACCAGCCTGTATTTTTCAGCCAGCTTAATTATAGCCTCACCCACTTCTCTTCTCAAAACAAAGTATTTTTCCGTGATAAGCTGTTCGTTATATCTCACAAGTTCGTCAAAATGCTTTTTATCGAATTCGTAGCCGATTATCTTTTCTATGAATCTGAAAGACTCGGGTGTCGTAGGCGTTCTGAATTCGTTATGCCACAGGTTTTCGAAATTCTCGTATATCGATCTCATAAGCATTATAGAAGTCTCATATCCAATGTCGTATTTTCTGAAGATATCTGACGCATGGGCAACGCGTTCCATGAAAATCTCGTCCGTCATTGGATAGAACGCAAGCGTATCCCAGAAGTCCAGCGTTACGGTTTTATAATCCATTCATCTTCCCGCCGTTATTTGATTTTAAATATATATTAAAAAATTATTACTATCAAGTAATACAAATTGCTTGCAGAAAAAAATGATTTTAAATAAATTATCGGCAATTAAACTGGCGGACTTATGAAAGATACAATATTCCACGTCGGCATTGACCTGCACGGCACCCTGATCGACAATAAAGAGTTTATTACCCAAGGATCTCACGATGCTTTGAGAAATATTATATCTTCCAGACCGGAAAACATCAGACTTTACCTTTGCACAGGCAATGACCTCCCGTTCGTAAAAAGAAAGCTCGGCGACCTGGCGGATCTTTTTTCGGGAGCTGTACTCGAAACGGGCTGCGTGATCTCAAACGATATGCTGAAAGAGGAGATAATAGTTCCACAGAACATCGTCGCTCAGATAAAGATCCTTGAAAATACGCTTATCGACTGCGATTATCCCGAAGTGTATAAATTCGCGAGAAGGTTATCCACGATCAGCATGTTCACAAAATACGAATCGTCCCTCGAAGATTTTTATCAGAAGATAAAGAACGATCTCCAGTATCTCGATTATGCAAGAGTAACAAGATCAAGCGTTGCCGTGGACATCATCCCCTCAAAGCACGACAAATACAACGGGCTTGAATATTTCGGCAAGCACACTGATGTTTTCATAGCTGTCGCTGATTCTTTGAACGACATCGAAATGCTGAAGAAAGCCGATATTTCATATATGCCTGCGAATGCCGATCCGTTTACGGTCGAACGGCTCGCTAAATTCAAGCATAAAAAACCGCTTTCATCAGAACTTGATTCAAAAAGCCTTTATATAAGTGAAAAGCCTGTGACATTCGGCGTGATTGAAATTCTTGAAAATATATTTAAAAATTACGGTTCTTTCTGATATTTTGATCTTTCGTAAATAAGATTCGCGGCCTCGAGATCGATCCTTTTTTCGCTTAAATAAACGTTCATCCGGTCTTGTAGCTGTTTTTTTATTCTCTCCGACAGAGCTTCTTGTTTAAATACCGATCCGTGAAGCATAACGCAGGGGGAACTATTGCCGATAAGCTCGGAACAATTAATTATTAGATAAACAAGCTCATATGCCCCTTTTGCGATTATTTTCTCTGCCAGCGGGCATCCCTGTTCCGCAGCTTTAAAAACGAGCTCAGAAGCCGAAGAGATAATCATTTTTGAATTATTCTTGTAGATCAGGTCCAGAAGCTCGCCTGGCTGAGATATGCTGAAATGCTTAAACACCAGTTCTTCAAGAACTGATTTCTCGTTATAGTGGAATCTTGAATACAAAGCTGCTCTAACGGCTTCTTTACCGAACCAGTATCCGCTCCCGAGATCATCAATGAGATATCCGAAACCTCCGGTCCTGAATATTTTTCCGTCTTTATCTTTTCCGTAACAGATGCTGCCGGTTCCTGAGATCAGAAGCAGACCCGAGCCGTTCGGAAAATATACTTCAAGAGCAAGAAGCGCATCGGACAAAATTATCAGGCTTCCGGCGGTTATGTCGCGGCCCAGCAGTGATCTTTTAACAGTTGATCTGAACCTGTCCTCGTGATCGTTAGAAGAAATCCCGGCGAATCCTGACATAATCTCAAGAACGGCTTTTTCCCTTGTCTGCTGTTTTATTATCCCCGTAAGTGATTTTATCACCGCGTTAACGGTTTCTTCGAATTCTTTCCCGTTCAGAAGATTTGAAGGCCCGAAAGTATCAGAAAACACAAGTCTGCCCTCATCATCAAGCATAGAAACGGCTGTTTTCGTCCCTCCGCCGTCCATGCCTATAAAATATTTATTCATATTTTTTTACTTTCTCTATTAATAGCCATAATTCCGGGTTAATCTTTTAAATAACCGCTGATATAATCGATCTTCTGCATAATGAGCATGATCCCTTTTCTTTCCGGCATCGTGTCTATCACGTTGTTGACTTTACGTATCGCGTCGTTCGCCAGGTCTGAAGGAACTACAACAAATATAAGTTTATGGAATTTTGAGGTAGCGTCCACCCACATCTTTCCGAAAAGTGTTTTTTTCATAAAATTCTTCGCGTCGTAACCGTCGTAAACGGAAATATCGCGGTCTTTTATAACTGATAGAATATCCATGATCTCATTGAATTTCTTTTCATCCTGACAAAAAATATTTAACAGAGCATATTCTTCTTTTTGTTTTTTATCCTTGGATGTCGGAAGCGCGTATTTCAGAAATTTTTCCCTTATAGCTACTGAATTAAGCTGTGAAGAAATATCCTCGAGGGCTCCCGGCTGCCTGAGTACTCCTGATACTTCCGAGAGATATCTGATGTGCTGGTTTTTCTTCTTTTCCGGTGCTATTATGAAAACAACGAATTTCACAGGTTTCTGATCCATTGAATCGAAATCAGCGCCGTCCGTGTAAAGAATCATTCCGATTACAAAATCCTCGATCCCCGAAAGCGCGCAGTGAGGTATCGCGATGTGATTACCGAATCCCGTTGTCCCGAGCTCTTCCCTTTCTCTCAGCTTCCTCTCGATCTCGTGCTTTGTATGAGCATCCGTTCCGATCCTGTTATAAACCATTTCAGCAATGTTATCAAGCACTTCGTCCTTTGTAAAATGACCGAATTTGATCTCTATCATCTCAGGAAGAATATATTCGGATATGTCCATTTTTACTCCGACTTTATTTCATCACTGAAATCTAATCAAATAAGGAGAGTTCTACAAGAAAATTCAGCAATATATTATTGTGGATTCAATGTTAAACCGCTTATATTTCCGAATAAAATCAGGACCGTTCTATGAAACTGCTTCTAGCTACGCACAACAGACACAAGATCAAAGAGATAAAGGACGCACTCAAACATTCAAATTTAAAAATATTGTCCCTTGATGATTTTCCCGATATGCCGGAAGTGATCGAAGACGGTGAAACACTTGAGCAGAATTCTTTTAAAAAGGCGAAAGAGATATTCGAACATTCGGGAATAACGACTCTGGCTGATGATACCGGACTTGAGGTAGATTATCTGAACGGAGAGCCCGGAGTATATTCCGCACGCTGGGCGGGTGAAGGCTGTACTTTTGCGGATAACAACAGAAAAATGCTAAAGAAACTTGAGGGTGTTCCTTATGATAAAAGAATAGCCAAATTCAAATGCGTGATCACCCTTTACGCGAAAAATGTTCTTAAAATATCGGTCGGGGAATTAAAAGGCCATATAATTGAAGAATCCAAAGGTACTGACGGTTTCGGCTATGATCCTATTTTTGTGCCTGAGGGATATAATATCACACTTGCTGAAATGTCAATTGAAGATAAGAATAAGATAAGCCACCGAGGATTAGCTGTCAAAAAGATGGCTGAAATTATTATGGAAATGAAAAAGGCGGACTGAACCGCCTTTTTTCTTTAATACCATCCGTTGTTATACAGCCTTTCGTGATCTTCCTGAGTAAGTACTTTAGGCTTGATCACTCTCGGCGGAATATAAGGATTGGCCGCCTTCCACTCAGCTTCCCTTTTCTTTTTCAGAAATCCGTCTGCCACGTTCGGGAAAAGCTCAATAAGTAATTCTTCCTTATAATTCAAAGCCAGTTTCATGTCGCCGAAATCTTTTAACACAGGATTAGGCTGTTTTTTGTATTTGCTGGTGTCGTACGGTATTTCTTCGGGCGTACCGCAGATCTTTTTTCTGAATTCGGGATCTACCGGCCATGGGGTTTTTCCGTACTGGCCCTGAACGAGATTTACGAACTGATTTGTGACTGTCGTATATGGCGCTTTACCATTAAGTTCGTCAAGCGCAAGATTTACTGCCTGTGTCCCGACTATCTGACTTGTCGGAGTAACAAGCGGCGGACATCCGGAATCGAGCCTGCATTCAGGAACAAGCTCAAGCGCTCTGTTCATGATATGGTCCAGCTTGAGCTGTTTAAGCTGTGCGACCATGTTCGTGTACATTCCGCCGGGGATTTCTGCGTTCTTGACCTTTTCGTCAGGAGCCGGAAAATTAAAATGCGCAGTTATTTCTTGTGTGCATGTCAGAAGTTCGTCCACTTTCTCATTTTTTGCTGCTGCTATCGCTTTATCGAAAAGCGAATCTATTTCCGGTTCGAGTTTGTAATCTGAAATGTTAAAGTCTATCGGGAATTTTTTAGTCGTATCGAATTCAGCAAGCTCGTGCCTGATCTTTATAAGTTCCTCATCTATCAGTTCGACCTGATTTCTGTCTACTCCGGTCTCGATACCGAGTTTGTCGCAGAATATCTGAACAAGCTCGAAAGCGGGAGCGGCAGGTCCTCCTGCGAATGAATACAGAACAGTATCGACTATGTCAACGCCGTTTACTATAGCCATAAGAACCGAAGCAAGTCCAAATCCGGGTGTATCGTGCGTATGAAGGTTTATAGGCACTTTTACGTTCGCTTTCAGGCTTCTGATGAGTTCGCCTGTCATTTTTGGATGTATCAGACCCGCCATATCTTTAATGGTAATTATTTCCGCACCCTCTTTTTCGAGCTGAACGGCTTTGTCAGTAAAATATTTCACGTTGAAAATATCGGTCGGCAGCTTTTTGCCTCTAATGAAAGCGCGGAATTTTTCTTTGAACGTAAATTTCGGATCTACCGTAAAACATACGGCACAGTCGGGTATTCCCCCGTATTTTTTCGCGAATTTTATAGATGATGTCATGTTATTTATATCGTTCAGAGCGTCGAATATCCTGATAATGTCGAGTCCGGACTCTATGGAATTTTTAAAAAAACCCTCGATAACTTCGTCAGGATAGGGAGCGTAACCGAAAAGGTTCCTTCCTCTCGATAAAGAAGTCAGTTTTGATCCGGCACCTATTCCCTTTTTGATCTTTTCCAGTCTGTCCCATGGATTCTCATTCAGATAACGCATTATTGAATCTGGAACGGCTCCGCCCCAGACCTCGCAGGCGTAAAAACCGGCTTTAGCATACAACGGAAGCACCCTGTCGACATGAGCCTGGCTCATTCTCGTCGCCAGCTGTGACTGCTGTCCGTCCCTCAAAGTCAGATCTCGTATTTTCAGCTTTTTCATTTAATTCCTTCAGTCTTTATTATTTTAGTGACCAAATTTATTTAATTTAACATCATAAAGCAATGATATTATCCATATTTTTTTTTGTTTTTTTCTAAAAATTGCTTATCTTACATATATGAAAATACTCATTTTTGACAATTACGATTCTTTTACGCATAATCTTAAAGCTTTGATCCGAAAAGCTGTTAAGGATGCCGATATTACTATCAAAAGGAACCGCGACCTTTCTGCTCTAGATGAGGAATTCGATGTTCTTGTAATTTCACCGGGTCCGATGACTTGGAAAGAAACCGGTCTTCTAACAGACCTTTTTGAAAAAACTGTTATACCCGAGAAGAAGCCTGTGCTCGGTATATGTCTCGGAATGCAGTTCATCGCGGGATATTTCGGTTATGAGATTACAGCCTGCAAGAAACCTCTCCACGGATCTGCGGTGAATGTTATGCATAATTCCGATCCTTTGTTTAATAACATACCCGAAAGCTTTACAGCCGCACGTTACAATTCTCTCGGTCTCGAATTTGCCGAAGATATGGAAGACGGTCCGTTAGAAATGATCGCTTTCGAAGAAGGCTCGGGATCGGTAATGGCCGCAAAACACGTGCTTTTCCCGATAGCCGGATTCCAGTATCATCCAGAAAGCTTTCTTACAGAATACGGCGAAACCCTTATTAAAAATTTTATGGAAATTTATGCGCATAACAAATAAAAATATAAGTGAAATAAAGATCGCGTGGAATCTGGAGCTTCTATTCTCGATCGCAGACAGATTCTCAGGTGTCTGCCTTTTTACATCCGCCGATGATAATAACCGGGGAAGGAATATTGTCTGCATAAATCCTGTCATAAAAATGGATTCGCCGGAAAAAGTCGATACAGTTCTAAAAGAAAATTCTGATATGAGTTCTGAATTTCCTCTTGTAGCGGGATATATTTCATACGATTATAAAGACAAACTCGAGGAACCGGGTCTGTATTCCGATAAACACGATCACATGTTTCCCGAATTCAGATTTGCCGTTTATGAATACTATATTATTGCTGAAAATTCAAATAAAGACAGCCTGAAGCTTATCACACTTGAATTCGATTCTTCTCATATCAAAGCGGACCCTGACACTTTCTTTTCCCGCACGGTAGAGACAGAACATCGGGAACCTGTTACGAAATACTCCGACACTTCTCTTGACAAGCTGCATTTCGAACAGGGTGTGAGGAGTATAAAGAACTACATAAAATCCGGCGATATTTATCAGGTCAACCTGACGAGAAAAATTTCAGGAACAACGAATATCGAACCTCTTGATCTGGCTTTAAGACTGAAAGACTCGAACTTTATTGAATTCGGCGTATTCGCAAATATAGACGGAAAATATATTATTTCGACTTCGCCGGAAAGGTTCTTTCAAATTAGAGAGGGAATTCTCACTTCGGAACCGATAAAGGGTACTATAAGGAGATCTTCTGATACGAAAAGAGATGATTTGAACTTGTCCAATCTTATGAAAAGCAGAAAAAACATGGCCGAACTCGCGATGATCGTTGATCTTTTGAGGAACGATATGAATAAGGTCTGTTCTGAAGTGAAAGTGACGGGATTTCCGCTTTCTATGAAGCTTAAGAACGTCTACCATCTTTATGCAGGGATAGAAGGAAAACTGAATACGGATTCGTTCACCGACATAATTTCAGCTCTTTTCCCCGGAGGTTCGATCACCGGCTGTCCGAAGATCAGAGCCTGCCAGATAATCGAAGAACTGGAGCCTGAAGGTAGAGGGCCTTATACCGGCAATTACGGATACATCTGCTTCAACGGAGACATGGATTTCAACATTATGATCAGAACTCTTCTTTATGATAAAGGGAAAATATCTTTCAGCGTGGGAGGAGGTATAACTCTTTTATCCAACCCGGAAGAGGAATTCGAAGAAACGATCCACAAAGCAAAGAACATTTATGACGCTTCGTGCATGGAGGAGATCTGGGAAGAAAGGTACTGCTTGACAGGCAGATAAAATTTATTGATAATATAATGATCAAACCTGACTCGCCGGCATTAAATTACGGCTGCGGTCTTTTTGAAACAGTACTTTTTGACAAAGGCAGTATCTTTTTTTTAAAAGACCATCTTAAAAGATTGAAAAACTCCTGCGCGGAATTAAAATTACCTGTACCGGAATCTGAATGGGCATTAGAAGAATCGATCGCAGACCTGATAAGCCAGAACGGCTTGACTGATAAAACCGCCAGAATAAAAATAATGTTCGCTCCGCTTTTTGAAAAAACAGTATGGAATATGCTTGTTTCAGCAGCTGAATACAATAGAGACATTTCGCCGGTAAGGGGAAGTATAAGTCAGTCAATTCGAGACAGCGCTTTTTACAAACATAAAACTCTATCATACATGCAGAATTATCTATCTATAGCCGGAAGAAATGACGAAGAGATACTTTTTGCGAACTTTCAGAATAACATAATAGAAGGTTCAAGGTCGAATATTTTATGCGTGAAAGATAATGCACTTTATTATTGTGATCAGGCGGAGAACTATCTTTATGGCATCATGCAAAAACATATCATCGCAGATCATAAAAAACTCGGTTTCAATAATTGTGAAACCGTAAAGGTCGGATTCAGTAAGGAATTCTTAGAAGACTGTACTGGCGCTATAATGGTAAACAGTCTTGTTATAGCAAGGGATTATTCTTCACTCAGCTTAGAGAAAAAAGAAATAAAGTTTATACCTTCAGACACGGGAGAAAGGATCAGAAATTTCTATCTTAAATAAAAAAGCCCGGACATCCGGGCTTTTTACAAATTACATTTTGATCTTATATTTTGTTTTTATTGAGTCAAGAACGAAAACAGCTCTATCCTTTTCAGCTGTTAGAGCAGTGATCTGAGTCGTCATTGCGTCTTTTTCCTGCGTCAGAGTCTGTATCTGTGTTTGCAAATTAGCAAGATCAGCTTTTAATGTAGCTGCTTCAGCCTGCAATTTGTTGAGTTCCTCTTTTGAGCAGCTTACCAGAAGCATCGCTCCGATAGCCATCACGACCAACATTTTTTTCATTTTACCCTCCGTAAATTGTTAATGTTTATGTCATCTGTAAATTACGAAATATTTGCCGATTGTCAAGTGCAATAATCTTTTTGTTTTACCTGATCATTTTAAATTTTCAGCTATTATTTCAGAATAAATTATTATATATTCCGTTTACTTTAAAATAGTAAATTAACAAGTACCGGAGAAAACATGAAAGGAACTTTTAACAGAAAATTATTATTAAGTATATTTATCGCTGGTATATCAGCTTTGACTTTGTCCTGTTCTGAAAATATTGACAATCAGAGACATAAACAGGCATTAGCCGTAATAACCGAGAAAATTATGATCGAGCCGATACAGGAAATTAAGGAATTGTCCGGAAGCATTTCTCCGGAATACAGATTTACAGCGTCATCAAAGCTTTCAGGCAAGATCGTAAGCATTAAGAAGAATATTGGGGATGCTGTTATAGCAGGTGATCTGATCGCTCTTCTTGACGACAGCGAATACAGACAGGATCTGATCGAAGCCGAAGCCGGTCTCGAGATCGCGAAAGCCAATCAGTCCGACGCGGAATCGCAGCTAATAATCGCAAAACAGGATTTTGAAACTGCCAGATCCCTGAAAGAAAAGAAATTTTCTTCGGATCTTGACTTCGCGAAAGCCGAAACGGCCTATACCGCATCCGAGAACAGAGTAAAAAATGCCAAAGCCCAGGTGATGCAGAAAGAAGCATCATTGAGATCTGCGAAAATAAACCTCGAATACACAAGGATAACTTCTCCAAAGAAAGGAATTATAGCTGAAAGGTTTACCGATGAAGGGAACAATCTGTCCCAGAACTCGCCGGTAGCGACCGTTGTCGGAATTGAAAAGGTTATCGTAAAAACGTCACTGACTGAAGATGTTTACCCAAAGGTCAAGATTGGCCAGAATGCCGAGATCACGGTTGACGCATATAAAGGTAAGAAATTCACGGGAGTTATAAAAAGATTGGCTCCGGCATTTGACGAGCAGACGAGAACCGCAGCTGCCGAGATAGAAATACAAAACAATGACAGATTTCTAAAACCCGGAATGTTCTGCAGTATTAGTTTGATAATAAGCAAAAAAGTATCCGCACGAACCATTCCGTTTACCGCTCTTGTGAATTTTAAGGGAACTGAAGGCGTGTTCCTTACAGATAAAAATAATTCCGAAGTTATATTCGTTCCCGTCGAAACAGGAATAAGAAATACGACAAAGATCGAAATAGTTTCGCCGGTGATAGAAGGGGAAGTTGTAACGCTCGGTCAGCATCTTTTAAGCGACGGTTCGAAGATAATGACTGAAAGGTCAGGCAGCAGCGGTAAAAAAGAAACGGAGAAAAGCAGATGAGCCTGGGCAGCAGATCCGTCAACAGGCCTGTACTCACGCTTGTTGTTTATACGATAATAATAATACTCGGTATAGTTTCTTTATCCAGGCTTTCGATCGATCTGATGCCTGAGATCACTTATCCGACGATAACGGTTTTTTCAAACTACGGCAACGTGGGGCCTCAGGAGATCGAGGAAATGGTCACAAGACCAATAGAAGAAGCTCTTTCGGCAGTTTCGGGCGTGGAAACGATCACGTCTTCATCAGGCGAGGGCGAAAGCAGGATCAGGGTATCTTTCGCGTGGGGAACGGATCTGGATGTAGCTGCGAACGACATAAGAGACCGGCTCGACAGGGTGATAGGCAGACTTCCTGACGATATGGAGAAACCGACCATAAGGAAGTTCGACACATCTTCAGCCCCCGTCATGATGATAGGCGTATCCTCGGACCTTAACCCGATCGAATTAAGAAAGATCATTGACGATCAGATAAAATACAGGCTTGAAAGAGTACCCGGAGTAGCTTCGGCAGACATCAGGGGCGGACTCAACAGAGAGATCCATGTCGAATTTGAATCTTCAAAGCTTAAAGCATACGGAATATCTATTGACGATATAATAACAAGTCTCAAGAATGATAACCAGAACATTCCGGCGGGAGATTTCGAGAAAGGTACTTCGACCGTGCTGATAAGAACGCTGGCGGAATACTCATCGGTCGAGGATATAAAAAACACTGTCGTAAAATCTGTTAACGGCACCCAGCTTAAGCTGAAAGATGTTGCAGAAGTATCGGATTCCTGGGAGGAAGCGGATCAGATCATCAGGATAAACGGAACTCCGGGCGTGACCGTCTCGATCTCAAAACAGTCCGGGGCGAATACTGTTCAGGTAGTAGAAAAGGTAAATGAAGAGATCACGATAATAAATAAGGATTTTTCCCAGCTTAAACTTTTAGCTTTATTCGATTCGGCAAAATTTATAAAGCAGTCCATTAACAGCATCAGCGTTTCGGCTATATGGGGCGGTTTTCTGGCTGTTCTGATCCTGTTCCTTTTTTTGAGGAACGCAGCGAGTACACTAATTATAGCTACAGCTATACCCGTTTCCATAATAGCAACTTTCGGTCTTATGTATTTCGGCGGATTCACTTTGAATACTATCACTTTCGGCGGGCTGGCTCTCGGTATAGGAATGCTTCTAGACAGCTCTATAGTAGTTCTTGAAAACATTTACAGACATAGAGAGAGCGGCGCGTTATTAAAGAAAGCCGCTATCGAAGGAGCTGACGAAGTCTGGTCAGCTATTTTGTCAAGCACTCTTACGACTGTTGTAGTCTTCTTTCCCGTCATATTCATCAGGGGAATGTCCGGAATTATATTTAAGCAGATGGCTTATGTTGTCGGCTTCGCGCTTTTATGCTCACTCTTCGTTGCGCTGACTCTTATACCTATGCTTTCATCGAAATTTCTTCACACGGAAAAGGAATCTTCATTAAAAGAACGTTCTTTAAAGAAAAGGATATACGAAGCCAGCGGGAGAACGTTCAGCATTATTGAGGACAAATACAGAAAATTTCTGAAACGCGCACTTTCCAACCAGAAAAAAGTCGTTGCAGTTCTGGGCTCTCTTCTCGTCATTTCCGTCGCTCTTATACCTTTTATCGGCGTTGAACTTATGCCTACGGCAGACGAAGGCGAGGTAAGCGTATCATTCGAAATGGCGGTAGGCACAAAACTCGAGATCATGGACGAGGCTTCGCTTAAGATCGAAAAAATGGTAAAAGACAATGTCCCCGAAGCAGTTTCGATGATGACAAGACTTGAAAGCGACGGCGGCAGCATTAGAATAAGGCTGGTTTCCAAAGCAGATAGAGGCAGGTCAAGCAATGACATTGCGGATGATCTCCGAAGATTAATAAAGGGAATACCCGGAGTATCAATTAGAACACGATCAGGCGGAGGAATGAATTTTATGCGTATGAATCAGTCCTCTGCGAATGAATTAAGCGTTGAGATAAGAGGATATGACCTTTCCGAAGCACAAAAAATCGCAATTGAAGTGGAAAACAGAATTAAACAAGTTGAAGGTATAACCGACACAGACATATCGAGAGCTGAAGGCAATCCCGAACAGATCATTCTTATCGATAAACAGAAAGCGGCCGATCTGGGGCTGAGCGTTTACTCAATTGGAAGGGCTGTACAGGCTGCTGTCAGCGGAAGTACAGCCTCATATTACAGGGAGCACGGAAAACAGTACAGGATCATTCTCAGGCTCAAGAAGGAAGACAGAACCGATCTTGAGGACATTCTCGACCTTACGGTCGTTAATAATAAAAAACAGCACATAGCCTTAAGAAATGTGGTTAGAACCGAAATGCGCGAAGGCCCGGCCGAACTTGAAAGGAAAGATCAAGAGAGGATAATCGAAGTTACCGGGAATTTCACCGGCAGAGATCTGGGCAGCATCATCAGCGACACGCGTGAGCTTCTAAAAGATGTTCCCGTGCCTAAAGATTTCGCGATAATCTTCGGCGGGGATTACGAGGAGCAGCAGAAGGCATTTAAAGAGCTGATGCTAGGATTTATTCTCGCCCTCGTTCTCGTTTATCTCGTCATGGCCGGCCAGTTCGAATCGCTTATTGACCCGTTCGTGATTCTGTTCTCAATACCTGTCGCGCTGATAGGGATCGTAGCCGTTATGATGCTGACGGGAACCATATTCAGCATGCAGGCGTTCATAGGCTGCATAATGCTCGCCGGTATCGTTGTCAATAACGCCATTCTGCTTGTCGATTACACGAACCAGCTCAGATTTAAGCACGGAATGGAAATGATCGAGGCTGTCTGCACGGCAGGTGCGCGGAGACTAAGGCCGATCCTCATGACGACTTCGACGACAGTGCTCGGACTTCTCCCCCTCTCCTTCGGACTCGGCGAAGGTGGTGAAAGCCAGGCTCCGTTAGCCAGAGTTGTTATAGGCGGACTTTTAAGCTCGACCGTGATCACTTTAATTTTGATACCTGTGATCTATACGATATTTGAAGAGAAGGTTAGAAAGAAAAAAGCGTAAACGGTTATTTAAATTTTAAAACTTTAATATTAATATTGATCGTAACTTCAAGGCTATCATGATCATTTAAGAGCAGCTTATTCTTTTCTTCCGCCTTCCAGAAATGCGGCGTCATGGATAAAAGGTTCCAAAGGTCAGAATTTGAATCTATCATAACTTTACTTAAATAATCTGTGCTTTGTAATATATCGCATCCCTGCAGATTTTCCGCCTCGTATTTTTTTTCCGTTAAGACCGGATATATTATTTCCTTTAATTCTTTCAAATGCTCTTTTTGCGCGGTCACGAAGATTATTTTTCCGTTATTCCTTAATACTCTGGAGCATTCTTTTACATCCAGTATTGAAAACATGTATATTATATAGTCGAAACAGTTATCAACGAACGGCAGATTGAATGAATTTGCAGCGAACCATTCCACATTCACATTCCTGAGCGCAGCCAATCTTATTCCTTCTTTTGAAATATCTACCCCGTAATAATGAGCGCTGATATTTTTCACAGCCTCATCTATATCGTTTATCATTCCTGATAGATAATAGCCTTCCCCGCATCCTACATCAATAACATTCAGATTGATACTTTTGTTTTGAGCGCCGGTTATGTCGGTAATGATCGTATTTTTTACATGTTCTAAAATAAATTTATAATAACCTTTATCTAGAAAATTCTTTCTGGCGAGCAGCATCTCCTTTGTGTCCCCGGGCTCCTTGGACTTTTTATCGTTGTTCAGCAGAAAATTCGTATATCCCTGCTTTGCAATATCGAAAGAATGATTATTTATGCAAATATATGTTTTATCTTTCTTCTCTGTTTTTTTGCCGCAAACCGGGCATTTAATTATATTCAAATAGCCTACTCTTGATTTTTGCTATAATTAGCTATAAATCCTACACATAAGAAGCTTATAAGTATTTTTCCAGCGAATCGATCAACGGTTTAATATGATCATTGGCTGTAGCCCATATCCTCTCTTCAAGAATCTCACCATACTCATGGGCTATTATATTACGCATTCCTATGATCTTTTCCCAGGGAAATTCGGATTCTGATGCTTTAAATTCATCAGACAAATGATTAGCCGCTTCTCCGATTACAAGCAGCTGCCTTTCAACTGCATATCTGATGATTTTCTTTTCGCAGAATTTATGATATGAAATACCATTGATGAACTCGAGTATCTCTTTACCGGCCTGTACTATATCCCATAAATATGAACTGTCCTTATCATTCAGAGGCATATATCTTCCTGGCTGTGCTTAATATCTCTTTCTTTCTGTATGGATTCCTTAAACCGTCCATTTCCACAAGATCGATCTTTCTCTTGAACAGTTTCTCGAATTTTTCTTTTATCTCCAGCAGCTCAAAGATCGAATATCCTGAATCTTTTGAAATTTTAATCAACAGGTCAACATCGCTTTTATCATTAAAATCCTGCCTGAGCGCTGAACCAAAAATATACAACTCCAGTATTTTATATGAAGATGCTATTTCTTTGACCTTTTTTTCATTTATTTCCAGCTTGGGCAGTTTCATTTCTTCTCCAATTATAACCAAAATATAACGCAAGAAGCTGTAAAATACTATAAAAATATTTACTTACGCGTTGTTTTCTACTTCCCTAACCTTGACAGCATTTCGACAGACTCAATATCCATTCTCGAGAATCCGAACCATTTCCTGCCGTCTGACTTTTAAAAACGCCTGCAAGCATCGCTACACCTTGCTCGGTAAACACATATGGTCTTTTTCTTAAACCCATCTTGTCGCCAATGGAAGTCACAATTTGTGACTTCCATTCTGCATATACTGAAATATTAAGCTGAAAACGATAATTCTCAGGGAATCTTTCAATATTACGACTTACTGCCTGATTAAGCACTTTCGTACCCACCCCGTACAATTCCGCCAGATCCCTGTCCAGCATCACCTGATTTCAATTGTCGTGACACTGTCACGACAATCTTGTAAACATCGAATATTACAACAAATTGAATAATTCTACGAAGTTTCCTTCATTCATAATTCAATAGTGCTTTTGTCCAAAAAACTGTAAAAGTGTCACGACATTTTTCATTCCTCCGGCATCAGTTTATCATCGGCTATATTCGGATCTCTCAGAACGCTCATTTTTTATAATATTATTTAATTAGTAAAAAACATTTTGATTTCGTATATTATCCTTTGAGTTTGAAGGAGAATTTGTATATGAAAAAATTAAATATTTATCTTGATACGAGCGTTATCAACCATCTGTTCGCAGATGACGCACCAGAAGCAAAACTATTAACGATCGAGTTATTCGATAAATATATTAAGACTAAAAAATACAACACCTACATTTCACCTATCGTATTAACCGAAATAAATCAGACTGAAAATGAAGATAAAAAAGTTAGACTTATTTCAGTAATCAAAGACTATGACCTTCGTATTCTCGATATCGAGACAAATAAAAATGATATCGAATTTATAGCACAAGGATATATCGAGCAGGGAATTCTGCCCAGAAAAAGCCTGATGGACGCCTTGCATATCGCAGTTTGCACATATTATCAGATAGATGCTCTAATAAGCTGGAATTACAAACACATGGCTAACATCAACAGAGAAAGAAAGGTCATATCGTGGAATATCGGCGAAGGATATACGCATAATATGAGGATCTGCACACCTATGGAGGTCATCTATGAAAACGAATAACATTTCTAAAGCTCAGATCGAAGTCTGGGAATGGAAAGAAAAAGCCGCTGCCGAGGTTGAGAACATTGATCTGAAAAAAGCCCTTGATGCTTCTATTATAAAATCAGTCAAGATAATGGAAAAACTCGGTTTAAAACCGACAGATAACGCATATCCTAAAACTGATAATATCAGCCTTGCCGTTTCTGATAAAATAAGTGAATACAATCCAGATACTGATAAAAAATAAATACGACAGTTACGCTTTAATTATCCTAAAACTTACATCGCAAGTATCTTCTGGACCTCATAAATATCAACACTCTTATTAAACTGCTTCTGGATGGGCTCCTTCGCACTCGAGATCCATATTTTCAATTCAGCATCAAGATCAAAACTGCCTGCCGTTTCAACACTGAAGTGAGTAATACTTTTATAAGCTATCGAATGATAATCAACCTTTTTCCCGGTCAATCCCTGCTTATCAACAAGAATAAGCCTCTTATTTGTAAAAATAAACACGTCTCTGATGAGCTTAATTCCGATCTCGATCTTCTCATTCTCGCAGATCAGCTTTCCATACTCTTTATTTAACTCATCCACGCTCACTGCGGACGCATTCCCCAACAATCCTGAAAAAAATCCCATTTAAGTCTCCGTATTAAGTTTTTTTGACTGACCTGTACTTCTGTCTATTCCCGTTCCCATCTGCTCAAGATATAAACTCGATCAGGCAGCCTTCTCCTCACTCTTCTTCGGTATCGATTTTTAATTTATTATCTAATTCTAAATAATTCTCTTTTGAAATAATGCTTCTGTTTAATTCTTTTTCGGTTTCTTTCCTCGCATTACCTGCAACAGTACCGCCCCTCTTTGCAACATCTTTGTTACCGTTGAAAGTTTCAGGTTTTTCCTTTTGAGAGATCTCGGTCGTTACTCTTTCTCCAAGCATTGTAAATATCAACTCCAGATCATTCATGTGGTCGCGTAAATTTGCTCTAGATTTCTCAGGCAGATTTTTAAACTCTTTGTACTGGCCTGGTGTCATTCCGAAAGTTGCTTTAGATATTTCTGCCGACAATATAGCAAAATCACTCTGACTTTCTATACCTCTTTTCTTCCATTCTTCAGTAAGATTCTGACGGACCGCAATACCTCTTAGCCTCTTATCTATCCAATCTTTCGGGTAACCTTTTAACTCATATAACTCTTTCATTCTTTCTTGCGCAAGTTCCGGATTTTCTATCTCTTCAAGCCTCTCATATCCGACTTTTGCCAGCCAGAGTTTGAACGGTTCCGCTTTTGGTGAAGGAACTGACTGAATTATTCTTAAAAGATTTTCAGCTGTAGCTGCAAGCGTTTTCCTATATTTACCGGTCGTTGTTATCATTTCTACCTGGGGACAATTTGTCCCTATGTAGTTTCCAAGTTCTGTATCTCTTTTCCTCAGTTTCTTTAAATAGTCGGTAGGGTTAATTGAACCCGTCAACACTTCAACTACATCCACTACTGAGAAATACCATTTCTCTTCTTTTTCGTCCCAATGAGATCTGATCTTTTTCGATTCAAACAGTTTGATGTTGCTCATTTTTCTACCTCTGCCTTAACTTTGTTAATTTAATGAAATATCCTCTGATATTCCACCATCTTTTCCCTTAATATACAAAAAGATGACGTTCATCTAATGACACTCATCTAATATTTATAAAAATATTTTAAAAGATTTACGCTTTAACTATCCTAACACATACATAGCCAGAATCTTCTGGACCTCATAAATATCAACACTCTTATTAAACTGCTTCTGGATGGGCTCCTTCGCACTCGAGATCCATATTTTCAATTCAGCATCAAGATCAAAACTGCCTGCCGTTTCAACACTGAAGTGAGTAATACTTTTATAAGCTATCGAATGATAATCAACCTTTTTCCCGGTCAATCCCTGCTTATCAACAAGAATAAGCCTCTTATTTGTAAAAATAAACACGTCTCTGATGAGCTTAATTCCGATCTCGATCTTCTCATTCTCGCAGATCAGCTTTCCATACTCTTTATTTAACTCATCCACGCTCACTGCGGACGCATTCCCCAACAATCCTGAAAAAAATCCCATTCTTATCTCCGTTTTCTTGAAACCTATTTCCAACAGGCCATCTAAAAAAATTATTTACACTCTCGTATATTTCATCCGAGTTATTCTTTGTTTTGAATCCTTTTTTTATCTGCATTTCTCTTCATTAAAAGTATTAAAGCAACACATAAAATTATTGAAGTGCCACCAGATTTTCTTAAGTCCACCGATCCTACTCCATCAGTTAAGTAATTCAAAAAATACATTCCTGCTGAATATGTAATAAATATAATCGGTAAAATGATGATCACTGCTTTGATATAATCTATCTTTTTCATAAGCTAACTTCTCCAGTTCAGTTTTCATACTCTAAATAACAATGAGAGGAATATAATTACGAAATTACTTTTAATCAATTAAAAGAGGAGTTTTATTTACATTGATAAATCATGCTGATTTGTTTATATTTAATTGTTGTTATTTCACAATAAAACTATGAGGAATCTAAGTGAAGTTAGATAGAAAAGCAGTGAAGATCTTAAATTCTCATTCAGTGAATGACGAAGAATTCGTTATAGCTGACAGTGCTTCTCTTTTTGAAATGGTATGGGAGATAACCCGCGATCTATGGTCATTTACCGGAGGGTATGATGCTGAACGACGATTACAAAGAAATGCTGTCAATATTATCAGAAGAAAAAGTTAAATATCTGGTAATAGGCGCATTCGCTTTGGGAACATACGGATATCCGAGAGCTACAGGCGATATTGATATATGGGTTGAAGCGAGTATAGATAACTCAAATAAAGTTTTTAAGAGCCTTGCAAGATTTGGTGCGCCGACAGATAATATCGAAGCCAAAGACTTCGAGAAAAAAGGAATAATTTTCCAGATAGGAATAGCCCCAAGAAGAATAGATATTACAACTGTAATTGACGGTGTTGACTTTGAACAGGCATATCCAAAAAGAAAGATCGTAAATATAGAAGGGATCAATATTCCCATCATATCCTGCGAAGATTTGATCCTTAACAAAGAGAGCACGGGAAGAGAAAAAGATCTACTTGATGTTAAAATGCTGAAACAGAAGAATAAATTATGAAGATCATCGACTCGCATTTCCATTTTTCAAAGATAGCGTCATTTCAGAAGGCTGCTGAGCTTAACGGGAATGACTATTCGAGAGCAGGCTTTATGAAGGAAGCTGAACAGAACGGAGTCGTTTCCGCCGTCTGCATGGGTATTTCAGAATTTGAGCCGGGAAGTTTTCCGGATGTACACACAGAAACGCCGATGACTTACGATATCGATTTTCTGCCTGATGACAGCTATTTCTGCGCCGGGATCAATCCGCACATGCTCGATCAGATCAATCTTATGCACCTTGAGAAAACACTTACAAGGCACGACTGCGCGGGGATTAAGATCTATGCCGGATATTATTACTACACTGTGACATCACCTATCTATAAAAAAGTTTACGAACTTGCGATGAAATACGATCTTCCGGTGGTTATTCATTCTGGAGATACTTTCAGCGACAGGGGACTTCTGCGATATTCTCATCCTTTGTATATTGACGAACTGGCCGTGAGATATCCCGATCTTAGGATCGTTATCTGTCATCTGGGGAATCCGTGGGTGATGGATGCGGCTGAGATAGTTTATAAGAACAAGAACGTTTATTCCGATCTTTCCGGTCTTCAGGTTGGCACGAAAGAGGTTTTCGGCAGGTTCAGCTCCAGCGAACTCTGGCTTAATACTTTCAGGACGGCTATGGTTTTCGCCGACCGTTACGATAAATTCCTTTACGGGTCGGACTGGCCGCTCGCTCCGATGAAGTCTTATATCGATCTGATCAAAGTTATGGTTCCCGAAGAACATCACGAAAAAGTCTTTTATGACAATGCGCTGAATGTTTTCAAGAAACTCAGGGTCTGAAACAATTTTAAAATAATACTTGCATAGTTTTTTCACATTCCGTATATTTGGGCAACTTTTACTACTTCAGAATATCGGTCTCGCACAAAAACACCCTGAAAAATACCAGAACAAAAACACATCAATGAATTGGAGAACAAAATGACAGAATTTAAATTAGTCGAGTACAGCCCGAAATATGCGAAAGCGATTGCGGACATGTGGAACGCGAGCAAGGACGGCTGGAACGGCGAATCGGATCATAAAACGGAAGAAGGCGTTCTTAGAAAAGAAGCAATTTCATCGCACTTAAATCTTTATCTCGCGCTTGACGGCGAAAAAGTTATCGGATATTGCAAACTATCAAAATATTTTGCTGAAGAGAATACGCTTTATGTTGACCTGTTGAACGTTGACCCCGCGTATCACGGTAAGAAAGCAGGAAAAATGCTTGTTAAGAAATCAGTTGAAAGAACTATTGAACTCGGTTATCCGAGGATCGACCTTTTTACTTGGGCAGGCAATACCAAGGCTGTTCCGATGTATAAAAAATGCGGCTTCTTCTGGGAGCAGATGGAAGGCGGTTCGACCCATCTTATGAATTTTATACCGACCGTGGTTCAGGCGGAATTATTCAGAGATTTCTTTAAAAAAGCTGATTGGTATGACGATTCAAACCGTAAGATCGACCTTATTCCCGACGGCGTGTCTGAGAACGGTTTTGACTATCTGACTTATTCATGGCAATATGACGGTAATAACCTTCTCGTCGAATTTGAGAAAACAGGCAGAGGTATCAGGCGTATCGAAACTGACGATTATTCTATTACATCAAGCGTAATTAAGAACAAGCTCGTTTTCGGGAAAGATTATACGATCAGCTATGAGATCGTAAATAAGACAGGTAAAAAGCTAGAAGTCGGGATCAAGGGGTTGACCGATAAGAATATTAAGACACAGGCTGATTTCAACGGGAATGTCAAAGGGAAAAAGAACGTTGAAGCTAAATTTAATCTCGATAAGATAGAAATAGATCAGAGTATCTGGCAGACCCATCCCTGCGTAATGTCCGAAATATCAGTGAATGGCAAGAAAGTCATCTTCAAGACAGGAATAAATCCTCAGTTCCCGCTCAAGCTGAAAGCCAATGGTAATTTCACTCTTGTGCATGCCGGAATAGAAAAAGAATTGTATCTTGATGTCGAAAACAATTTTGATGAGGAATGTAAATTCACAATAAAACTGCCTAAAGTTCCTGAAATAGAGTTCTCGAAGTACAATAACACCTTTTCTCTCAAAAAAGGAGAAAGGAACACAGTTGTAATAAAAACCGTACCTCGCGGTTCAGTACTTATCAGCAAAGATATTGAAATTACAGCGAAATTCAAAGACCGCAGTAAATATTCATACAAACAGAAGTTTGAACTCGCATGGAATACTTATGACGGAAAAGTATACGGCGAAACAAGTAAAAGCTATTACATGTCTTTGGGAAAATACTGCGTAAGAATTGACAAAGATGTTGATTTTAACGAAATGGTATTCTGGGAATCACTTTCCGATACTTACGGATACAACTCAGCCCCCAAGATCGGAAAACCGTATTCATCTGAATTCGTCAGAAAAGCGCCATATAAAACCGAATTCATCGGATCAGATAATGCAACTCATCTAAAGGCTTTCTTCAGATCTGAGGATTTTCCGGGTTGTGAATTTTCCAATAATTACAAACTAAACCAAAGCGGAATGCTCGAACAGTGGTTTGAGATCATAAGTTTTCCGAAAGGTTTTGAAGAAATATATGTCACCTGCGATCTGAATTTCAGGCGGCATAAAGTCATAGTTCCTTACAACGGAAAACTTCACAAATATGATCAGAATGCATACGGTGACACAGCGCTCGATTTTCTGAATAATGAAAAGATCTCAGAGAACTGGATGTTCGCGCAAGATGATAAACATTCAATTGCGTTGATATGGCCGGAGAACTTTAAGATGAATTTATGTTCATGGTTCCTGTCCGCTGAGCATAAATTTACCCGCGGAGGAAAGACCAAAAGCGATCCTGTAATATTCGCGATCGATGTTTTCGAAACAGTAAAAGATGTGCGTGAGTTCGCACTAAAGAAACACTTTGAGCAGCAAAGAACTTACGACAGTTTTGATCTTGAGATCAATGCTGGAAATCCCTTCAGCGATAAAAAAGTCAGCGGTTCATTTATTGATCATAAAGACAAGCCTATTGATGCAACAGTTAAGATCAGTTCTGTTAATGATACCGCTTTAACTAAAGTTCATAAAGCCGTTACGGAAGACAAAGTTCACAAAGTTGATTTCGGGTTTAAATTCAAAGGAAAAGATCCGATCGAGATTATAACAGCAAACGCAGATTATTATTCGAGGGAACTGAAAAAAACCAAAGCGGTCTTTATATGCGGTAAAGGTTCAGTTAAGACGGAGAAAGTCAAAGAGGGAGAAAACACTGTCTTTAAAGCAGATAACGGCATTCTGAAAATAAAATCATCGCCAGAATTCGCGCCTGCAGTATTTTCATTGACCTTTAAAGGTCGAGAATGGCTCGCTTCGGATTATCCCGAAAGGACGAACAAATCGTGGTGGAATTCATGGTTCGGCGGTATTCAGAGCAGACCGGGAGGACTCAAAGAACATCATATAATCGCGGAGAAAACTCTATCCTCGTTCGTAAATAAAACTGATTCGCTGGGAAACAAATGGGAAGGAATTGAGCTGGTTACGGCTATAAAGAAATTCGACGGTATGAAAGGGCTGACGATACGGCAGTTCTTCTTAATGAAGCCTGAAATACCTGTCCTTGCACTTTATACGGACATTTCGAATAAGACGGGCTATTATAAAGATTATCATCAAATGAGCGGGGCTATCTATATCAATCCCGACGATGATCTGAAAAATATAATTGCAAATATGGCGGATAAGGGCAGAGAAAATATGTTAAAGTGCGGATATGAGGCTGTAGATTCGTCAATAAATTCAAATTTGATATCTTTTACGAATAAGATCAGAAAGGAACATCTTCATTATTATAACGCCGACCCTGTATCACGCTGCTGGTTTTATTCGGATAACGCGGTCATTATGAACAATTTTAACGAAGGCCGTAAAATAAAGAACGGTGAAACGAAGGTATTTCCGCCCAAGTTCATAATATTTTCGGATATTGAGTTGACGGAAGAGAATCTGATCGACCTGCAGAATGTGAGGTTTGAAAAATAAGGAGATTAAAAAAAATGAACGAATATATTGAATCGAATAAGAAAAACTGGAATGAGAGAGTCGGCATTCATAAGAAATCTAAATTCTATGATGTTGAAGGATTTCTGAAAGGAAAAAGTTCTTTAGACAGGCTGGAACTGGAAGAGCTTGAAGATGTGAAAGGGAAAAAGTTACTTCACCTTCAGTGTCATTTCGGGATGTCCACTCTATCACTGGCCAGGCTGGGCGCGGAAGTAACCGGGGCGGATTTTTCTGACAAGGCTATTGAGCTGGCGAATGAGCTGGCTCAAAAAGCCGGACTCGATGCAAAATTCGTATGCTCGAATGTGCTTGAGCTTGATAAGAACCTCGAAGGCAAATTCGACATAGTGTTCGCATCATACGGAGTATTCTGCTGGATACCGGATCTGAACAGGTGGTTTGAAATTGCTTCGCACTTCCTTAAACCAGGAGGCAAACTTGTCATACTCGACGGTCACCCCTTCAATGATCTTTTCGAATACGACGAAGAAAAGAAAGAACTTGAGATGATCGGACCGTACTTCAACGACGGGCCTCACAGATATGAGGAGGACTATACATATACCGACGGCGAAGAAAAAATGAACAACACGACCCAGTATGAGTGGGCTCATCCAGTCAGCGATTTCATCATGGCCGCAGTAGATAACGGGCTCAGGATCACATCGTTCAAAGAATATCCCTTGATGAGCTGGAACAGGTATCCTGATATGGTAAAGAACGATGATGGCTATTGGATACTCGAAGGAAAAGATCTTCCACTGACATTCTCGATGAAGTGCGTGAAGGAGTAGTCTGAAAACCAATAATAAATTAATCTTTTCAGTTTGCTTTTTAAAATAATTGAACTTACTTTGTAAACGCAAAAATATGACAGCAGATTTCTGAAAGAGCCTTTAGAATAGGGAGATGGAAAAATGAAAATACTTGTTTTGGGCGGAACGTTGTTTTTGGGAAAACATATCGTTGAGAGAGCTTTGAAGAACGGGCATGAAATCACTTTATTCAACCGCGGAAAGCACAGTTCAGAACTATTTCCTGAGACCGAAAAGATCAAAGGAGACCGCGATTCTGATCTTGAGATCCTTCAGGGCAGAAAATGGGACGCGGTAATAGACACCTGCGGTTATATACCACGCATAGTTGAAAAATCCGCTGAAATACTTTCTAAGAACGTTAAAACTTATGTCTTTATTTCATCTATATCCGCATATAAAGATTTTTCTAAACCCGGAATTAACGAGCGTTCTAAGCTTGCTTCACTTGAAACTGAAGATAAAGAAACACTGACGAACGAAACCTACGGAGCTTTGAAGGCACACTGCGAAGCAAGAGTAAAAAAACACTTTCCGAAAAGAAATGTCATCATCCGCCCCGGTCTGATCGTCGGGCCTGATGATTATTCCGATAGATTCACCTACTGGCCTGTTAGAATTCAAAAAGGCGGAAATATCATAATCCCGAAAACAACAAATTATCCCATCCAGTTTATTGATGTCAGAGATCTTGCGGATTTTATAATATTGCTGCTCGAGAAAAATAAAACAGGGATTTTCAATGCGACCGGACCAAAGAACAGATTTACTTTTCAGGAATTGCTTGATATATGCATTCATTTCGCGAAGAAAGATGTAAACCTTATAAAGATGCCCGGGAAATTTCTTGCCCGCCAATTAAGCGAAAATGACTGCTATCTGCCTCTTGAAGAATCAAAGGGCGAATGGGCAGGGATCGAACAGATTGACTGCTCAAAAGCGATCAATGCGGGTCTTAAATTCAGAGATGTAAAAAAGACCGTAAAAGACACTTTAAAATGGTTCGGCAGCCTGGCTGAAGATCATCAGATGAGAGCCGGACTCAAGCCTGATATTGAGAAAGAGATCATCACAGAATGGAAAAACCGAAAAATCTGATATTTGAATATATTACAGCTTATATCTTCGCGGTCTTCGATCTCAGCCATTTTATTTCGGCTTTCGTCAGATAAGGCGAAAGTTTCTTTAATACTGCAGAATGATAAAGGTTGAGCCATTTTAACTCGGATATAGTCATCAGTGATTTTACTATGGGTTTCGTATCGATCGGCACATAAGTCAAGCTCTCCATTGAGTAAAATTCTCCTGACGGCGTGTTCCTGTAATTTCTCGTCAGGTACATGTTCTCGATCCTTATACCGTGTTTATCCTTTTTATATATCCCCGGCTCGACTGTCGTTATCATGCCCGGTTCAAGCGGAACATTTATCATGCGCTGGCTGATGCTCTGCGGTCCTTCGTGGACGTTTAAAAATGAACCTACGCCATGTCCCGTTCCGCATTTATAGTCGTACATTCCGTTCCATATCGGCTGTCTTGCCAGAACATCGAGCGCGTAGCCTGTAGTTCCTTTCAGAAATTTGGTGCTGACCAGATTAATGTGACCTTTGAGAACTAGCGTGTAGTCCTTCCTCTCTTCCCTGCTGAGCTTTCCGAGAGAGTAAGTCCTTGTCGTGTCGGTCGTTCCCTCAAGATAGTTACCGCCTGTATCGACAAGAAGAAATCCCTCGGGCTTCAAAACGGCTTGCTTTTCTTTTGTCGGAGCGTAATGCATCATCGCGGCGTTTTCTTTGTAGGCTGTTATTGTATTAAAACTATCGGCTACATAACCCGTCTGATCTTTTCTTAACTTAGTAATATATTCGGAAACATCAAGCTCGGACAATTTTTTTCTTCCGAGATTCTTTTCGAGCCATATCTGAAATTTAACTAGCACTACGCTGTCTATTATAAGCGCTTTCTTCATATTCCTGATCTCGACAGGATCCTTGATGCTTTTCAATAAAATTACGGGATCGGTTTTCTCTATCATTGCAGCTTTTTCAGGAATAGAATCATAAGCTTCTTTGCTTGTTCTTGAAGGATCGAACATTACAGCGCATTTATTATTCATTTCTTTTTTTATGAATGAATTTATGGCCTCATAATCATACAGATCAACGCCATTGACTTTAAAATAATCCATGACTTTCTTATCGACTTTTCTTTTGTCAACAAAATAACTGATCTTATCTTTGGAAACTATCAGATGGGAAACAGATACCGGAGAGATCGGAATGTCTCTACCTCTGATATTAAGGATCCAAGCGATATTGTCAAGTGAAGACTCAATAAAGTGATCAGCTTTTTCTAAAGCCATCTTTTCACGGATCGTTTTAACTTTTTCAAGTAGACTCATCTTTGCATATTTTTCGTGCGTCGATATCTTTGAACAGGGAGCTTCCGGCCTGTCTTTCCATATTTTATCGACCAGATCTTCTTTTATGAATTTAATTTTAAATTCCTTCAGGCTGTTTTCTATCTCTCTAACCTGTGAAACCGACATAACTTTGCCGTCGAATCCTATTTTTATTTCTTTTTTCGAACTGAACTTGATCTTAAGCCAATCATAGACGGTAACTGGGTTGGGAGTGTTCGTAATATACGGAAGTATCCCGCTTCCTTTCAGCTCGTTATCGGCCTGAATATCGTACCTTCCGTCAGTCCAAAGACCGGCATCATCTTTTGTCACAAGAACGGTTCCCGCTGAACCCGTAAATCCTGATATCCATTTTCTGGATTTCCATCTGTCCGCTACATATTCGCTCTGATGAGGATCGGAACTCGGAATATAAAACACATCGATTTTTTTATCAGACATAAGTTTTCTTAAAGCTGTAACTTTTTCTATTACCTTCAATTTATACCCCCGTATTAATGATAATTTTTTATTTCAGTGAAATATAAGTTTTTTTTTACAAATAATAAAAGAAAAGTTTTGTTATTGTATTTTTTCTGACAACTTTTTTGTTAATTAACAGTCTAAAGGTTGAAAATTAAAATTCGGGGATAAAATGAAACTCACTATTCAGAATCTGTCAAAAACCTACCCTAACGGAGTTCAGGCGCTTAAGAATGTTTCTCTTGAAATATCGAACGGGATGTTCGGTCTGTTAGGACCGAACGGGGCAGGCAAATCAACTCTCATGCGTACTATCGCGACTCTTCAGGAAGCAGACAGCGGAACAATCATGCTCGATGACATAGATGTTTTGAAAGAAAAACCGAAAGTAAGAGAGATACTCGGGTATCTCCCTCAGGAGTTCAGCCTTGATCCGAAAGTTACAGCGGACGATTTTCTCGATCATATTGCGCTTCTAAAAGGCTTAACTGACCCTAAGAACAGAAAAGAGACCACTGATGCCCTGTTCCATCAGACGAACCTGTGGGAGCACAAAAAAAAGAAGCTCGGTACTTTTTCCGGGGGTATGAAACAGCGGTTCGGTATAGCTCAGGCGCTGATAAATTCCCCGAAACTTTTAATCGTTGACGAACCTACAGCCGGACTTGATCCTGAGGAAAGGAACAGGTTCCACAACCTTCTTTCCGAGATCGGCGAGAACCATATAGTTATATTGTCAACTCACATCGTGGATGATGTATCTTATCTGTGCTCAAATATGGCAGTAATAAACAAAGGACAACTGCTTTTAAACACGAAACCTTCGGAAGCCATCAAGACAATAAAAAACAGAATATATGAGAAAGAGATCATGAAATCAGATATAAATATTTATAAAGAAAAATACCGCTTTCTTTCTTCAAGGTTCTTCAGCGGTAAAACATTCATCAAAATATACTCGGATTCGAATCCCGGGGACGGTTTTATTAATGTTGTCCCCGACCTTGAAGATGTATATTTTCATCATATAAAGAACGGTCTGACACGTGCTTTACACGCGGAGGAAGTAAATGTTTAACTCTATATTCAGGTATGAGCTGAAATATTCTTTGAGGATGATCTCAACTCATATATTCTTCGGCGTAATGTTCCTCTTCGCGTTCCTGGCTACGATAAGCGCCGGCGGGACTTTTTCCGGAGTGAATGTTTCCTTCGGAGGATCATCGTCAGCCAAAATATTCGTGAATTCTCCCTATTATATTTATCAGATGGAAACGATACTCGGCTATATCGGAATAATTTTCATAGCGGCTGTAGCGGCGAGAGTGATCAACAGGGATTACGAATTCGGGACTTATCAGTGGTTCTATTCGCTGCCGTTAAAAAAATCCGGTTTCGTTCTCGGAAGGTTCTCAGCGGGTCTTTTAGTCATTCTGTATATTTTTGCCGGAGTGCCTATAGGAATGTATTTTGGATCTGTCATGCCATTTGTAAATCCCGACAGGTTCTGTCCCAACGAATTTATCAATTATTCGTATCCTTTTATTACTTCAGTCTTGCCGTTTTCGGTTATGATGCTGAGTTTTCTTATGGGATTGTCCCTGTATTTTAAAAATACCCTTACGCTAATGATCGGCACGATAATAATGCTGATGGCCTATCCCGTTTTGGTCAATATGCCTGTAGGTCTGGATGCAAAATACTGGGTAGCGCTATTCGACCCCGTATCCCTTTTCACACTTGAGTATTTTACGCAGTACATTACTATAGCCGAGAAGAACTCTGAGCTCCTCAAAATTTCAGGCGTTTACTTATACAACAGAATGTTTGTCCTCGCGGCAGCGGCAGCGCTTTTCGTCTGGGCATACAGGAAATTCGATTTCCGTCTGATAAGTAATAACTCGAATATCAAAATAGAAAAAGAGGAAGATACGGTGAAAAAACCGGTCCCGCCTGCCCCTGCAGCTGCTCCGGGATTTATAGCTGATGCAAAAAAATATTTCAGCCTAACAATAAGTAATTTCATTTATATAATTAAAAGCGGCCCCTTTTTAGGCATTTTCATTTTCTGGATCCTGCAGACCGTCATGAATTCCTTTTATATCGGAATGCGCTACGAAACTTCTGTTTATCTTGTAACTGCGACGGTTGCAGAATTTCTTTATGAGAATATGGTCGTTTTCGTAATCGCTATCGTAGCTATATATTCCGGCGAGGTCATCTGGCGTGAAAGGGACAAGAAATATGATGGAATCTTCAATGCATTGCCTGTAACAACAGGGATGATCTTCGCCGCCAAACTGACATCAGTGCTTGTGCTGATATATTTCCTTATGGCTTCGAACATTGTTATGGGCATCCTGATACAGCTCTTCCACGGATATTACGAATTCGAACTTGTATTGTATTTTAAATACTTTATGATATTCGGATCGGTTTTTCTGATATTCATCGCACTTCTCTCTTTCGTGATTCATATATTCGTGAATAACAAGTACCTGGGTTATATGTTCGTTCTGATATTTTACTTAAGCACGATGTTCATGGCTGGTCTTGATTTTAACCATCCGCTTTATATGTACGGAATGGTGGAATTTTCTTATTCCGATATTAACGGTTTCGGATACACAAGCAGATTCGTAATAATGTCACTATACTGGCTGTTCTTCATTAGCGCCGTACTTCTTGCTTCAAGATATCTCTGGGTAAGAGGAAATGAGACCGGCTTTAGACAGAGGATAGCAATATTCAGATCACAGATTAACAAAATTACGGTTTTAGCGTGTGCAATACTGGGACTTGGGTTTGCAGTACTCGGCAGCTACATATTTTATAGTGAGAACATACTTAATAAATATGAGACTAACGCAGATCAGGAAAAAAATACCGTGCAGTATGAGAAGGATTATAAAAGGCTTGAAAGATCCGCTCAGCCTAGGATCGTCGATACAAAAGTAACAGTCGATATTTTTCCGGAAGACAGATCTGTCAGATGTTCGGGTGTATATAAGCTGAAAAACATGACCGACAGCGTCATAACGAAAATATATGTCGTTTCGGTCAGAACGGAAAATTACAAATACGATTTCTCGACAGGCGCGGAACATACGGACAGCTGCAGATACATGCATTTCGATACGTACAGGCTGAATTCGCCTTTGTTTCCGGGCGACAGTTTAGAAATGACATTCGAAGCTGATCATCCCGCAAAAGGTTTAACTGGCGGTGGTGCATACTATAACGGGACTTTCATAAATAATTTTGAATATTTCCCTCAGATCGGATATACAGCGTCGGCGGAAATGGAGGATGAGCACAAGAGAAAGAAATACGGTCTTCCTGCAAAAGAGAGAATGGCTCCTACAGATGACCCGTTCGAAAAATACAGGAACTATGTCGGGAACGCCTCATGGACGAAATTCGAAGCTGTTGTAAGCACATCATCCGATCAGGTTGCTGTAGCTCCCGGCAGATTGATCGGTGAATGGTCGGAAAACGGAAGGAAATATTACCGGTACAGAACAGATTCCGCCATATTAAGTTTTTTCTGTGTAAATTCAGGCAGATATGAAATAATGAAGGACAGCTGGAACGGCATCGATCTGGAAATATATTATCATAAACCGCACGATTATAACATCGGTCACATGATGAAGATGATGAAAAGCTCGCTGGAGGTCTTTACAAGAGATTTCGGGCCTTATCAGTTCAGCAATCTGAGAATAATCGAATTTCCCTACGGCGGATTCGCGCAGTCGTTCGCTACGACCATTCCCTATTCCGAAAACCTCGGCTTCATCATTGATTACAATTCCAAAAACGACAGAGGAGTTGATTATCTGGCTTACATCACTGCTCACGAGATCGGACATCAGTGGTGGGCTCATCAGGTCTGCTCGGCCAATACGAAAGGAACTACACTTTTAACTGAAGTTCTCGCACAGTACTCAAGCTATCTGGTTCTAAAAGAAACAAATGACGAAAAAGAGATCAGAACTTTCAGAAAGTACAGCCTTGACTCATATCTTAAAGGTAGAAGCCGTGAAACTAAAAAGGAACTGCCGCTTTTATACAATGAGAATCAGGGTTATCTTCATTACGATAAAGGGATTGTGGTTTTCGCAGCTTTTGAAGACTATATTGGAAAAGACAGCCTGAACTCAGCTTTAAAAAAATTCGTTTCAGACTGGAAATTCAAAAGCGACCCGTATCCGGTCTCGACCGACATTCTGCCGTATCTGAGCGAAGTAACGCCCGACAGTATAAAATATATTCTCGATGACATGCTCGGTAAAATCGTTCTTTATGATAACAAAGCCCTATCCGCCGAATGCACTAAACTTGAGAACGGTAAATATTCGACTGAGCTGACCGTTTTATCAAACAAATTCGAGGCTGACAGTCTGGGCGCAGAAACAAAAGTTAAAATGAATGATTATATCAATATAGGACTTCTCGATAAAGACGACGAACCTGTTTTCATTAAAAAATATATGATCGACAGGGACACAATGTCATTCCTGATCGAAACCGACAGCCTGCCTGTGAAAGCGGGGATCGATCCCTATATTCTTCTAATTGACAGAAAACGCGACGACAATCTGTCAGATGTAAAATATAAGTAATAAAAAAGCCGGTCTTAGACCGGCTTTAAATTATCTGGGTGTTATAAATTTTTTCGTTGTAAAATATCCGTCCCTGAGCGTGTCGGGAACGGCAGGGCTTCCCGTAACATAAATAAATCCCTCAAAATCAGCCTCGATGATCTCATTCGGTTTGATCTTTTTCAGCTTTATTACTGTATGATTCGCTTCGTCAGAGTTGGAATCGATGTAATAATCTCCGTATTCTACTGACTTCAGACTGATGCTGTTATTGACGCTCTCGTTCATATAAACTAAAGAATCATCATTTACGGGATCATAAAGAAATTTGACTGTCCATAGATCTCCGTTGTCATCTTTTGCTGAAAATAAGTATTTCTCGCCTTCTGTCGTTACCGAGTATTCGCAGCTTACGAAATTCCTGGCTGTGAATTCTTTACTCGATGCAAGACCTCCTGAATTTGCAGGATTCTGACCTATAGTCACCATCAATCCATTATCAAATGCCGGCGGATCTTCGCTTTCTTCGTCGCATGAATAGAATAAAAATACCGTAGCCGCGACAATTGCTAAAACAAGGAACTTTTTCATCTTATAACCTCCGTAATATTTATTTGTTCTATCCGTCATTTCTTCTGTCCATCAGATACCATATATCAGAATCGGTCATCTTCTCTTCCTTTTGTACAGACTTTTCCTGAACATCGGTAGTTTTTTTGAGCTTCTTTGAAGCGAACTGAGCCTGTGGAGTACCTGAATGATCTTCTTTTAATATCCCGTATATCTCAGCCGCTTTCTTATAATCTTTAATATAATTCTCTGCTATCATTCCGGCAGCCTGAAGTATTTTCGGAGTGAGAGGGCTTTTTGGAAATCTTGTTCCGATATCAACGTATTCATTCATCGCATCCATATACAGAGAATCGATAAATTTCTGTGATGAAATGTTAAACAAATAAGCTGCTGAATCCTCGATCACCTCTTCAGGCTCGATCCCTTTCATTATTCTTATGTAATTCGCGCTTTTAGTACCGGGATATATTTTTAAAAGACTGTCGCTGAGACCTCCGTATTTCGAACTGTCCGATAGAATCATGTAGAGCATCGCTTTTGAGGCGGTATGCGGATAATTTACTTCTTCTGAGAGTTCTTTGAAAATGACCATAGCCGTATCTTTCAGGTCGAATTCATATAACGCTTTTTCAGCGAATTTCATCTTATCTGAAATATAAGCATCTTTTATATTCTTCAGTCTTTTATTTTCAGAATCCGATGATCTTTTTGAATTTTTAGATCGGTCCTGTGACAATGAATCTTTCCGTACAAGATCATCAGATCGTTCTGATCTAGAGACCGTAGAATCACTTTCAGCCTGAAAGTTCTCTAATTTCTTTCTAAGCGCTCTGAAATCTCTTATCGAACCGATCCTTGCGGCAGCTTTCTGATAAAAATCGTTCCTCCGGTCATAGTAGCCGCTAGAATCGTACATGTCTTCAGCCGATGCAAGATCCTTTATAAGCCTGAAATAATACTCGCCGAAATAGTAAGCAGTCTCTGATAAAAGCGCTCCGTTATCCTTATTTTTCGGATTAGTTCTCAATATCTCATCGAGCTTTTTAAAGGTTTTAAGCGGTATTTTGTTGTCAAGATACATCTTCGCAAGCCTGATGTCCCCTTTAAGGGAATAATCGGCATAGATCTCATTATCGGTGAATTCTTCAAGGATTTTAATTGCTTCCTCAGTTCTGCCGGTCCTGAATAGCGCATCTGCATATGATATCGTGCTCGAAAAAACCTTTTCTCTTTCTGTATGAAGTGAAGCCAGTTCCTTATAAATTTCGGCAGCCGTGCTGTCTGCGTAAAGTTTTTCCGAAAGCTCCGCGGATAACTGCATCAAAGATATCTTTTCCGCTTCACCTTCAGCTGATTTAAAAGCCTGCGTCATAAGATCAAGAGCTTTTATGCTGTCTCCAAGAGAAAGATTCATCTGTGCATTCAGCTTTAAAAGTTCGTACGGTTCGATGTCGAGATTTTCAGTTTTAATGTTATCGATAAGTTCTTTTGCCTCGGCGTAATTTTTTTGAGCGATCTCTACTTCTGCAAGATGAATCTTTGCCTGATCTATAAGTTCAGAGCCCGTGTAATTTGTAATAAGTTCAGTAAATTTTCTCTGCGCTTTATAATAATCCTCCTGTCTGAGGTAACACAGCCCCATCATCAGAAGTGCGTCATCCACCCATTTACTGTCGGGATAGAATTCTAGGATCTTGGAAAGCTCTTTAAGGCTGTTCTCGTAAAGACTTTTATCTACCTGATTTTTTTCCTTTCGCTTAGTTTCTGCTTCATTGTAGCTTTCCTTCGCATTGTAGTACATATTGAAATAAGCGCAGTCCGAAAAGATCACGGCAATAAAGATCACTACTGATATTTTAAGAATAATTTTCAAATGACTTTTCCTCTTCTGCACATTTCTTCAACCGCCCTGAAATTGACTTTGCCGTTACCCATCAGAGGAAGCTCTTTGAATTTTATCACCCTCTTAGGAACAGCTATCGGAGAAAGTTCAGCTTTTAATTTTTTCTTTAATTCGTTTTCATGAACATCTGAAGTTACAGCGACAGCTATTTCAGCTCCCTTCGATACATGCGGAAGCCCGACAGCGCAGCACTGATGATCTTCACCAATATATTTCTCAACAGCGTTTTCAATAGCGGTAAGAGAGATCATCTCTCCGCCAATTTTTACGAACCTTTTCAGTCTGCCTTTGTGCCACAGATATCCGTCATTGTCGAACATTCCTATATCTCCCGTATCGTACCATCCGTTATGAATATGCAGCGATGTTTCTTCAAGATCATAAAAATATCCTTTCATTACAAGCCTGCCGCGAACGTATATTTTACCTTCCTGACCGGGAGGAAGTTCCTGCTCAGTCTCCACGTCAATGATCTTAACCTCCGCGCCGGGAATAACTTTGCCTATACTGCCGAATCTATTATGTTCCTGAGTGTTGACTGATATCACAGGACTTGTTTCGGTCGTACCGTATCCTTCCAGTACTTTCGCTCCGTGCTTTTCCAGATACATATCGCGTAAAGATCCTGTGAGTTTGTCTCCACCTGCCATGATTATACGTAAACTCCTAAAATCACCGGGTTCAGATCTCTGACAGTAACCTCTTAAAAATGTAGGCGTCGCAGTAATGATCGTTCCTTTATTCTTCTTTATACCGTATGCCACATTCTTATAATCCAGCGGATTAGGATAGGTATTAACCGCCGCTCCTGAGGTCAGCGGGAGAAAGAATGAAGTTGTCAGACCGTAAATATGGAACAGCGGCAGAACACCGATAAAAATATCATTTTCGTCAAAATGGAAGATCTTCTTTAAAGATTCCACGTTCGACATAATATTATCGTGGGTCAGCATTACGGCCTTCGGTTCTTTCTCGCTGCCTGTTGTAAAAAGGATCACGGCGATATCGTCAGGTGATCTGCCTGCAATGAAGAAGTCCGGCAGTATTGATTTCGCCGCAGCGACGATCTTCTGTGAAATGTTTATGGCTTCGATCATCTCTTCGACATATATCATGCCGTCTTTATGCTCAACCTCAAGTTTTTCGCAGAGTTTTTTCGATGTTATAACCGTATTGAATCCGCATTTTGACCTGGCATACTTGATATTGCTCTCCGCACCCGTGGAATAATTTATAATAACGGGAACTCTGCCTGAAATAAGGACGGCGAGTAGGCTGATAAAAGCACCGGCGGTCATCGGCATCATAAGTCCTATAAACTCGTCTTCCTTTTTCTTTATCACATCCGAAAATAACAGAGCGGCCGTCATCATCCGCCCGTATGTATAAGTCTGTCCCGTTAAGCTGTCGGTAATAGCTATATTATTCTTGTATTTCTTAGATGCTTTAAGTATCTCCTCGTGAAGGCTCATTCCGATCCCCTCATTTTCCTTATCACACCGGTCGTGGATCTGCCCGCTACAAGTTCGATCGTTATCACTCTGCCGCCCGCTTTTTTCACTATATCAGAACCTACAATATATTTTTTATCGGAAGGATCCGTGACGGAGGGATCGTAATCTCCCCCTTTTACCAGAACGTCAGGATTTACAGCCTCTATAAGGCCCAACGGCGAGTCCTCCTCGAAAAGAACAGTATAATCCACGGGCTTTAAAGAATCAAGCACGATCATCCTGTCTTCCTGACAGTTAACGGGACGGTCATTGCCTTTCAGCCTTTTTACGGAACTGTCGGAGTTGATCCCGACGATAAGAACATCTCCTGCTTTCTTTGAGGCTGCCAGATATTCGGCATGGCCTCTGTGAATAATATCGAAGACGCCGTTGGTAAAAACAATTCTGAGACCTTTCTTTTTATGCCCTGAGGCAATATATTTCAGCTGATCACGTGAAATTATCATTTATTTTCCAATTAATCCCCCAGATTCTGAAAGCCTTAACGAAAGGACTTTAGGATCAACGGGTATTATGCTAACATCTTCCACTACTATCGAAGCGGCATAATTAGCTATAGTGCAGGCTTCATTAAAAGTCGCTCCCGCACAGAGAAAGCTGACAAGTGTTGCTATTACAGTATCTCCGGCGCCTGAAACGTTGGCGATCTTTGCTGATCTTGCAGGTATTATATCCATTATGGCATTCTCGTTGAAGACCGCCATTCCTCTTTCGCTTAATGTTATTACAAGCTTTTTAAGATCTAATTTCTCCATAAGATCAGCACCGGCTTTCTCGATCTCAAGTTCTGTTTTGATCTTCCTCTTAAGTATATCTTCGGTTTCTCTCAGATTCGGCTTGAATATCGTTACGCCTTTGTATGATAGAATGTTTTTTATCTTGGGATCTACGGATGTTATTATGTTCCTCTTTCTGCACATTTCAATTACGGATCTGATCACTCTTGGAGTCAGCAGGCCTTTATTATAATCTTCAAATATCACCGCATTAACGCCGTCAATGTTCTTTTCGATCAGCGAAAGAAGCTTGTTCTCGTTCTTCTTTGAAATGTCCGCTGAATTTTCTTTATCGAATCTGACAACATGCTGATTTGATGCCAGTATCCTTGTTTTTACTGTTGTAGGTCTTTTACTGTCGACGAGTATGTACTTAACGTCGATCCTGTTTTCCGTCAGATTATCGACGAAGTGTACTCCGTACAGATCGCTTCCTATAATACCGAACATCATCGGTTCGGCTCCGAGCGATTTGATGTTCAGAGCTACGTTGGCTGCTCCCCCCGGCTTGATCTCCTCGTCTGTAATATTTACGACCGGCACTGGAGCTTCCGGAGAGATCCTTTCGGTTTTTCCCCAGTAATAAATATCAAGCATGACATCGCCTATAACCGCGATCCTTACGTTCTTCATGTTTTTCTGATATTTTATAAGATCGGCCTGTTTAATTTTTACCATGGGGTCTTTCCTTTTTTTATGTTTCCGATTTTATCCACAAAATAAAATTCAGTTGATATCTTGAACATTTCCTCATCTCCTCTTGAATTCCCGAACACGATTATCTGAGCGTCGGGATTAAAATATTCGGAATTTTTTATTCTTGACACTTTTTCCGCGTAATTGCAGTTCTTTCCTTTAAGCTTTCCCGTAAGTATGTTCCCTTCCTTTTCGCTCTCTGTACAAATGCAGCCGTCAAAACTGAATTTTTTCGCCATATAGTTCATGTAAATGTCAGGTGAAGCTGTAACGATAATTATTTTACAACCGGCGTCGCGCAGCTCGCCGATCTTTTTTTTGACTTTGGGAAAAACGTGCATCTGGAAGTAAAAATCCTCAAGTTTCTTTTCAATGTGATCCGTATTCATTCCTCTGAAAACCGCTTCAAAGCTGCGCCTTTTAGCTTCGTCCCTGGTTATAAATTTCAAAAAATACTCAATAACTATGAATATAAGTTCGGGAGAGGTTTTAAAGAAATTCAGATAGCCGGAAAAGAAAAGAAGCGATCTGATATACGAATCGCCTTTTATGAATGTTCCGTCGAAATCTGTAAATACTATCCTGCTTTCCAATAACTCTCCGTTTACTTTTTGTATTCAACGAATATCTTTTTGCTTCTGTTACCATAGGACACAAGCCTGTCGTCAAGGAGACTTATCCCTATCAGATCCGTTTCGGGAGCTTTAACAATTTTTACTATCCCGCTCTGGATATTGCCCGCGAACACTGCCCTTTCAAGTGCCACCTGATATATAAGGTCCTTGCCTATCTTGTTAGCGAGGATGTAGATGTAGCCCCCTGAACTGTACAGGTTCTTTATATAGAACTCGCTTTTCATTTTAAAGTTCGTCTGAACTATAAGATCACTGCTCTGGCTCAGGCCGTCGATAAGGCAGAAATGAAGATTTCCTGAATAAATATAATCGTTTATAACAAGATAGTTCATTGAATTGAAAGTAACAGCGCATAGCGTCGCTGAGGAAGTGAATCCCGTGTAGAATTCCTTGGTGATCTTTACTTGTCTGTTGTTTAAAAGCTCATTCATATCCAACTGTATTACAGTATTCAGATTATCATCGATCAAATATATAAAATCACCGATCTGCTCTATATCCTTGATGTTCGTGATAGGTTCCGGCATATCTACACTGAATTCGCAGTCTGTGCTGCCGAGTCCGCTGAAAATGTATAGCCTAGAAATATCATGAACTTTTGATGCTGCTACTACAAGTTTTTCACCGCATGTTATGACGCCTCTGATCTTCAGCCCGTCCGTCTTTTCAATATCGGGAAAATTATAACTTTCCCACGATATATCTTCTGCTCCGCTTTCGAATTTGTTTTTAACAAGGTCAAGAAAATACGGCGATATAATGAACATCATCACTATCAGCGATATACCCGTAAGAACATTGTACCTTTTTTTTATGGTAGGATCAAGGCTGAACAGATAATCCACAAGCGAGTACAGAGTCACGCCTATCACTATAAAAGAGATAGTGAAAGTCGTAAGATAATTTACTGTAAAGTTAATGAAATTAAGAGAAACGAGCATTCCGCCAAGAACAGCCATAAGAACAAGGATCGTAGTTAAAAGTCCGCCTTTTATTCTGAAATACAGAACGACCAGAATATTTATTCCTATCCCGATTATTGCAGCGCTGTATAGAAATGCAGGAGACAGTTTAGCTCCGTTCTGAATTGTGTTTATCATCAGAGAGTACATCAGAAGATAGACCCCCGCGAACTGAACTCCGCCTTTGATCTTTCCTGATAATCTTGCGCTCATTACCGTTCCCGAAAAAGACGCGAAGATCCTGATATAGGCAACGATAATGTCTCTGAAGAAAAAGAATATCATGAACCATATCGGGAAAAGTCCGTTGTAAGCAAGCGCGAAAAAATAAAAGAATCTGGAAATAGAATCTGAAAGAGGATCGAGGATCTTTCCTAGATCGGTTACTAATTTATCCCTTCTGGCAACGTATCCGTCTATTATATCGGATACTTCGGACAGACTCATAATAATATAGGCGATTATCAGAAGTTTTATATTCCCGCTGAAGATCAAAAGCACACCAAGCAGAGTAAGAGCTACTCTCGAGAGAGTAATTATGTTAACCACATTGATATATTTATTATTCACGTCTTTACCCTTACTTAATTAAGCGCTTTATATTTAAACATTATGAATATAAATAATAAATATTATCTTGTCATTAAAAAAAACAATATTATTATAGGACTGATTCCGTAAGGATGTTCTCTATGTTTTCCCATACGAGCTCAGGTCCGCTTTTTAAACATGAGTTTCTTAAAGTGATGTAGAGAGCAGGATCATTTAACAAAATATTTATGCTTTTTGTTATCTTATCTTTATCCGACGGGTCAATATTTATCCCGGTGTTCATACCGGCCACATATTTTTTCATTTCAGGAAAATCTGAAGCTATCTGCGGAACGCCTGCCTGAATGAACTCGAACATCTTATTCGGCGCGGAATAGTAATAGCTTTTGCCGCTGTTCCTGATCAGGCATAAGCCTATATCTGCGCAGACAGTATATCTGATCAGCTCCCCGTGAGAGAACGGGCCGATGAAAAAAACTCTATCTGACAGACCAGTTTCTTCAGTCAGTCTCACAAGGCTGTCTTTTTCAGAACCTGATCCGGCAAGTACAAGTACAGCCTTTTTTTCAACACCTGCAAAAGTCCTTATTATATCGTCAAGACCGTTATTTATAAGAAACGAACCCTGATACATAACGATCTTAGTATCTTTTTCAAGACCCAGCAGATCGTGAATCATGGTTCTGTTTTGAGGAATTTCCTTTTCAATAGGAAGATTTGTTACCACACGCACATTTTTCAAACCATATATATTTTCCAGTTCCTCAGCTATAGGAGCCGAAACAGTAATAACGCTCTTGGCTCTTTTAATAAAAAATCTTTCATAGCTTGTCCAGAATTTCTTAGCCGCAGGTCTGTTCTCCACCTGCGAATTCCCGTGCCAGAATTCATGCGCGTCGTAGATATAAGGCACCTTCTTAAGTTTTGAAACAATATATACCGGTAGTAATGGAAAAATGTCGTGACTGTAAATGATGTCGCACTTTTCTTTTAGAAGCTTATGCAGTAGCCTTAACCAGAATACTAACATATTCAAAATCAGCGGAACTTTTTTATTTATAGAGATCCGCCTGTGGGGTATATCTTCCCATCCGCTGAGTTTATCTATATTATATCTGATGCCGATCACCTTTACACTGTAACCGGCTTTTTTAAAAGTTAAAGCTGTCTTATAACCTCTGTACTCTCTGTGAAGTTCATCGAAAACAGCGAATATTATTCTCTTTCCGCTCACAGTTGCAGCTATTTCCCGCTTGATCTTTTATCCCCGGCGCTCTCTCCGGTCTTTTCGCTGTCTGAAATATTTGATATTATTTCATCTTCGAACTGGTCGCTCATTTCATCAGCTTCGATATAATCTTCGTGCTCTTTATCCCATTCCTCATCATCGGCTTTTTCATCAATTTTCGGTATCTCGGATTTTTTTTTGATCTTCTTAACCGGGCTTTCAACTTCAGTACTGCTGCCGGGATAAAAACCTTTTATTTTATCCTTTATCGCGCTGCCGTTCTTTTCACTGTAATAGAACCAGTACCATGCGGCGGAGGCTACAAGACCGATTATTATAAGCGCTATGATGATATCGAACAGCTTAGCGAAGAAACCGCCTGATCTGCTTTTTTTTGTTTTTTTGGGTTTTGCTTTTGCCATAAAGAACTCTTTTTTTAAATTAAATATGTTAAAAACTGTGCGCAGCCTATTATGAATCCGAGAACACCTCCGAAATACGTTACATATGCAAGCTGGGTTTTAGTGACGCTAAGAATAAGACTTTCCAGTTTTTCTAACGAGAAATCCTTTACTTTTTCTTCTACTGTAGCTTTTATATCCAGTTCACTAATCACTGCGGGCAGTTCGCTGTCCATCATTTCTATCACTTTATCTGAGATCATTTTTCTGATATCTGCAGTAATGAAAGCGGAAAGCATTCCGAACTGACCGTACATTTTATCGAGAGCTTCAGAGATTTTTTTTCTGACAGCTTCCTTTTTAAAAAGTTCGTGAAGAGATTCGTTCGAAAGTAGATGATCACCGACAGTAGCGCCAATTTTTTCTGCGAGTTTCTGATGCTCTTTGGGAATTACCCCTGGAGTGAAAGGTATTCTTATTCCAAATATATATTTCGGTTTAAAAGGCCTGAAAAGCATCTTTATGGCTAGGTAATTTGTAAACAGACCGATCAGAGCCCCAAGCAGCGGCGGCATGACGAATTTTATTATAATGTCAGTTGCGTCCAATTATATCTCCTACTTATTTTTTGTTTAAATTTCGTTAAGTTTTTAATTAAATTTG
>ENA-UPTA01000122-UPTA01000122.1-activated-sludge-metagenome-genome-assembly--contig:-NODE-122-length-81335-cov-46.551083_pt1 | contig 81335 bp, 73 predicted proteins | sample MGYA00238184_ERZ773361 | MGnify/ENA primary metagenome ERZ773361 (study PRJEB29100, sample SAMN05720205) | activated sludge metagenome | isolation source: anaerobic digester from wastewater...
TAAACATAAGACCATCTTCGCTGAAAGGGCGGCCGAAAGGCCGCCCTTTTTTTATTGAGGGGGGGAGAAATCCTTGTGTCGAAGGTTGTGATATAATCGGCAGATGGAGGTTCGGAAATGCCCAGTCTCGTATACAGGATAGAGGGCGAAGAGCACCGCTTCGAACTGAAAGAGGGAAAGATATCCATCGGGAGGATGGAGGGCAACGACCTCATAATATTCGACCCGACGGTCTCCAGGAAACACGCCGAAGTTGAGAAAACGGATATCGGATTCAGGGTCAAAGACCTTGCTTCCAGGAACGGCCTTTTCCTTAACGGCGATAAAATATCGGAGTCCCTCCTGAAGGACGGCGACGAAATCAAGGTCGGAAGCTTCCCGTTGTCTTACAGGGAGGACGCAGGCTCCAGCGTCATGATTGCAGAAGGTCCGTCCGATCCTTCGCTGGCCGAGGGAACGATAATGAGGTCGCTGAAGGAAGTACGGGAGATGCTCAGGGCCGATCTGAAGCCGGATGCCACGCCAAAGGCTCCGACTCTCGAACTGAGCAAGCTGCAGAGGAACCAGCGGATCCTCGGTCTCCTCGCAGACGTTTCAAAAAAACTGATCGAAGCGACGACATACGACGAAGTCCTGAACAGGGTGATGGAGATAATATTCGAGCACACGAGCGCCCAGCGCGGAGTGATACTGCTAGCTGAAGAACAGACCGGGGAACTGACGCCGAAAGTCGTGAGGCAGGCGGAAGGGATAGACGAGAAGATAAGGATAAGCCAGACCATAGCAAGAAAAGCCTTCAATGACGGAGTTTCCATCCTCTGCCACGACGCCCAGACGGATGAGAGGTTCCAGGCGGGGGCGTCTATAAGGCTGCTCGGCATCCGCTCGGCCCTTTGCGTACCCCTGATGGTGGAAGACAAGGTGATAGGGCTGATATACGTGGACACTCCTCTCAGAGTCAAAGCTTATGGTGATTTTGAGCTGGACCTGGTGTCCGCGCTTTCGGGGCTTTGCGCCATCGCCATCCATCAGGCGGAACTCAGGACCAAGCTTGAAGCCGAGAAGATCGCGACCAGCAGGCTGCAGAGATACCATTCCCCGAGCGTAGTAAAGAGGATCCTCGAATCCAGCAAGCAGGAAGCCTCTCTCGAAGCAAGGGAATTGGAGGCGACCATCCTCTTCGCGGACCTCTGCGGGTTCACGTCGATGAGCGAGAACATGGAACCCAGCAAGGTGGCCCACATGCTCAACGGCTTCCTGTCGAGAATGACGGATGTCATATTCAAACACGAGGGCACGCTCGACAAATTCATCGGAGACTGCGTGATGGCGTTCTTCGGGGCACCCGTCTCCACCGAGGACCACGCTGAAAAGGCGATCGCCTGCGCGCTTGACATGCGGAAGGCGCTCTGGGAGTACAACGAACAAGCAGAGGGAGCCGCCGAGCTGAACTTCAGGGTGGGTATCAACACCGGAAGGATAGTGGCGGGTGACATAGGGAGCACGCGCCGAATGGAATACACCGTGCTGGGAGAGGTCGTCAACGTATCCTCCCGACTCCAGTCATCCGTGGCGAAACCCGGGCAGATAGTCGTGGGGCAGAAGACCTACGAATCCGCCAGGGGGAAATTCAAAATGAACGAGATCAAGGATGTTCAGGTCAAGGGCATTTCGAAAACCCTTACCGCTTACGAGGTGGTCGAATGAAAAGGTTTCTCCTGATGCTGTCGGTTTCCCTGCTGCTCGTTTCCTGCGCGACCGGCGATACCCGAGTTCCGGACGGTTCCGCACTTTCCTCGTCCCCGGCACAGTCCGACGAGCCTTTCAGGAGCCTTCCGGGGGACGAGAACATTAAGAGCAGCGAGGTCGCGTACAACCTCGCCCTGGAGTATGCCGGCGGGAGGAACATGCAGGCGGCCCATCACTACATAGACCTCGCGATAAAACTGGAGAGCCACGCGAAGTATTCCTATACAAAGGGGATCTTCTATCTCGGCGAGAAGCGCTTCGAGAGGGCCCTCGCCTGGCTTGACAGGAGCTTCAGGGAGAACCCTTCTGAGCTTCAGGCTAAGCTGGATATCTGGAACGCCCAGGGAATCGCGCTCATGCAGCTCAGGAGGTACGAGGAGGCCAAGGCAAAGTTCCGTACGATCATCAACACCGAAGGGATGATAAGCAGGTTCAACGCGTATTACAACCTTGGCATGATCTACCTGGAGGAGAACAACCAGAGTGACGCCGAGTCGGTTTTCAGGAAAGCCGCGGAGGAGAACCAGAACGACTACCGCGTTTACATGAAGCTGGGTAAGATAGCTCTCGGCAGGGGGGATCTCGACTCGGCTTACGGGAACTACCAGAAGGCGGCGGACCTCGTCGAGGCCGTTTTCAGCGCGCTTCAAAGCGACGGGCCCGAGATCTATTTCCATCTCGGTGAAACACTTTTGAAACAACAACATACGGGGGATGCCAGAGCGGCTCTTCTGAGGGTCATAAAGATTTCTCCCGAGGGACAGTACGGGCTCAGGGCCAAAGAGATACTTTCCAAGCTGCCGCCAGTGTAGGGAAAAATGTTCGGAAAAATCAGGGAAGGATTGAAAAAGACAAGGGAAGCCCTGTCTCAGCACCTCCAGGGGATGCTGGGCGGAGGAAAGGATTCGGCGCTCCTGATCGAGGAGCTGGAAGAGGCGCTCATCCTTGCGGACGTGGGCGTGCCTACGATGGAAAAGCTTGTCGCGGGCCTGAAGAAAGAGGAAGACCCGAAAACGGTCCTCGTCGAAAGGATCATTCGGATCTGGCCCGCCGGGCTTTCCGAACCTGACGGGTCGAAACCATGGGTCCATGTGTTTGTCGGGGTTAACGGGGTCGGCAAGACGACCACCATAGGCAAACTCGCGAAAAAAAGGACCGGCTCCGGCCAGAAGGGGGTGATCGCCGCCTGCGACACTTTCAGGGCGGCGGCCATCGAGCAGCTTGAGGTATGGGCTGAAAGGAGCGGCGCCGAACTTGTCCGCCAGAGCGAAGGTTCCGATCCTGCCGCAGTGGCGTTCGACGCCGTCTCGAAAGCGCTCTCGAGGAACTACGATTTTTGCTTCATCGATACCGCGGGGCGCCTCCACGTCAAGCACAACCTGATGGAGGAACTCCAGAAGATAACCCGGGTCGTCGGAAAGGCTGTCGATGGAGCGCCCCACCAGGTGAGCCTGGTGCTTGACGCGACCACGGGTCAGAACGGCCTCGCCCAGGCGAGGGAGTTCCTGGCGAGGACCAGGGTGACAGACCTCGTGCTCACGAAGCTCGACGGCAGCGCCAAGGGCGGCATAGCGCTTTCGATCGCCGATGAGCTCAGGCTGCCGATAAGCTACGTGGGCGTCGGCGAGAGCGTCGAGGACCTCGTTCCTTTTGACAGCAGGGAATACACCCTGGGGTTGTTCTCCTGAATGTCCGCCAGGAGAGAGGCGCCTTCTGAAAAGTGGATGGGGATGGCTGCCAGTCTCGCGTTGAACGGGGCGGGAAGGACCCATCCGAATCCCGCTGTCGGCGCCGTCGTCGTCCGGAACGGCAAGGTCGTGGGCATGGGCTGGCACGAAGGTCCCGGGACTCCCCACGCCGAGGTTGTGGCTCTCCGGGAAGCCGGAAGAAAAGCCGAGGGGGCGGACCTTTACGTAACGCTTGAGCCGTGTCCCACTTACGGAAGGACCCCTCCCTGCACCGATGCCATCATCTCGGCCGGCGTGGGGCGCGTCATTGCGGGGACCAGCGATCCGAACCCGGCTGTCAACGGCGGGGGATTGTCTGTCCTTAAAAGGAACGGAGTGCAGGTCGTCAGCGATTTCCTGGAAGGCGAAGCGGTCGCCGTGGACGCTTCATATCACCGCTTCTATAAAAAAAACAGACCCTCCGTTACCCTGAAGTGGGCGCAGAGTATCGACGGCGCGACCGCTGATGCCGGGGGAGGCTACATTACGGGAGCTGAAGCGCGAAGGCTGGTCCATGAGGACAGGTTCTTTTCCGACGCGATAGTCGTCACCTCGGGTACCGTCCTGAGGGACGAACCGAAGCTGACGGTCCGCCTGCCGGGGATGAAAAGGAAGAAGCTTGTGAGGGTGGTCGTGGACAGGCATGGGCTCAAGGACCTTCCCGCGGGATTGAAAAAAACCGCCCCCGCCTTCGGCGAGATATGGGTTCTAAGGACTTCAAGATTCGGCGGCGCGAAGCCGGCGGGAGAAGGGGTTAAAGTCTTCGATCTTGACGTCAGGGGCGACCTGGACGGCTTTGTGCCGGAAATGTTGATCTTCCTGAGAGAAAAACTCCTGATCTCCCTTTACGTGGAGGCCGTGGGCGAATTCGCAACGGCTCTGCTTAACTCTGGCTTCGTGGACAAGCTGGCCATTCATGTAGCGCCCTTCGTTCTTGGAAAAGGCTCCGCCCCGGTGCCGGTTCCAGGTCCCCTGGCGAAAAGGGTATCGCTTATCCGCGCCCGAGAGATGTCCCCGGGAAAAGACAGGGTCTACGAGGTCGACCTGGAGGGAAAATGTTTACGGGACTGATCAGGGAAATCGGCAGGATAAGGTCGTTGAACAAAAGGAAGGCGGGGCTCGGCATAACCGTCGCCGCGCCGGAGACACGCAATGGCCTGAAAATAGGGGACAGCGTCGCGGTGGACGGCGTCTGCCTGACTGTCGAGCAGCTGAACCCCGACGGGTTCGACGGGTATGTCAGCAGCGAGACCGCGGCCAGATCGACTCTCGGTTCTGCAAGGGCCGGCCAACAGGTGAACATAGAACCATCCTTAAAAATCGGGGACCAGCTCGGCGGCCACTTCGTCCAGGGACACGCCGAGGGAGTGGGAACGGTCGTTTCTCTCGAAAATAAAGGCGAAGAAGCATTCCTGAAGGTAAGGCTTCCGGAAAGCCTGATGTCCGCCGTCGCGGAAAAGGGATCGATAGCAGTGTCGGGAGTTAGCCTCACCGTGGCGGAGATAAAAGGGAACGTGATAACGACGGCTGTCGTCTCTCACACGCTGGAAACCACGACACTCAAGGAAATGAAACGCTCGTCGCGGGTCAACATAGAGACGGACATCATCGCGAGGCAGGTCCTCTCTTTTCTTAAAAAACAGAAGAGCCTCACGGTCCGCAAGCTCGAGGACGAAGGCTTTTGAATCGGAGACGGTACGATGGCGATAGTTTCGATCGATAAAGCGATAGAAGAGATAAAAAAAGGCAGGATGCTCATAATCGTGGATGACGAGAACCGCGAGAACGAGGGAGACCTCTTCGTCCCCGCGCAGAAGACCACCGCCAAGGCCATCGCCTTCATGGCGACCCACGGCAGGGGGCTCATCTGCCTTTCGATGACCGGTGAAAGGCTCGACGAGCTCGAGATCCCGCTTATGGTCGAGAACAACACTTCAAGCTTCCAGACGGCGTTCTGCGTTTCCATCGAGGCGAAGCACAAGACGACCACGGGCATCTCCGCCCACGACAGGGCGGCGACGATCCTGACCGCCATCGACAGGAAGGCCAGGCCTTCCGACATCGCGCGCCCCGGCCACATATTCCCCCTGAGGGCGAAGGACGGCGGTGTCATCAGGAGGCCCGGCCAGACCGAGGCTTCGGTGGACCTGTGCAGGCTCGCCGGCCTCTATCCCGCGGGGGTCATCTGCGAGATCATGAAGGACGACGGGACCATGGCGAGGCTGCCGGACCTCGAAAAATTCTCGAAGAAACACGGCATCCACATAGTCCTCATCGCCGACCTGATCAAGTACCGCCTCCAGCGGGAAAGCCTCGTCAGGAGATACGCCCAGCCCAAGCTTCCCACGAAGTTCGGAGACTTCACGATCATCGCATACCAATCCGAACTATCGGAAAAAACCAATGTGGCCCTGGTGAAAGGAACATGGAAAGAAGGCGAGGAAGTGCTCGTGAGGATGCACTCGGAATGCCTCACGGGAGACGCTTTCTTCTCTCTCAGGTGCGACTGCGGCCCCCAGCTGGAAGCGGCGATGAAGAGGATCTCCGATGAGGGAAGAGGCGCTGTTGTCTACCTGAGGCAGGAGGGAAGAGGCATCGGTCTTCTTCACAAGATCAAGGCGTACGAGCTTCAGGACGGAGGCATGGACACGGTGGAAGCCAACGAGGCTCTCGGGTTCAAGCCCGACGAGCGGGATTACGGCATCGGGGCGCAGATCCTGAGGGACCTCGGCATCTCGAAGGCTAGGCTCCTCACCAACAATCCGAAGAAACTGCACGCCCTGTCGGGGTTCGGTATCGAGATCACCGGCTCGGAATCCATCGAAATAGCTCCGAACAAGATCAACCGCAGATACCTGAAAACGAAAAAAGAAAAGATGGGGCACCGGCTCAAGAAGGTCTAATCGGCCCGGGGAGTTATCCTCTCGGCCAGGAAACCTTTCGACTCGTTCGCGGCGCCGAGGCTTTTCAGGCCGATCCAGAGGATCTCGCCCGTATCGGTCGCGGTGATGACGGAATTTCCGTCGGACGAAAGCACGGCGATCCCCGTGCAGGCGATCTCGGGGGAAAGCCAGAGGCTTGACGAGTACGATATTCTGCCGTCTGCCCCCCTGTCGAACTTCAGCCGCACGATCTCTCCGAAGGGGCAGAGCAGTACCGTTCCGTCTTCGCCCGAAGGGAAGACGGAGAACGTGTAGGGAGAGCCGGTAATCTCGGGAAGCAGGTAGAGCTCTTCCGTGCGGAGATCGAATATGTAGACCGCAGACCTGTCGTTCACCCCGGCGATTGCAATGAGGTCCCTTCCCTTTATCTCTGAAACGCAGATGCCGGCTCTCGATGCGATGTCGAACACCCGCGGCTTGAACCCTCCCGTACCCTCTTTTTTCAGGTAAACGAGCTCGTTGTTCCAGGTCCCTATCACCATCCTGTCAGCTTCCGGGGAGATCCAGAATCCGTGGAGAGAGTGTTTCTTGCCGAGCAGTTCGGTGATGGAGACGCTGAACTGTTCCTGCAGGTTGGGCAGGGTCCAGGATTTCAGGGAACCGTCGGAGGAGGAGGACCAGAGCCTGGCGGGCGAACCGGACAGGAGAAGGTGGTTGATAAGGAAGGTGTGAGCCGTGCTGCGGTACTGAAGTTCCAGCGAGGGCATCTTGAAGACCGCGATCGTCTTGTCGTCGGAGGCGGATATCATCGTGTCGCCGCTCAGTACTATGGATGTCACTCCGAGCGTGTGAAGTTCCTTGGATGTAACATCTCCGCTCTCCGGGATGATATATATCTTTCCGTCCGCGCCACCGGCGAAGACCTTTTTTTCCTTCGGGTCGTCCGCCAGCGACCAGAGCTCCTTGTCGCAGACTTTCGCAGTCCTTGCAGGGAAGACGGACCTGAGGGCATACTTTGACATCGTCCCCTTTCCGGCGCTGACGGCGAAAATCCCCGTGGGCGAAAAGAGAAGCGAGCTGTATGATTCTTCAGCGGACGATTCGAAAAGCAGTTTCGACGTCGCAAGGTCCCAGAACTTTACGCCGTAGTTGCCCGCAGCGGCGAGGGTCGGCCTGTCGGGTATCACGATCACATCCTTGGTCTCGCCCGCGACCTTGATCTCCGAGACGGCGCCGTCGGGAAGAGAATAGATGTTGATCCTGTCGAACCATCCCCAGAGGGCGAGCTTTCCCGAGGCGTCGTCGATGTAGAGCCCGTAAACCTTTTCTTTGAGATCCTTCCTGAAGAGGTTCGCTCCCGTCCTCGCGTCATAGACGAACAGCCTGTCGTTCCAGTACGCGGCGAAGTAACTATCGCTCAGGGCGCAGATACCGCCTTCCGGAGAGGCCTCGGGGTTGTCTATGGCGGCAAGCGGTGTCAGCTTGTCCATGAACTGCGAGTAGGTGGCTACCCTCGTCCCGGTGCGGAGCGCCGCGGTCCTCAGCGAGCGGGAGATCATCACCGAGCCCGGCCGTGCGCTGGCAAAACTGAAGAGGAGCTTTTCCTTGCTCTCGGATACCGACCGCTCGACGACTTCTGCCCCGTTCGCTGCCGGCTTGTAAATGACCGGGTCCCCGGCAGGAGCCGTTCCGAGAACCTCCTCGCCCGCGGCGAGCGGTACCATCGTGGGCATCTGGTTCGATGAAAGGTTGACCAGGTAAAGCGACCGTCCGCCCTTGAGAAGGGCCGTCCTGCCGTCCACGCAGGAGATCACGGCGGAGGAATCAGGGGGAATGCTCCATTCACCGGTCTTCTCGCACACGGCCAGCTCTTTCTTTTCAGGTTCTGAGGATTTCTTCGGTTTGTTGAAGAATAGGAGCCAGCTCATCCCCAGAACCGCGAACGCAGCAGTCCCGAGAACGGCGTATTTAAGCCATCCCTTTTTTTTCTTCTCCGGCGGAGACGGCTCTTTTTCCTCAGATACCTTTGTTTTCTTCGAAACCTTGCCGGGAGTAAGCTTTGAGATGACGGCCTTGCTCGGTATCGGCGTGATCGTCGGCGAGCACCCGGCCGTCTCCCTCTGGATAATGGAAACCAGCTTCTCGGATTTCTCCGGCGCCTTCAGACCCAGAGCGGAGACGAAATCGGAAACCTTGCCGAACCGTTGTTCCGGGTCCTTTTCCGTCGCTTTCCTTATGGCGTCCCTGACGCTCTCCGGCGCCGATTCCGGCAGCCTTTCAGCCTTGAGGGAAGCCTGGATCTCGGTCGCGCAAATTTCGCCCAGGGTCTTGCCCTCCCTGACGGCTTTTCCCGATAAGATCTCCGCGACTATAAGGGCGAAAGCGTACTGGTCGGTCCGGGGCGAGATCTTTCCTCCGAGCACCTGTTCGGGGGCGATGTAGTTCAGCGTCCCGATGACGTTGCCCTCTCCCGTGAGAGTCTTGCCGGCCTCGCCTTCGGCCATTATCTTGGCTATCCCGAAATCGAGGATCTTCGCCGCGGGCTTTCCTTCAGAAAGAGCGATGATGATGTTCTCGGGCTTCAGGTCCCTGTGGACAACTCCCTTCTCGTGGGCGTAATCGAGCGCGGAAGCTATATCCTTGAATATGTCGGAGTAATCGTCGAGGGCGAATAGCTTTCCGTACTGGACCAGTAGGCTCCTCAGGCTGATCCCCTCGACGAATTCCATCGCGTAGTAGGGAAGGCCCCAGTGGCTCACGTCGAAGTCGTAGATGTCGACGATCCCGCGGTGCTTGAGCTGGGCGAGCAGCTGGGCCTCCCTGAGGAACCTCGCGAGGAAAGTGTCGCCTTCTTCGCCGAGCTCGGGAAGGATTATCTTGAGGGCCGCAAGCCGCCCGAGGACTGAATGGCGGGCGAGATAGACCATTCCCATCCCGCCGTGGCCCAGTATCCCCTCGACGCTGTATTTTCCGAAAGACTGGCCTATGAAAAAGGCCGGTTCCTTCAGCTCGAGCCGCGAGCCGCAGTGGGGGCATTTGGCGCCACCCCCGAATATCTTCTCGCACTCTTCGCAGAACCGGAACTCGATCATTAAAAAGGCTCCCCGGAAATTCTATCATAACCTTGATTTTCTTTGCTGGCTTTGTGCTAGAATTGACTCCGGAGGAGCGAAAAATGAGAACGCTGTCGATATTGCTGATCCTCGCGCTGATGATAGGATGCGCCCCCCACTACAGGAGCTCGGGCTACGATCCGGCGGATGTCGGGACGCCGATAACGGTCCAGAAGGGCGAGGTCGAGAACGTCCGTCCCGCCGAGATAAACCAGGGAGAGAGCGGCTTCGGCGGGATGACCGGGGCTTACGCGGGCGGCGTCGCCGGTTCCGCGATAGGCGACGGGAAAGGCCAGGCGCTCGCGACCATACTCGGCGTCGTCATAGGGGCGATTGCCGGTTCCGCGGCGGACAGGGCCGCCAACAGGAGGCAGGCGGAGGAGATCACCGTCAGGCTCGACGACGGCAGGACGATGATAATAGTCCAGGAGGTATCCAAGAAGGAAAATCTCCAGTCCGGCGACAGGGTCGAAGTGCTTAAGACGGGTGACGGAAAGATGAGGGTGAGAAGGGCGCCCAAGGACGCTCCGCCCGCGCCCAATCCGATCCCCAACGCGCAGAGGCCGATAGACCCCAGGGACGAACCCCAGATGGCCCCGCTCCCGGAGGACGAGGAGTAGGCGGTTTAATGAAAAGCCTTGAAGAGATCAAGAATAAGCTCAGGGAACTTGAGCCGATCCTTAAGCAGGAATTCAAGATCGGCGAAATAGGCCTTTTCGGCTCCTATGTTCGCGGAGAACAGAACGAGAAGAGCGACCTGGACGTGCTCGTGGAGTTCGATGAAACCCCCGATCTGTTCCAGCTATGCGAGATAAAGGAGTATCTCTCAGAGCAAATTGGCGTTAAAGTCGATCTCGTCATGAAAACAAGCCTCAAACCCAGGATTGGAAAGAGAATATTGGAAGAGGCGGTGTTCGTATGAAGAGGGAAATCACCGATTACATGGAGGATGTCTCTCAGCAGATCAAAAGGATCGAGGAATTCACATCTGGGATTACCGGGTATGAAGATTTCAGAAAAAGCGAGATCACAGTCTATGCCTGCGTGAGAGCGCTTGAAATAATGGGGGAGGCGATAAAGCATATCCCCGACGAGACGAGGTTGCAGTACCCCAATATTCCATGGAAACAAATAGCCGGAATGAGGGACATTCTTGTCCACGACTATTTCGGCATTGATGAACAGGTCGTTTGGAAGACCATCCGGGAGAGATTACCCGAAATAAAGCCGCTGTTCGAAGAGATGCTGAAAGACGTCGGGAAGTGAAAATAACCGTCACGAACAAGCGCTGAAGTGCAGAAGCGCCGAAGTGCGGAAGCAGTAAAATTGAGGGACGGCCAACCGGCCGCCCTTTTTTCTTTATCGCAAATGCGGCCCAGATAATGTGGTCACATTTTCTTTCGGAAGATCACAGGCTTTTTCAAAAGCTAGCTTTTTAAGAGCCTGTTCTTTTTTCTGTAGTTGGTGAAAAAACGAGCTTTTGTAAATAATAACAAGCAACCGGGTTGCCGCATGCGTCTTTTGGGGGAATGAAACGCCATTGTTTTGCCGCTTTAAGAGCTGCCTCATTAAAAAGTTCGTTGTCTGATTTCATTATCCTTGCCGTTTCAACAATACCCTGCTCATTAACCAATACTTCAACAGCTACGTGTCCGCCAATATGGTTTTTTATAGCTTCTTCAGGGTGCTTTGGCAAAACATCGTGAATCAATATCGGAGGAGGAATTCCAGGCTCGGTGATTAAGAATTTACCATCGGACATGATCCGGAGGTGAGAGCTGCAGTCAACCTCTGCCATTGCCGAAGCGGCTTCCATAAAATTGCTTCCTTCCGAAACATTTATTAACCATGATTGAGCATCATCCTTAATTACAGGCGGATCGATCTTATCATTGTTTGACAGGAAGACAAGAATAGGTAAAGAAAGAGCTCCCATCAGAACAACAAATATGGGTAATAATCCAAAGTAAAGAAACTTGTTGTTATCTTGCCAAACCATATAAGGTTTCATTTACCGAAGTAACAATATCTGCATCTTCAGCTCTTCCGCTCTTTAATCCTTTCAATAATATTGTATAAGATATCGCGCCGTGCGACAAATTTACTTTGCGCTAAGGCGCTTCCTATCCGGGGGTGAATCAGCGTGGTGAGCATTAGCGAGCCCGCGTCTAAGGAGGGAGCGGAGCGCCCCCTTCTTCGGAAAGCGAATGCGCGAACGCGTATTCGCGTCAGTCCTGCTTCTGCCCGCAGTTCGGGCAGGTCAGCGCGCGCTTGGGCAGGGGCCTCCGGCAGTTGAAGCAGAACGATTCCTTGGCCGACTCGCGGTAGCGGATGCGCTCGCGGATGTCGCTGAGTTCTCGTTCCTTGATCGGCGTGTGCTTCAGGTGCTTCAGGTCGTCCAAGAGCTCGCCCCCGTTCCTGTAACGCTGGCTGAGATCCCTCGACATAGCCTTCATGATCACGTCGTTGAAACCCTTGCTGAGCGACCTGTTCTTCAGGTTGGGCGGTGTGAAGCGGCCCAGGGCGACCAGCTCCTCGATCTTCTGGGGGCTGATGTCGAAGAACGGGAGGGCTCCCGTCACCATCTCGTAGAGCATCACGCCTATCGAATAGACGTCGGAAGCGAGGGTGGCCCTTCCCTGGAAATGCTCGGGGGCCATGTAGGGCGGCGAGCCGATCCTCGTCGAGGCGTAGGCGTCCTTGTCTTTAAGGAGCCTCGATATGGAGAAGTCGGTCACCTTCACGACGTCGTCCTTCGTCAAAAGGACGTTCGACGGCCTCAGGTCCCTGTGGATGATGTTGAGCGTGTGTGCGTAGGCGACGGCGTCGGCGATCTCGACCGCGAAAGTCAGGGCCTGGCTCTCGGGGATGCTGCTCACTTTCGCGAGCCTGTCCGAAAGCGATTCGCCGTCCACGTATTCCATCACTATGAAGAAGAGGTCGCTCCCGGCGTCGTTCTCCGCCGTGAGAACCGAGACGATGTTGGGATGGTTCAGCGGAGCCATCAGCTTCGCCTCGTCGGCCAGCTTCTCCTTCTCCTGGTTCTGCCTGTGCGGGACTTTCAGGGCGACCAGCTTTCCGATGAAGGTGTCCTCGGCGAGATAGACCGAGCCGAACCCGCCCGTCCCGAGCGCCTTGATTATCTTGTACTTGCCCACCAGCTGGTCTTTCAGGAACATTATGCCTTCTTCCCTGCCTGCCGCTTCAGCTCTTCAGCCTTCAGCGCTTGTCTCATCCGAACTTGTAATGTTTCTTGACCGCTCTAAGCACTTTCCACCTGCATGAGAGCCCTTCCGGGAAGACGACGATGTCGCCTTTCTGAAAATGGACATTGCCTCCCTCGAAAGAGACCTCTACTTCGCCTTCAAGGATGAGGCAGGTCTCCTTCTCGTCGTAGTGCCAGTCGAACTCGCCGGCTTCGCAGGTCCAGATGGGCCATGACTTCGCGCCGAGGCCTTTGACCTTCTCTTCGGCAGCTTTTTCGACGGTGACTTTCATCATCTCACCCTCACCACGGATGGAAGGCGCTCATGATCGCCATTCCGCCGTAGAAGAAATACCAGCCGATCCAGAGGCACGAGAGCCCGATCGAAACGATGCCGAGGATCAACCCGACGAGCGCCATCCACTTGCCCTTCTCCGAGGATTTCCCGGCCTTGATGTTGCTGTTCTCCAGCCAGCCGATGACTATCGCCGGGATCCCCGCGAGGATGCCGCAGCAGCAGAAAAACAAGACTCCCATTATTCCCAGTATTAAAGCCATTATAGCAAAAGAACTAGCCCTGTCAGGAGGCGCGCCGACAATCTCCGCCTGGAAGGTCTCGACCTTCTCTTCCCTTACCTCGGGCTGAGGCTGGTTCTCATTGTTCTCGTCGGCCATCGCGGACCCTCCCTGGAAGACAGCTCACCCCTGAATTATAGCACAGGAGTGGGTGGATGGTGCGTACACGGGAAAAGCTGCTATGGATCATAATCACAGTTTCCTGATACGCTTCACGCGTCGCGCTTTTCCGTGACCCCAGTATTGAATTCCTCTTGTGACTGCACTAGAATGATGATGAGGTGATAAAGTGGAAACGCGTAAAGGCAGGCCGGCAGATGATATTGGGAGATAATTATTGTGTATACAGATATCTCTTGAAGAAGTACTTTATTCTCTTTGTCTTCTTGGCCACCAGTTGCGCGCATAGGGAAGTTTTATATACTGTCCATGATGCTATTGACATCTCGGAACCGTACTTTCCGGTGCACTACGAGTTCGTTGACTTCCCTTCCGAACATCGGATTGAGATCACCTTCACGAACAACCTCACAGATGCAGTATGCTTGGACAACCTTTACTGGCCTGGACAGAGCGGGGGCGGGTGGATAATAGAAGGTGGGATAGAAGTCACTCTCATCGTAGGGCAGGAGCGCTTCACGCTCACCGAAACCACCGGCAGCTATTCCCCCGGGTACGCGGAGTATGTGCCCCCTGGCGAAACTCTTCGCACATCGATTTCTTATGACGCCTTTCATCTTCCAGAAGAGCTGTTCAACGAGGAAAAGCGTTTGGAGTTTAACCCGGAGGCTTATCGATGCGTGAAACGAAAGATATATAGGTAAAAAGAAGAATGAATTCCAGGCGGAGGTAGCTTCTCATCTCGGGTTGCATTACTCCACCGTGAGCTGGATAGTAAGGAAGGTGAAATGAAATTCAAGACTAAAGCCTTGATCCCATTTTTCTTGGTGAAACGATTTCGTGGAGAAGGGAAAGCCCACGGAGGGCAAGAACCACCATTAATTCTTGAACCTAAGGCATGAAAAGGTTCTGGCTCCCCACCAAAAGTTCCAAGACCGGCCAATCCAGACGAATTACCGGAAGGATATTGAAATGAAAGATGAGATAATCCTTGAACACTTGAGAAATAAATATCCTGGGGAAAACAGAGCAAAGTTTAATTTCTTAGACTTCATTCATGCTGCGGGTTCACCTTCAGATGCTCTGTTATATGCTAGATTGTTTTCGCCTCAATTCATCGAAATAGATGAAATGATATTTCTAAAAGATGTAATTGAGGATGAGGCTGATATACAAAGAGTGAGAAATGCGATTGAGAAGTATGCTGGAGATAAAAAAATAGTGGAACATTCATTTAACTTCGTTGAGATACCTTCATTATTTGGTGGAAATAGCGGGGACACATCAGATGAGGAAGATTATTGGCTTGCAACTCAATTGGCTGAAATGTGGGCATTAAAGTTGAAAATACTTTACCCAGAAAAGACCTTTGAGGTAAATATACTTTCGCCCACCGAAACAGGAAATGAACTGGGCATCGAATTCTTTCAGAAATGATTTTTATGCGGACATCCGGAGGCAGGGTCTACTCCCTCGTGCGCGGCCCTTCCGATTTCCGGGGACACAATACTTAATTCTTGGCAAGCTGGAAGCGTATTGCCGGGGACACGATCCCGATTCAAAAGGCCGAATCGGGTCATGTCCCCGGGCAAATATGGACAGCCAGCTATTACGGAGATCTTGCGGGCGATTCGTGAATCGCCCCTACGGATGATCCTTCAGCCATCAGCCCGGCAGGTTTCGCCTGCATTGAAAATAGAAAAATGAAGATTGAAAAGTGAAAAATTGTGGAATCAATTCCCTATTGAACTTCAGCCTTCAGCCAGGATCGAAAGATAACCTACACTATTTTCCGCACTTTCTGATAATCCCTTGTCATTCGTATGTTCTAAAGCGCCAGCCTGATGATCCACACGGTCATGATGACGACTATGTTCGCGATCAGGATGGGCAGGAGGAACGGCAGTTCGAGAAGGTCGAACAGCTTTTTCTTCTTCGCGAAATAATAGTAGGGGAGGGTGCCCCACACGAAAAGGGTCGTCAGGAAGAGGAACACGCCCGCGGGCTGGGCTTTGATGGCTTCGATGAATTCTCCGTGCATGATGAGCGAAAAGCAGGTCGTCATCCCGCACGAAGGGCAGGGTCTGTGGAACATCGTGTAGAACCCGCACGGCGGGAGGCCCAGGCCGGTGTGGGTCCCGAGTCCTTCCCCGCTGGGGCTGACGAGACGGGCGAGGAAGAGGACGACGGGAAAGGCCGAGAAGAGGAGCAGGTATCCGAGGCGGTCGATAAAGGAAAAACCCGGTGATGGCCTTTCTTCCGCCATTCGGAGACTTTACCTTCCCTTGTCTATCGCTTCAAGGAGGAAGTCGATCGAGTGCGGGTTCGGGAGGAGGAAGAAATGGCCGTCGAAAGACTGGTCGCGCGACCTGAAGAAGGTCTCGATGACGAGGGCCTCGTTAGTGACTTCCGCGAGTTCGATCAGAAGGAGGTCCACGACTGCCTGCGCCATGTCGAGGGAAAAGGCGGGGATCGAGGGGATGAAGGTCCTCTTGAGGAGCGACCCCATGGCGTTGAGGTAGGAAGAGGAGAGGATGTTGCCTATCTCCTTGAGGGCGCTTATTTCCATGTCGCCGAAACTGGAGGGCTCGTGTCCGAAGAGAAGTTTCACGAGCTGGGCCGCGGAGGTCTTGGGCATGGCGATCAGCATGTTCCCCCTCGCCTCGCCGAACACCCTGAAGAAAAGTCCGACCACCTCCTCTTCGGGGCCGCCGAGCCTCGACACGACCTCCTTGAAGGGGACCAGGGTCACTTCGGGGACCTCGAGCATGACGACCTTCTGCGTCATCTGGTTGAGGGCTGTGACCGCGTGCCCGGCGCCGATGTTGCTTACTTCCCTGAGAGCGTCGAACTGCCCTTCATTTAGCCTGGAAAACATTGATGGCCTCCGTTTCCTCTCTCGCGAGGGTCACTCCGTCAAGTATGTAGACTATTTCTCCGGTCGAAAGGAGAGCGCCTCCTATCAGGTGCGGTATCCTCTCCAGGGGTGGTCCCCACGGAAGGATGACAACCTTTTCGGTCTGCTTGACCTCGGACACGAGAAGGACGGTCTCCCGGGACCCGAGGTCGAGGCCGACGGCGATCCCGCTCTTTCCGACAGGCGACAACCTGAAATCGAGGATCTCGAGGAATGTGTCGTCGATCCTGAGTTTTTTCGTACCCTCGACCCAGGCGATCTGGTACTGCGAAAGCGGGTAGAGCTTCGTCACCTGTGAGGCGGGGATCGCGAAGTTGAATTCCGGGCCCCACGAAAAGACGAGGACTTCCGTGAGCGTGACGGCGCTCGGGAATATCAGGAAGAACTTCGAGCCTTTTCCCTTCTCGCTTTCCAGCTCGAGGGTCCCACCCAGCGATTCGACAGCTGAGCGGACGACATCGAGGCCGACCCCGCGTCCCGAGATCTGGGTGACCTCGGTCTTGGTGGAGAACGACGGAAGCGTGATGAGCTCGAGGATCTGCCTTTTTGAGAGGTTTTCCGACCGGTCCTGGCTGATGATGCCTCTCTTAACGGCGCTTTCCCTGATGCTGTCCACGTCCAGCCCTTTTCCGTCATCTTCGAAGATGATCGTCAGCTTCTCGCCTTCCCTCTTGATCGTCAGAAGCAGGGCCCCTTCGGAAGGTTTGCCCGTCGACTTCCGCTCCGCGGGAGATTCGATCCCGTGGTCGGCGCCGTTCCTCACGAGGTGCATCAGGGGATCGAGCAGTTTTTCGAGAAGGAGCTTGTCGACTTTCTCGCCCTTCCCTTCAACCCTGAACCTGAGCGGCTTGCCTGTCCTCGAGGAAAGGTCTCTGACGGCGCGTTCGAGCCTTTCGATCAGGCTGTCGAAGGAGACGAGCCTCGCCTCGAGTATCTCGTTGTAGAGCTGGTGAAGCTGGCTTCTGTGGCTTTCGAGCCAGAATTTCTGCCTTCTCCGCTCGGCTTCGGGAAGCGCCTGCTCGAGGTTGGTCATGTGGTAGAGCATGTGCGAGATCCTGACCAGCATGTCGTCCAGCGTCGAAGCGGGCAGGCGCAGGGTGGACACGAGCGAGCCTTTCGATTCGGCGGCCTCTTCCGATGTGATCTCCACGTGGGCGACTTCGGGAAGCGACTGGATCTGCCTCGCTAGGTTCTTCAGCTCCGGATGTTCCGAAACGCCGAATTCGGCGGATTTTACACCTGATTTCTGGATCTCGGCCAGCGAAGGAGATATGTCGCAATCAGGGAATACCGACTTGACCTTCTGGAAAACAACGAGGAGGCGTGCCGCGGGGAGCTGGGATTCCGGGTCTATAGAAACCTTGATCCTCACGGCGCCCTGCTTCGACGGCGACGCGGGAGCGGGAGGCTCAGGCTCCGCCGCCTGGAAGGGAGTTTCCCGCGTAGCAGGAATACCTTCTGTGCCGCCGTTCGACGAAAGCCACGCCGAAACCTCTTCTTCCAGCCCGGAATCGTTTCCCGAGGATTGAACTCTCTCGAAGAGCTGGTGAAGAAGGTCCGTCGCCCTCAGGGCCATCTCTCTCTCTTCCCCACTCGGGACCGCTCCCCCGCGCCACGCGCCCAGTATGTTCTCGAGGCCGTGGGCCAGCCGTGATGTCGAATCGAAACCCATGGCGGCGGCCATTCCCTTCAGCGAATGGGCGCTCCTGAAAAGCTCGGACACCGATTCCTTCGTGAGTCCGCCGTCTGGAGCGAGCCCCTTTGTCAGCGTGGAAAGGTGCTCGAGGCCTTCGCTGAAATATAGTTCGATATATTTGTTCGGGTCCATCTTCCCCTCGGAAGGGGACCTCTACGAGGAAGCCATGACGGCGTCGATCACCTTGAGGACCTTTTCCGCCGAAAAAGGCTTCACCATGAAATCCTTGGCACCCGCGGCGATCGATTCGATGACGAGAGCTTCCTGCCCGAGGGCGGAGCACATGACGACCCGGGCCTTAGGGTCCAGCTTGATGATCTCCTTGCAGGCCTCGATCCCGTCCATCTGGGGCATGACGATATCCATGGTTACCAGGTGGGGGGAAAGGGCCGAGTACTGCTGTATCGCGTCCTCCCCGTTCGCGGCCTCGCCTACGACCTCGTACCTCCCCGAATTTACGAGGATGTCACGGATCATGGCGCGCATGAACATGGCATCGTCGACTATCAGAACTTTGTATGGCATGTTACCTCCCGCTGTTTCCCAAACGCAGAGTATTTATCACTTCCTCCTCCAGTAGCGAAATGAGCCGCTCGAAGTTGAGCACCGTCACCCAGGCGTCGTTCCACGGGTAGATCCCCTTCCAGACCGAGCCGGCCCCTTCTTCGCGCATGCTGAGGTCGTTGAAGGGCGTGACGTCCTCTATCTTGTCCAGGCCGACAAGGATGTTGTCCCTGGGCTTCAGCGACCTGACGAAGATGGAGGGTTTGCTCTCCGAAGCCTTCGGCGAAACCAGCCCGTATAGCGACACGACCGTCAGCAGTGCGCCTCTCCAGAAGGCCACGCCCCTCAGGTGCGAAAGCGAAAAAGGCACCGGGAAGGAACGCGGGAGCTCGACGACCTCGAGGACATCCTTCGAGGCTATGCCGATGAACTCTCCGCCTATGTTTCCGATGATCAGCTTGGACATCTCATATCCTGAACTTATCCACTATGGTCCTGAGGCGGTCGGCTTCTTCGAGGAGCGACTTGGCCTCCTTGTTGATCTCTTCCATGCTCGCGGATATCTCTTCCGTTGCCGCGGATATCTCCTGGCTTCCCGCCGCGTTCTCGGTGGCGATCTCCTGGATCTCCTCCATCGCCTTGAGAAGCTTCGCGGCGGCGGAAGCCTGCTCTCCCGCTTCCCTCGAAATCACCTTGACCGCATCCTTCGTGGAAGCCGTCCCCCTGTTTATCTGGTCGAAAGCGGAGACGACCGCTTCGACGCTGTCCTGCCCGTTCCTGGCGGCGGCCCTCGTCAGGTTCATGTACTTGGAGACATCCTCGGTCTTCTGCGAGATCCCCGAAGAAAGCCTGGAGATCTGCTCCGCGAGGTCCTTCGTGTTCTCCGCCAGGCGCCTCACTTCCTCGGCCACCACGGCGAAGCCCCTCCCGGCTTCTCCTGCCCTCGCCGCTTCTATGGCGGCGTTGAGCGCGAGAATGTGAGTCTGGTGGCTTACCATCGTAATTCCCTCGACGAGGGTGTTTATCTCCATCGAGTGAATCTTGAAAGTCTCTATCTGCGAAGCGGTCTCTTCCACCTGCTTGAGTATCTCGCCCATCACCTTGTGGGCTTCGTACGCGGAGCGGGAACCTTCCTGTGCGCTGGCCTCCGCGTTCTGGGCCTCCGCTTCGGAACCGCCGCTCTGCTCGGCTATCGCGCTGGTGGAAGAGGAAAGGCTGTTGCTGACCGCGAGCGATTTCTCCACGTTCTGCGCCTGAATCTCGGCGCCTCTCGCCGTGTTCTGGACGTTGGCGGCGACTTCCGACGCGGCGGTGAGGACCTCGGAGGTGGAGACCGAGAGGTTCCGTATCGCCTCGTACATCGAGGATGTGCTCTTCTGCACCTGGCCGACGATCTCCCTGAGGTTCCTTATCATGGTCCTCATCGATTCGGCAAGGTTGCCCACCTCGTCCTCGCTGGAAACGGCTATGGCCTTGGTGAGATCCCCTTCGGCGACGGCGCCCCCCGCTTCGGCGAGGCCCCTGAGGTTCCTTGTGAGCACCGAGGAGATTATCAGCGCGAAGAGCGCGGATACCAGAAGCCCCACGAAGACCCTGAGGATGTTGTTCCAGAGCACGCTGAAGCTGGTCGCGGCGTCGACTATTATCCCGATTATGATCGGTATGAACACCGCGAGAATGAAAGCTATCGCCAGTTTCGTTTTCATATTCATCTTCCGCCCCTTCTGAACATGTAGATCCTTGATTCAAGGTCCACGGTCTTCCACTCCGCCGGGTCCATCCTGAGCCTCTCGACCTTCCCGAGAACCAGGAGGCCGCAGTCGGCCAGCACTTTCTTCACTTTACCGATGACCGCCTTCTGCGCGTCGTCGGTCAGGTATATGAAAAAGTTCCTCATGAAAACGGCGTCGACCGTTTTCAGCGGCAACTCCGATCCCAGGTCGCAGCAGAGGGGAAAAACATTTTTCAATATCCCGTCCTCCAGGGTCCTGTGCGGCCCATCCTCCTTAAAGTAACGCTTTATTTCGTTTTTGTCCAGCTTTGACAAGGCTTTCTTGCTGTATTTCCCGGACGCGGCCAGCCTGAGCGAGGGAAGGCTCCTGTCGAGGGCGACGATCCTCGCGTCTATCGAGTTTTGAAAGCACGAGATCGCGAGGCTCGCAGCCTCTTCGCCGGTAGAACACGGAGCGCTGAGGATGGTCAGCTTCTTCCTTTCAGAGAACGGCGGTTTTTTCAGGATGCCGAAGAAAGCCTCGAATACGTCCCTGTTCCTGAAGAACTCGGTGGTCGGGACCAGCAGCCTTCTCCTCGCCGCCCTTCTTTCGTTGTCGTTGCGTCCCGCGAAGGCGAGGTATTCGTTCAGATCCCTGAACCCGAGGGCGGAGATCCTTGGCATGAAGCGCCTCGAAAGGAATTCAGGCCGGTACATCGAGATGTCCGCGCCCATCTCGCGCCTGAACCAGCCGGCAAGTTCCCTGAGCTCGCTCTCTGTCAAGGTTCCGGGCCGTTCATCCATCGGTGTCGACCTTCAGCCTTATCTCTGCGGGATCTCCTCGCAGAAGTTCAGGGGTCATCCCGTAAAGGACGGCTCCGCGTCCGAATTTTCTGAAGCGGACAGGGCATGCCATTCCCCGGATCGCCTCGTTAAGCGTGATCCTTTCACGATCCGGTCTGTCGAAGCATCCGGCTATCGTCCTGGCGGGATCGGGAGGCTCGATGGGGAAGTCGGTCCCGAGGAGGTATCTCTTTCCTCTTATGAGCGACCCGAGCAGGTAAGAGCGCTTGATCCTCGCGGGGCCGAGCCTTTCTCCTGCCCAGCCACGGTCGCTCAGCAGGTGGCAGGGCTGGAGCGACACGGTGACATCGGCGGCGAGGAGGCGTGTCAGGAGCGGAGAGGGTGTCACCTGAAGATGTTCGAGCCTTATCTTGGGGGCCGGCCGCCTGATGGTTTCATAAGCTGACAGGAAGGTTTCGAGCGCCCTGTCTCCGATCGCGTGGAACGCAACGGGGATCTTCCTTGAACCGGCTTCTTCAAGCAGTTCCTTGATCTCTTTGCGGTCGAGAATCAGAAGCCCGCGGGTGGCTTTATCGTCGGAGTAGGGCTTCCTCAGGGCCGCGCCCCTCGATCCAAGGGCTCCGTCGAGAAAGACCTTGATCCCCTCGAGGGCGAACATCCTTCCTTTGCAAAGGCGGGCGGGAAGAGCCATCCCCGGTGTCCATTCCAGGTAACCCGCTACAGGTAGTTCCAGGTCGCCGTTCCCGTCCATTTCGGACAAGGTCTCTACGTCGATCTCCCTGAGCTGCATGTCTGTCGCGCCGGAAAGGCCCGAAGCGGCGAGCGTCCTCAGAGCCGCGCGTATCCTGCGCCGCACGACCTTTTTCGCCGGGGGCGGCATCGCCCGGAAGAACGGGTTCATGGCGTTGTCCAGCACTATCCCCGTCCATTTACCCCTGATATAAACGAACTCACCGCCGGGGATGGCCGAATCGGTTTTCAGCCCGGCCATCTCCATGGCCCGGGAGTTGACCATCGCCGCGTGGCAGTCGATCCTTTTCAGGAAGAGAGGCCTCCCGCGGGAAGCTGTATCAAGTTGTTCCAGCGAGGGCAAAAGGCCGTTCCAGAGGTTCTGGTCCCAGCCGAAGCCGGTGATCCATTCTCCGGGCTCCCTTTTCCTCTCGTCATCTTCGAGCAGCTTCAAAAGAGCGTCTGGGGAGGCGGCGTCACGGAAGTCGAGCTCATCGGAGAGCGCTCCAAGAGCGCCGATGTGGCCGTGGTGGTCCCACAGCGGCGGAAGGAGCATCCCCTTGTCGCGACCCTGCCGCGCAGTTTTCAAGAGGCCTGTCAGCCTCCTTTTTTGGCGCAGTCGAAAGCTTCCTGGAGATCCCGCAGGATATCGTCGGCTTTCTCGAGACCCACGCTTATCCTTATGCCACCGGGGTCTATCCCGGCTTTTACCTGCGCGTCCAGCGGAAGCGGCGCGTGGGTCATCGAGGAAGGATGCTCGATCAGCGTCCTGACGTTGCCCAGAGATACGGCCAGGGTCAGGGCCAAAGCGTGTTCCGCAAGATGGTTCATCATCAGGCGCCCGGATTTCTGGGCTTTTTCAAGCTTTCCTTTGAGCACGAAGTAGATCATCGAGCCGGGAGCGAAACCGCCGTCGGGGTCTTTCATCTGCCTCTTCGCGATATCGAACTGCGGGTGGCTTTTAAGACCCGGGAAAGAAACCCTCTCGACGAGCGGGTGCTTTTCAAGGAAAGAGGCCAGTTTCATGGCCGTCTCCATCTGCCTTTTCATCCTTATGTGGAGCGTGGGCAGTCCGTAAACGAGTGGCTGCCAGCTTGACTTGGCGCTCAGCGGAGCTCCGAAGTCCTTCCTGAACATCAGCAAGAAGTTCTCAAGCTTCTTCGGTCCGACCCACATGCCTCCCATGTCCGTGCCGAACCCGCCGATGTTCTTCGTGAGAGAGTGGACAACCACATCCGCTCCGAGCGAAAGAGGCCTCTGGCAGAAAGGAGTCGCGAAGGTGTTGTCGACAATGAGGAGAGGTTTTTCCTTCAGTTTCGACCTGTCGATGGCCTTCCTCACTTTTCCCAGATCTATGATCTCCAGGATCGGATTGGAAGGAGTCTCCGTGTAAACCGCCCGGACCGTCGGATCCAGGGACTTCTCCAGGGCCTTTTCGTCCTTGAGGTCCACCCATTTCACGTTGACCCCGAACCTGGGCAGCCAGAGCGAGAAGAGAGAGAAAGTGCAGCCGTAAAGTGTGGGGTGGGCTATTATCGATTCGCCGGCTTTTACGAACGACAGGATGGAAGCCGTTATCGCCGCCATTCCGGTGGTGAAGGCGACGGCGCATTCGCCGCCTTCCGCGACGGCGAGGTTCTCTTCGAGCATGGACCGGGACGGTTCGTCGAGCCTCTCGTAAATGAGGATCGGTGATTTCCCGTGGCGGTCAAAATCAGGGTTGGCGAACTGGATGAATCCTTCCGCGCCTCTCTCGGCGCTCTCCAGCCTGAAGGCGGCCGAGCTCGAAATGGGAGGAGTCATGTGGTCCTTGTAATTCCAGTGGGGCGAGTAGAAGTCGCCGTGGATGAATTTCGTTTCATTGTGATAGTTGTCGCGGGATCTTTTCTTGCTCATCGGCCTGGCCCTCCAGCAGATGGATTATAACTCTTTTTCGCGGTTCGTTCTAGGAAGGATGACACAGCCCGGAATATAGTTGTTCTCGACGCGGTTCGCGTAAGTGTATCGTTGCGGTAAAGCTTGAATAAATGAAGCAAAAAAGGTAAAGTTAAAGGTTGTTAGGGAGGTTTTCATGTGCCGAATAATGTCTTTAAAATCTGCAAGATCTTTCTTGGCGGGCATCGTCTTGATAGCTCTGTTCCAGGCGGGGCTTTTCGCCCTGGAGCCCCCGAGGCCGGGAGAAATCGAAAAATACCGGTCTGACGGGACCCTGCAGCAGAGGATCGAGTTCGCCAAGAGCCTCCGCAACCACAAGGTTTCGAACAACCTTGCCTTCAGGCTGGACGGCCGGCTGAACGGCGAGGCGTCGATGGCTCCCCCTCTCGGCTGGCAGGGCATGCCGACTACGGGCAACGTCAAGATCCTCGCCATCATGATAGGTTTCAACGATTATCCCCCGAACACAGATACCGAACTTGTCTATGGAAGGATGTTCGGCGACGGCCCGGGAACGTTCCCTTACGAAAGCCTCAGGAATTTTTACTTCCGTTCATCCTACGGGCTCCTGGAATTCTCCGGGGACGCTCTCGGATGGTACGTCACGCCGTATCCACGTTCCTCCGTCCAGGAATCTACGACCGGAAGGGAATCCCTCATAAAGGAGGTCCTTAACCACTACGACGAAATGGGTCACGATTTCTCGCAGTACGACAACGACGGGGACGGGACGATCGACTACCTCGTCGTTATCTGGACGGGCCCCGACAACGGGTGGGCGAACTTCTGGTGGGGCTACATGACCTCCTTCCAGGACAGCTCGTTCAAGCTCGACGGAAAGAGGCTCGGAGGCTACTCCTGGCAGTGGGAGTCAAACCCCGAGGGCGGAAAATTCTCCGCGAGAGTGGTGATACACGAGACAGGCCACGCGCTCGGGCTTCCCGATTATTACGATTACGACGACTGGACCGGGCCGAGCGGCGGAGTAGGCGGCCTCGACCAGATGGACGGCAACTGGGGGGACCACAACTGCTTCTCGAAGATGCTCCTCGAGTGGCTGACGCCCCAGGTCGTCACGACCGGCTTCTCCTCTCCCGTGCTCTCGCCTACGAGCGAGGCTCCCGAAGCGCTCCTGGTCATGCCCGAGGCGAAGGCCGGGGAACAGTTCGCTGAGTATTACATGATCCAGTACAGAAGGACCACGGAGAACGACGTCGTGTATCCCAACGACGGGCTAATCGTATGGCATGTCGACGCCAGGACCGACACCGGGGGATATGATTTCCTTTACGACAATTCCTATTCGAGCCATAAACTGCTCAGGCTTATGGAAGCGGACGGGCTCGAGGAGATCGAACAGAACAAATGGGCGGACGGCGGGGATTTCTACACCGAAGGCTATTCGATCGGCCCCCAGACCGCGCCTTCCAGTTCCAGGTACAGTTCTCTCCCCAGCGGGATTCAGATGGATTCCATCACTGAAGCCGGAGACACGATCGGCTGTTCCCTGTCGCTGCCATCTTCGGCCGTTACGCTGACCTCCGTCCAGAAGCTCAAGAACCCCTTCAGGCTTGTCGTATCTGGAACGGGGATCCAGGAAGGCGCGAAGGCGGTGATCGGGACGGACAGCGCTTACTGGCCCACCGCAAGCTTCCAGAACGGATCGATAACTCTCGAGAAAGGGAAGAAGCTGAAAAAGAAATTCCGCATAGGAAGCACCGTTAAGATCATGGTCGTCAACCCGGACGGCTCTGCGGGGACCATAACCTACAAGCGGTGACTTCTTTTCCGGCGGGGCTGTTTTTGGATTATACTGGGGCTTGGTTCCGGATAAGGAGAGGCAATGTCTAGAACGTACAAGATTCCGTATTTCGTAAAAGACATCATTCCTCCCGCCCTCGGGGTCTTCTTTTCAATAATCTACTGCTCGATGGTATTGAGGGGGCTGGGCCCTTACCTTAAGGGACTTGCGACGGTCGGAGCAATTCTCCTTTTCCTCTCCAGGTTCCCGAAGGTGTGGTACTTCAAGAAATACCTCATCCCGCCGATTGCAGAATACAAGAGGGCGAAGGCGCAGGGAAGGACCGTAAGCTCCAAGAAGCTCGCCGACCTCTACGTCCACCTCGCTTCCTTCACCTGGAAATCCCAGGTCCTGAATGGTCTGCTGTGGGTGTTCGCGACCATTTTTCTTGTCATCTGCGACCAGCTCTTCCTGATGAGCACTGCACTGTCAGCAGTGACTTTTTCTTTCATGGGGGTGATGACGGCGACGGTTTCGCTGTCCCTCTCCTATTTCATCAGCAAGAGCGAGGTGGCGCCCCTGCTCGAGGAGATCCAACTCCAGCTTGAGGGCGTGCCCGACGTAGAAAGATACAGGGTAAGCTTCAGGAACAAGATAATTTTTTCGATCTTCGCTCTCAACGCCGTGGCTTTCCTGTGCCTTGGCGTTCTCCTGTTCTCCAAGATATCGCAGTCCCTCGAAATTGAGAACATGAAAAGGGCGGAAGTCGAACTGAAGCCTGTTGTCGAGCAGATGAGCGCGGCGGATGCTTCCGAATGGAAAAGCCTTTTGTCCGGATACAGCTCGGACTATTATTACCTGTGCACTCTTGACGCCTCGGGCAAAACCGTTTTTTCGAGCGACCAGGCGTTCTTTGAAAAAAGGCTCGTCAAGGAGAACATTGACCTTACGAAGAAACTTACGCTTTCCACCGCCGCAGGAATGGTCCTTGTCCAGCCGATCCAAGGCAGGGGAACTCTGGTGGTGATGACCAACCCCCGCCACATTTCCCCGTGGAAGGTCGTTTCGCTTTTGAAGGTGGGATTCCTCTACATCCTGGTGATGATGTGCTTGCTGGCGGGATTCATGCTACTCCTTGGAAAGGACATTCACAGGTCGGTGAAAAGGATCTCCATGTTCAGCCAGAAGATAGCGTCGGGCGACCTGAGGGAGTCCGTTCCTTTGTGGTCGGACGACGAACTGGGAGCGGTCGGGGACAACCTCAGGGAATCCCATGCCAGTTTGAGGCGGATGGGACGGGAGCTCGACCACGCCGCGGTAATTGTGGACCAGGAGGTCAACAGGACCGTTCACATCACCCACACCCTCTCCGAAGAAGCCCGCCATCAGGTAGACATCGCCACCGAGACGGGCCGTTCCACGGAAGTCCTCGAGAAAGGCATCCAGAAGGTGGCGGAGGCGATGAGCCAGGTCGTCGGAACCACCCAGGATGTCTCTTCCATTGTCCTTCAGATGCAGGCCAGCGTCGAAGAGATCGCCCTCAACTCGGAGACTCTCATGAAATCGGTGGAGAAGACCGTCTCCTCGACGAACGAGATGTCCACGACGGCCGAACAGATAAACTCTTCTACGGGCATTCTCAGGGAATCGTCGCAGGAATCTGTCTCGTTCCTTACCGAGCTCGACGCGGCCCTTCAGGAGACCATGAGGAACGCAACCGTGCTCAACGAGACCTCGCTGAAGGTGACGCAGGACGCCGAGGGCGGGTTCAGCTCGGTCGCGGCCGTCGAAGAGGAGATCATGAGAAGCCGCAAGGCGAGCGGTCAGAGTCTCGAAGCCCTGGACCGCCTCCAGCAGAGCATGGAGAAGATTGGGAAGATCGTCGACGTCATCGAGGAGGTGACGGAGCAGACGAACCTGCTGGCCCTCAACGCCAGCATCATAGCGGCCGGTGCCGGCGAGTACGGCAAGTCGTTCGCCGTGGTGGCGACGCAGATCAGAGAGCTTTCCGCAAGGACCGCGGGACATGCGAAGGAGATAAGGCGGGTCATCAAAGCCCTCATCCAGGGCGGGGAGGAGATGACCGAAGCCATCTCCAAGACCCAGACGGTGGTGGAGTCCAGCGCCGACCTTTCCAGGAAGGCGGGCGAATCCTTGAAGACGATCCTCGAATCGGCGTCCACCCAGGAGGAGCTGAGCAAGAGGATATCCCTTGCTATGGAAGAGATCGCGCACGGGGGGCTGACTGCGTCCGAGAGCGTGAGCAGGATCTTCCAGATGATCGAAGGTATAACGCGTGCTACGGAAGAACAGGCCAAAACAACGAGGCTCCTCCACCAGGAATCGGAGAAGGTGAGGGAGGTCGCGATGCAGCTAAGGAACGCCACGCAGGAACAGGCCAAGGGCGCGAAAGTCATCTCGGAATCGATGGTAAGGATAACAGCCGACAGCCAGAACAGCTCCGACGCGGTGACCGCGCAGGCGGGGGAAACGTCGCTTCTCTATTCGAACTCACAGGAACTGCTGGACGCCTCACAGAAGATAGATTCGGCCTTCAAGGAGCTGGGAACTGTCGCGACGGCCCTGCAGCAGAGCGCTTCTCTTCTCAATGAAGAAATGAAAAAGTTCAGGCTTTAGGGTGCGGCATGACAAAACCATTGTCTTATAAGGATTCGGGCGTCGACATCGACGCGCAGGACAACGCTCTCAAAGAGATCAAGCGCCTTGTAAAAACCACTTTCACCCCCGGGGTCGTCTCTGACATAGGTCTTTTCGGAGGATTGTTCTCTCTGGGCGAGGACGACGACAGGGTTCTCGTCTCCTCGGCTGACGGAGTTGGCACGAAACTCAAGGTCGCGATGGAGATGAAACGGTACGACACCATCGGTCAGGACCTCGTCAACCACTGTGTCAACGACATATTGGCCCAGGGCGCGACGCCGTTGTTCTTCCTGGATTATTATGCCGCCGGGAAACTGGTCCCCCGGAACCTTGTCGAAGTTGTGAAGGGGCTCTCCAAGGCCTGCAGGGAGAACGGCTGCGCGCTCGTGGGGGGAGAGACCGCCGAGATGCCCGGCCTGTACACCGGAGAAGATTTCGACCTTGCAGGGTTCATCGTGGGGCTCGTATCGCGGAAAGACATTCTTCCGAGGAATGTAGGCGAAGGCGATGTCCTTATCGCCCTTCCTTCTGACGGCCTTCATACCAACGGGTATTCCCTGGCAAGGAAGTTATTCTTCGACAAACTCAGCCTGAAGGCGGGGAATATGGTCGATGAGCTCGACGGAGTGATCGGCGAACTCCTGCTCAAGGTTCACAAGAGCTATCTTCCCGCCGTTAAGGGCTTGATAGGAAAAGAGGAACTGCACTGTATCGCGCACATTACAGGAGGAGGGATAACCGACAACCTTCCCCGGGTGCTGCCCGAAGATATTTCGGCCCGTATCAACAGGGGAAGCTGGGAGGTTCCGGCCATCTTCAGGTTCATCGGAAATGAAGGACAAGTCGATGAGGAAGAGATGTTCAGGGTTTTCAACATGGGCGTCGGCCTGATCCTTTCCGTAGACAGGAGAGGAGTGGAGACGGCGATGGAACATCTTCGTGACAAAGGAGAAAGGCCTTTCATCATCGGAACTCTTGAAAAAGGCCCCAGAGTGGTTGTTTACTCCTGACACCACCGACTGATCACAAACAAAGACAACCTGAAAATGATCGGGACCGGAAGGGGGTGCTTCCGGTCCCTGGGCCCCCGCAAATAAGGTATCGAGGTCTCCCTACGCAGCGGTTCGGTCGGATATAAGCAATCGTCATGCCAGATATACGCGCTTGAGCTGGTTTTCCAAAGTATCTTCTTGTATATCTTGAAGATATTTGATTCCTGGATACCGCTTATTGTGATGTCTGTCACAATAGGTAGCGTGAAGAAGTTATCATTTTGGAATAACAAATCAAAAAAATGATATGCAGGCAATACAGATGGTTTCTTATAAGTAACAGGATATCATTTCTATCCCACTTAAAATAGCCTGCGATTGCTTGACAAAAAAGGCTGACGCTTTTACCTTGTTTAGGTCAGGAGAAAAATGGCAAGGCGGGAAAAGCCATCTTTTATAAGAAAAATCGGAAAAGGGATCGAGCAGGCGGTTTTCCGCGGCTGCTGGGCTAGGAATCTTTCCCGGTGCGCGGGGCTTCAGCCAAAGCCTGCTCTGAAGACAATATCCTATGACGCCGGACTGGGGAAAAGAGGGCAAGAATCCCTGACAGTGGCTTTCGTTTCAGACATTCACGCGGGAAAGATGACTCATCCGGATCTGATCAGGGAAATGGGAAGGATTCTCGGGGAGATACGATGCGATCTCCTGCTTGTCGGCGGAGACTACATTTTCCTGGAGGACGAGGAAATGGGCCTCGTCGTCGAATCCCTTTCTGCGGTTTCCCCTCCGTTCGGCAAGTTCGGGGTACTGGGCAACCACGACAGATGGATCGGCAGGGAGTCCCTCCGTGACCGGCTTGAGAACGCCGGAGTCCGCGTCCTGGTAAACGAGGAAGCCCGCTTTTCAAAAGGCGGGAGCGGGCATCTCCTTTACGGTCTGGATGACGTCGAGTGGGGAGACCCATCTCTCAAGGGCTTCTCCCCGGGAACGGGAACAGGCATCAGGCTCCTGCTCTCTCATTCGCCGGAGACTCTGTCCCTTGACGGATGCGCCGGTTTCGATTTCGCGTTTTTCGGCCACACGCACGCGGGGCAGATCGCGCCGCCTTTCGGCCCCCCCCTGCTTCCTTTCAAGGACCGGTATTCAAAACAATTTCCTTACGGATTTTACGATAAAGGGGAGGAAAACGGATACCTCCCCATGTACGTCACGAGCGGGATCGGGTGTGTATGGCTTCCCGCGAGGGTTTTCGCCCGCCCCGAAGTTGTCCTTGTGACTTTCCTTTAGAACCTCGGAGCCAGCTTTCCATCCCTGGCTTCAGAGTGCCTCCTGACCGCCGAGTCCCAGTTGACGTTCTCGAAGAAGGTCTTGATGTAGTCGGGCCTGCCTCCCGCCCCGAAATCGACCATGTACGCGTGTTCCCAGACATCCATGAGAAGTACCGGCGCGAACCCGGCGACGTTCCCCTCTTCGTGAAGCTGGATGAAATGATTGGTGAGCGAACCGGTGCGCGGATCGATATAAAGCGCCGCCCAGCCTATTGACCTGGAGGCGCCTGTTTTCACGAAATCCTCCTTCCAGGCGTCGAAACTTCCGAATTCGCTTTCGAGGGCTTTGAAAAACTCCGAATTCTTGTCCGGGCCGGGATGCCCGGCGGCCAGGTTGCCGAAGTAATACTCATGGAGCACCATTCCGTTCATCTCGAACCCGAACCTTCTCCTCCTGTCCGCGTAAAGGGGGGTGCCGACCTTCCCGTCCTTCCTGAGGTCCGCGAGTTCCTGTTTCAGGGCGTTCGTCTGGGCTACATACCCCTCGTAGAGCTTCCAGTGCTGGGCGATCTGGGATTCGGTGATCCCCTTGAGCTCCTTCGGTTTCAGCTCGTTCCTCACTTCATAGACCATAACTTCCTCCTTTCAAAGAAAGTGAAACGCGATCAGTGCCTTATTGATTCCTTCGGCGGCTTGACGCCGGTCAGTATCCTGAATTGGTGCCGCGCCTGGTGGGCCAGCATCGTCGCACCCGCTATCACCGTGAGGCCTTCCTTCTCGGCTTTTCTTTCGAGGGGCGTCTTTTCCCCGCGGGTGACCATTTCGAATAGTACCTTCGCGCCCAGGCGACGGTCCCGCTCCCAGGGCATCTCCTTCCCGTCGGCTCCGCAGGACGTGGAGTTGATCACCATGTCGTATACCCCCTCGTGTTTACTTTCCCATTCCACGAAAACCGCTCCGAATTCATCAGCGGTTTTTCTTCCTTTTTCCGGTGACCTTGCGGAAAGGAATGCGCGATGGCTGTTTTTCAGGGCGGCAAGGGCCGCCCTGGCCGCGCCGCCGCTTCCCAGTACCAGCACCCGGAGTCCTTTTCCCATGCCGGACAAGGACATTCTTATCCCGTGAACATCGGTGTTGGCGCCCAGAAGTTTCCCGCCATCGGATTTCACCGTGTTCACCGCGCCGCATCTCTCCGCCGTGTTGCAGAGAGAGTCAAGCATTCCGATGATCTTCTCCTTGAAAGGGGCGGTGACCCCGAATCCCGGGACGCTCCACATCGAGAAAGCTTTGAGAGCGGCTTCGGGAGAAGAAGAGGGGAAAAGCAGGAACCGGGAATTCATTCCCAGCCGCCTGAACCAGGAGTTCCAGAGGCCGGGGCTCAGGGAGAATTCCAGGGGATGGCCGAGCAGTCCGTAGAAGCTCGTGTCTCCGGTAATTCCGACGGGATCGAAACGCATAAGTTCTCCCAGCTTCATCTGTCCTTCCGCGGCAGGCGGGGATCCCGGGGAAGCGGCGTAGACCGCAGCGGATCCCGACGCGAGCGCTATGAGGCGCGCCGGGCCGCTTTCGATTCCAGAAGGAAATGCGATCAGCGAACCTGCACTGTCAAGTTCACGGGTCCATTCGGTGAATCCCGCCGCCTCCCCGATGTCGCGCACCGGACAAACGATCTTGACAATGCGCGCACTCTCCTTCATCGATGAAAAAAGGGATCTGAGTTCGCTGAAGCTTTCCAGGCGTCTGTGGCAGGACAGGACCGTCCTGTTCCTGTCAACCCAGGCGGGGAGGGGTCGCCCTTCTTCGAAAGGGATGTCTATCCACGCTCCCCGCGAGGAAGCTTCCCTGAGTATTATCTCTTCTCCCGGGGCGAGCGAGACCCTGTTCCCGCTGAAAACAAGGGGGAGTTTCCCGGCCAGCCCTGTGAGGGAAGAAGCGTTCACGGGGTCGGCGAACGCGTCTATCCTTATCTCCGCCCTGTCGGCGCCCGAACGGATGGACGCCGCGGTCTCTTCCGAAGCCAGGAGGGGGGACTCGACGCTCACGGTCGAAACGATTCTTCCGAAACCGCTCATGGGATCATTTTACCCCACCATCGCAAATCTGATAAAATCACAAGTTCGGAGGTCCCATGGACAGCCTTTTGAAAAAAGAGTTGGAGGCAGCCGCCGCGAACCTCGACATCGTCAGGAGATCCCTCGATTCCGACAGGGGATCCCTGGAAGAGGCCTGCCGGATGATAACTGCGGCGCTCGATCTCGGCGGCAAGGTTCTGCTGGCGGGGAACGGGGGAAGCGCCGCCGACGCCCAGCACTTCGCGGCGGAGCTGGTCGGGCGGTACAGGAGGGAAAGAAAGGGGCTGGCGGCGGTCGCGCTCACGACCGATACTTCGGCCCTCACTGCCATCGGGAACGATTACGGATTCGTCTCGGTCTTTTCGAGGCAGATAGAAGCTCTGGGAAGAGAAGGCGACGTTTTCATCGGCATCTCCACGTCCGGCAATTCGCCGAACGTCATCGCCGCGCTAAAAACCGCGGCAGCCTCCGGATTGAGGACCATCGCGCTGACGGGCGGCGACGGCGGGGACGCCGCCAGGGAAGCCCAGCTGGCCATCGTGTTTCCAGCGAAAGAGACCCCCAGGATCCAGGAGTATCATTCGATAGTGCTTCACATAATCGCCGCTGTCGCCGAAGAACGCGCGCAGGGCGGAGAGCGGGTCTGACCCGCTTTCCTTGATGAAAGGACGGAGGAACGGATGCTGATGCCTTTGGTTATAGTCGGAGGGCAGTGGGGGGATGAAGGGAAGGGCAAAGTGGTCAATCTCCTCTCGCAGGGAGCCGACGTCGTGGCGAGGTACCAGGGAGGCCACAACGCCGGGCACACGGTCACGATCGGGGAGAAAAAGTACGCGCTCCACCTGGTGCCTTCGGGGATAATCGCCTCGAAGAAGCTATGCGTCATCGGCAACGGCATCGTCCTCGACCCCAAGGCTCTCATAGAGGAAATGGGCAAGCTGGAAGAGAGCGGGATAGACCTTTCCCATCTGAGGATATCCGACCGCGCGCACCTTCTTCTTCCTCACCACAGCCTCATCGACAGGCTCAGGGAGGAGGAGAAAGGCAAGGGGAAGATAGGCACCACGTGCCGCGGCATCGGCCCATGCTACGAAAGCAAGTACAACAGGGAAGGGATAAGGGCGGTGTTCCTCAAGGACAGGGAAATGCTGAGGGAGGAGGTCCTGAGGCTTTCTCGCGTCAAGAACAGGGAGATAGAGCTTCTTTTCGGAAAACCCGGCGCCGATCCGGAGGAGACGGCCGCCGCTTTCGATTCCTACGCGGACCGGCTTGCACGGTATGTATGCGACGCTTCCCGGCTCATAAACGAAGCCGTGGACTCCGGCAGGAAAGTGCTCATCGAGGGCGCCCAGGGCGCGATGCTAGACATCGATCACGGGACATATCCCTTCGTCACCTCAAGCTCGTCGACCGCGGGAGGAGCGTGCACCGGGCTCGGCCTCGGTCCGACGAAGGTGGGGAGTGTTATCGGCATCTTCAAGGCTTACTGCACGAGGGTCGGGCAGGGCCCCTTCGTGACCGAGCTGAAGGACGGGACCGGCGACAGGATCAGGGAAAAAGGGAGGGAGTACGGGACGACGACAGGCCGCCCCAGAAGGTGCGGCTGGTTCGACCTGGTGGCGGCAAGACATTCGGTAAGGGTCAACAACCTCGAAGGCGTATGCGTGATGCTGCTGGACGTTCTCGACGGTTTCGAGGAGATATGCGTCTGCACCGCTTACCGGCACAAGGGAAAGGAATACGATTATTTTCCCGCCGAGCCGTGGATAGTCGAGAACGCCGAGCCGGTTTACAAGAAGATGAAAGGGTGGAGCGGTGAATCCAGGGGGGTCAGGAACTTCGAAGGATTGCCGGAAGGCGCCAGGGAGTACCTGGGGTTCCTGGAAAAAGAGCTGAACACAAAGATCGTCCTTGTCTCGACGGGCCCTGAAAGGGACGAGACCATCATCAGGGACGATTCTCTCGCCCGGCTGCTGCCGGCATGATCTTTTCCGCTTCCGTGGGGGAGAGAGTGGACCGCCCGTCGAAAGGGAGCCGGCTTCTGATCCTTTTTCTCACGGCGCTCTTTTGCACCTTGCCCGCGGGAAGCGAGGAACAGGTCGAGGAAAAACTGAAACGACTCGCGTCGCAGGTGGCCGAGATCGCCAGAAAAGAAGAAGGGATCAAGGACAGGATCTCGCTTCTGAAAAAACGGACGATGCTCTCGGAGCTGACAGTTTCCAAGCTGAAAAAGGAAAAAGAGTCGAAGTCGAAGGAGCTTGATTCGGTGAAGCGGGAGATAGGCGTCCTGGAACAGGAGGAGGACAGGATCAACGAGTACTTCAGGGCAAGGGTGAAGTTCCAGTACCTTCTGGGATTCCTTTCCGAGTACAGGATGATCTCTTCCGTTTCGAGCACCGAAGACCTCAGGCAGGCAAGTTTTTACATGAGCATGCTTTCTGAACGCGACAGGAAAAAACTGGACGGGCTTGAAATGCTCAAAAAGGGAAAAAGGGAGAAAGAGGCCGAGTGCGCGTTGAAGATCGCCCAGATAGAGAAGATCGAGACCGATTCGGCTTTGGAGAAAAGGATGCTCGCCGAAGAAATAAGGCAGACCAACGATCTCCTGGAGAAGCTTTCGAGAAATTCGGACACCGCGAGGCAGGCTCTCAGGGAAAGCCTTGAGAACGCGAGAAAAATGGAGAGCTACCTGAAAGACCCCGGTTTCAAGGACAGGGTGGAAATGTACGGAAAGAACATCCTCCTTTTCAAGGGCAAGCTCCCTCCTCCCCTGAAAGGGAGGGTCGCCCAGGATTTCGGTGACTACATCCATCCCCGGTTCAGGACGAAGCTGCCGCACCCGGGGCTGGATATCGAAGCCCCGCTGGGGACCCCGGTGAATGCGGTCTTCGAAGGAGAGGTCGTGTATTCGGGATGGCTCTCCGGGTACGGGTACACGGTCATAGTCGCGCATCCCGGAGGCGTATTCTCGCTTTTGAGCCACCTGGACAGGATCGAGGTAAAGCCGGGGGACGTTGTATCGGGCGGCCAGAGGCTCGGAACTTCGGGCGGCGATCCGACTAGGGACTATTCTGGTATATACTTTGAACTTCGGCAGGGGAAGGACCCTGTTGATCCCGCGAAGTGGATAAGGGAGAAATAGATGAGACGGATCTTCTGGCTGGCGCTTCTTTTTATCATCCCGTGCGTCGCGGCGGCGCCGGGCGAACCTGCGGCGACCTCGGAGAACTGGAATCTTTTCAAAGACGTTTACTCGCTCATCCTTGATACATACGTGGAGCCGAAAACCCCGGAACAGCTGCTTGCTGGCGCTCTCCAGGGCCTCGCGGGGGCCACCGGACCGGAGTGCGGCTATATCCCCGGGAGCAAGCTGGAAGAGGCAGAAGCCGCCGAGAAGAACCGCTGCTACCTTCCCCTCTACATCACCAAGGACGGAGGGTTCGCCAGCGTCATAGCCCCATTCCTCGGAGAGGACGGGGAAATAGAACAGGGCGACCTGTTAAGGTTCATCAACGGGAAAAGCGTCTTCGACATGAACTTTCCGCAACTGATCTCGGCAATGAAGGGAAAGGAAGGGGAACAGGTCTCCTGCGGCTTCATCAAGAAGGATACTTTCAAGCCTTACGAGAAGAAGCTCGCGATCAGGAAGCCAGTTCCTCCTGTTTTCCACGAATTGAAGGAAAAGGGCGCCGCCGTAGAGATCCCGTGCCTGGAAGCGGAGATCGAAAAGACCCTCCTTGATAAAATATCGGGAACAAGGGGAAGGCTCGTCATTGACCTGAGAGGCTGCGCCTCGGCGGACGAGGAAAGGGCAGTGGCAGTTGCCGGCATGCTTTTCGGGAAAGGGACGCTGAAGCTCTCGACGAAAAACGGCATGAGGGATATAAGTTACTCGGGAGAAGGAGCGGCTTCAGGCAAGAAAGTGACGGTCGTCATCGACAACACGACGGCCCGGGGAGGGGAACTCCTTGCGCTCGCCGCGAAGTCCTCGGGCGGATATCTGATCGGCGGGGAGACCTACGGGTTCTGCGCCATGCACGAGAAGGTAACGCTCAAGAACGGCGACGCGCTCGTGATACTCACGGGCTACTTTCTTGACGGGGAGGGGAAAGAGATCAAGGACAATCCTCTTAAGCCCGACAAAACCTTCGACATTTCAGATAACAGCCGGAAAGACGATTACTATATGAAGGCGCTCACGAAAGATCCAGCCAAAGAATAATATGGCAGTGCCCGAGAAGAAAAGGCCGCAGAGAAAACCCGCTCCCCGGCGAATGAAAAAGAGCTCGCTCAAAAAAAAGCTGCCGATGCTGACAATAGCCGGCCTGCTTGCAGTTTTTGTCGTATGGCGGACCGCTTCGGTGCTCCTGAGCAGCCCTGAGCCCCCCCGGCCGGTTCTAGAGAATGTCGGGGATTCGGGGAGGGAGATCCGGAAGAACGAAGAAAAAAAACCGGACATGGAACCATCCAGGAAGGCAAAAGCCGCCGAAAAGCCGGTCAAAAAGGAAGAACCCCCGGCGAAGCCTGTTCCCGAAACTGAAAAAAAACCTGAGCCTGCGGTTTCGTCTCAGCCCGTTCCGCAGAAGCCTGTCCCGGTTACGGCGGCCCGCGGACAGGGAAAGGCCGCCGGAAGAGTATCCATAGTCATCGACGACGTAGGAAGCAACATGGAACTGCTGAAAGAAGCGCTCCGCGTCCTTCCCGGGTCGGTAACCTTCGCTGTCATCCCCTTCCAGCCCTATTCAAGGGAAAGTGCCGAACTGCTTCACGCCGAGGGGTTCGGAGTGATACTCCATTCGCCCATGCAGGCCGAGGACCCCGCCAAGTGCAGGGATTGCATCAGTGTGGGAATGACCAGGAGGCAGGTTGCCGGGACTCTGGACCTTCAGTTCGCATCGGTACCCCACGCCGAAGGGCTCAACAACCATACAGGATCGCGCGCCACGAAAGACCCGGTGCTGATGTCATATGTTATGGATGAGCTCAGAAGAAGAAAGCTCTTTTTCCTTGACAGCAGGACCACGCCTCTGACCGAAGCCTTCGCGGTTTCGAAAAAAAGCGGGGTCAGGTCCGCGGAAAGAAAAGTATTCCTTGACGACGAGAGTATCGAAAGTGGTATTCTATTGAAGATGGATGAACTTGCGCTGGCTGGCATGAACGAAAAGAAAGCCGTGGGGATCGGCCATCTCCGTCCGGCGACCATCAAAGTGCTCTCGAAAAGGATCCCCTACTGGCAGGGAAGGGAGATCGAGTTCATCCCTCTGAGGGAAGCAGTCGAATGACGGACAACGGCTCCAAGAGGTACGTAGGCAAGTATCAGCTCGAGAAAGTCCTGGGGAAAGGGGCCATGGGCGTCGTCTATCTCGCCAAGGACCCGACCATAGGCAGAAACGTTGCGGTAAAGTGCATCTATCTGTCGCAGGGCCTTGAAGAGGACAAGCTCAGGGAGTTCAGGGAAAGGTTCCTCAGGGAAGCCCGCGCTGCGGGCGTGATGAGCCACCCCAACATCGTAACGATATACGAGGCCGACGAGGGAGGCCCCGGGAGGCCGCCGTTCATAGCGATGGAGTACATCGAAGGCGAGACCTGGAACCACATGATAAAGAGCGGGAAAAAGCTTACGCCCGACCAGCTCTTCCCCATGCTCAAAGAGGTCGCCTCGTCCCTGGAATACGCTCACAACGCGAACGTGGTCCACCGGGATATAAAGCCGGGCAACATAATCCAGACCAAGGACGGCCGCGCCAAGCTGATGGATTTCGGCATCGCGAAGGTCCCCACGTCGGAGCTCACGAGGGAGGGGCAGTTCCTCGGCACGCCGGCCTACATGTCCCCGGAGCAGGTCCAGGGAAGGGCCGTGGACAGCAGGTGCGATATCTTCTCACTCGGGGCGGTAGCATTCGAGATGATAACCGGATGCAAGCCGTTCGACGGCGATGAGATCACCACGGTCCTGCACAAGATCGTCAGCGAGGAGCCGAAGGATATCCGGGAGCTCGATCCGGAAGTGACGAAAGAGGCGTGGGCGATAGTAAAAAAGATGCTCAGGAAGAACCCCGAGGAGAGATACTCGAGCGCGTCGGAATTGGTCGCGGACCTCGAAGCGTACCTTGCCGGCGCCCTACCTCCTTACGCGCAGGACCTCGTCGAAAAGACAGCCGCGCCGCTGGAAGAGAAACACGTCCCGAAGTCGAAGGCGCCGCAAGAGAGATCGTCACGGCCCGCTTTGGTCCTGGGCGTCGTCCTTCTATTCGTTTTCATCGGCGCGGGCAGCGTCGTCTATTACCTTTTCTTCCATGGAAAAGCGGGGGGGGAGAACGAACCTCCCATCGTGAACAGCACGGCCGACATCGAAAGGAGCAGGGAACAGGCGGATAAGCCTACGCCGCTCTTCCCGGGAATGCCGCCGGCAGGCGAAACCGCGGAACAACCCCCCTCCGCGGAGCAGCCTCCAGCGGGACAGGACCAGAAACCGAAAACCCCGAGGAAGCAGAGGCCGCAGCCTCAGCCGCAAGTGCAGCCTCCGCAGCCTGATACTCCCAAGCCTCAGGCTATAAAAAAGGCGAGGATGACCCTTTCTTTCGACCTGGGAGCGACGAAAAAAGGAGAAGTTTCCCTGACCATAGACGGCAAGCCCGTCAAGACACAGAAGATCGAAAAAGGGCTTTTGCAGGACAACATATGGAACATCACCGTGGAAATGCCTGCAGGCGTTCACAAAGTCAAGGTGAACCTCAGGACCGAACTCATGGGCGTCGACACTACCGCGGAAGAAGATCACGAGTTCATAGCCGGAAAAACTACCACTCTGAAGGTACGGATACAGAAGCTGTCCAAAAAGCTGATTTTTACCTGGAGTGATTGACCTTATGCCGGAATATTACTGCTCGAAAGCTCCCGCCAAGATAAACCTGTTCCTGGACATACTCCGAAAAAGGGAGGACGGCTATCACGAGATAAGGACCATCTTCCAGTCGATAGCGTTGTTCGACACCCTCCGTTTCACGATAATCCCCAAGGGTGTATTCCTCTCTTCGGACGACCCTTCCCTTCCGCTGGACTCAGCGAACACCGTCTTCAAGGCGGCGAACGCGCTTCTGGAAAGTTCGAAGCAAAAAAAGGGGATAGAGATCTTCATCGAGAAAAGGATCCCGCAAAAAGGCGGGATGGGAGGCGGAAGCTCCGACGGGGCCTGCGCTCTCTACGCGCTGAACATCATCTGGGAACTCGGCCTTCCTCCGGAGGAACTTCTCGCGATAGCCGCGGAGATAGGGAGCGATCTTCCCTTCTTTCTCACCGGGGGGACTGCCGCCGGGGTAGGCAGAGGCGAAGAGGTCTACCCTCTTCCGGACGCTCCTCCCGCATGGCTGGTCCTGGGTTTCCCCGAAGAGGGCGTCTCCACCCGGGAAGCCTACGCCAGAGCGGGCACGCAGTTGACAGGGGGGGCATCTGCCCGTAGAATGATGGTTGCCGCCGCGAAAGTAGCGGAGGGGAGTTTCACGGAGGATGATCTATTGAACCGATTTGACAGCACAGTCCTCGAAAGCGACAACGGGATACTCCTTTACAGGGACCGCCTCCTTGAGGCCGGGGCGCGGAAGGTCATGCTGTCCGGCTCCGGATCGTCTTGGTTCGCTTACACGCGGAGCCTTGACGAAGCCAAGTCAATACACGAAAAAATTTCTCAGCGTTCCGAAAGGTGGGCAATAGTTCCTACTCTCGACAGAGGGGGGTTTTTCCGTTCCATCACACCGACTTCCAAGAAGGAGAATCTCAGATGAAGATCACCGAAGTGCGCATCAGGACCGTGACGAGCGACAAACTGAAAGCTTACGCCTCCGTTATTTTCGACGAATGCTTCGTTATCACGGACATCAAGGTCATCGAAGGGCCCAAGGGGCTCTTTCTCTCCATGCCCAGCAAGAAGAAGAGGGACGGGAAATTCCGCGACATCGCTCATCCTTTGAACACCGATTTCAGGAAATACATGGAAGACGCCGTGCTAGACGAGTACAAGAAGGCCCTGGAATCCCCGCAGGAACCGCAGCCCGCTCCGGAGGAAGAGGCCAACTGACCGGGGCGGTTGATTTTTTCCTCCGTTTGGGGGTATCATACGCATTCGCTTTACCCCGCCCCTGTAGCTCAGTCGGTAGAGCGAGGGACTGAAAATCCCTGCGTCGCTGGTTCAATTCCGGCCGGGGGCACCACGAATAGAAGGGCTGGCAAACTCCTGCCAGCCTTTTTCTTTTTATTGCTGAAGCGGGGGCCTTTCACATTCCTTGCCTCTGACCCATTGGCGTCTATGCGTCGGCGGCTCCGCCGCCGGGATTGAGTTTCATGCATACTCCGCTTATTTGAATTGACTGATTCTGCTTTCAGGATTTAAAATGGGACCTTCATCTAGGGGTTATATTGGAATGAAAAAAATTTTACTGCTAAGTTTCATTATTATCCTCGTTTCAGCAGCATTATTTCTTGGGTGGCTTTATTGGCCTCAGAGACCGTTGAAATATCCATCTGTCTTTGGTGAAGAATCTCCACCCAAGAAATGCAGCCATTCCGCATCTCAAGAAGAGTATGCAGTGTATGAAGCGGCAATCCCATATCTTTATAACAGGGCTTTAAAAAATATGCAACGGCCCGATGAAAGTGTACCATTCTTGATTGTCCTTGGTTTTACGATGGAAGATTATGAAGATAGGTACCCAAGAAGAAGAAGGAACAGCGTATATTTGGATAGGACTGCCGTTGAAGAAAAATTACCAGATCAATTAATAACCGATTATAAAAAAAGGAATCAAGAAACACTTGTTTTGGAAGATAAACTGAACATCAATAAGAAATATCACTTGATGAACAAAGGAGAATATGAGCAGATATTCTTGGCTAACCCATATGGTGAAAGAGTGTTTTTCGACAAATATCCACAATCCAATGGATTCCTCAGCTTTTCACGACCTGGGATTTATAAAGACAAGGCTTTCATATATGGACAGATGTATTCCGGGTCGGTGGCGAGTCTAGGTGTCTTCCTTATTCTTAGCAAGGATAAAGATCAATGGGTTGTAGCAAAGGAAGTTTCTTTATGGGTGTCATAACACATCGCTAAAACTAAAGGAAATGAATAAGGGTGGAATAATGAGGGGCAAGCATCGCTTGCCGCGTCCCGACGCCGATTGGCATTAATTCAAGAAAATCCTTCCTTAAAAGCTTGCCGCTTCGGCTCTTCCGCGTTTATTACTGATCGACTATTTTCAGTTTCGCCTTGATACGCTTCGCAAGGCTCCTGAGCATGCCCGCCGAACGTTCGGAAGAGCCCGCCTGCCTGATGATGTGGGAAAGCTCGAGCGCGGTCTTCGAGTCGGCCTGCCTGACGAACCCGGTATCCATCGCGATATCGATGAAGTCGTTCGCGAGAGCCTCCCTGACAATCTGCGAGGCCGGCCTCTCCTTCCTCCCGAGGTCTTCAGCGCCCCCGCCGCCCGCCCGGAAAACCAGGTAGGCTATCAGGACTAGGCTCTGCGAAAGATTGAGATCCCTGTACTTCTCGTCGGTCGGGATCCGTATCACGAAGTCGCATTTCGAAAGCTCCTCGCGCGTGAGCCCGTAGGACTCCGTCCCGAACAGTACCGCCGCGGGCGCGGCCTGACTTGCGAGGATCTCGGCGCCCTCTTCAGGCGTCACGACTTTACAGTAGTCCTGCGGGTCGAAGTCGGTTCCGATCACAAGTCCGCAATCCGCGACGGCATCTTCAAGGGTGGGGAAGGTCTCGGCGCTGTCGAGGATATCCAGGGCGTTCCACGCCATTTTCCGGCTTTCTCTCTCGAAATATTCAGGCTCCTTCTTGTCGTGAAGGCGGGGATCGACGAGGACAAGCTTTTCGAAACCGAAATTCTTCAGCGCTCTCGCGGCGGAACCGATGTTGCCCGGAGATCTCGGTTTGACAAGGACGAAGCGGATGCCGCTCCTAATGTTTCCCATTTTTCCTGTATCTGGCCACCGCCTGGTTGTGCTGGTCGAGGTTCGTGGAGAACTGGTGCTCGCCCTTGCCGTTCCCCTTGGCCACGAAATAATAAAATGAATGTTTTTCAGGTCTCAGCGTCGCGGCGATGGCGGTCTTGCCCGGCGAACAGATCGGCCCCGGAGGAAGGTTCCTGACGACATAAGTGTTGTAGGGGTCTCTGAAAGAGAGGTCGTCCTTCATTATGGTCCCCGAGTAAAGGCCTCTCCTCTGAAGCGCGTAAATGACCGTCGGGTCGGACTGGAGGGGCATGCCGAGCTTCAGCCTGTTTATGAAGACTCCGGCTATTCTGGGCCTTTCTGGTTCGCACGCGCTTTCCTTTTCTACGATGGACGAGAGGATCATCGTTTCCCTCATCGACAGGTTGGAGCGGGAAGCGCTTCCGTTCTTCTCCCACCATTCCCTGAAGCTGTCCACGATCTTTTTTACCACAGTCTCTTCGGAGGTGAACGGGGCGAAAAAGTATGTTTCCGGGAAGATGTATCCCTCGAGTGTGACGGCGTCTCCGTCCAGGTCGCTGATGAGGGAAGGGTCGCTCATCAGCTCGAGGTATCTTTCTCCGCCGCCCATCGTTTCAGCGAGCTCTATCGCGGATTCCTCGATCGTGAGGCCTTCCCGCAGGGTCAGCTTGACCATGATCCCTTCGCCTTTTTTGAGCTTCCTGAGAACCTCGAGAGGAGAGAGCGGCTTGTCGAAAAGGTAAACTCCCGCCTTGAGCTTCGGGTGGGGAAGCATCACCGCGTAAGCCATCTTGATCTGAAAACGCTTCCTGACTATCCCGTCGGCGTAGAGGCGGTCGAGGATCTCCCCGGCCCTTTCGCCCTTCTGTATCGTGAAATACTTCGGTTCGTTAGCCTGATAAGGCCTGTTGAGCTGCCACATCAGCCATGACGAGGCAGTGAGGACCACGACCGCCAGAACTGCGCACGCAAGCAGGAGATAGATGGTCTTCTTCATCATCTTTTCCAGTCCAGGTAAGCCTGCAGGATGGAAGCGGCGACAATCTGGTCGACTCGACCCGCGCCCTTTGCCGGCTTTTCTCCCATCTCTTTCAGCATCTGCCTCGCCGCCCAGCTCGTGAGCCTTTCATCATGAAAAAGAAGGCTTACCTTACCTCTGAAAGGTCTGATAAGCTCTGCCGCGAACCTGCCGGCCTCCTCGGACGATTTGCTCGCGGTTCCGTCCATATTGTTCGGGCAGCCGACGATCACCGTCGCGACCTGTTCCTTTCTTATGATGTCCCTCAGGTACGAAAGGATCTTCTTTTTCGGCTTCGCGTACTGCGTCGGAAGGGGAGTGGCAATCATCCCGCCCGGATCGCTGATCGCGACGCCGATCCTCTTTTCGCCCCAGTCAATCGCCAGTATTCTTGGCATTCCCTTCACCGGGGGAAAGAGGCTCCAGAAGGATGACGGTCGGGAGGCCCTTGATCTTGAAGCGCTCCTCCAGCCTGCTTCTGGTTTCGCTCTCTTTCGTGAAATCCATCTTGACCGGTATGACCTCGGCAAACACCTTCCCGGCCTCTTCCGAAGGCCAGGTCTTCTCTTCGAGCTCCAGGCACGCAGCGCACCAGTCGGCCCTGAAATCGAGAAGCAGCGGCTTGTTCTCCTCGCCCGCCTTCTTCATCGCCGCGCCGAGGTCCGTCATGAACTTTTCCGGAGCCGCGGCCTTTCCCGGCATGTGGGGCGTAAAAGGCAGAATTCCCGCGAAAGCCGCGACGAGAAGAAGCGATCCGATCACCCGGGCGGGAACGGGGAAGAAGTGGCGGGACGCGCCGAAAACGAGGAAGGCTATGACGAACCCCAGGACCGCACCCGACAGGAGGAAGAAGGGCGCGGCGGAAAGATACATCGCGCCGAAATAGAACGCCGCGGCGATTATCATCGCGCCGAAGATTATCTTGACGAAATCCATCCAGCCGCCCGATTTAGGAAGCGATGAGAGAAGCCCCGAGAAAGTCCCGATCAGTATGAAAAGTATGCCCATCCCCAGAGCGAAAGCGAACAGATAGACGAACCCGAGAAATGCCGATCCGATCGAAGCCACGATCACCAGTATGGCCAGCAGCAGCGGGCCGATGCACGGGCTCGCGACGAGGCCGGATAGCGCCCCGATGAAGAAGGCTCCCAGGTAGCCCTTTCCCTTCTTCTTTTCGGCCTCGATCTTACTCGTCCATCTGGAAGGCATCGCGATCTCGAAAAGCCCCATCATCGATAGGCCGAGAAGCAGGAAAACGAACGCCACGAAAAGCCCCACGGCCGGTTTCTGAGTGAGCGAGCCGAACGAAACCCCGAGTAGCGAGGAGATCACTCCCAGAGTCGAATATACGAGGGCGAGCCCCAGGACGAAAAAGAGGGAAAGGACGAAGCCGCTCAGCTTCCCTTTCCCCGAAGCCCTGCTGCCTATGTAGGCGATCGTTATCGGTATTACGGGATAGACGCAAGGCGTGAGGGACGAGAGGAACCCGAAAAGGAACGCCACCATGATGGCCAGCAGGATGTTTTCCTTCGCGACCTTCGAGAACAGGTTCTCGTCACCGGCAGAATCCCCGGCGGACGTTTTGCTGTACCATTCATGGAAATCGCGCGGGGAAAGGAACCCCGCGAAGCGGCCCTTTTCCCGGAATCCGTCCAGGTCAGGGACGGTTCCCGATCCTCCGGTAACGGCCGCAGGCGCTGTCTTGGCTGTGGAATCCGCCGGTGCCGGAGGAGGCGGGGCGTTCTCTTTCGCCGATGACGCTTTTACCTTGAAGGAAAAAGACGCTTCGGATGTCTCGGGCATGAAGCACACCTTGTCTCCGAAATCCTGGCACCCCTGCCATTCAAGTTTGACAGAGCTTTTCACCTCTCCGTCCAGCAAAGGGGGAACCTTCACCGAGATCGGGATGTTAACGGTGCCCCGGTATATATCGAAGCCTTCTTCAGTCTCCGGTTTCGGGTATGCGATCCTTCCTGTCCCGAGCCTACCCGAGAGGGATAATTTCAGGTCCTCCCCCGCGAACAGGTGATATCCCCGCGGGATCGTCACGCTCAAGACGATTTCAGTTTCTCCGGGCGAGGGTACCGCCTCGGTGGAGGTTTTCACAGACAGCACGAGCACCGGAGGTTCGGGAGAAGCGCTATCGTTCTCCATCGGCTTCGGGTAGGCGCAAAAGGCTGTCATCGCGGCGAGGAGGATCAGGACCGTTTTCGATCTCATCTGATAATCCTTTCTGAGCCCTCAAGTGTCAAAGGCGGAATTATAACACTCCGGCACCGGGACTGGAAAGCTGAACCGGTAAGTGATAGTCTTTATTCCGTGAGCGCGGAGGCGCTCCCCGGCCGGTGCCGGGCGCGGCCTTCAAAGCCGTTGTGCCGCAGCTCCGCTGCGGCGGGTGGGTTCGATTCCTATGCGCCTCCGCCAACAAACCCAAGAAGGGGACTCCGCCCCCCTCTTAGGCTCTTCGTTCGCAAGCTCACTATGCTGAATACCCCCCGTATGTGAATGGCGCTCGGCCGAAGTGAATTCGTTCCTCGCGCCGATAGAGTATTTCATCGAAGGGTTGAGAGCGCGATAATTTCAAGGCTATGCCCTGAACTGCTTCAGGGCGAACCATAGAAATTGAAGCGAGAGACTCGACCCCGGGAATCGTAGTCCCCCTATAAAACGGAGGCAAGTCTTCGAGCCGAGGCTTTTAGGGGGAGTAGATTCGATTCCTATGCGCTCTGCCACGAAATTCTACGGTCCAACGCAAATCCTTTTGCCTTGCTTCCTTGAATTTCAGTGGCAGAATTGCCAACAAACCCAAGAAGGGGACTCCGCCCCCCTCTTAGGCTCTTCGTTCGCAAGCTCACTATGCTGAATACCCCCCGTATGTGAATGGCGCTCGGCCGAAGTGAATTCGTTCCTCGCGCCGATAGAGTATTTCATCGAAGGGTTGAGAGCGCGATAATTTCAAGGCTATGCCCTGAACTGCTTCATAACGAAACGTAAAAAAACCCGATTCTCTTAAAATTCGCCAAAAATGGTAAAATGGTTTTTTTAAGGAGATCGAAATGGGGATCAAGGAAGATATCAAAGCCATTTCCAAGGACAAGGGAAAAGGCAAGGACGGATTGAGCGAGGCGGGCAGGGTTATCGCCGCGGCTGTCGCGAAGGCCGTAGGAGTTAAAAGCGACGAGGTCGCGCTGCTTCTTCTGACGACCACCGGCAATACGATGAGGTTCATCTGGCCTCCCCCTCTTTTCCAGAGCAACGCGGCGCTCCCCGCGGATTACCAGAACGCCTTCGCCTCCTCGGTGCTGAAGACCATGAAGGGCAAGGTGGACAACAAGGTATCCGAGAGCAAGCACCTCAAGTTCTTCGAGAACGTGAAAGGCATGGAAACCAGCGGTGTGCCCATCCAGAAGATGATAGCGGTGCCCCTGGTCCACGAACAGAAGGCCATCGGCGTGCTGGAAGTCTCGAGAAAAGGCAAGAACCCTGACTCGGCGGGCCCCAACTTCACTCCCGAGGACGGACAGAAACTTGTCGCCCTGGTCAAGGAGTTCGTCCCGGCCCTCGTGGAGCTCGTTCCCAACCCTTTTTTCTAGGAGTTCTTATTGCATACGGAAAGGAACAGCCTGAATCCGCTGAAGTACCTGACCGCCGATCCGACGCGGATAAGGGTGTCTGGCAATTCCATGATGCCCTTCCTTGAAGAGGGGGATGAAGTCGAAGTCGTTGCTGCGGAAAGAAAAGACTTCAGCCCGGGTGACCTTATCGTTTTCGACAGGCACGGCGATCTCATTGTACACAGGGTCATTAAGGCGGGAAAAGATCGCTTTCTCGAAATGGGCGACAACCAGAGGAACGGATCGTGGTGGGAGTGGCAGGATCACCTGGGGAAAGTGGTGTCGCTGGTCAGTGCCGGCGGAGCGTTAATCCCGGTCGGCGAAGGTGCGTCCGCGTCAGCCGGAAGAAAGACGGCCAGGCTTCAGAGATTCAGGCTTCTTAGGAGCGCCCTCGAGAGAAAGGCAAGATTTCAAGGCCTGAAAAAGATCGTCGGGCTTCCCTTCAGGTTCCTGGAATTCATGATGACGAAAAAGTGTTGGTTATAGGGGGCAAAGGATAAATGAAGCGGCGCGAACCGGTAAAAGAAGCAGACAAAGGCGACCAGGAAAACCTCATAAGGGAAGATGTGAAGCGGTACAGCATCTTCTGGGTGCTGATATTCCTGCTGGTGATAACGGTTGTAGTGCCGTTGGTGTCCTTCGCGCTGATGGCCATCAATACAAGCAAGACCTACCTGGAGGACACTCTGAGGGAGCGGCAGGCAAAGACCGCCGTAGCAGCGGCTTCTCACATACAAAGCCTCATGATGGAGCCCGAGGAGAGGCTCAAGACGCTGATAACAAGCTTCGAGATATATTCCTCGGACACCGACGTGTCCACCAAATACGAGGAGATAATCGAGCACAGGATCCTCGACCTTTTCATTTCCGATCAGATCCTGATAGCCGCCTTCAGCGATCAGGCAGGAACGAGGATCCAGTCGTCGCGGCCGGAGGTCGGGGGCGTCCTGCTGGCATCCGTAGATCCGATAATACGCCAGTTCGGCGATGAGGCGCAGAAGGCGAACGGCCCTCAGTATTCGAGGGTTTACATACTCCCCGTAAGGAACGAGATGGGCGCCGAGGAGGAGATGCCTGTGCGTTTCCTCGCTTCGCCCCTGCACAAGGACGGGGTTCCGATAGCGTCTCTCGTCGTGATGGTAAACCTCTCGATAATCCAGGAGGCCCTAGCTCCCTACGGGCGGGAGTTCAGCATGATCATCACGGACAGGAACGGCAAGCTGCTTTTCTTTTCCGAAGGAGAGGAGAAGCCCTCCCGTTCCCACGATTACAAGGACGATCCGATCTTCAGCTGGGCCCTTCAGGGCGAAGGGATCATAATCTCATCGAACTCGAGCGTGCCGGTTGAAGAGGAGGGAAAGAAAAAGATATACCTCGTGACATGCTCGCCGATCGCCGACTACGGCTGGCTTCTTTTCTCCTACGTGGACAGGGGGCAGTTTTTCATGCCCATTACTTCCCTGCAGAAGCAGTCGACCGGCTGGGTCGTGATCTCGATACTCGGAGCTCTTCTGATAGGTGTCCTCATAGCGAGGCAGATCACAAAACCGATCTCCAACCTGACAGAGGTGAGCCGCAAGCTGGCCCACGGCCAGTGGGGCAGCCGGGCGGACATAACCACGAGGAACGAGGTCGGGGAGCTCGGTGAAGCGTTCAACTTCATGGCGATAAAGATCCAGAAATACATCCACGAAGTGGAAGCGAAGGCCGAAGAAAACAAACAGCTCTTCATGAGCTCGATCACCGCTATAGCGAACGCCATCGACGCCAAGGATCCTTACACTCGAGGCCATTCCGCGAGGGTCTCAGCCTACTCTATAGCCGTCGCGAAAGAATACGGCTTCGACGAGAAGGGCATAAGGATAGTGGAGATAGCGTCGCTGCTGCACGATGTGGGCAAGATCGGCATAGAGGACAAGATCCTGAGGAAGCCCGGAGCGCTTACCACCGAGGAGTTCGCGGTCATGAAGACCCATCCTTCGAAGGGTGCGGAGATACTGAATTCGATCAATCAGATGAAAGAGATGATCCCGGGGATAAAGCATCACCATGAAAGGTGGAACGGCGGCGGGTATCCGGACAACCTGGTCAGTTCGAGGATCCCCATCCTGGCAAGGATAATCGGAGTGGCCGACGCCTTCGATGCCATGACGACCGACAGGCCCTACCAGAAGGCGATGACGTTCGTTACGGCGGCGACGAGGATCAACGACCTGACGCCGACGGTCTATGATCCGGATGTAACCGAGGCTTTCAACAACGCCTTCAGGACAGGAGTGCTCGACAAGCAGAGGATAAAGGTCGAGCAGGAATTGGCGAAAACGAAGGCGAACTAGAACAGGCTCTAATTTTTCGGGAGTTCGACAAGTATTATCGTCCCCGGCTCTACCTTGTCCGCGTGCATCGTCCCGCGGTATTTTTCCAGCACCTCTCTGACGAGGAACAGCCCCACGCCACCGTTCTTCATAGATACCGGGCTGTCAGCTTCGGGGGTTCCGGAGACATTCAGACCCGAGGGATCCTCGATCGAGAACCCCTCGCCGAAATCCCGCACGGAGAAGACGACCCTTTTATCGTCCTCCATCAGGAACACCTTGACCGATGTGCCCTCTGGCGTGAACTTCACGGCGTTGTCGAGAAGTTGCCTCATAATGACGGAGGCATCTTCCTCGTTCATCGGAAAGACGATCGAGTCCGAGTCTTTCTTCACGACGGGCTGGACCTTCTTTGATCTGAACCTGGGAGCGAGGCTTTTGAGGACGCCGTCGAGTACTTGGGAGAGGTCGCAGGGCTTTCCTTTGAAAGGCTCTCTCACTCGCGAGACCGCAAAAAGGTGGGTCGCGAGATTCTCGAGCTTCTCCGATTCCCGGGAGATGGTTTCCAGGTGCTCTTTTCCCTTGTCGAACCACTTTTCCGGGTGTCTGGCCAGGAAGTCACAGCAGGAGCGTATAGCCGCCAGCGGGGTACCCATATCGCCTGACGCTTTATCCAGGAAAGCGTGTTTCAGGCTCTCCAGCGCCTTAAGCCGTTCCATCGCCCTCGACATGTCGGCTGTTTTTTCCACAACCCTTCTTTCGAGCAGTTCGTTGGCTTTGGATAATTCCCCGGTCAAAAAATTCGACGCCAACCTGGGGGAGACCATCTTCTCGAAGAGGGATATCAGCCGCTGATTCTCATCGGACCGCGCTTCTTCGGCTGAAGAATAGATCAGGACAGCGAAGCGGGGATCCGTTCCCGGGTCGCCCAAGACGAGCGGACAAAGGCTTTCGGGGACTGCCGCGACGGCTCCCGTAGCCGCCTCCAGCCGCCCCGGCAGGTCGTCTATTCTTCCGGCCTGATTCTTGGAAAAGAACCCGGCGGCTATGTTTCCCGCAGGCACCGAACCCGACCCCAGCAGGGGGTCTTTGTCGGCCCCGAAGCAGCCGAGCTCTTCCGCTTTTCCTCCGGAGGACCTCAGCAGCGTGAATACCCAGGAAGGCCTCAGCTGGGAGAATAGGCGGCCCGCCGTCAGAAGAAGCGAAACATTGTCCCTGAGAGAAGATGTCGCCACGCCGATCTCGTAGAGGAGCGTCATCTCCTTGAGACTAGCTTCGAGAAGCCTCGACAGGCGCGCTATCTCGTTGTGCTGTTCGGCCAGATCGGTAGTTGCTTTCAGCGCGGCGGAAAGCTGCTCCTCCTCGCTGAGCCCCGTCAGCGGCACCTTTGCCTGAAAGTTCCCTTTGTCGATCTCCTCGGCGGCAAGCCTTTTTTTCTCGAACGGCTCGAAGAACCGCATCAGGCTTTCGACGACCTTTTCCCTGGTCACGCCCTTGCTCATGAGCCTGAATTTGCCGATGAAAACGGCCAGGCTTTCGCCCACTGCCATCCTGAAAGTGTCGATCACTCCCTCGCCGTCGATTGCCGAAGCGAGTGTGACATGCCTGTGCCCGTCTATCCTCATCGCTTCGAGGATCTTCTCCGGAGGGGCGATGTTCCCGAGGTCCACCTTGTTGCACTGGATTATGACCGGTATCTCGTTGATGTTCATTCCGTTGGCGAGCAGATTCGCTTTCATGTTCTCCCAGGAGCAGTAGTTCTCCTCCAACTGGCTTTCCTGGGAATCTGCGACGAAGACTATCGAGTCCGCGCCCGACAGGACTATCTTCCTTGTCGTGTTGTAGTGGACCTGCCCCGGCACCGTGTAGACCTGCACCCTGATGTGGTATCCCTGGATCTCCCCGAGGTCGAAGGGCAGGAGGTCGAAGAAAAGCGTCCGGTCCTCCGAGGTCTTCAGGGAGGTCACCTTGGTTATCTCTTCGGGATCCGTTATTTCATGCAGGGTCTCGATGTTCGTGGTCTTCCCGCTTAGGGCCGGGCCGTAGTAGACGATCTTGAAAACGACCTCTTTTTCCTGGTTCCTGAACTGAACCATCAGGCCCGCCCTCCGATCTCTTCGAACAACGAAACTACCGCTGCAGCGATATTAAGTTAGCACGAAAAAGGAAACAAACTCAAGGTCATGCCGTTCCGAACCCGAGTTCTTTTTCCACGGCGGCGAGCGAGGCTCTGACGAACTCGATGTGTTCGGCAGGGTCGATCCCCATTTCCCCGGTCCCCTGGACGATCTCATCCCTGTTGACGCTCTTTGCGAAGGCCTTGTCTTTCATCTTTTTCTTCACGCTAGACACTTTCACCGATCCGAACGACTTGTCGGGCTGGACATAAGCGCAGGCGAAAAGGAACCCCACAAGCTCGTCGACGGCGAAAAGAGTTTTGGCCATGAGGCTGTTCCTCGGCGTCCCGGAGTAGGAAGCGTGGCCAAGTACGGCTTCCACGAGCTGTTCCGGGTAGCCCTTCGCCCGGAGTTCTTCCGCGCCTCGGAAGGGGTGGTCCTCCCTGGTGGGAAACCTTTCGTAATCCAGGTCGTGCAGGAGCCCAGTCATGCCCCAGAGTTCGGGGTCCTCTCCGAACTTAACGGCGTAGGCCCTCATTGCCGCTTCAACCCCGAGGGCGTGCCTGACAAGGCTTTCCGACTTGGTCCATTCCTTCAAAAGTTGCAGTGAAGACGCTCTATCCATGGCCATCCGAGCCTCCATTTTGAATAAAACCGCGAATATAATATAATACCATCCTCGTGGGCGGTTAGCTCAGCTGGGAGAGCGCCGCGTTCGCAACGCGGAGGCCGAGGGTTCGAATCCCTTACCGTCCACCATTTCTTTTATAATTGAACCAAGGTAAACGGGCAAACTGCTTTGCCCGAGTAGGGATGAGAAGGCCGCAGCCTTGCGCGAGTTTCCCGAAGGGAAGGCGAGCGCGGCGAGGCGGGCCTGCGAGAAATTGCCGTCAGGCAATTTACTTGTAGGAGAATCCCTTGCTTCGAGGCTATCCCTTACCGTCCACCATTTTTGTATTACATCCTGAATAAGCGGGATTCTCACCCACATATCCTCCCCACCCCCTCCTTTTTCAAAAAGGAGGGGCCAAAGGTAGTCGTCCATCACCAATGGCCGAATTCTTACCGTCCACCATTTTTGTATTACATCCTGAATAAGCGGGATTCTCACCCACATATCCTCCCCACCCCCTCCTTTTTCAAAAAGGAGGGGCCAAAGGTAGTCGTCCATCACCAATGGCCGAATTCTTACCGTCCACCATTTTTGTATTACATCCTGAATAAGCGGGATTCTCACCCACATATCCTCCCCACCCCCTCCTTTTTCAAAAAGGAGGGGCCAAAGGTAGTCGTCCATCACCAATGGCCGAATTCTTACCGTCCACCATTTTTGTATTACATCCTGAATAAGCGGGATTCTCACCCACATATCCTCCCCACCCCCTCCTTTTTCAAAAAGGAGGGGCCAAAGGTAGTCGTCCATCACCAATGGCCGAATTCTTACCGTCCACCATTTTTGTATTACATCCTGAATAAGCGGGATTCTCACCCACATATCCTCCCCACCCCCTCCTTTTTCAAAAAGGAGGGGCCAAAGGTAGTCGTCCATCTCCAATGGCCGAATTCTTACCGTCCACCACTCCTTTGAAACTTCGAAGCAAGGTACGCAAGCCAGCCACTTGGCTTGCCTGGAAGCTCTCTGTGAACAGGTCAAGGGAACACTCTTGTTTTCAATTTGCGTATTCTATCGGTTCGAGAATGACGTCGGAAACAGAAATTTCAAAAGCGATGTGGCTTTGATCCGGATTATTGTTGTGAGGCAGCCATATCGAGTAACTCCCGGGTTCAAGGTTGTTGAAAGAAAAATTGCCGCCTGCGTCGCTCCTTGTGAGGATGACAGGCGGGCCGATAGAGATCCTCCGGTAAAGCGGGATCAAAATATTTGAGATACTAGCTTCCGTTTTTCCCGTCAGTTTTCCTTTTACCGAGAACCCTTTTATCTCGACCGACGCCGTTCTGTCTTCACCGAGTCGGAAAGTCCTGGAGGCCTGGAATGCCGATTCTCCGCTGAAAAGAAGATAATAACCGCTTTCAAGGTCTTCCAGTTCGATTATTCCACGGGAATCGGTGGCCGATCTGTAGATCCTGTTGCCGCTCGAAAGGGATGTGCCTGAGGAGTAGGAATCCGGAAGGTAATATCCGAATCCCCTGTCTTGCGGAATGGCGGCGATGTAAAAAGCTTGATTCACTATGGGTGACCCATTATTGACAACCGTCAACTCCAGCTTCTCACCCGGAAGGTATATTTCCATATGATCCGAATATTCCTTAAGCTCAAATATATCTTTTACCACAAGCTCGTTTCGGGGGTTAGATACCTCTATCTTGTATGAACCTTCTTTAAGGCCTTCCAGTTTAACCGTCCCGTCTGATAATGTCAGCGACTGATTCGATTCCAAACCGAAGGGGTCATCCTCGGAATACGCTTTGACAAGGAAGCCGCTTTTGGGTGATCCGACTTTGGAAAGAACCTTGATGGTGAAGTCTATCCCTTTATCCAGGTAAAAGTCGCCGATGGAGGCGGAAGAGGATATTTCGATGGAATCTTCATATCCCGCATATCCGGGATAATCGATAAAAACCATGAAAGAACCTTTGTAAAGCCCGTCTATCCTAAACTCTCCAAAACCGTCGCTTCGCGCGGTCCATCCGGACAGTGCTTTTTCAATTCGGCAGGTTTTTTTTGTCTGCAAGGCGGGATCTTCACCGACTTCCACCAGGGTGACCAGTGCACCGGCCGCCGGTGTTGCGTCCTCCAGCTTGACTTTCCCGATTACGGATAGGCCCCTTTCAAAAACGAGCGTTCCAAGGTCGACGATTTCACCCGCCGGGATCTTTATCTCTTCTTGAATTAACGGCTTGAAACCATCCGAAAACAAGGTCACGTCCGCCATAAAATCGGCCGACTTTTTTCCAAAACTCAGGTTGAGAGGGTACTGGAAAAAGCCGCCCTTGTATTTTCTTCGCGGGTTTCCGCTTATTCCTTCCGCACCTTCGCTCTTTAATTTTACGGAGGATAATACTTCTTCAACTGGATTTCCTTCGGTATCGACGAGCTTGGCCTTTATCCCTCCGTTGCCTTTTTCAAGTACGACCCTGATGAGCGGCTGTTTCCGGTCTATCTTAAAATATCCCATGAAATAGCCGAGCGCCTCGACCCATCCGCTCTCCTGTTCTCCCGTGTTCATAAGAGTGAAGTTTCCCCTGGGATCGCTCTGGAACTCTTCATCTCCGATGTGAATAACCGCTCCGGCGATAGGACTGCCGTCCCTGTCCTCCACGACTCCTTTCAGATGCGTTTCGCGTTTCAGTCTTATCAAAAGGGGCGATTTGGCGCCTGTCAAGGACACAGCTTGTTTCTCGCAACCCTCCGCTGCAACAAGAAGTGAGCATTCAATGCCCGTGGACGGCATCGGGAGGGCGAAAGCTCCATCGTCCTTTGTCTGAATGTCGATCAAACCTGCTTTCATCTGAGGATGATCAAATACTACCGGAAATGAAAGGAGGGCTTTGATCGGTCGGCCTGTCTCATCGATGACTTTTCCGGTCAACTTTCCACCGCAATGTAGTTTTGCAGCTATCGGAGCTTCGGAAGGCTTGTCCGAATAATAATAGAAGGGCTTGTGATCGGGACTCAGGGCCACTATCATCCCCGAAGCTCCCGAATCTTCCTGTCCAAGCACCGCTCTTCCGAATTCATCGGTCAGACAGGTTTTTCCATGTGGAAGTTTCTCGTTCCACGGAAATTTCGCCAGAAATGCGGAATATATTCCTTTAAGGGGTTCTCCTTCTTCGGTCCTGATCCTGACCTCCCTGCACCAACCCGCTACGGACGGCCCCGGGTCGAAAGTTTTCTGGCCGACCTTCGAAACGCCGTGATAGGGAAGGATCCCTTTCGCTCTGATCTCTATCTGGACATCCTCGCCTGCCGGAAATATGACCATTTTCCCGTCATACCCTCCGCATGTCAGCGAGGGATAAAGATCCGCAGGGATGTCCTGCCAGCTCTTTAAAAACCACACCATTTCTGCGTTTTCAGGATACGAAGAAAGGCGGAGTTTTACCTGTCTCTGTTCCTGTTTCTCTATCGTTATGGAACTTTCTTTTCCTTCAAGCTGGATCAGAAGCGGAGACGTGCCGGAAGGTTTTATAAAGAGGGCTCTCTTTCTTTTCTTAACCATCGCCGGAAGCAGGAGAAGCTTATCTGAGATCGCCCCTTTATCAATGATGACTCCGTTTTCGATCAGATAGTATTCCGATTTTCCGGTTTTTAACAAATGATCGACGACGCCTTCCAGTACCAGCCGTTGTTCATCGTTTTGCGCCCGCGAAGGGATGGATGCGTGGAATAGAAGAATTGACAACATGGCAAGCATTACGCGTCTCATCTTTTCCTCGGCATTAAGATTCTATTTCCGGTCTTCGATTAAATTCCATGCTTCCGGGATTCTGTTTCGTTGAGAGCGGAGATTTCTCCTCCGAGCACCCTCCTGAACTCTTCTTCCGAAAGGATCCGCTTGCCGAGTTTTTCAGCCTTTTTAAGCTTCGAGCCCGACTCCTCCCCGGCGATGACGAAGTCGGTGTCCGCGGTGACGGTCGATCCTACTTTCGCGCCGAAGGCCAGGAGTTTTTCCTTGGCTTCGGTCCGAGTGAAACCTTGCAGAGTCCCCGTGAGGACGAAAACGAGCCCGCTCAGGGGGCCGGCTTCTTTTTTGTCACCATGCATCTTGAGCCCGGCTTTCTTTAGCGCATCGATCAGCTTAAGATTGTCAGGGGTCTTGAAGAATTCGATGATCTCGGCTGCGACCTTAGGGCCGACCCCGTCCACTTCTGTAAGTTCTTTTTCATCCGCCGTCGATAACGCTTCGATGGACGGGAATTGCGACACGAGGTCCCTTGCCGTTTCCTCTCCTACCATCCTGATCCCGAGGGCGTAAAGCAGCTTCTCGTATCCTCTTGCCCTGCTTTTGTCGATCTCCGCGACAAGATTGGCCGCGGACTTGACGCCCATCCTCCCCAGCGGCTCGAGCTTTTCCTGATTCAGGGAGTAGATATCCCCGATGGAGCCCAGTAAGCCGTTTTCGACAAGTTTTTCGATCAGGACCTTTCCCAGGCCGGTTATGTCCATGGCGTCCCTTGAAGCGAAGTGGCGGATAGATTCCTTGAGCTGGGCCTTGCAGTTCCTGTTAGAACAGCGAAGGATAACTTCTCCTTCGGGCTTGTGCACTCCGCTTCCGCAGACGGGACAACTCTCCGGGAACCGGAATTCCCGGTTCCCCGGAATGCGCTCTTCCGCGAAGACGCGCACCAGGTAAGGGATCACTCCTCCGGCCCTTTCGATCAGCACGGTATCTCCTGGACGGACGTCTTTTCTCTTCAGCTCCTCTTCGTTGTGAAGGGAAACGCGGGAGACCGTCACCCCGCCTATGTGCACCGGTTCCAGGTTCGCGACGGGAGTGAGAGCGCCTGTCCTTCCGACCTGGACGACGATCTCGTTCACCTTCGTCCTTGCCTGTTCGGGAGGAAACTTGAACGCGACGGCCCATCTCGGTGCCTTTGCCGTGCTCCCGGCTTTTTCCTGGAGCGATATCGAATCCACTTTCGCGACAACTCCGTCGGCGTCGTACGGAAGGTCCTTTCGCCGGCCGACCATCTTGCGGCAGAAATCGGTCAGTTCTTCAGGCGTGGCCAGCAGCTTGTTTAACCCGTCGACCGGAAGCCCCCATTCATCCATAGCCTGAAGGCGCTCCCAATGCGATCCGGGAAGCTCGTCGGAGCATTTCATGACCTGGTAGCAGAAAAGGGACAAGGGCCTCGAGGCGGTCACTTTCGGATCGAGCTGGCGGAGGCTTCCCGAAGCGGCGTTGCGAGGATTGGCGAATACCTCCAGCCCTGCTTCCTCCCTCTGTTCGTTGAATTCTCTGAATTCTTTAAGAGGCATGTATATCTCGCCCCGTATCACGAGATCGGACGAGCCTTTTGATATCTCCTTCGGGACATCCTTTATCCGCATGACGTTCGCCGTTACATCCTCGCCGACGAGGCCGTCGCCGCGGGTGGCGGCTTTCACCAACTTTCCGCGCTCATAGAAAAGAGCCACGGAGAGTCCGTCGAACTTGAGCTCTCCTACCATCGAGAACTGCTCCGCCCCTGTGAATTTTGCGACCCTGGATACCCATTCGCGAAGTTCGTTCTCCTCGAACGCGTTCTCAAGGCTGAGCAGGGGCACGGGATGAGCCACGGGGGCGAACCCCTTCGAGATACCTCCTCCCACGACATCCGTCGGGCTCGGCCCTCTTTTAAGCTCGGGATAAAGCGATTCCAGTTCGCGAAGTTCCTTTTCAAGGAGGTCGTACTCATGGTCGGATATCTCGGGGGCGTTTTCTTCATAATAGAGCCTGCGGTGCTTTTCGATAAGCCGGCGAAGTTCGGCGATCCTGGATTCGGCGAAAGCCCTGTCGAGCAACTCAGCCCCCCGAATCCGGGAAGACCCTGAGCGTGACCCTGAAACGGGCGCCGGTCTCCTGCGGGATCAGTTCTATCCTTCCGCGGTGGAGCTCTATGAACCTCTTTGCTATCGAGAGCCCCAGGCCCGTGCCTCCTACCTTGTCGGTGAAGAAAATGTCGAAGACCTTGTCCCTGTTCCCGGCGGGGATCCCCGGGCCGTTGTCCGCTATGTCGACCTGGACCTCGTTCCCCGAGTCCCTCAATTCCACCGTGACTTCACCGTTCTCGCCCGTCGCCTGGATCGCGTTCAGGAGGAGGTTCGACAGGGCGATCCTGATCATGTTCTGGTCTATCGGCACATCTTTCAGATGGTCCGGCGGGGAAAATTTGAGAGCCACGCCCTTGTTCCTGGCTTCGCCAGAGAAGAAAAGGATCAGCTCCCCGATCACCGTCTTCAGGCTCTGGACCTTCATTTCAGGATGGCTGGGCTTGGCGTAGAGAAGGAAATCCCTCGTAAGCTTCTCCAGCCTCTTTATCTGCTCCGTCATCGGGGTGACCGACGCCAGAAGCTCCTCCGGCCTGGTATCGGTCCTGAGGCCTTCCTCCAGCAGCTGGACGTTCAGCTTGAGGCTGTTGAGAGGGTTCTTTATCTCGTGGGCGAGTCCCGAGCTCAGCAGGCCGATGTAAGAAAGCCTCTTCTGCTCCTCCGATTCGCCCTGGACCTTCCGGCTCACCTTGAGGAGCCTGAGAACATAAAGGTATGAAAAGAGAAGCATCAGGAAAAGAAGGAAGAGCATGGTCGAGAACTTGAGGATCATCTCGTTCCTGAACTCCCTCGCCTGCGCCGCGAGCACCTGGCCGCTGACGTTGAGGACCGCCTTTCCCATTTTTCCCGGGGCGACCTGCACGTTCACCTCGATGGGCATCTTGTTCCTGATCTCAACGTGCGCGTATCCGGGCGGCGGCCCCTTTATGTCGGGGGCGGTGAAGACCTGCCCTCCCTTGAGGAGATCCTCCTTGCGAAGGAGGCGGCCTTCAGAGTCGTAAAGCTCGTAGGAGTCGAATACCTTCTTCTCCACCATGAACTGGCTGATCCTGGTGGTTACGACCTTCTCGTACTGGAACCCTTTCGCCTTTTCCGTTTCAGGGATGGTCTTCATGAGAGTGTCCAGTTCCCTGGTGTAGTGGTCGAGCAGGCGGAAGACCTCCTTTTCTCCGAGGTCCTTTATGATGATGTATGCGCCTATCGAGAGCAGGGCGATGAAGAATAAGGCGAAAAGGGAGGACGCCCAGAAAAGCTCCCTCTGGAACGCTTTTTCGGCCTGCGAAGTCCTGTTCATCGGGGGCCGAGCCTTTTCCGGTAGGCCGCCAGCGACCTTTTGATGTCCGTCATCGAATCCCGTCCGAATTTGTCCAGGTAGGCTTCCATGAGGACCATCGAGAGGAGCGACTCCGCTATCACTGCGGCCGGTGTCAGGGCCGCGATGTCGTTCCTGGGTATCTCCGGAAGCGCCGGTTCGAGCGTCCTCAGGTCTACGCTTCCCTTGAGGAATTTCGAGGAGGGCACCGGTTTCAGGACCAGGGTGGCTGTTATGTCCTCCCCGTTGGACACTCCTCCCTCCATTCCTCCGGCGAAGTTGGTCTTCCTCCTGAAATAAGGAACGGCTCCGGGGATCAGTTGGTCCTGGGCCTTCGAGCCCGGAAGGGTCACGCTCTGTTCGATCCCGCCAATGAGGACTCCCTTGACGGAGGGAATGCTCATGAGGTGGAAGGCCAGCCTGGCGTCGAGCCTGCTGTCCCACTCGGCATAACTTCCCACACCCGGCACAACGCCCCTGGCGCAGACCCAGACTTTTCCGCCGAGGGTCTCGCCTGTTTTCTGGCACCGCTGTATGAGCCCGAGGGCTCTTGTCCTGAGCCGCGGGTCCGCGAAGGGGAAATCCGGGTCGAGGAGCGAGGCTTTTTCGAAAGAAGGCAGAGAGGCGCATTTGACGCTTCCGGCCTGCAAGATTGCCGAAGCGAAACTGACACCCAGCCCGCCGAGGAATTTCTTGGCGACCGTCCCCACCGCCACTCTCGAGGCAGTTTCCCGCGCGCTGGCCCTTTCTATGACGTTCCGGGATTCGGCGAAACCGAACTTGAGGGTCCCCGCGAGGTCGGCGTGGCCGGGACGGGGGAAAAAAGCGTCCGCCTGGGAGTTTTTCTCGGAAACTCCTTCCCTGTATTCGCTGTTAGGGATGTTTATGACGACCGGTCCCCCGGTGGTCAGCCCTTTCCTGACACCGCCCGTGATGACCGCGTTCTCCTTTTCAAGCTTCATCCTCGGCGACCTGTCGGGGCCGCCCTTCCTCCTGACCAGCTCTTTCCTTATATCTTCGGCAGAAAGAGGAATGCCCGCCGGGACTCCTTCGAGGATGGCGGTCAGGAAAGGGCCGTGGGATTCGCCTCCCGTCGAATAACGCAATCAGTACCTCCTAAAGGTAAAAATATACATCAATTCAGCGGCAATAAAAAGGCGGACGGCGTTGGATTATTCCCCTCGCGGTTGCTATAATCAGGCTTGGTTTTTGGAGGACGAATGCCGGTAACGAACTCGAAACGCCCGACATGTGATGTTAAGATATATTTAAAACCTCAAGATGCCGAAATTTGCGATATTCACGAAAATATCCCTGAAAGCCGAGAGGTGAAAATGACCGTCAGAATGCTTTTAATCCTTTTACTCGCGAACTTGTCGTGCGCTCTTCTGGCTCAGGAAGCCAAAAAAACGCCGAACGTGGAGCTTGGGCTTTTTCCGGGCATCGGTGTCAACGGTCATCTGCCCAAGACAGAGGACCTGGACAGGATAAAAGAAGCGAAGATAGGGTGGGTGAGGGTCGACCTCACCTGGAACTGGGTCGAGCCCAAGCCGGGGCAGTACAAGTGGGAAAGGATAGACAGGCTTGTAAAAGAAGCCGAGGAAAGGGGGATCTACATCCTCGCGATCCTGGGATACACGCCGGGATGGGCTTCCGAGGAGGGAGACATCCACGACCCGCCGAGGGACGTCGCGGAATGGAAGAAGTTCGTCAGGACGATCGTCTCCAGGTACAAGGGGAGGATAAACTACTGGAGCCTCTGGAACGAACCTAACAGCAGGACCTTCTTCAGGGGAAGCCTCGACCAGTTCATCTCCGAGATCCTCATACCCGGGGCGAGGGCTGTGAGGGAGGGCAATCCCGATGCGAAGGTGGTCGGGCCGGACCTTGCGCATCTCAAGGGCGCGAAATGGGACGTCTGGCTGGAGGAGATACTGGTGAAGGCGTCTGACGACATCGACATCATCTCCCACCACTGCTACAAGAGCAAGCCGCGAAAGGTCAGGAAGATGCTTCAGGGGATGGTTCCCCCCTGGGATCCCCCGGCGGTGAAGAGGATAATAGAAAAAACGGGATGCGTCCACAAGCCGTTCTGGCTGACGGAGGTCGGCTGGAGGTCGAGCAAGGTAGGCGAGGACAAGCAGAGCGATTACCTGATCAAGTTCCTCGAGACGAACGAGAAAATGGGATGGATAGACAAGGTCTTCATCTATGAACTGAAAGATTCTCCGCTGGAACCGGGGTACGGCCTTCTCAGGGAGAACCTTGAACCCAAACCGGCCTTTACCGCGCTCGGCCGGTTCATCGACGCGCGCCTGCTGGATTAAACCATTTCCGGTCCTGCCGCGTCAGACAAGACTTGAAGAACGGGGGTACTGAAGTGTTCAAGAAAACATTCGTTCTGCTGATCGTCGTATTTGCCGCCATCGCCTGTTCAAAAGGCCGGAAGAACGAGCTCCGCGCGAGCTGGGTGGAGGTCAAGAAAGCCGACCTTCCCGCCGAAGTCACGGCGACAGGAACCGTGCTCCCGGAGGTCGGAGCCCAGGTGAAGGTAGGCCCGAGGGTTTCGGGAAAACTCGAACATCTTTATGTCAAAGTGGGAGACAGGGTCGAAAAGGGCCAGATACTGGCGGTCCTGGAACAGAAGGACCTTATCGCCAACTCCGTCAGGATGGAGGCACAGGTCAGGGACTCCGAAGCCGCCCTCTCCTACGCGAAGGCCAACTTCAACAGGGTTTCGAAGCTTTTCGGCGAGGGGGTCGTCTCCGTAGATTCCCTGGATGCTGCGAGGAAATCTCTGGAATCGTCCGAAGCCCAGCTGAAGAGCGCCAAAGCCCAGAACGAATACACGAAGATCCAGCTTTCCTATGCGACCGTGACTGCTCCCATATCGGGCACGATCGGTTCCGTTTCCACCCAGGAGGGAGAGACCGTCGCCGCGAGCCTCTCCGCGCCCACCTTCGTCACCATCCTGGACCTGAGCCGCCTCGAAGTGGACGCCTACGTGGACGAAGTGGACATCGGTAAGATCTCCGTCGGGCAGAAGGCCGATTTTACGGTGGACGCTTTTCCTGACAAGACCTTCAACGCCCACATCGAGGCTATCTACCCGGACGCCACGACCATAGACAACGTGGTCTATTACGCGGTAATACTTAAGATAGACGATCCTTACGAGGGCCTGCTCAGGCCCCAGATGACGACCTCCGTTTCGATCCACCTCGACGCGCTCACGGGGGTTCTCGCGATCCCGGCGAAAGCCGTCAAACGGGAGAACGGGTCGCCTTTCGTCATGGTCAAGGAAGGCGGCAAGGCGGCGAGGAGGCAGGTCAGCCTCGGGAGGGAAGCGGGGGAACTGGTCGAGGTGAAGGGAGGCCTGGCGCTCGGCGATTCGGTGTTGGTCCAGGTCTCCGAGAACAGGCAGAAGAACGACGATATGGGCGGCTCGGGAGGGCCGCGCGGCCCCGGAGGGCCTCCATGATAGAGCTCCGGGGAGTAAAGAAAACCTACTACACGGAAGGAAAAGAGACGCCCGTTCTTTTCGGAATAGACTTCAAGATAGAGGAAGGCGATTACACGGCGATCATGGCACCTTCAGGAACCGGGAAAAGCACGCTCCTGAACATCCTCGGGACCTTGGACAAACCCACCGAAGGGAAATACCTGTTCAGGAACAGGGACCTGACGGAGCTCTCTGACGACGAGCTTTCCAGGATGAGGAACAAGTCGATAGGTTTCGTCTTCCAGCTCTTCAATCTTCTTGGCAGGGTGTCCGTCCTGGAGAACGTCCTCCTTCCTCTGCTCTACGCGGAAACCTACCCGAAGGAGGCCAGGGAAAGAGCTCTCAGGCTTCTCGACATGGTGGGCCTCGGTGACCGTGTCCATTTCAAGCCGAACGCGCTTTCGGGCGGACAGCAGCAGAGGGTCGCCATCGCGAGGGCGCTAATCAACGAACCGGACCTGCTCCTGGCCGACGAGCCCACGGGAAACCTGGACAGCATGTCCTCCGAGGAGATACTTCAGATCTTCGACGAGATCCACCGAAAGGGGAGGACTATAGTGGTCGTCACCCACGAGAGGGATGTCGCGCTGAGGGCCGATAAAATAATCACGATGAAGGACGGAAGGGTTTTTTCGGAAGAAAGAACGAGATGAAATCCCGGAGCGGAAGGCTCTTCAGGATATTCGGGCACGCGGTCAGGGCGCTCGCGGACCAGAAGGGCAAGACGATACTCATGATGCTCGGGACGGCTGTCGGCATCATGCTGCTGACGGGCGTAGTAGGCCTCTCGCGGGGCGTGGAGAAGAGGATCGAGGAGGTCATGGCTTTCATGGGCCCGAGGTCCGGAATGGTGTTCGCCGGGGGCGGCAGGCTCCAGTCCGCGGGGGCGAGGGCGGGGAGCGGCTCGACCCTCAAGCTCCAGGATGTCGAAACCCTCAGGAACAAGCTGAGCGACAGGGCCGTTTTCTCAGCCACGCTGAGGCGGGAGGGCGTCCAGGTTAAATATGAAGGGCAGGCCTGGGAGACCGCCGTTTTCGCCGTGGACCCGGATTTTCCGATAGTCTCGGACTGGGCGATCGCCGCTGGCGAACCTCTCGACTATCATGACGAGAAAAGCCTGGCGAGATCCTGCCTTATCGGGGCGACCGTGGCCAGGAACCTGATGATAGAAGACGACCCGCTGGGAAAGAAGATACTCATCAACAGGATACCTTTCACGGTCAAGGGGGTTCTGGAGGCGAAGGGCACCAACACGATGGGCATGGACATGGACGACTGCGTCTGGACGCCTCTTTCCACCGGCATGCGCAGGATATTCCACGCGACCAGCATAAGGATGGTGCGCTTCAAGGTGAGGGAGGGATACTCTATCCCGGAGGTCAGGGAAGAGGTAGAAAGGATACTCAAGGAAGCTCACAAGATAAAGGAAGGCGAGGAAATCGACTTCACGATAAGGACGCCCGACTTCATAGCGAAGAGGATCATGGAGATGACGAGGACGGCGAGGCTCGTCGGGTATTCGCTGGCCATCGTGGCGCTCCTGGTCGGGGGAATAGTGCTCATGAACATACTGCTGCTTTCCGTGAGCGAAAGGGTCCCCGAGATAGGGCTCAAGAGGGCGGTGGGCGCCACCGCGAACGACATATTCCTCGAGTTCATCATGGAATCCGTGTCCGTCTCCGTGCTGGGAATGCTTCTCGGGATAATCCTCGGTTTCATACCACTGCTACTTCTTCCCAGGCTGATGCCGATGCTCCCGATGGCATTCTCGTTCAAGTCTCTCACTTACGGGTTCATCTTCTCCGCGGCCGTGGGGATATTCTTCGGTGTCCAGCCCGCCAAGAGGGCTTCAAGGCTGACGCCGATAGAGGCCCTCCGGTGAACATAAGAAGGGCGGCGTCCATATCGCTCAGCGTGCTTTTCGGCCACAAGCTGAGGACGCTGCTTTCCTCCCTAGCGGTGGGGACCGGGGTCGCCGCTGTCGTGATGATGGTCGGCGCCGGCGAGGCCGCCAAGCGTGACACGATGTCCAAGATACAGAGCTTCGGAACGGACCTGCTGACAGTGAGGGCCGGAAGGTTCAAGAGCGTCGGAGGGAGGATGAGGGGAGTCGCGAGGTTCACCACCCTCAAGCCCAGGGACGCCCAGCACATAAGGAAATACGTGGATGGAGTCGAAAAAGCGGGAGGGACTTTCCACAGGCACGCGACGATCACCTACAAGAACGTAAGGACAAGGACCGACGTGATGGCGGTCGAACCGGAGGTGTTCGGCATTTGGAGAGTGCACGCCTCGGAAGGAAGGCTCTTCGAGCAGAAGGACGAGTTCAGGATGGCGAGAGTGTGCGTCCTGGGCCCGACCGTGAAGGAGAACCTGTTCGGGGACGGTGATCCTCTCGGCGTGCCTCTCAAGGTCGGGAACATCCCGCTGAAAGTCATCGGGGTTTCCTCGCCCAGGGGTCAGGATACGGACGGGGACGACCTGGACGACGTCATCTACGTGCCTCTCAGCACCGGGATGAAAAGGATGTACGACGTGGATTTCCTGGAAAACCTCCTGATACAGGTCCGGGACAAGGAATCGATGGAACTGGCGAGGGAAGAGATAACTTCAATTCTGAGGAAGAACCACAGGCTTAAAGAGGGCAAGGAGGACGATTTCACCATTCAGGATCAGAGCCAGCTGATGGAAACCGAGCTTCAGACACAGGAAGCGTTCGCGCTCCTCGTCGCCGTGGTGGCCGGCCTGTCGCTCCTGACCGGGGGGATAGGGATTTTCGCGGTGATGCTGATCTCTCTCAGAGAAAGGCGCCGAGAGGTGGGCCTCAGACGGGCTATCGGCGCCAGGCACAGGGACATACTCGTCCAGTTCCTTTTGGAAGCCTCGATGCTGTCGCTCCTGGGCGGCATCGCCGGAGAGGTGATCGGCTTCGCGGGCTGCTACATAATCTGCGTCTCCTCCGGATGGGCTCCGGTCCTCCCGCTCCAGACCGCGGTAGGGGCGTTCGCTGTATCTCTCGCTACAGGGCTCGTTTTCGGCATCTACCCCGCGAGGGAAGCATCAAAGCTCGATCCTGCGGAGTCCCTCAGGGCGGCGGTATGACCATCTCCGTGCCACATTGGCAGGTTGACACCCGTTATCCATAGGTTTATAATTCCACCCTTACGTATTTAGGAGGTCGGATATGAAGAAAGTCTTGTTGATTCTAACGGCGTTGATCGTCATGATCTCCTTGATGACCTTCGCCCAGGAAACAAAAACGCCGATTCAGCCAGCCGGAACGGTCGATGCCCAGACGCCGCCGGCCAAACCGGTCCCGATAAAGAGGGAACTGAAGAAACTCGAACCGGTCAAAGAAGGCAAGGTTTTGACACCCGTGGTTGAAGATTCTGGCCCTCCGCCGAAGCTGGAGATCCCAGAACTGGAATACCACGCCGGAGACGTCGTGAAAGGAACGCTGGTCGAGCACGATTACCTTGTCCACAACAAGGGACAGGGGATCCTGAAGATAATCAGGGTACAGCCCACCTGCGGATGCACCATCACCAAGTACGATCCGGAAGTAAAACCAGGAGAGACCGGAAAGATAACGGCGAGCCTGAAAACGGACAACTACATGGGAGAAACCGCCAAGACCATCAACGTCCAGACGAACGACAAGGACCTTTCCACGTTCACCCTTACCATCAAGGCGAACATCAAGACCCTGCTCAGCGTGAAGCCCTCGGAAAAAATGACGCTGGGGCTCATCTATGTCGGGACCCCGGTGGAAAAGGAATTCACCATCAACTCCGAAGACGGGGAGCCTTTCGACATCACGCAGGTAACGACCGCAGACGAGAAGGTAAAATACAACATCATTCCCGGACCGGACAAGAAAAGCGCCAAGTTCAAAGTCACGATCCCGGCCGATTATCCCGTGGGGTCGGTCAACGCCAATTTCTCTTTGAAGACCACCCATCCAAAGGTCGAGAACCTGAACATCAACATGTTCGGGACCATGAGGGAACCTCTTTCGGTGTTTCCTTCGACCGTGAGCTTCAACGGTTTGAGCAAGGAATTCATCGAAAAGAACCCCGAATCGCCGGAACTGAACAAGGTTGTCACGGTGAGGCTCGAGACGGAGCCCGCGCTGCAGGTCAAGGAAGTGAAATGCAACATTCCCTTCGTCGTTGCGACCTTCGAGAGCACGCAGCCGAACCAGGCATATTCCGTGAAGCTTCACCTCGACCCGAAGAAAGCCAAGGTCGGTCCTTTCGACGGCGCTCTGCTTGTCTATACCAACAAGAAGACCATCACGGTGCCGGTAAAGGGAGTCGTCTTTTAGGACACCCTTCAAAGGGTCATTCTTTGACGGGCGGGAGAGATCCCGCCCGTTTTTTTTCGATACGAATTAACATGGCAAGAGAGAGATAAACAAAAGTGGGAAACAGATCAACGATTCTTAGCTTTTCAATTTTCAATCTTCATTTTTCAATTGCATCGAGGCAGATCTTATTCGTCACCCCTCTGGATCCCGTAATCCTTCATTTTTCTCCAGAGGGTGACCCTCGAGACCCCGAGCCTTCCGGCAGCCTTGGAGATCCGCCACTTCGTGGCTTCGAGGGCCCTGACTATCAAGTCGCGCTCCAGGGTCTGGATCGGGACCTGTATCTGGTGAAGCCTCAGGGGCGATTCGAGCTGGGGGACCTCCGGAGTTATAGGAAGGTCAAGGAGCCGTATGAATTCGGTTCTGGCCCTTATCGCGGCGTGCTCCACTATGTTCTCGAGCTCCCTTATGTTACCCGGGTAATCGTAGGACATCAGCCTGGAAAGAGCCTCCGCTTCGATCCCCTTGAGATCTTTCTGGGGCATCTTGACCGCTATCTTCCTTATGAAGTTGTCGACGAGAAGAGGGATGTCCTTTTTCCTGTCCCTGAGGGGGGGGAGGGGAATCCGGAAAACGTTCAGGCGGTAGTAGAGGTCGTTCCGGAACTGTCCCTGCTTGACGGCGTCCTCGAGGTTCCTGTTGGTAGCGGCGATCAATCGAACGTTGACCTTGACCGTTTTGGAAGATCCGACCCGCTCTATCTCTCCCTCCTGAAGGACCCTGAGGAGCTTCACCTGCACTGAGAGCGGTATCTCTCCGACCTCGTCCAGGAAAACGGTCCCGCCGTCGGCGTATTCGAACCTCCCGACCTTGTCCCAGTTCGCTCCGGTGAAAGCCCCCCTGACGTGGCCGAAAAGCTCGCTCTCGAGTACTCCTTCGTTCAGGGCGGCGCAGCTCACCTTGACCAGGGGATGTTCCTTCCTGAGGGAGTTGTAATGGATGGCGTTGGCGACCAGTTCCTTTCCCGTACCGCTCTCGCCGGTGATGAGGACCGTGGAGTGGGTCCGGGCGACCATCCTTATCTGGTCGAAAACCTCTTCCATGGGTCCGCTTTTCCCGACGATGCTGGAGAACTGGTGCTGTGATTCGGCCTCGTCCTGAAGCGCTCTCATGGCCGTCACGTCGTTGAATATCTCGACTCCGCCCGCGACCTGCCCGTCGGCGTCCCTCAACAGAAGCACGTTCGTCCTGCAGAGGAGCTGATTCCCGTCCTTGGTCGTGTACCACATCTCCAGGTTCCTCTGGTCCTCGTTACTGTCGATGGCATGGGTAAGCGGGCAGTTCTCCCCGCACCTTGAGGTCTGTGTAACGGATTTGCATCTTGCCTGGAGGACCTCCCCTTCCTCATACTTGAGAAGCTTCCGCCCCGTCTCGTTGATGAATATTATCCTTCTGTCCAGGCTTATGACTATTATCCCGTCGTTGACGCCGTCGAGAATCCTCTGGTACTTGCATTCCTCGATTATCTTCTTCGCGTCGGGCTCCATGATCCCTCTTTTCGAAAAAGCGATTATACCACTTTGATCGCCTCTGCCAGGGCTTCCAGGAAACCTTCAATTTCTTTCCCGGTAGTTTGTCTCGATATGCTTACCCTGAGCGGAAAAGAGGCCGCCGGCCGTTTCATCTCCACGAGGACCGCCGGGATCTCCGATCCCGCCCCGTGGCATGCCGATCCAGTTCCGACGAAGAAACCCCTTGCGGCCAGTTCCTGCTGGACCTTCCGCCCGTCAATGCCGGGCAAGGAAAAGAAGGATGTGTTCGGCAGCCTCGGCGCGCTTTTCCCGTGAAAGTCGGCGTCGGGCGCAATGTCTCGGATCCCCTCTTCCATCATGTCCCTTATTTCGGCGAGCGTTCCGAACATCCCGTGATCGGCCGCTTCAGCCGCCGCGGCGAACGCGGCCGCGAGGGGCACCGCCTCGGTCGATGCCCGCAACCCGCCTTCCTGCCCTCCGCCGGAAAGCATGGGTATTATCTCCGTTCCTTCGCGGAAGAAGAGCGCCCCGATCCCTTTCGGGCCTCCTATCTTGTGAGCCGCGATCGAAAGCGTGTCGGGACAGCCTCCGGAGAGCGGCAGGCGGATCTTCCCGAACGCCTGCACCGCATCGGTGTGGAACTGGACTCCACTCCCTCGGCACATCTCCAGGGCTCGGGCCACAGGCTGGACCACGCCGGTCTCGTTGTGGGCGCACATCAGTACGACGAGCGAAGCGGGCTCCTCAAGGAGCGTGCCGAGGCGAGAGAGGTCCGCGGTTCCGTCCACGTCGATTCCAAAGAGTTCGGTCTTCACGCCCGACCCGCGGAGCTTTTCGATCAGCCCGAGGCAGCTCGGGTGTTCGATCGCCGACATCAGGACCCTTTTCTCGGGACGGACAGCGGCTGCCGACAGGATGGCCAGATGGTTCGCTTCGGTTCCCGAACCCGTGAAGACCAGCCGCCCTTCCAGGCCGAGCTTAGAGAGAATGGAGGCCCTGGCAGAATCGAGGGTTTCCCTCGACTTTTTCCCTGCGGGGTAGGGAGCGGAAGGGTTTGCGAAAGAGCGATTTTCCGCCTCCAGCATCGCTTCCAGTGCCTCGCGGCATTGCGGGACCGTGGCGTTGGCGTCCAGATAGACGGCTCCGTCATGAAGCCTCATCGCCGTCTCCCTTCAGCAATACCTCTCTTGTGTCTCCGTTCCTTTTCGTCATCCCCAGCCTGTCGAAATGCTCCAGAAGCGGTATCGCCGTCTTTCTTGTCAGGCCCAGAAAATCCTTGAATTCGGGAACCTTGAACATCCGATGGCCTTTCCTCGCGAACTCCGCCAGCTTGGCGGAAACGCGTTGGAATCCTTCTTCCGAGAGAAAAAAGTTCCCTCCGTCGATAGCCACGAGCCTTCCGTCGCCTCTCATCATGTTCACCAGCCAGCGGTCCTTTTCCTGGACGATGAGGAAAAGCTCGTCTTTCCCCAGAGGGACTGGGAACGAGGCGCCGAGGGCGTCCATGATTTTCCTGATCTTTTTCTCGTCATCAGGGGAAAGCGGAGGCACGAACGAATTCAGCTTCATCCTGTCCCTGTCTATCGAAATTTCACCTTTCTCAACGAGGATTTCCAGGAGCGCGCCTGTCCATTTTTCCGGGAGGAGCCTGCCGAAGTGGCTGAAGAACTCCTCCTTTGAAAGATATGTCCTGACGGGAGGCCCTTCGTGTTTTTTCCTCAGGTAGTAGACCGCCCTGGAGCAGAGCTTTTCAAATTCAGAAGGCCCGATCCACCATTCTCCAGGGACCGGTTCCTTCATCTTTCCCTGCTCGACAAGAATGCCAGCGAGTTCTTGCGCCGCGGCACCCGTCATTCCGGTCTTCCTGGCCGCCTCATTCCTGGAAACGCCCATTTCTCCGCTTTCCGCAAGAAGAGCGAGTATCACGGCGTTCTCTTCTGAAGAACGGAGCAGTGCTGCCACCCTGCCTGTTCTCCCGCTGTGCCATTTGGCCCGCCTTGAGGTCGGAAGCAGGACCGTCCCTCCTCCCGCAGTCCTGACGGGCGAGGGAAGCCTAAGGATGAACCGGTCTCCGGCCCACAGCGCCAGCTCTCTCGTGGGCCTTGCCTGGACAATGAGCCGGCCGTCGTCCTTTCCCGGCGTTCCGGGATAAGCTATCCTTACGGGCGTCTCCGTGGTCCCCGCGTGCATTTGGAACTCCGAGCCGTTACTGAGAATCCCGCGCGGAATATCCAGCGAGCAATAGAAATACTTCGCCGGGAACATCGAATCGGCGGCGGCCGCGGTTTCGCCGCGCGCTATTTCGTCAGGGAAGACATCGGGCACGTTGAGGGCCACACGCTCCCCGCCTGAGGCGCGTTCCCTTTTTTCCCTAAAGACCTCGATGCCCCTTACCTTGCTTTTCAGGAGCGAAGGATAGAAAGTCAGCGAGTCGCCGGTTGTCAGCGTTCCGCTCGTGGATGTCCCCGTTATGACCGTCCCGAAACCTCTGATCGAGAAGACCCTGTCGACAGGCAGCCTGAAAGGCCTCGAAGCGTCTCTATCCGCGGACGCCGCAGCCTCCCGGATGATCGCTTCTTTCAGGAGGCCGGTCCCTTCTCCGCTCTTTGCGCTGACATCTATGACCTCTATGTCCCTGAACCCCCGGCTTTTCAGCAGATCCCGGACCTCCATCCGGCAGACCTCCGCCGCGTCAAGATCGGCCTTGTCGATCTTGTTTACGGCCACTATGCCTCTTTCTATCCCCAGCAGTTTCAATATCTCCAGGTGCTCGACCGTCTGGGGCATCACCGACTCGTCTGCCGCGACTACCAGCAGGAAAAAATCCATTCCCGTAGCCCCAGCCAGCATGTTCTTGATGAATTTCTCGTGGCCCGGAAGGTCGACGAAATGGACAATAAGATCCGCTTCCCTGAGAACCGCGAAGCCGATGTCGATGGTTATCCCCCGTCTCTTCTCCTCGGCGAGCCTGTCCGCATCGATGCCGGTCAGCGACCTTACCAGGAGTGTCTTGCCGTGGTCGATATGCCCGGCGGTCCCCACAACCACGTTCTTCATGGTTCCCCTGCCTTTCCGGCGAGAAGCAGCGAACTGTCGCCGTACTTGTAGCTCTTGATCTCCCTGAAACATCCGGTAATCCCGGGCTTTTTCTTCGTTGCGTGCTCGATGATCACCAGCGCCCCCTTTGCAAGGAAGCCCGGAACGGAAAGAAGAACAAGAATTTTCTCGATCTGGTCGTTCCGGTAGGGCGGGTCCATGAAGACGACGTCGAATCCGGGCGACTCTCCGGCCAGCTCGTGGAGCGCCTTTTCGGCGGTCATCCGCAAGACGCCCGCGCTCGATGAAATCCCTAGCTTTCTGATGTTATCGTCAAGGAGGCTCGCCGCTCTCCCGTCGCTTTCAACGAAGACCGAGAACGAAGCCCCCCTGCTGAGGGCTTCTATCCCGACCGCGCCGCTGCCGGCGTAGAGGTCGAGGAACCTCGCCCCCGCGATCCCCGGAGAAAGGATGTCGAAGGCGGCCTCCCTCACCCTGGATGATGTGGGGCGCGTCCCGGCGCCTTCCGGAGCCTTTATCAGCCTTCCTTTGAAAGAGCCTCCGATAATTCTAAGCATGGCTTCCCCTGACAAAATTTATAATACTTCAAAAAATTGATATAATAAACACGGAAGGAGAGCAAAATGGCTGGAGTCAACAAAGTGATCCTCGTAGGCAACCTCGGCAGGGACCCGGAGACCAAGTACACGCCCCAGGGCACCGCCGTCGTCACCTTTTCCCTCGCCACCAGCGAGAACCGCAAGGACAAGGACGGCAACTGGAAGGAACACACCGAGTGGCACCGCGTCGTCGTTTTCGGCAAGCTGGCGGAGAACTGCGGCCAGTACCTGAAGAAAGGCCGCCAGGTCTACGTGGAGGGCTCGATAGCTTCGAGGAGTTACAAGGACAAGGAGGGCCAGGAGAGGACCATGTACGAGATCAGGGCCTCCCAGATCGTTTTTCTGGCCAAGGGAAAACCGGAATCCGGCTCCGCCGACGCGGACCTTCCGCCGGACGAACAGGAACCCAAGCTCCAGGACGACAACATCCCCTTCTGACGGACATCGCTTGATGGAACAGGTTCTGCTCAACTTTTTCAACCATCATGGAAAAGACTCGTTCTACCTGCTGGCGGCGGTCATAACGCTGGCTTCTTTCCTGAAATTCGTCGTCCCGCCTCTGCCGGGAGACCTGACGGTCCTCATCATATCTTTCATACTTGCCGTGAGGCAGGCCTCCCTCCTGCCGATCATCGTCGGGATAACCGCGGGAGGCATGGCCGGGGCCCTGACGGCGTACTGGTTCGGATCGAGGCACGGGGATTACCTCCTCAAGAACAGGTTCTTCCAGGCTTACAACGACAGGGCCGAGGAGCCTTTCAGGAAAGGCGCGTGGTTCATCCTCTGCTTCAACAGGTTCATGCCGGGAGTCAGGCCATTTATCTTCCCTCTGGCAGGCATATACAGGGTGAGGCTGGACCTGGTCCTGTTCTCCGCGGTCTTTTCCAACTTCCTCTTCGGGGTCTTCATCTTCTCGATAGCCTCTCTCGCGGGAAAACATTTCGAGGACATAAAAATACTCTACGGCCTGCTCGGTTTCTGGCTGGAGTTCACGATCCTCGCGCTCGTGGCGGGAGGCGTCCTGCTCTTCTGCAAGGAGAGGATAATGAAGTACAGGAGAAAGGCTGACATCGAATGACCTCGAACTGCAAGCGCTGCGGAGGCACGGGATACATCGTCGAGGACAGGAACGGCAGCGTCTACTCCAGGCCCTGCGTCTGCATAGCGACCGAAAAGGACACCCTTCTCCACCGCGACTCGATGATCCCCGACAGGTACCGGAACAACTGCGTGCTCGAGAACTTCGCGGTTCCGGAGAAGAACGAGTCCCTGCAGGAGGCTTTCCTTGTCGCCAGGAAATACGCCGAAAACTATCCGTTTTTCGAGGAGGGGAAGCCGAACGGCCTGCTTTTCATGGGGCCGTGCGGCGTCGGCAAGACCCACCTCGCGGTCTCCATACTCAACGAGATACTTTTCAAAAAGAAAAAGCCCGTCAGATTCGTCGACCTCAACGACCTGTACAGGGAGATCAGGGCGAGTTACGACGGCTCGCAGGTGTCGGAGTACGACATCCTGACGCCGCTCGTCGAGACCGAGCTTCTGCTCGTTGACGAACTGGGTTGCGTCGCCTCCCCCTGGGCGCAGGACACCCTCCTGTTCCTCATATCGCAAAGGTACAACCAGTCGCTGCCGACGATACTTACAACCAATTATCTCGACGAACCGGCGCCTCAGGAGCCGTCGCTCACGGCGAGGATCGGAGTCAGGTCCAGGTCCAGGCTCAGGGAGATGTGCAGGACCGTCGTCATGAACGGAGATGATTACAGGAACAGGAGGCACCGCCAGTGACAGCGGAGCTTTTTTTGGCGAAAAGATAATGGAAAAACTGCTTCTGGCTACGAGGGACAGGCTAAACACAAGGCTCGCGCTCATGGAGGACGGCAGGCTCGTCGAGTATTTCCAGGAGCCCACGCACCTCGGGGGCCTCGTCGGCAACCTTTACATGGGCAAGGTCAGCAGGATACTCCCGGGCGTCGATTCGGGGTTCATCGACATCGGCCTCGACCGCGACGGGTTCCTCTTCGAAGGGGATATGGGGCCCCTTCTCGACGACGAGTTCAAGTTCGAGCCCCAGTCGAAATACCACCCCGTGATCGAGGACCTGAGGGTCGGAGAGCGCGTCCTGGTGCAGGTCACGAAGGAACCGCTGGGGCAGAAGGGGCCGAGGCTCACGACGCAGATATCCATTCCCGGCAACTACCTCGTTTACATGCCCCAGACCAACAGGGTCGGCGCCTCGAAGAAACTCTCCGACAGCGAGAGGCAGAGGCTCAAGAAGACGATGGCGGAGCTGAAAGGCGATTTCCAGGGCAGCTTCATAGCCAGGACCGCCGCGGAAGGCGCCTCCAGGGAGGAACTCGCCGCGGAGATGCAGCAGCTCGCCGAGCTGTGGAGCTTTCTTACGCTCAAGATGGACGGTGCGCCGTGCCCGTCCCTCATCCACCAGGAGGCCGACCTCGCCACCAAGTCGGTCAGGGAGATCCTGCTCCGCTCCGAGGGCGAGCTCATCACCGACGACGGGGAGCTTTCCGAGAAGGTCCTCGAAAGCATCCAGTCCGTCCATGACAAGGACATCAGGATAACCCTATGGAAAAACAAGCAGGACCTTTTCCGCGAGTACAAGATAGACGAGGAGCTGGAGAACGCCCTCAGGCCGAGGGTCTGGCTGAAGTCGGGCGGCTGCATCGTGGTCCAGCCGACGGAAGCTCTCGTCGCCATCGACGTCAACTCGGGAAGGTTCGTCGGAAAGAGGTCGCTCGAAGACACGGCGTTCAAGACCAACGTCGAAGCAGCGGAAGAGGTCGTGCGCCAGCTTCGCCTGAGGAACCTCGGGGGGATCATCGTCATAGATTTCATCGACATGACCGAGAAGGGACACAGGGACGCGCTCCTGTCGAAGTTCCAGGAATTCCTCAAGAACGACAAGGCGAAGAGCAGGATACTCAAGATCTCCGAGTTCGGCCTCGTGGAGATGACCCGAAAGAGGACGCACAGGCCGCTCGACAAGCTGCTGACCGCCCCCTGCCCCTGCTGCGAGGGGAAGGGAAGGATACCCGCGCCGTGGAAGATAGCGGAGGCGATCCTCGGCCAGCTTTCCAAGATCACCAGGAACAAGAAGTACAAGGTGACAGTCTCAACCCACCTTTACAGGTTCATCGAGGAGAATAGGGAGCACCTCGACATCCCGCCGTTCGCCGTCTTCGAGGAGATCAAGATGAGGGACCCGTCCCGCTTCGAGATCCTTCCGGTAGACGAAAAGGCGTTCCAGAAAATTGCGGAACATAAGTGACGAGCTTTTAAAGGAGCTCGAAGCGAAAGGCCGCCTCTCGGTTTCGGAGGCCGCCGGCAGGTATTTCTTCACCAAACTCACGGGCACATCCAGAAAAATGATAGAAGGCATCGTGGCAAGCGAGCCTCTGCTCGGCCTCGACGGCGACTACATCGTGATCAGGAAGCGCGAGCCTTATGACCTCGAAACGGAAATATCAACTGCGAAATTCGCCTTCATCGACACCGAGACCAACTTCAACAACATGAGGGCGGTCGAGATCGGGATCGTCCTTTCCGAAGGGCCTCAAGAGACCGGCAGGTTCTCGACCCTTCTGAACCCGGTCGTCGGCGTGGACAGGGAAACGCTCGAACTGACGGGGATCAGGGAGGAGGATATCCGGAGGGCGCCGAAGTTCGAGGAGGCGTGGGAGAATATCGAACCTCTTCTTCGCGGAAGGGTGATCGCCGCGCACAACCTGTCTTTCGACAGGAGGGTGATCGCGGAGGAGCTGGGAATCGCGGGGATACGGTTCGGAGGCGACGCGCCGGGGATATGCACGCTGCAGTTCGCGAGGGCTCTTCTGAAGAGAGGGCAGTGCTCGCTGGACGAGCTTTCGGAGAGGTTCGACCTCAAGGAGGATGGGAGGCACAGGGCGCTGCCCGACGCGGGGCTCTGCTTCAAGCTGTTCTTCAGGCTGGTGAAGTATGCCGAGGAGAACAAGGTTGTCGAGACAAGCAGGCTCTCCCATCTCGCGCAGTTCAAGGCGCTCTTTCCCAGACTAATGTTCTAAAGGTAGGCTGAAGGCTTAAGGCTGAAGAGCTGAAGTTCAATAGGGAATGTTGTTTTTCCGTAGGGGCGCGTTGCACGCGCCCGAAATTATTCCCCCTTTCGTCAAAGGGAGAGAGCGGGGGTATAATAATAATTGAGGTGAAAAATGGGCGCTTTGTATTTTGGGGATAACCTGCATGTTCTCAGGGAAGAGAAGGAAATAAGTATCGTGTCCACCGAATGCGGAGGGAAGTTGCGTGGTTTGGATTGAAAAGGGAAGGGCAATATATTAGGGACTTGAGGGAAAATGAATAAAAGAGTCTGCGGAAAGCATGATAAGGCTTTATCCAGCAATAAACAATTAGAATCGCACCCGTTCATGCTTCGCCTAAAAGAAGACATGCATTCACTCGTGAAGAAGGCTGGGAGGGAATTGTCTCTCAACGCAGAAAAGGGTAAACCTCTGAGAAAGAAAAAAGGCCCTGCAAATCTTCAACTTCCCTTCTCGTATTATCATGCTGTTTTTTCTTATACGACTAGATTAGTAGACGCTTTGGGATGTATTGGAGAAACTCTTGAATTTCTTCGTACATCTCCAAATCAAGCAACATTGAAAAAATACCACATTTCGAAAGAAAGATGGACCAAATACCATTATGCAATCTTTGTTATAAGGATTTACAGCCTTTATGATATAGCGCTAATTTTAACAAATTATGTCTTTATGTTGGGTATTCCAGAGAGATATTGCATGCCTCATTTAATAACTTCAAACGCATGGGTTCATGGCACAAAGGTTGATGAGCAGCTGCACGCGATGGAAAAGGTTGTCAGTGAATATAGAGAACTCAGAAATCATGGCGTTCATCGTGGCCAGCAACCAGAGTTTGAAGAATTACAAGATTTTGAGCCCATCTCTTTCTTGGCCTCAATGAGACTTGTGCCAGAGGATATTGTAAAGGCGGCAGATAAAGGCTTTACCTCATGTCTTCAACATAAAGGCAAGGAACTAAAAAGCAAGTATAAGGAATGCTTCGAGATCGTTTATAATCTATTTACTGAGTTGCAACCATATTACGAAGCACGATGCGCCCAGCTTGAAAAATCAAAAAACTTGATTTCTAATTAATCGAGAAGGAGACCTTATGAGAGAAAGATCCAAAAAAACTACCCTTTCTGTACTTATTGTCTCTTTAGTAATCCTTTCACAAGCTATCATAGCCCAAGAAAGTCTGCCTTCTATTATCAAGAAAATCCAACCCTCTACTGTAGTCATTATCACCTACGACAGCAAAGGCGATCCTCTTGCCCAAGGAAGCGGATTTTTTATAAGCCAAAATGGAGAAATAATTACGAACAGACATGTTATCGAAGATGCTTATAAAGCCGAAATTAAAGCAAGTGATGGCAAAATCTATCAAGTTGCCGATATCTTAGCAATAGATAGTGAGGGCGATATCGCCAAACTTTCCATCAAACTTGTTCAACCGAAAATATTTAGTCCTCTTGCCCTAAGTACTTCTGTCCCTCAGGTTGGCGAAAAAATCTTGGTCATTGGCAACCCATTAGGGCTTGAACAAACTGTTTCTGATGGAATCGTGTCAGCGGTCCGCGACATTCCTTCATTTGGGAAAATTATCCAAATTACTGCCGCTATTTCTCCTGGGTCTAGTGGTGGTCCTGTAATAAATATGAAAGGTGAAGTTATAGGAATTGCCACCTTTCAGTACAAAGAAGGGCAAAACCTCAATTTTGCAATTCCTTCCGAAAGAATTAACAAACTGTTTGTGAAAAAAGCCCAACCAATTGAAGATTGGAATGCGAGCTTAATTAAGGAAGGGCAATCTTCTGCCGAAAATCTTTATAAATCAGGATTCATTTTTCTTTGGACGGAGGAATATGAAAAGGCTCTTCCATATTTTAAAGAAGTAGTCAAGAAAAACCCCTCACATGCTGAAGCATACTCATATATAGGTCTATGCTGCATTAAACTTGGCAAATATCAGGAAGCAATAGAATCCAATAAAAGGGCAATACTCATTAAACCTGATTATGCATACGCTTTTGCTAGCCTTGGATTGTGTTATGGACTCCTCGGTAAAAATCAAGAAGCAGTTGAAGTATTAAGACAGGCGATAAGGATAAACCCCAATGATGGTGAAGCTTATCATATGCTTGGTTTATCATATTTCGGCCTTGGTAGACATGGGGAAGCTCTGGAAGCTCTAACCCAGGCGACAAGGATTAATCCTAATAACGCAGAGGCATATAACCTGCTTGGGTTGATTTATGGCCAACTTCATAAATATCAGGAAGCCATCGAAGCCTTCAAGCAAGTTATAAAAATCAATCCTGATAACGCCGAGGCACATAATCAAATTGGTATGCTATATAGTCAACTTAACAGATATCAGGAAGCCATAAATGCTTTCAAACAGGCTATAAGGGTAAATCCTGACTATGCTGATGCGCATACGAATCTTGGCGTAAGCTATATGCAAACTGAAAAGTATCAAGACGCTGTAAAAGCCTTTAAACAAGCGATACGCAACAATCCTAATTCCTCTCAATCTCATTATGGTCTTGGTTTAACTTATTTACTTCTTGGCGATACCGGGTCTGCATTGAATGAATACAAAATACTCAAAGCCCTAGATCCCGAACTAGCCAACAAATTGTTCAACTTAATTTACAATTAGTCCAGGTGATGCAGGAAACCACGAGGTTGTTTCCGTCGTCAAGATTCAGAAAAAATTATTCTTTTATGGTATTGTATAAGTGCGGGATTGATCGGAGTATAAAAATAAAGTAAGATTATTGCAGACAAGGAGGTGTATCATGGCAAAAGTAGTTAAATATAGTTTTGTGGTGATATTAGCTCTTTCAGCAATTAGTTGTGCGATAATGAACAAAAAGATGGCATCGTGGGAAGGTCACGATATTTCAGAAGTGATTGCCAGTTGGGGACCACCTGATCAGGTGATAGATATAGGTAGTGGCAACAAAATATATTCATGGTCACAAACCAGATCTTACACTTCGCCTGGAACAGCCACAACAAACACTAATGTCAATGTATACGGGAACACCGCTTATGGCAGCAGCACCACAACTTACAATCCACCGAAAACAACAACTCGTCAAGCAACTCGTTCCTTCTGGGTCAACAGTTCTGGTAACATTTACAAGTGGGCCTGGCGAGGTCTATAAAAGGTGAGTTTAGGTTAATTTCAAAGACCCGTGGGGTCAGGCAATGAATTATGAATAACTCCCTCCTCTCCCGCCTCTCCCCCCTCTCCCGCTCCGCCTCCTCCTGCTCGGAATGCTTCAACGAAGGCTGGGTGAAGCGTCCTTTCATGGATGTTGCCCAGCCGCGATGGGTCGGCCCGAAATATTGGGGATCTCCCTGTCGTGTCGTTGTCCTGATGTTGAACCCCGGACAAGGTAAGAAAAAGGAGCTTCCTGTAGAATCCAAGAAACGGCTACACAACTTTCGCGACGGGACGGCCAGCCTTGACGATATTTTCATGCGTCAAAAGGAGGGAATGAAACAATGGGGTTGGCCGAAGGGGCGCTTCCTGGATTATTATTGCGGGAAACTGGGACTTGATCTGGACGAGATCGCCTTTGCCAATGTGGCCTGGTGCGCAACAGAGGGCAACAACTACCCAAGGAAAATGCTGGATCGCTGTTTCAACAAACATACTGCCCGGCTTTTTGAAATCCTTGAGCCGCGCGCCGTGCTGGCCTGTGGAACGAAAACCCGCCGTTACGCCGCCGGTCTCACCGACATCACAGTCATAAAGCTGCTGCACCATGCCCATCGGAAGGGAAACGAGGCGGAGGAGAAAGAAATTGAACGTGTCAAAGAAGAATTGAAGGCACAGAAGGTGTGGGTCCAGTCCCTACATTATGCATCTTTCCCCTCCCTCTTCCTTCTTTTTCTGTCTCTGCTAGAATCCTTTCTTCCGACTTAGAACCGTCAACTTTTGGGTTATAAAGGCAATTATTCCGCTTCAGAGGATTGCTTTGATGATCCGTTTTTTCGCTTGCGCTATCTTTCCGTCCAAGGGAGCCATCCGCAAGGCTGCTTTAGCCATCTTCTTATTTGCTTTGACCATATCCGTTTCTGCTTGGGGCGTATCTGCCTCTGCTTTATGTTTCCCCGTTTCTGCTTGGGGCATACCTGCTTCTGCTTGCTTTAAAGCAAGCATCTGTCAGCTTCAAGCAATTGTCTGGCGGCTTCAAGCAACCTTCGGGAGGGTTCAAGCAATCTCCTGTCGGCCTCAAGCAATGACAGGACGGATTCAAGCAACCCCATGTTGGATTCAAGCAATCTTGGGGAAGCCTGAAGCAGTCATCGGGCGTCCTCAAGCAGTCGCGATGTCGGCATTTTCAGGGGCGTGGCGAGAAGAGTTTATTCACGGGCAAGCCCGTTTTTCCTTTTGAAAGGAGGAAACGATGACCAAGACAAGACCGATGACCGGAATTTCAGACAGGCTGGCAAGGGCGAACGTCGCGATCTCGAACGCGCTTTCCGACGCGCAGATCGGAAAGCTCCTCGGGGAGTACGGCTATCAGACGCAGAAGCTCTCGGAGGGCAAGGGGATGCTTGAGGCGGCGGACCTTGCGGTGAAGAGGCAGGTGGCGGCGCACGGGGACCAGAAGGAGGCGACGGCGCGCTTCCTCTCCGCCGAGAAGACGGCGAGGACGGCCTACCAGAACCTGGCGCAGGTGGCGAGGGCGGCCTTCGCGAGGGACAAGGCGAAGCTGGCGGTGCTGGGGCTGAACGCCGCGATGCCGAAGGCGCTTCCGCTCTTTCTGACGATGGCGACCGCCCTTTTCGACAACGCCAGCCACACGGCGGAGATCGCCGAGACGCTTAAAGGCTACGGCTACGGCGCCGACAAGCTGGCGAAGGAGCGGGCCAAGATAGTTGAGCTTTCGGCAGCCGACCAGTCGCAGGAATCGGCGAAGGGCGCGGCCCAGCAGGCCACCTTCGAGCAGAACAGGGCGATGGAAGCCCTCGATTACTGGATGGGCGG